>OHAT01000117.1_pt1 | contig 82963 bp, 87 predicted proteins | sample 1577141 | NCBI WGS metagenome assembly OHAT01 (sample SAMEA3541578, study PRJEB24748) | human gut metagenome | biome: human gut; feature: human-associated habitat; material: faeces | place: China | collected 2012 | reverse complement strand
CGGTAAAGTTGACACTGACATTGTCCGGAGAGTAACCGCCCCCGTAAACATTGCCGTCCATTGTGGAGGGGTAACCGGAAGCTCCATTCAATATTTGAGCATTTTCGCCGATATAAATATAGGAATCGCCCGTCATACTGGCAGCATATGCCGGCCCCATCCCCATGACGAGATTGCTGGTCGTATCGCCGATCAGTTGAAGATGTGTATCTCCCACAAAAGCCCGATTATACTCAGACCATTGATTCATGTTCGCTCCAAAAATTCCTTTGAAGTTCCCGCCTCTCACATCCAGCCAGACATTCTTCTGGACTGTTGCGGTCTTGTCGTCTCCCGCAGCAAGCATACCTCCGACAAGATATGCCGGAGTATCACCGGAACCGGTGATGACGGCAGCAGCGTTGGCTCCATTTAAATAATAGAATTTTTCATCACCTTGAGCACAAAGAGCCCAATCCCCGTCAACCGTTCCTCCCGTTCCGGCAAGAGCCGCAAATCCTGGAGCGCCTTGTGCCAGCCAGGAGGAATCCTTCCAGGAAATAATCGACATGCCGTCATTCTCAAGTGCCGCTTGATTCAGAGCCCAGGTCAGCGTATTGCCATTCAAGGACAAAGTGCCGTATTTATCGGGAGACAATGACGAACCATCCGTCAAAACTCCGGTTCCACCTCCAACGGGAGCAAAACCGGCATCGACAATCGTCACCTGGTTCAAACCTCCCCCCAAGACATATTCTCCGTCCGACATCCGGCTATCCCATACAAGCTGGCCTGCCGAGAAATGACTGGAAAATGTTTCGGGTGTACCAAAGTAGGAGGTCGCTCCATCCAGGAAATAGGAAAAACATTTCAAGGCAAGCGTATTCCCCGTCCCGCTATCCGTCGTAAGCGACGTTTGCAGGGAATCCAACGAGCCGAAATAACCGAGAGTCACTCCCGTACCCAGCTTGATGGGACCGGAAATACTGCCGCTGAGGACATTCAACGTCCCACCCAGGACTTCCGTACCGCCCGTATAAGTATTTTTTCCATTCAGGATCAATGTTCCGGAGCCAGTCTTAATCAGCTTCCCGGCGGAAATACCTTCACCCTCCGGTTCCTGAGACAAAATCCCGTTCAAAGTCACGGTCTTTCCTCCGCCCGCCTCAAACGTATCCGTTTGCCGATTATAAGTCGCCTGTGTATCGAAGGTTACATCTCCGGCCATGCGCAACGAGGTAGAAGCATCCAATGTCCAGCCTTCATCAAGGACGCCAATCGTACCGCCTTTCAGCAAAATGCGATTGCCTCCCTCGGAAATTCCGTATTCACCGATGTTCATCCGGGTATCGGCACCGCTCATTGTAATGGATGTTGAAGCTCCCGCTGCTCTCAAGCCCATCATGTTAGCGGTACCGCCAGTCATATTCCATATCGTATAACCATCATCCCCCGTACGGACTGCCCCATTGACAACCCGGAATTCCCCACCGCTCATATCGAATCTCGTTACCGAATCATAGCTCCAATGTCCCAATCGCACAGCATAAACCGCAGCCTTATGACTGCCATCCCCCGTACCCGTAATATCAAGCAAACCTGATGAAATTTGTAGGATGGAAGTCGCCCATGCGTAATCACTCGTTATTAATCGTTGCGCACTGAAAGCACCACCCTCAATTGCCAGAGTACCGGTCACAATGGAAACGACACTTCCCCCTTCGGTTCCAAAATTCTTGGTCACATTAATCGTCATGCCCTCACCGACGCCAATTCCGGAATTACCATTAAAAGTCAGTGTTTCGTAACTCCAAGTTCGTTCTGTGGAACTGGATATATGGAGAGGAGCGCCCGTCAGGATCGCTTGGTTCTGGTTGAATACGACTTCATTGTTGAGTCTTAAATTCGCGTTTCCGGAGATATTGCCCGTAATGCTTCCTCCGTTATAATTAAGTTCCGCTCCCGGGCCTAAAACGATGGCATTTGTTATGCTGCCGGAATTGAAATTCAATGTTGCTCCGGCATTAATGGCACATGAATTGAGAACAGCTTCGGAATTGTAATTGAGAATGCCCCCATTGTTAATCGTCACCGATCCCAGGGCAGAAGAGGCATTATAAGTCAGTGTTCCGTCTACCCTGGGATTAACCGTACCGCTTACCGTCACATTTTCGTTGATCGTCAGAGAAGTCCCTTGGGAGATATCCAGGCGTCCCTGTGCGTAATCCGTCCATGTCAAAGATCCGTTATCCAGAGTCAATTGCCCTCCTTTGAGGATTATGCCGTCCGTTGTCACAGTGTTACCTCCAAGGCTCAAGGTAGTGCCGTCGGCAGCGGTTCCGGAGATATAGGCAATTGAACGGGCACTTTCTGTTGAATCACTCCATGTTTGCCCGGATGCATCGTCAAGTGTCCAAATGGCATCGCCCCAATTGGCCGTACCGGACGTAAAACTCCCTTGGAACACTTTCCCCTGATAGGCAACAATCTGCATACCGGCAATACATCCTCGCCCTCCACCTGTATTGCGACCTCCATAAATATCGAGAACATCATCGCTCAACCCGGAAATATGGATGGCATTCCCTCCTAAAACAGGACGCTCTGCATTTGTATTTGTATCTCCCCATATTCCCCCGCCAACGATTGTTTTGTCTCCATCCATCGAATACAGGACACCATTCACTTCTTTGGCAGAAAATTTTGCACCTCCCGTATCGGTAGAAGCATAGATGTACAAATCATAGACCAAAAACTGAGTGTTCAGATTGGTCAATTGAACCTGGGGCCCCTTGCTGGTACCGGTTCCGTCCGTACCATCGTCCAAATAGCCTTTCAACAGAGGATCTGTTTTATCAACCCCCCATGTATTCTTGGATGTAAAGGAGAGATTGATATCCGTCTGCACATTAAGAGAATTGAACATAGCTGTCGGAGTTGTCAGAACCGCTCCTTCCATCTGATTCCAGTATTCGGAATCAATCAGCCCGGACGTGGAAGTAGCTTCGCCTCTGCCTTTATCGAAGTTGATGCTGATCGTTGCTCCGGAAGTCGCAGCATAGGAGACGGAAGAGATAGCAGCCAGTACTGCTGCCGCCAATGGAATAGGAAGTCGCAATTTCATAGTTTACGAGAGATATTAACGTTTTATATATAGCAGATCCAAAAACCGCTATTTTTCATGATAAGTTTGTCACGTTGAGTTAAATAACGATCGCGTTATTTTGACAATTTGACATTCCCGGGCAAGGTTGTAGAAATGTAAGTCGTTGAAAGAGAATATAGGTTCCAAAATGGTTTTTTTTGGTTGAAAACGGTTTTTGGATCCGCTTGTACAAAAAAAGCCAGCCTCCGCAAACGAAAGTGCGGAGGCTGCCTGCCGGTTTGAAAAAAGAAGAAAACGTCAGGCAAATTCCTGCCCCAGGGAAGAATCTTCCAGCAGATCAATATTGCGGCCTTCTCCGGCGACAACCACGGCATTCAGGATGAAATCGTGGGAATCAAGGGGAATGTCGCTTCTGAGCTGGCATGGGAAACATACGCCAATTTTAAGGCTGTCGGGAGATTGGGAGAACACCGCATCGTAAAATCCTTTGCCAAATCCCAGGCGTTTTCCGTCACGGGTAAAGGCAACGCCGGGAGAAAGAATGAGATCCAGCCGAGCGGGTGCGATCAGCTCCGCATCCGGCCTTGGTTCGCGAATTCCTTTATATCCCGGAAGAAGTTGCTCCGACGTATTGGTTACGCGCCGGAATTCCATATCATGGGGGCCGATGCACCGGGGAAAATACCATTCCACCTCGGGCATCAGAGCCACCAGCGGAAGCAAATCAACTTCAAACGGCCTGGCGGCAAAAGCGGAGACCCGGACGGGAGATTCCTTCTTTTCTTTCAACCCATTGATCACGGGAATCAAACGTCTGCGGATCGTACGGGACAATCTGGCCACTTCCGGAGCACCCAGAAGCTTCAATTCCCGCTTGATTTGGTCGCGTATGATTTTTTTCTGTTCCAGTATTGTTTCCATCAAATAAACCTTTCTACCTTATTTAGGCAGGTTTCACGCCAGAGACAAGTTTTTTCCGGGAAAACAAAGAGAGTGGGCGACAGAAGGGAAAGCGTTCCGTCGCATCAAGCCGGATCTGGGTTCTCCCCTTGCCTGCCGCCTCATCTGATACAACGGCAGTAATAGTCCACACGCGAAATGAACCAAGCCCATTTGGCCCGGGGAACACCGTTGTCCAAAAGAAGATGGGGACATTTTTTACCCGTCCAGTAATAATGCGGCACGACATTGCGCAAAGGGATGTCGTACTCATACATGAGAAAAGCGATCAATTTCACGGAACGGTCAAAAGTGCGGGCGATGCTCTCCCCGCGCTTTTCGCACATTTCGATCCCGATGGAATAACGATCGCCGGGACCGCCGGAATCGGCATGGTAACCCGATTCATTCAGAGGAAGATGCTGGACGACAAGATCCTGGTCGACAGTGAAATGCCAGTTGTTGCGCAAGGCGCCGTTATTCAATGCCCGCGCGTGCTGCATCGCGCCGGCGCTCGGATTTTCCGTATTATGCACGGTAATGAAGCGCGGCTTCATCGAGTGTCCCTTTGTCCTGCGGAGGCGGGAATTGGACGACATCATCATGTTTTCCACAATGCGGCATTCCTTCCTGAGACGGCCGGGAGAACGCTTGATCAAGGGCACGGAAGACGGAGTGAAGGAGATCATTGGCGCAGGACCGACCTTGCCCGAACCGGAACAACTCGTCAGCATCAGCAAAGCCGCCGCTTCCAGCAAAAAAGTACGTCTGCTGCGCGCTGCCGCATCGTCCGCCACAAGGGGTTTCCCCAACTCCATTAATTTCGTCAAATAATCCGAGGCATTAATAAAATCTTTCATAGGTAGTCCACTTCGAGTCCTTATACCGGTTCTTCTAAGCAAACAACATCCCGGACTCTTCTTAGGAATTAGATTTATTCCACTGCTGAGGCAAGAAAAAAAACAAGCCGGGAATGAAAATATACGGAAATGACAATATTTTGCATTTCCGTACAAAAAGAGGCTGTCCCACCACAACGGATGCGACAGCCTCTTGAGTAAATACAATCATCCGCACAAAAAATGTGCGACGATGCAGCATTAAGCCTTCAAAGAAGAAGAAGCCTTAAAAGCAACCGTCTGGGATGCGGGGATGGTAATCGCTTCCCCGGTCTTGGGGTTGCGGCCTGTACGGGCGGCACGGGTCTTGGTAGCAAAGGTGCCAAAGCCCATAATCTGCACTTTGCCGGACTTTTGCACACCAACTTTGATTGCTTCAACAACGGCGGAGAGGGCTTCTTCAGCCTGCTTCTTCGTTGCATCGGCACCCAGCGTCTTCTGAATTACTTCGATAAGTTGAGCCTTGTTCATAGGAGATTTCAGAAATACATGAGGCATTGTATGCTGTAAAGATAAAAATCAACTCTTAACGTCTGATTTTGACACGTCTCCTCCAGGCCGGCAAAAGGAATTATTCTTCGTCGTCCGGCTTTCTTTCCACAGCGGCTCCGATGGACAGAAGTTTTTCATCTATCAACTCATAGCCGCGGTCAATGTGGTAAAGCCTGTGGATCTCGGTCGTTCCCTCAGCCTTAAGGGCGGCAAGAACAAGAGCCGCGGAAGCCCGGAGGTCGGACGCCATCACGGGAGCGGCACTCAGGCTTTCCACGCCGGTAATCACGGCGGAACCGTTATCCACTTTGATGTCGGCCCCCATGCGCTTCAATTCCGAACAATGCATAAAACGCTGCGGAAAAATCGTATCCTTGACCACGCTGATGCCGGGAGTCGTCGCAAAAAGCGCCGTCATCTGCGCCTGCATGTCCGTCGGGTAACCGGGATAGGGAGATGTCAAAATTTTGCCGCTCCGCGGTTCCTTCCCCGGGACGACGGTAACGACGTCGCCGCGTTCGCTGAACTGGACGTTATGCCCGCAATCGATCAAAGCCTGGGTAATAGCCTGCAGGTGTTCCCGGCAGACGCGACGGATCGTAACCCCGTCCCCAACCATGGCGGCAGCCACCATGTATGTCCCGGCTTCGATGCGGTCCGGGATCACGGTATGGTTGCAGCCATGAAGCCTTTCCACACCTTCAATGACGATGCGGCTCGTGCCGGCTCCTTCGATTTTGGCTCCCATGCGGATCAGGAAATGGGCCAGGTCGACGACTTCCGGCTCGCAGGCGGCGGATTCGATCACCGTCTCCCCCCGGGCCAGGACAGCCGCCATCATCAAATTATCCGTCCCCAGTACGGTCGGGCCGTTGTCCCCCCTCAGATCGACAACGGTGCCATGCAGACCGTTTTCAGCAGAAATTTTCAGGACACCATTGGCAATTTCCACTTTGGCGCCCAACGCTTCAACGGCCCGGATGTGAAGATTGACCGGGCGGTCGCCGATGACACATCCTCCCGGAAGCGGGATATGACACTCGTGCTTGCGAGCCAGAATAGGCCCCAGCAAGCAAATGGAGGCACGCATTTTGCGAACCTGTTCATAGGTGGCGACGGCTGCAATTTCTTTAGCTTCGATACGGACATTGCCGCTGTACCGCTCGACGGAGGCACCCAGCTGACCAAGTATCTGGAGCATGTAATTGGTATCGGACACATCGGGCACACGGCGGATCATTACCGGTTCATCCGTCAGCAAAGCCGCCGCCAAAATAGGCAGAGACGCATTTTTCGAACCGCTGATATTGACGGTTCCCCTGAGGGTGCAGCCACCATGTACGACCAATTTCTCCATAATAAGTTCCGATGAAGCCGGGAGTATATGCATACAGGCCCGTTTTGCAATACTAAAGGGGCGGGGCCGTCACCCGATTTCAATCTTCTCCCTGGCTCTGGGGCGACTCCTGTTTTTCCGTTCCCTCGCCGTCATCCGTCCCGGGACGGCGCTGTTTGGGAGGTTTGGGGGGGCCGGCATTGTAAACATTGGCCGCAGCCACCAAGCCGTTTTCCCGGACGCACAGGGCGGCATCGACTGCCTTGTCCAGGGTCGCTTCCAGCAAATCCCGTTCATCCGGAGGGAACGTGCCCAAGACATGCCCCACCATGTTGCCCTGCCCTGCCGGCGCGCCTATTCCAAACCTCAAACGCGGAAAATCCTGCGTGCCCAAGTGGCTGATCAGGGATTTGATGCCGTTGTGACCCGCAGCGGAACCGCCTTCCTTCAATTTGAATGTCCCCAGAGGAAAAGCTACTTCATCGTAAATCACGAACACGGCGCGGGGATCGATCTTAAAAAAACGGACTAACGGTCCTACGCACATGCCCGATTCGTTCATGAACGTCATCGGCTTGACCAGCATCACGCCAGGTCCGGCAGCCAGCATCCCCTTGCGCTGCTTGTCGTCGCGGAAGGAAACGCCCCATCGGGCAGCCAGCCTGTCAAGAATCATGAAACCGGCATTATGGCGGGTCAACGCGTAGTTCTTCCCCGGATTGCCGAGGCCTACGATCATCTTCGGAAGAATGATGGGAGAAGTCATGAATTGAAGTTACGAAAAAGGAAAAAGCCCTCTCCGGCCATGGGGTGACATGGGCGGAGGGGCCTGAAATTTCAAGGACATGCCGCCAGGATCAAATCCCGCACGCATCGCCGCCATCCAGGTTCTTCACCGGAGGATTCGTTTCCAACTGGATAGAACGGTTCAGAGCATTGAGGAAAGCGCGGGCGGAACCTTCGATAATGTCCGTTGAGGCCCCCTTGCCGACAAGAGGCGTTCCACTGCCGAAATCGACATGAACCGTGACTTCGCCCAAGGCATCCTTGCCTTCGGAAGCCGCATTGACGGAATAGTCTACCAGCTTGCCCTTGCATTTCGTTATGCGTTCAATCGCCCTGAAAGCAGCGTCGACGGCGCCATTGCCGATGGCGGAATCCACAAACTTGCGGCCTTCCTTGACGAGGCCGATCGTCGCCGTCGCCCGGGCATGGCTGCCGGCGACAAACTGGATGAAATCCAACTGCCACAAACCGAGGCTTTCATGCAGGGAGGTATCCACAATAGCGGACAAATCGTCGTCGTAAACGAACTTCTTGGAATCGCCCAGCTTCTTGAACCGTTCAAACACGACCATCATTTCCTCGTCGCTGAGGACGTGCCCGAGCTGCTTCAGCTTGGCCTGGACGGCAGCGCGTCCCGAATGTTTGGTCAAGGGCAATTCCGTAGCGCCCCAGCCGACAACCTGGGGATCGATGATCTCATACGTTTCCCTGTTGTTCAGAATTCCGTGCTGGTGGATGCCGGACGAATGGGCAAATGCGTTTTCACCGACAATAGCCTTCGAACGTTGCACCTGCAGGCCGCTCATGCGGGAGACGATGCGCGAGGTCTTGACGATTTCACGCGTATTCAAATTGCAGGAGAAATCGCCGAACACGCCCTTGCGGGTCATCAGCGCCATCGCCACTTCTTCCAGAGCGACATTGCCGGCGCGTTCGCCGATACCGTTGATCGTTCCTTCGACCTGGCGGGCTCCGGCCTTGATGGCAGCCAGCGAATTGGCAGTAGCCAGACCGAGGTCGTTGTGACAGTGGACGGCTATGACGGCGTCGTCAATGTTCGGCACGTTTTCCTTCAGATAGCGTATGATGTTGTAAAATTCGTCCGGAGTCGTGTACCCGACCGTATCGGGAATGTTCACCGTCGTGGCTCCAGCACGGATGACTCCCTCGACAACCTTGGCCAGGAAAGGAAGTTCAGTCCGGCTGGCATCTTCAGGAGAAAACTCAACGTCTTGCACAAAGCTCTTGGCATAGGCGACCCCTTCCTCGGCCAGCTTCAGGATTTCATCCGCCGCCTTCTTCAGCTTGAAATCGCGGTGCAGTTTGCTCGTCGCCAGAAACACATGAATACGGGCCCGGTCGCCCGCCGGAGCCAAAGCCCTGGCTGCCGCCTCAATGTCGGATTTCACGCAACGGGCCAACCCGGCAATACGGCAGTTTTTAATTTCCGAAGCAATCGTACTGACAGCTTCGAAGTCGCCGTCGGAAATGCAGGGGAAACCGGCCTCGATAATATCCACGCCCAGTCTTTCTAGCTGACGGGCCACTTCGAGTTTCTGCCGGAGATTCATGGAAGCTCCCGGACATTGTTCTCCGTCGCGTAAAGTGGTGTCAAAGAAATATACTTGTTCAGACATGGCTGTAATTAATTGTGAAGTCTGTAATCTACCCGTCCAAATTCAGAAAATCAAGCCGGGATTCGGTACTATCCCCGGCAATCACCTCGACAATCGTGCCGCTTCATACATCAAGGATGCCTTTACAAGTGCATGAGGAAAGGAAAATCTTGCCCGGCAACGTTTTTGCGTTAAACTTCAAACAATCAAGCCATGAAAATATTACGTCCCCTTTCCTTTCTTCTGCCAGTAGCCGTCCTGTTGCTGGGCGGATGCGGAGGGAGCGACTCCAATTCCTCGTCGTCGATCACGGGAACCTGGCAATCGGGCAATACCTATTTCACCTTCGGTTCCCAGGATACCGTCAATGCCCGCACGTCCACCCAGGTATTCACAGGGACTTACACGGCTCAGGAAAACGGAGAGGAGACGAACGTCACCATGTCCCTGTCCGCCGACAACGGAGCCTCATCGACCAGCATCCGCACCGAAGGTTCCATGAGATTCCTGTCGCCGACTCAAGCCGTTTACACGCCAGTCGTGAGGGAAATCGGCAATTCGGGAGAGCCTGAAACGGCCCCCGACCCTGGTAACATCGGAGAAGCCGCCAATATGACCCGCCTGTAACGTCAGGACATCAGGCTTTCCCTGTTGACGAAAAAAACGGCACCCAGCATGCACAGGAAAGCCCACAAGTAGTCCATCTTCCATTTTTCCCCCATGTAAAACAGGGCGAACGGAATGAAGATAGCAATCGTAATTACTTCCTGGGCAATTTTCAACTGGGCCAGCGACATTCCGGCGGAATGCCCCAATCTGTTGGCGGGGATCATGAAGCAATACTCGAAAAAGGCGATACCCCAGCTAATCAGCAGCACGACCAACAAGGATTTATCGCTGAATTTACTGTTCTGCTTCAGATGCCCGTACCATGCAAGGGTCATCAACCCGTTGGATATCACAAGCAGGATAAGCGAGTACAAAATCTTCATGGCAGAATCGTCACAATGAGGGACGGCGGCAAAAACGTTACGCAATTCCCGGCTTTCGTCAATCCTTGGATGATCTGGGATCGAGCGCATCGCGCAGCCCATCTCCCAAAAAGTTCAGAGCAAGAAGCGTTAGCGAAAAAAACAAGGCAGGAAACAAAAGCAATTCCGGCGTGATCTCCATACGATCGGCTCCTTCCTTGATCAAGGTCCCCCACGATGAGTTGGGAGCCTTCACTCCCAGTCCGAGAAAGGACAGGACAGCCTCCAGTAGCATGATGCCCGGTACGGACAATGTCGTATAGACGATCACCGGTCCCAGCAAATTCGGAGCAATGTGGAAAAAGAGGATACGCGCATGTCCCAGTCCCAGAGAACGAGCCGCCTCGACGAATTCCTGATTCTTCAACTCCATCGTCTGCGTCCGGACGATACGAGCCAATGTCAGCCATCCCAAAGCGCCTATGGCAATGAAAAGCGGAATCAGCCCGGTCATCGGAGCCACCGTCTCGGAAGACAGCCCGGTGACCTCTGTCACCCAGGCAGTCAATTGTGAAGAAGGCTCCTGAATGGCCAGGGAGAAAATGATCACCAGCACAATAAACGGCAACGCGAACAACACATCCACCGTACGCATCATCAAAGCATCCAACCTCCCCCCCGCATAGCCGGAAACCAGTCCATAAGCAACCCCGATCACCAGGGAGACGCCCGTCGCAACCAGGCCGACCAAAAGGGATATCCGCCCTCCGTACAGAACACGGGCGAACAAGTCGCGCCCGAGCTGATCCGTTCCGAACCAGTGATCCCCGGAAACGCCCTCCGCAATGCGGGAAAGATCCTGTACGTTCGGATTCGGCAGCCACGGCAGCAGGGGGATCAAAAAGCAGGCTGCCCCGATCAGAGCCAGTATGACCAGGGACGCCATGGACGCCCTGTTGCGGCTGAGACGGATCATGGCATCGCGCCATAGAGAACTCCCCTGCTCGTTCATTTCGGATATTTTCGAGGAAAATGTCTGTCTGTCACTCATGATGATGCCCTCAAGCGCGGATTCATAGCCAATTGAATCAGGTCAACCGCCAAATTGGCCAAGACGATTAACAATCCGTAAAACAACACCAACCCCTGAATCAGGAAATAATCGCGATCCGTCGTCGCATTGACAAAATGCTGCCCCATGCCCGGTACCTGGAAACACGTCTCTACCACAAACGATCCCGTAATCAAAGCCGCAAAAGCAGGCCCCAGGTACGACACGGCCGGCAGCAAGCCCCCCCGCAAGGCATGCGTCCAAATCAGCCGGAACGGTCCCGCGCCTTTCGCCCGAGCCGTCCTCACGAAATCCATGGAAAGCACTTCCAGCATTCCCCCCCGCGAAAGACGGGCCAGGTACGCAGCGTTAATCAAGCCCAGCGTCAACACGGGTAGCACCAGACACATAGGGTCATCCCACCCTGCAACGCTTAACCACGGAATATTCATCCCCAGCAGCACCCCGAGCAAAGGAGCCACCACAAAAGCCGGAATACAAATGCCAAGCATCGCCAGCATCATCAGGCCCCAGTCCGGCAGACGGTTCTTGTACAAGGCGGCCAGGACGCCGGCAGGGATACCCAGCAACACGGATAAAGCCATGGCCCAAACGCCCAGCTGGAGGGAAACCGGAAACGCCTGGGCGATCATATCGGACACGCCGACTCCTTCCTTGACCAGCGAAGGCCCCAGGTCACCGTGCGCCAGAATATTCCACCAGTAATGCCCGTACTGCACCAGGGCGCTTTGGTCCAGTCCGTAATTGGCCTGCAACTGGGCCAGTACATGTTCCGGCAGGTTCTTTTCCCCCATGAAGGGATGGCCGGGAAGCATGCGGATCAGGAAAAAAGTAATCGTCTCCAGCACGAAAAGCACCAAGGCACCCTGGGCAAGGCGTTTGAGAATCATCTTCATCGAACTTTATCTCCTCCTTTCAGGTGAACATCCTCCAGAATATGGTTGTCCAGCAGCAGAGCATGCCATCCCTGAACTTCCGGTCTTTTCAAATAGCACCTGCGTGACCAATACAGGGGAATCACCGGAGCTCCATCCAGCATCAGGGATTCCGCCCGGCGCATCCAGTCCGTCCGTTCCTTCATGTCGCCCGTTTCATGGGCGCGGCGCATCATCTCGTCGTATTCTTTCTCCGTCCATCCAGTGTTGTTGTTGCCCGAATCCTGCGTCCACAAATCCAGGAACGAAGCCGGATCCAGATAATCCCCCGACCACGATGACGAACAGATATCGTAATTCATCGTATTCTGGGCAAACTTGTACGCCGTCCATTCGCAGGAACGGATATCGACTTCGATCCCCAATTGGCTCTTCCACATAGCCTGGATGGCTTCCGCCATCGTTTTCTGTACCTCGCGGGACGTCGTCATCAATTCAATCCTCGGAAAGCCGCGCCCGCCGGGGAATCCGGCTTCCGCCAGCAATCTCCGGGCTTCGTCCGGCGCATATCCGACTACGGAGGGAGTCTCATACCCAGCACCCGGCGGAGTAAAACCGAAACAGGGTTTCCCCGCACCGCCCGCCACATCGCGAACGAGAGACTCTCGATCCAGAGCCATGGATAAAGCCTTGCGGACACGGGCATCGTTCAGAGGAGGACGTTTCACGTTTAACCTGTAGAAAATCGTCGTATAATAATCTTCTTGCCGGAACTCATCCCCCCCCTTCCGCCTGGCATAGGCCGTCATCTCGGCAGGCACGTTGTTGGACACGTGCAGCTTACCGTCGAAATACATCCGAGTTTCCGTAAAACCATTGACAATCGGCAGGAACCTCACCGCATTCAACCCCACCGAGTCGGCATCGTGATACCGTGGGTTTTTCCTCACCTCCACATAATCGTTAAACCTGTGCTCCGCCATCAGAAAAGGACCATTGCCGACAGCCGCCCCCGGGCGAGTCCACGCACCGGAGCGGTCCAGCATCCCTCCATGCGCCTCCAGGGCATGAGCCGGCACCGGAAACCACGTATTATGCAGCAACAGCAAGGGAAGCATCGGCATTGGAGCCCTCAGTTCCAGACGTACTGTCCGGGAATTCGGACAAACAATGCCCACCCGGGACTTATCCCACAAATCGGGCCTTCCCGCCCGGGCATCGGCCAGCATGCACGCCAGCACAGCCCGGCGATCTTCATCACTACAGGAAGAAGGCCACGCCAGCAGTCCGGGATCGGCAGAAACGCGCACCAATTCACCGGCAGTCATCCTATTCAACCCCTTCCGGACAAGTTCCGGCTCCGGGTGACTCGCGGGAACATCCTTCAACCCCTCCCAGTTGGCATCACGGATACGCTCCCAGGGAACAGAGAAACCCGATTCCGGTCCACACAATATTTCGCCACGGCGATCCTTGTTATACGCCTCCGCATTCTTCAGCGGATACAGCATATCGGCATAACGACCGCCAAATTTCGGATGCAGCAGGCGGTGATAGGCATAATCAAAGTCAGCCGAAGTTAAAGGAGTCCCATCGCTCCACACGGCATCCTCCCGCAGATGGAAAGTCCATTCATCCGCTCTGTCGTTCCGCTCCCATGTCCGAGCCACTCCGGGGTGATACGCGGAATCGTCGGCAGCGTCACCGCGCAGCAACCCCTCCATCACCGCATTGATAATCTTGCTGTCCGCCACAGACGTTGCGATATGGGGATCGAAGCTCTGCGGCTCCGCATTATTGCCAAGGATCAGCATGCCCTTCCTGTTTGCCTCATCCACGGAACTTCCGTCACGGCAACCGCCACACAGCAGCAGCACGGCAATCGGAATCATCATGGACAATCTCATGCGCACACTCTGCCAGCACAACTCACATTTGTGGAGCGAATTTTGCAACCTCTCTCCCATTGCGGAAAACAATCGTACAGCTACATGACGGAGGCAGCCATTCCGGTTCAAGTAGGCGTCCCGATTCTTCCTCCAGGGAAATTTCCACATTCTTTTCAGTAAAAAAAGCAAATGAAGGTCATTCGCCGTTTGCTTTCAAGATGCAGAGAACGTACGACATACATACGATCACGGATACGCGCGCGATCAAAGCTTGAATCCGGTCCTCCATGAACAGTATGATTGACGACGTGCCTGATTCCTACTTTCCATTCTATTCTGCCATCGGCGTCATGTTCTGCATTGCCATCATCATTCTGATATGGACAAGCCTGAGAGACCGCAACGAATCCATCAACAGCCGAGCCGGAAAGTTCCTCATTTACTCCCTTTCCATCCTGTTGGTACCATCCATCATCCTTCTTGCCGTCCAGTCATTCATCGTCAATCCATTCATGGAATCCACCCTGGAACAGAAAGAAAAATTCGCTGCCCAAAACAGATACCTCGGCAGCATTACCCTGGAATGGGACGGTAAGATTATCAATGAGCACGATAAGCTCAAAAACATTGAACAAACTATCTCCCACCGCCTGCACAACAACAAGCAAGTCAGTGCCATCACGTCCGACGCAAATTCGTCCAAAGACCTTTTCTCCACCAAAATCATCTTCTCTCCGCACACCATTCCTGCCGACGACCCGTCAAGCAACTTGCAAGTCCGCAATATCATTAAAACCATCCAAAGCCCCCCCGTCGACAACACAGGAGAAGATATCCTCTCCATCCGCACCGTCCTGACCGACCCCATGGAGGAACCCCCGGCCGGTTTCCGCAGACTTCCCTGGAAAAACGGATTTGTTTATGTCGCGGAAACGAGTCACATCACAGCCAAAGACGTCCTCACCGCCAAACCCCACGGCAAAAACTCCCTCGTGGCCACCCTCACCGAAGCAGGCCAGCTCCGCATGAACGCCATGGCTCGGTATGCCGATGCCAGCAAAAGCCAGGTAGCCCTCATCCATCATGGAAAAGTTGTCGGCATCTATGAGCCGGAACCGGCTATTACGGACCAATTCATCATCAACCCCATCCCCAAGGAAATCGCTATGGAACAAGCTGCCGACGAACTCTCCATGCCTCATTTGGGAACACCGTCCAGCAACATCAAATTCGACTACGTCACCCCCAGTCCCGAAGGTTTCCGATACAGTCTGGCGGACAAAATCGCATCCATTCCCCCCGTTGTAAGCACCTATGCCTGGCTGGGGCTCATGTTCCTGATGCTCATCGTTACCTGCGTGGGCATGCTCGTTATCCATGCCAGAACGAAAACGTCCAACGATCACGAATTTTGACGAAAATCGTATCTCCATCGCCCTGATTTCAATTGACTTTCCGTCTCTCGGGGAATTAGATAAACAATGAATGGCAAAAGGGATTCCCCTCGCCGTCAATTGATAATAAAAAAGGAGCAAAGAACATGACCAACCTGGAAAAATTTGCCTATGCAGGCATGATCTCCTGCAGTACTCCGTCCCCCAACCGGGTCGGGTATTTCTCCCCCACGACACTTCATTCCGAAATCGAAGCCGGGGCGGCCAGCATCCAATCCACCGTTGTTCTGGGAACCGGTTCCTGCCTTTGTACCAACAATGAAGGCATTGCCATCGGAGATGTCAATCCCAACACCGGTCACATTCATCCCGGGCGAGTCACAGTAGAAAAGGATGCCTGGATCGGCCACATCGGAGACAAAGGGGGAAACATCCTCACCATCGGCAAATGTGCGGACGGAGTTCTTATCATCAACAGCGGCAAAGGCCTCTTCGGCAAGGGAGACATCGTCAACCCCGCCGCCCACATCGCCACAGTCAAAGTCAATGAGGGAATGCTCCTGGCTCACCACATCCGCATGGATAATCCTCTTTCCTCCCTCACCATCCGCAACGGCATCGTCCGGACAGAAGCCGTTGCCGGCCGCTTTACAACATGGGTTTTCAGCGGATTGTACACAATCGGCTCCACAGCCAAAGCGGGAGAAATCCGCCTGACTGGCCGCGGTTCCCTGCTCTTCGGTATATCCTCCCATAAACTATCCGCCGCCGACATGGGACATGCTGGCGTCAACTTCATCGGAGACGGAGGCGCTCTCATTGTCCGCCTGGACGATACCGGAGCCTCCCTGTCACAGACCTACGAAGCCGAAGCCTTCTTCGACGCCCTCCTCAAGGAAGGCAAACTGAAGCGCGACGACCAGCCCGTCAAGGACTTCGCCGGATTCAAAATGGCCAAAGTCATCGGCCACGACAACCATTGCTACGCCGTCCTCCGTCCCATGCAGGAAGGCAGCATCCGGAAACTTATGCCCGATGCCCTCAAAAAATTCTTCTACGGAGACACCAAGCAAACCTACGGATTGTAACCCGTTTTTCCATCCGTCGCGTCAGGCGATGCGGCCACGCCTTTCCGACTGTCCTGTTTTTTGATTGTAATTATGTAAAAATTCCCTGATAAAGCACAACATATCCGTTGCATTATCATAAACGGATACCCATTCTACACCCGATATTTTCCTTCACATCCCATCCTACCATGGCCAATCTCAATAAAGTATTCCTGATGGGGAACCTGACAGCAGATCCCGAACTCCGTACTACTCCCAAAGGGACAGCCGTTACAGACATCCGCCTTGCCATCAACAGGTATTTTGCAGGAACTCCCGAAAACAACGACCGTCAGGAAGAAACGACTTTTGTGGACATCACTCTCTGGAACCGCCAGGCGGAAATCGCCTGCACCTATTTGAAAAAAGGCCAGGGTGTCTTCATCGAAGGACGCCTCCAGCTCGACTCCTGGGAAGACCGTCAAAGCGGACAAAAACGCACAAAACTCCGTGTTATCGGGGAAAACCTCCAGCTGTTTCCCCGCGGCGGCGGATCCGGAGATTCCTTCGCCCCCCGTCAACAATCCGGCGGTTACCAGCAGCAGGGAGGCAGCAACTACAGTGCCCCCCGCAGCGGCAATCCCGGATATCCACCCCAGTCAGCCCAAGGCCCCGTCGACGATTTCGGAGACGACGACGATATTCCGTTCTAAAGCATTGATTCCGTCAATGGGGGTATTCCCCTCATGAACAAATCCCCCCGCCAGCGCACGCCACGGGGGGATTTTTCATATGCCGTCAGCCTCCGGCGTCAGACCGGGGCAGTCATTTGCTCTTTCCTATTGATAAAATCGTGATAACCTGAACGCCACATGGAAGAAGATCTTCATGCGACTAAAACGCCCAGCCGTAAAGAATGGTTAAGCTTTTCGTCGCTCATTCTGATTCAGTCCCAGAATGCTTTCAACGAAAAAGCGGCCCAATTCCTGCTGATCCCCCTAGCGGCCTGGCTTTGGAACGAAGCCGGGAACATGGAATATGCCCTGGGGGCTATTATCGGCCTTCCCTACCTGCTGTTTTCCCCCCTGGTGGGCTGGCTGGCAGATTGCTTCTGCAAAGCGCGCATCATTCAGTTCATGACGTTCCTGCAAATCGGAGTTATGGCCCTCATGTGGCACTGCTTCGTGGCACACGACATATACGGGGCCATCCTGTGGTTCTGCATCTTCGCCATCCAGGCCACTATCCTGAGTCCGGCCCGGAAGGGTATCGTCAAAGACATGGTCGGATCCCGCCAGCTGGGCTTCGCCTCCGGAATCGTGGAAATGAGCATCATCTTCTCAATTCTGGCAGCGCAAATCGGTATTTTTATCTGGTTCGACGAACTGCTCCAAAGTACCGGTGACGGTTGGCATGCCGCCGCCTATCCGACGATGATCATGATTCTCGTCGCCGTTCCCGTCGCCATTGCCTCCCTCTTCCTGCCCCGCTATCCTGTCACCCAGAAAAAGCCCTTCAAGATCAGCCTTTTCTACGAACACTTCCTACAGATTAAATTCCTCTGGCGCCAGCGTAATCTCCGTTTGAGCGAAATCGGCATTTCCTATTTCTGGTTCCTTGCCGGCGTCCTTATTCTTATCACCATCCAAATAGCCAAGGACGTCACCAGCGGCGATGTAGGCTTCGGGTGGGTTGCAGCCATCCTCATGGCGTGGCTTAGCGGAGGAGTCATCGTCGGCGGAGTCATCGCCTCCATCATCTGCCATAAAAAAATCGAATTGGGCCTCATCCCCCTAGGAGCCATCGGTTTGACCGCCGGCTGTATCTTTACCTCCTTCTTCGAGCCTATGACGCTGGGAAGCAACCTCGGCTTCTCTATCACCGGTGCCTTCGCCTCAGCCTACCTCGTCCCGCTGAACGCTTACCTGCAGGACAACTGTGAGCCTTCGTCACGAGGTAACGTCATCGCCGCCGGCAACCTCCTGGACATGCTCATGGGACTCATTGCAGTCGGTTTCCAAATGGTGATGAAGGAATTTATCCCCATCCAGCAACAATTCATCGTCCTCTCCTTCCTCGGGCTGGGCATTACCATCGTCGCTCTGCGCCTCATCCCCCGGGAATTCATCCGCATGATCGGCCTCTGGGGCATGCGTTTCGTGTACCGCGCCCGCATCATGGGGCAAAACAACATCCCTGAATACGGGGGAGTCATCATCATATCCAACCATGTGACCTATGGAGATGCCCTGTTCCTCTCCATGGTTTTTCCACGTCCCATCCGCTTTATCGTTGCAGAGGAATTCGTCACTTTGCGCTGGCTCGGCTGGCTACTGGAACTCTTCAACTGCCTTCCCATCTCTTCCCGCAAGCCACGTGAAGCCCTATCCAAAGCGATCCAGGCGCTCAAAGACGGTGAAGTTATCTGCATCTTTCCCGAAGGCCAGCTCACCCGTACCGGTACCCTCTGTGCCGCCCGGCGCGGCCTGGAGCTGATGGCACGCAAATCCCACTGCCCGATCGTCCCAATCTACATGGACGGCTTGTGGGGCAGCGTTTTTTCCTATTCCGGGAACCGTTTCTTCTCCAAGAAACCCCGGCAAATTCCCTACCGTTTCACAGCAGCCATCGGAGAACCTCTCGATCCTCAGACAGTCACATCCGTCCAAGCCATCAATGTCCTCCGCAGACTTTCGGCGGATTGCCTCGACGTCTCCGCCCATATCGGGCGCAACAGCATTCTGGCACATCTGGAGAATATCGGCACGGACATGCTCGTTACATCCAACACCGGAGAACTGACAGGCAATGACATAGCCCACTACCTCATCAACGAGAGCGCTCCTCCGGACAAGGGAGTCCTCACGGACTGGGTACGGCAGTTCATCGACTGCTGTGGTGACAGAGACAACCTCAACAGGTTGTGGATCAACGCTCAGCAAATTGACCGCGTCAACTCCTTCCTGCCAGGGGAAACCATGTTGACAACTGTTGGCAACGGAGAAAACCAGGAAGCGGTCGTCGCTATCTTCTGGCCCATTCTGACCAACACGCCGGTCTACCTGCTCAACGACCACGATTCCTCCATCCCGGCCTTCATCCGCCAAATAGCCGGAGGATTTCATCTGCGCAAAAGACTTTACGATCTTGTTCCTCCCAGGAGGCTCCAGTTCTACGACTTCAGCAACAAGCCCAGTCTTACTCTGCCCAACACGACATGGAAACCCTGTTTCTGTTCCGACAAAGGCTGCGTCATCTCCATGTCCATGTGCCACGGCGTGTTCAAACTGGACGACGGTACCGTCCAATTGGGTATGAGGCCGCGTACCCTCGGCCGTCTCCTGCCGGGATTCTACCAGACCAGTAGCAATGCCTCTGAAATCATGGGGCCATCCCTCAAGGAACCCTACTCCCTCCCGCCTAACACCTACCTTGATGAATCGGGATTCCTCGCAGAATTGCAGAGTGATTCCAAGGATTCATGAGTCTCCACCTATTCCCCCCCCATGGAACATCAAAAAAGATTGCCCATCGACCAATACGTCATGACCTTGGCTCACGCAGCCGCCCTGCGCTCCGAAGATCCCTATCGGAAAGTCGGCGCGGCAGCCCTTGATGCCGACAACCGCGTCATCGGAACCGCCTACAACGGTCTCTTCCCCGGCTTCAAAGCCACAGACGAATTCTGGAGCAGCCGCGAAGGACGCCAAAAATACATGCTCCACGCAGAAATCAACCTCTGCAGCCTCATACGCCGTGGAGAAGCTAAAATCGTCGCCTGCACAACCATGCCCTGTACGTCCTGCATGCAAGCCCTGTGCGCCCACGGAGTCAAAACAATTTACTACGCCGAACCCTATGCCAAATCCGACGCCCCCGCCATCGCCGCCATGTATGGAGTGGAACTCATCCAGGTGAACGACTACCCTCTTTCTGCTCATTTTCCTCTTGTTGCCGACGTTGATTGACAACCATTCCCAGAAGATCCCCATTTCAATCTACCCTATCCATTCTCCGTTTCATCCGTGAAAATTCATAACCGTCACGGACGGTTAACACAAAGCGCGCTTGACCTAGTGAACAAAACGGAGACAATCCTTCCCCATACTCTCAACTGATACCTGTTCATGAATTTGTTGGCACAATCTCCACAGAACGCGGATGCCGCCCTTTATGGGGGAAATCCCTTTTTCAATTTTATCTTCAACTGCTTCAGCGATCCCCTTTTTATCTTCATCGCTGGCATGGCTCTTCTAGGGCTCTTCTTCTGGTATCTGAGTTCCGATGATGACAAAATGAAGAGGAACTCCGGCACCCTCTTCATCATCGGCATCTCCGCCTTCTCCCTTTTTTCCCTGATGACCTCCGGCATCCGGTACGGCATCGATATCGACGGCGGCGTCTCCTTCACGCTCCAGGTTCAACCCAACATCATCGACGGCAAACCGGAGCCTCTCTCCTCCCAGGCCATGGAACAGGCTTGCCTGACCATCAATGAACGATTGAACGCTTCCGGTGCCAACGAAGTGACAGTCATGCCTCAGGGGCAGGATAAAATTCAAATCCAGATCCCGGAAACGGACCCGGAAAAAATCAAGAAACAGCGCGAAATCATCACTAAAATCGCCCACCTGGAGATTCTTCCCGTCCACCCGGACAACCATCGCCTCATCAGCGAAGGTATCGAACGCGTCCCCGGCTATCAGCTTTACGACTACGAATTCACCAGTGAATCCGGCAAGGTTTTTCACGAAAAATTCTTCCTCACCAAACTTCCCCTGCTCACCGGCAAGGACATCAAAAGCGCCCATCCCAACTACGCCCAGAAGGGGTACATCGGAGTAACTCTTAGCAATGACGGAGCTGAAAAACTATGGAACGCCACTCTCAAAATGAAAAAAGGGGTAGACCGTCTTGCCATCGTTCTCGACGGTCGCGTCATCAGTGCGCCCGTCGTCCAGGCTAACCTTTCCAAGGATTTCAGCATCAGCGGACTCGATAAACCCGGGGAAGCCGAACAACTCGCCAAAACCCTGACAAACCCCCTCTCCAACGAACTGAAGATCCTTGAACAACGCCAAGTATCCGCCTCCCTCGGTAAGGCAGCCCTCGTACAAAGTGAATGGGCCGGTGTAGCAGGACTTCTCATCTGTTTCCTCCTTGTCGCCATCTACTATCGTTTCGCCGGCATCGTCGCCATGGTCGGCCTGACCATCAACGCCCTGATCCTGTTGGGCCTCATGTCCCTCTTCGGATTCGTACTGACCCTGCCGGGCATTGCCGGTATCGTACTGACACTCGGTATGGCCGTTGACGCCAACGTGCTCATCAACGAACGATTGCGGGAAGAAAAGGAAAAGGGCAACAGCTTTGGCTATGCTCTTCGCAAATCGTATGAAAAGGCATTCTCCGCCATTTTCGACTCCAACATTACATCGCTCATCACCGCCGTCATCCTTTTCTTCATGGCCAGCGGTACCATCAAGGGATTTGCCGTGACCCTCATCATCGGTATTCTCTCGTCAATGATCGGCGCCATCGTCGTCACCCGTGTGCTCTTCTATTGGATGGAAAAGACGGGATTGCTCCACAACATGCAGTTCCTCAACGTCTTCAAGCGCATGAAGAAGTTCGACTTCCTTTCCAAGCGTAAAATCTTCATGACCATCTCCGTCACGTGCATCGTCGCCAGTTTCGTCGCTGCCGTCGTCCAGAAGGACAAATGCCTCGGCATCGACTTCACGGGAGGTACTTCGATCACCTACGATATTCCCGACGGGGTCAAGACCGATTTCAAGGATGTTGAAAAAATCATTGCCAAACTGACCTTGAGCCAGACGACAACCGTGCAGGAGTTCACCACGCCGACAGGAGATTCCATCATTATTCGCTGCGCCGCCAATCAGGATGACATTGCAAAAATCACCCAGGCCGTGCAGAAGGAGGTTCCGCAGATTGTCAAGGCCTCCGGTCCAAGCGTAGACATGGTCGGCCCCATCCTCGGTGAAGAATTCCTCAACAGTTCCATGTGGGCTATCATAGCCGGCCTCATCGGCATCATGCTCTACATGGCCGTCCGTTTCGAATGGTCGTTTGCCCTGGCCGCCGTGGTCGCTATCTTGCACGATGTTATCCTCGTCCTCGGAGTCGTCATCATCTCCGGTGAACAGTTGAACATCATCCATGTCGGCGCCATTCTTACTATTGCGGGGTATGCCGTTAACGATACCATTGTTATTTTCGACCGTATCCGGGAACAAATCCGTTTTGCCGATCCCGACAAGGACGAAAAGGCAATGATGAACGATGCCATCAACTTCACTCTGTCCCGTACCATTCTGACGTCTGGAGCCACATTGAGCACGGTTATCTGCCTCTACTTCTTTGGCGGTCCCGCCATGCAAGACTTCTCGTTCACCATTCTTGTCGGTATCCTCATCGGCACATACGCTTCCATCTGTATCGCTCCGGCCTGCGTCTTCTTCTTCACACGCAAGCACAGCCTGCATGAAGAAGTGAACCGCGCCATGGATGCCGAACTTGGCAATACCACTCACTAAAAAAGAAATACACTCTACTTTCACAGTCACCCCGTTCCGGTCCACATCCGGAGCGGGGTGCTTTTTTATCAAAATCTCTTCATATACATGACACGGTTCCGCTTTACGCCATACTTGACTATCATTTCGCAAATTCGGACAATACCCGACCCGCCGGAACTTGATCCGGCATTTTTTATCATCACCCGCAGCACCTTCGTATGAACAACGTTTCCTACAAACACATCTGGTCCGTGACCTACCCCATCCTCATCAGCCTCCTGATGGAGCAAATGATCGGTATCACGGATACCATGTTCCTTGGCCGATACGGGGAAGTCGAGCTTGGAGCATCCGCCATTGCAGGCGTTTACTATCTCGCCATGTTCGTGGTTGCGTTCGGATTCGGCATCGGAGCCCAAATTATCATGGGGAGGAGAAACGGAGAAGGCCGTTATCGCCAAATCGGCCCCGTCATGGTACAGGGAGCCTTTTTCATGGTCGTCATGGCAGCCGTCATGTTCACTGTTTCCCGCATATGGACGCCGGGCATTCTACGTTCCATCATCGAATCGGACGCCATCTACCATGCATCTCTGGAATACCTGAACTGGCGTATCTACGGATTCTTCTTCGCCTTCATCGCCATCATGTTCCGCTCATTCTACGTAGGAATCACCCGGACCGGCGTCCTGACATCCAATTCGCTCATCATGGTCGGTGCCAACGTCCTGCTGAACTATACCCTCATCTTCGGACATTTCGGTTTTCCCCGTCTCGGCATTGCCGGGGCTGCCATCGCATCCTCGATCTCGGAACTCGTCTCCCTCATATTCTTTTTCATTTATACATGGAAGAAAACGGATTTGGAGAAATACGGTTTCACATATGCCTTCCGGTTCCGTCCGCGTCTGTTAAAAGGCATACTTGCCATTTCTTCATGGATGATGGTGCAGAACTTCGTTTCCATGTCGATGTGGTTCATCTTTTTCCTCTCCATCGAACATCTCGGAGAGCGCCCTCTGGCGCTGGTTAACATTACGCGCACCGCTGCCACCGTCTTCTACATGATCGTCAGTTCCTTTGCCTCCACGACAAGCACCCTCGTCAGTAACAGCATCGGAGCCGGAAGAAGCAACGACATCTTCCCTATATGCACCAAATGCATTAAAATGGCCTCCTTGTTCATTCTACCCCTGATCGCATTCTGCCTGCTATTCCCCGGACTAGTCTCCGGATTCTTCACCAACAACCTTGAACTAGCACAAGAAAGCATTCCCGTCATCCGTGTTATGGCAGCAACCATCATCTTCGTCGTACCGGCATTCATCCTGTTCAGTGCCGTCTCGGGTACCGGTAATACGCGAACGGCTTTCTTCATGGAACTCATCTGTCTTTCCATCTACCTGCTGGCCATCTACGTCATCGTTATCAAACTTAGATCCGACGTCGCCATTTGCTGGCTTACAGACCCTATCTACAGCTTTGCTCTCATCCCAATGGCTTGGATTTACCTCAGAAGAGGAAACTGGCAATCCAAAAAAATCTAATGCCCGGAAACAATTGGATTGCTATATTTCAATAATGATTATAAAAAATAAGCAATGAGCAAAACACTCGAAAATCTCAAAGCAGCAATCATCGGAGAAACCACCGCATCCGCCACTTACGCAGCCTATGCAGCCATTGCCGCTCAGGAAGGGTATCCACTGATCCAGAAGTTGTTCGAAGCAGCTTCGCGTGCGGAATCCATCCACGCGGCCAATCATAACAAAGTGCTCGTGAAACTCGGAGGTGCCATGGAACCCTTTGATATCCAGATCAAAGCCGGCACAACTATTGAAAACCTCAAGGCTGCCATAGCCGGAGAAACCCATGAATTCGAAGTCATGTATCCCGAATTCATCGCCGAAGCGGAAGCTGCCGGAGAAAAAGCCGCCGTACGCACCTTCGTCTGGGCCAACGATACGGAAAAGGAACACGCCAAGTTCTACGGAATCGCCTTGGAAGCCCTGCAGGCCGGCAAACCCGCAGAATTGCCCACCCGGTACTGGATATGCCCCCTTTGCGGCGATACGTTCAGCACCGTAGAAGACATGACCGCCTGCCCTCTTTGTGGAACCAAAGTGGAAAAATTCATCATCATCTCCTGAGAAACGATCTCGGATCAATTCGACACGATCAAAGAACCGGAGAAGCCAAACTTCCTCCGGTTCTTTTTATATATCGGTCGAAGACGTCATTCAATACCCGTTTCCCGGCGGATCTCGTTGGAATAATCACTCAAGTCATCCGCCTCGCACCCTTGAGGCACCCGGGAACGCTTCTTGAGTTCCTCGAAGGTTTCTCCGGGATCATGCAGCAAACTGCCGGCATCAAAGGCATGACGGTCACTCAAACCATTGAGGATGGGGGAAGATTCGTATCTGTTCCTCTTGAGGGTCTGCCGGAATGGAGGAAGAAGAGCCGTCGTGCAATTGTTAGTCAGCGTATTGTAGAATTCCGGAGACTCATTCTGATCCTGAAGAAGCTTGAGAAACTCCACCAAGACGCCCCGGATTTGCTCCGGCTTTAAATTCAACCGATAAAGATATAAGTCTTCCTTGCGGAAATTGGTACGCAGGGCAAATAGATCCCGTTCCGTAGCCGGGATGTACATCAGGTTGAATTGCTTGAACAATCCGGGAATACTGCCCTGCTCCACGCCCTTCGGCAATCGCGTCTCGGCTGAAATGGCAAGATAACGGCCATCGCTAAACCCGAAGGAAAGCATCGTATGCGCCACCATCTCCAAACCATCCCAGTGAGACACGGCAAAATCAAGTGTCCTCACATCGTTAAGGCGAAATGTCTCTGTCCGGTAACATACCTTATATTCATTGGGAGAAATGTAGGAAAAATCCCTCACATTCTCCACCGTCGCCGTATCCGGCCCATCCCACACTACTCGGGGCAATCTTCCCCACGGATCCTGCCACTCCCCGTCATTCGAGGCCGGGTACAAGGCATAAAAACCGAGAAGCCCGCCCAGAAAGCACCAAAACACAGGCATAGCCCAGCGAAACTTCTTGCGTAAAAAAAACAAAACCACGGAATCCGCCGCAAAAAGCCACACCAGGCCCCCCCCTCCGGGAATCATGTAATAGACAATGCCTGCACACCAGACAGCCAGCAATAAGCCAGTCAAAAACAGAACAGACTTGCCCAGCAAAGAACACGCACGACGAATCATAGTCGCCTTAAACTACCTTTCCGGCGCCCACCCGGCAAGACGGATTTTTCCGATATCCGGGGAAAGGTGCTTGCCGCAACTCACTGAAACATGTAGATGAAACGAACCCGCTCATGATCGACGCCCTCAACAATGCCTTTACCTCTCTAAGTTCCTTCCTCTGGGGATGGCCCTTGCTAACCCTCCTGCTCGGTACGCACATCTTCCTCACCATCCGCCTCAAATTCCCGCAAAGACATCTCGTCACGGCGCTCAAAATGTATTTTTCCCGTGATGAAGCCAATAAGGAAGGGGACATCTCCCAGTTCAGCGCTCTGATGATCGCCCTGGCAGCCACTGTCGGCACGGGCAACATTATCGGAGTCGCCCTTGCCATCTCCATCGGAGGACCGGGTGCCGTCTTCTGGTGCTGGATCACCGGAATCCTGGGCATGGCCACTCGGTACGGAGAAGGATTGCTGGCCATCAGGTACCGAGTCCGCAGCAGTGACGGACAAATGATGGGAGGTCCCATGTACGTCCTTGAGCGCGGGATGCACTCCAAATCCCTCGGTATCGTCTTCGCCATTCTGACTGCTATCGCCGCCTTCGGTATCGGCAACGTGACCCAGGGTAACGCGGCAGCAACCCTGCTGAATGAAACATGGGCCATTCCCACCTGGCTTTCTGCCTCAGTCCTCACTGTCCTGACCGGTCTGGTCATGCTGGGAGGTATCAAGAGCATTGGTCGGACATGCGCCCTGATGGTTCCCCTGATGGCTGTTTTTTACATCGGAGGGTGTCTGTTCATCCTGATCATGCAGACCCACCACGTTCTGCCGGCCATCAGTCTCATTCTGGAATCCGCCTTCAGCGGGGAAGCCGTCGAAGGAGGATTCGCAGGAGCAACGTTGATGATGGCCATGCGCGCCGGGGTATCGCGCGGCCTCTTCTCCAACGAGGCCGGTCTGGGTTCGGCTCCGATTGCCTCGGCTGCGGCTAAAACAGCCAATTCCGTCCGCCAGGCTCTCATCTCCTCCACCGGACCGTTCTGGGACACGGTCATCATCTGCGCCTTGACAGGCATTGTCATCACAACGAGCGTCATCGCCCATCCGGACATCTCGTTCACCGATGGCAAAACACTTACATTTAGCGCTTTTTCAAAAATACCCTACATCGGCATGCCACTCCTGACCGTCAGCTTGCTGACCTTCGTCATCTCCACTCTTCTGGGATGGTCCTATTTCGGAGAAAAAGCTATGGAATACCTCGTCGGCATCAAATCCGTTTTTCCCTACCGCATCGTCTGGGTTATCCTCGTTTTCGTCGGTTGCATCGCCAAAGTCGAGATGGTATGGAATTTCGCCGACTGCGCCAATGCCCTCATGTGCATCCCCAACCTCATCAGCCTGATCGGCCTTTCCGGAGTCATCGTCGCCGATACCCGGCACTACCTCTGGAACCACCACCTGGACGAACATGATAACACTCCGATTCCGGAAGTCGACTAACTTCCCCTCCTCTATCCGGATTACTCCCACACCTGCCTCTCATGAATTTTCTGGAAATTATCCTGCTAGCCCTGGCTCTCGCCATGGATGCCTTCGTCGTCTCCTTCTCCTACGGTTTGATCATGAAGAGACATCGCCTGGGCAATGCTCTGCGCCTGGGTACAACCACGGGTTGCGGTCAATTCTTAATGCCCGTCATCGGATTTGCTCTCATTTCCAGCGCCTACCGCAACGAATCTCTCCGCGGTATCATAGAATCATGGGATCACTGGATCGCCTTCGGCGTATTCCTCCTTCTCGGCCTGAAAGTCATTCAGGAATCCCGGAATTCATCCGACGATGAAGACGACATCCGCGACGAATCTTCCGGTCTCATTTCCATAGCCACACTGTTTGCCATCGGCATCGCCACCAGCATTGATGCCCTCGTCGCCGGCGGAAGTATCTTCCTCCTCAGTACCCAGCCCTGTTTGACACCGGGTCAATCAGCCGCGCTCTCTCTATTTCCGGCGGCATCACTCATCCCGGCCACCGTTATCGGTCTTGTCACCTTCATGTGCGCAGTCACCGGATTTCTCTCCGCAGGATATTTGCACCGCCTTCCCACACGACTCCTCGGCATTCTGGCCGGACTCGTTCTCATCGGCATAGGTACCCGCATCCTATGGGAACATACCTGCTAGATTCCACGTTCAACTCAACGAAAAAGGCTGCCGGTTTTTACCGACAGCCTTTCCAAATTCCGGGGAATAACTGAAACAGCCTCCCGGAGAACAAACAATTGTTATTTCTTGTCCTCTGCAGGCTGTCCCTGTCTGGCAGCCTTGTCTTCCTGGATTTTCTTCAGGATTTGTTCCTTATTCTTGCTGATGAAATCCTTCATGCTGGACATCATTTGGGCAGGTTCGCTCTCCGGGGATAGTTTGATAGCTTCGTCCATCACGGCGATGGCTTCGTCAAGCTTGCCTTCTCCCATCAGACTCTGGAAACGGTAATAGCCGATCTTCTGCTTGGTTTCGGGAAGGAGGCCTTCCGTTTCGGCAAATTTGTCCAGAGCCTTCGTTATTTCTTCCGGGGAGGCATCTCTACCAAGGCCATTCATTGCATTCATCAAGGCAACTTCCTGTTCCTGCAATTTCTTGGCAAGGGCATCCGCAGCGCGAAGACCGGAAACATCATCCTTGTCCAATTCGAGGAGTTCCTTTTTCACGTCGCCATAGAAGGTATCCGCATATTCCTTGGGAGCCAGCTTCAGCACCTGACCGAGAGCCTTGATCTTGGCTTCCCCCTCAGATTTGCCGGCTTCCGCCATTGCCTTGTCAATGTCCACCTTGGCTTTCAAAGCATCGGACATAGCCTTCTTGACACTATCCATGTCACGACCACCGACAAATGAACCGAAGGGAACACCCTTGGCATCGGCGAACACGACCGTCGGGAATCCTTCAATGCCATACTTCTGGGCAAGAGCCTGGTTCTTGGCCTTCACTTCAGCCGATTGTTCTTTCTGTCTGGGATAGTCCAGTTCCAGCAGAACGAATTGTTCCGAAGCAGGCCCCGTGAACTCTTCCTTGCTCATGACGTTCTTTTTGAGAGCCATGCAGGGAGGGCACCAGTCGGAACCGGTAAATTCGATTAAAATATTTTTATTCTGTTCGGCAGCTGCCTTTTTGGCTTCGTCCAAATCGGACAACCAGCCGTCAGCGGCAAAAGCGGGAGCGATGCATGCGACAGCTACGGCGAATGGTAGGAATGATTTCATGATTATTGTTCTATCTATGCCATTACGACTTATTTGGCAATCATAACGTTCAAAGAGGGAATACGAATGTCGAATAAAATCAAAAATACCCCGTATAAGGCTACTGGTCATATCGGGAATCGTCCGGAGAATTTGTTAAGTCTTGCAAAGAACCGTCCATGCTTCTAGAGTCCCCGGCATGTATTATATCACCACGGCAATTGACTACACGAATGCGCCGCCCCACATCGGGCACGCCTATGAAAAAGTATTGTCGGATGTTTTGGCTCGCTGGCACCGATTGAAGGGAGAGGAAGTCTTCTTCCTGACCGGCGTGGACCAGCATGGACAAAAAGTTCAGCAAACGGCGGAAAAACGGGGAATCAGCCCCGAACAGCACGCCAATGAAATGACGGAAAAATTCAAAGACCTCTGGCTCCGGCTCGGCCTCCAATACGATGGATGGGCCGCCACCAGCGATCCCCGTCACATCGCCTGCGTCCAGAAAATCCTGACCAACCTCTACGAAAAGGGAGACCTCTACAAAAAGGCATACAAGGGATTCTATTCCGTTCGACAGGAACAATTCCTGACCGACAAGGAACGCAAGGAAGACGGCAGCTTCGGGGAAGAATGGGGAGAAGTCGTTGAAATTGAAGAAGAAAACTGGTACTTCAGTCTCACGAAGTATGCCCAGTGGTTACAGGATTTTATCACCTCTTCCGATACGTTCGTCTTGCCGGATTTCCGCAAGAAGGCCGTCATCAATGCTATCAACGATGCTTTCGAATACGATCTTTGCATTTCTCGCCCCAAGACCCGTCTGGCCTGGGGTATCGAAATCCCCTTTGATCCGGATTTCGTCACCTACGTTTGGTTCGACGCCCTGATCAACTACATCTCCTTCGCCGGCTACCTCAAGGAACCCGGCAGCGATCTGCCTGACTTCGACAAGCTGTGGCCCGCCGACTGCGAAGTCATCGGCAAGGATATTCTGGTGCCCGCCCACGGAATCTACTGGCCAGCTATGCTCCATGCCATGGGATTCAGCGATGAGCAAATGCCCTCGCTCCTCGTCCACGGATGGTGGAACATCAATGGTGAAAAAATGTCCAAGTCCATCGGCAATGTCGTTGACCCCAATGTCCTCATCGATGCCTTCGGAAAAGAAGCTCTGCGCTACTACCTCGTCCGTGATATCGTAAGCGGCTACGACTCCGACTTCGATGCGGACCGCCTCGTCATGCTCTACAACACCGAGTTGGCCAACACCTTCGGCAACCTCTGCAACCGCACGCTCGCCATGACCAGGAAGTACCAGGCTGCCTCTTTGACAGCCGTTGGAGACTACGATGACGAGCTCTCCGCCTCACTCCGCAAGTCCATGGCGGACACCGTGGCACAATTCGGCACCCTGATGGATGACAACCAGACATCCAAGGCCCTGGCTGCCCTCAATGCCCACTTGACCGCTTGCAACGTATACCTCCAGCAACAGGCTCCCTGGGAGCTTGCCAAGGACGAAACCCAGGCAGCGCGCATCAACTGCGTGCTACGCCATGTGATCGAATGCTGTGCCCAATCCGCCGTTCTGCTCTCCTGCGTCCTGCCGGAAGCCACCGAACGCATCCTGGGACAGATCAACGCCACGGAAATCTACACGGGCCTCACTCCTGCAGATCTCCGCTGGGGTATCCTGCCCGACGAACACAACGTCTGCGAAGAAGCTATCCCTGTCTTCCCAAGAATCCTCTCTGAGGAAGAAAAAGCCAAAATCGCGGCAAAAGCGGCAAAAGAAGCTGCTAAGAAGGCGGGACACTAACCCCCCCGTGATTCCTTTTCAGGAACAGGCGCGATTTTCCCTGACACAGGGAACTCGCGCCTGTTCTCTTTTCCGGTCGCTCACAGTTCACAACTGGCCGGTGCGGCTCATCAGGAAAGCCGTCAGGGTATCCTGCCAGGGAGACTCGGAAGACACGACATTGTAATCCGCATGCACATCAGTACAAGCGCGTGAACATGCCTTCATAAAATCCTGCATCATGGAAGCGTACTCGCCGCGGATCAGATCCGGCTCCGTCATCAACGCCATCCTGCCTTCCATATCCACAAATCGGGTCGGACAATCAATGTCCAGATTTCGCTCTACGGCATCGACGAAATGGAACACGGCCAAATCGTGCTTTTTAAATGACAAATGACGGAGCGCATTTTTCAATGCTACCGCCTCCTCGTACAAATCCGAAAAGACCACAACCAATCCTCGCGCCGGCATCCGTTCCGCCAACTCGTGGAGGGAACGGGCCAGAGTCGTCCTTCCCTCCGGTTGAATGCCGGCCATCTGCTCCATCACTGTCCGTAGCTGTACCGGACGCCGCGACGGAGCCATGTAGAGCCGCAAAGAACCTTCCTGGCTTCCGGCTCCCGCGAAACAAGCGCCCACGGCATCTCCCTGACGAATAGCAAGGCTGGCCAAATTAGCCGCCATGCAACAGGCTTTCTCATATTTCGACGGCTTGCTTCCCGGACCAGGGAAAGCCATCGACCCGGACACGTCGATCACGAACATAGCACGAAGATTCGTATCCGACTCATACTCTTTGACATAATATCGGTCGGAACGTGCATAAGCCTTCCAATCCAATCGGCGAGTATCATCCCCGGGTACATATTTACGGTATTCCGCAAACTCCACGGAAACTCCGTGACTCAAGCTCCGATGACGTCCTGAAACGGATCCGGACACACTTCGGCGGGCCTCCAGGGGAACGTTCCCCAGGCGGGACAGCCAGTCATGATCCAGATAGCGTTCCATCATGCAGGATTACTCCTTCAGTTCGCCGATGAGGCGTTTAATGACCAAAGCCGGAGTCAATCCCTGGGATTCCGCCGCAAAATTCGTTACAATACGATGGATCAGCACCGGTTCCGCCATGGCATCAATATCCTCCTGGCGCACCATATAGCTGCCCAGCAAGGCGGCACGTGCCTTCGCACCGAGGATCAGGTATTGGACGGCACGAGGCCCTGCCCCCCAGCTGACAAATTCTTTCACCCAGTCCGGTGACTCTTCCAGCCCCGGACGGGAGGCACGGACCAGTTTGACAACGTAGTCATAACAATGTTCCGGCACAGGAATACGGCGCACCAATTGCTGAAAAAAGATGATTTCCTCACCGGACAACACGGGAGCCGGGGGCTTGACCTCCCCTCCGGTCGTTTCCCGTGCAATGCGCAATTCCTCGTCAAAGCCAGGGTAATCCACCTCGATCAGAAACATGAAGCGATCCAACTGTGCTTCCGGCAAAGGATAAGTTCCCTCCTGTTCGATGGGATTCTGGGTTGCCAGGACAAAAAACGGACGCGGTAGCTCGAACGTGCGTCCCATAACGGTCACCCGGTGTTCCTGCATGGCCTCCAACATAGCGGACTGGGTCTTCGCCGGTGCACGGTTGATCTCGTCCGCCAGCACAATATGAGAAAACACCGGACCTTTGACAAATTCGAACATACGTTTGCCCCCCAGCCCGGCATCCTGGATGATATCCGTCCCGGTGATGTCGGACGGCATCAGATCCGGCGTAAATTGAATGCGGTTAAACGATAAATCAAGAGATTTAGCCACAGAACCGACAAGCAGGGTTTTCGCCAGCCCGGGCACCCCCATCAGCAAGGCATGACCTCCGGCAAAAAGCGACACGGACACCAGTTCCAGCACGCGTTGCTGGCCGATGATCGTCTTGCCAAGTTCCCGGCGGAGATCACCATAAACCGCTCCCAGGCGATCGATGGACTCCACATCATCCGTCGGCAGTGAAGAGGATTGCATCATGCGGACGCTTTACCATGATCCCCGGAGTTTGGCACGGAGAAATTCTGTCTTTGTCCGTTTCCGGGCTTGGAAAAACCCGTGCGGCAGTGTAGGTATCGTGACATATGCCGAAGGTCGCTCTCATCCAATTGTCCGCAGACGAATCACCCGCCGTCAACAAAGCTCGCACCGAGGATGCCATCCGTCAGGCCGCCGCTAACGGAGCACAGATCATTTGTACTCAGGAACTCTTCACGACCCAATACTTCTGCAGGATGGAAGACTGCGAGTTCTTCGACCTTGCAGACCCTCTCCCGGGTCCTCTGACAGAAGCCCACCAGAGCCTTGCCGCCGAGCTTGGCGTCGTAATCGTCGCTTCCGGCTTTGAAAAACGCGCCACCGGTCTCTACCACAACACCGCCTGGGTTATCGACGCAGACGGTTCCTTCCTCGGCCTGTACCGCAAAATGCACATCCCGCAAGACCCCGGATTCGAAGAAAAATTCTACTTCACGCCCGGCGACCTGGGCTACAAGGCATTCAAAACGAAATTCGGAACAATAGGTGTCCTGATCTGCTGGGACCAGTGGTACCCGGAAGCAGCCAGGCTGACGGCTCTGGAAGGGGCCGAGATCCTCTTCTACCCCACCGCCATCGGCTGGCTCCCCGAAGAAAAACCCTTGCTCGGCGAAGCACAACACTGCGCCTGGGAAACCGTCCAGCGCGGCCACGCCGTCGCCAACGGATGCTATGTCTGCGCCATCAACCGCGTCGGAACCGAAGGCAACAGCGAATTCTGGGGACAAACTTTCATCTCGGACTTCTACGGGCAAATCATTGCCAAGGCTCCCGTCTCCGAAGAAACCATCCTCTATGCCAACATCGACCTGAAGGCCTTGGAAGACCACCGCCGCATCTGGCCTTTCTTCCGTGACCGCCGCATTGAAACCTACGGCGGCATTACCAGACGCTGGGGACATTAACACCTCCCCTCCTACTCCCCCCAAGACCCCCATGAGAGAACGTATCGAACAGTTCCAAATGTTCCTGGCCGCGGAACGGGGGTTAAGTACATCCTACCAGCTTTCCGTCCTTCAAAGCCTGGAACACCTCGCAAAATGGATGGAAAGCCAATCCCTCACTCTGGAGGATATCTCTCTGGTCCGTCTGGTCGATTTCATGGATTTTCTCGCGGACGGTTCCCGCAAGCGCAGTACCAGGCGCGTTGAGATGGTTCACGTCCGCATCTTCTTCCGTTGGCTTCATATGCGGCATTTCCTTCCGACGGATCCGGCGGCACTCCTTGATTCCGCGCAACCTGAAATACAATTGCCCGAGACACTCGACGAAGAAACCGTCCGTATCCTTCTGGAAAGTATCTCTCCGGACGACCTCCCCCTCGGCGCCCGCGACCGCGCCATTCTGGAACTCCTGTACGCCAGCGGACTCCGAGTCAGTGAACTGACCAGCCTCCGCCTGGAACACTACGATGCCGGAGAACGTTTTCTGCGCGTCACCGGAAAGGGAGACAAAACGCGGTTTGTCCCCGTGGGTGAACAAGCCGCCGCCGCCATCGCCTTCTACCTGGAACGCTCCCGCCCGAAACTCGTCGGTAAAAAAACAAGGAGTCACATGTTCCTATCTCGCAGGGGGACGGCACTCACACGCGAAAGAATCCGCCAGATCATCCGCGAACGCGCCGCAGCCGCAGGATTGGACGAACACGTCTACCCGCACCTTCTGCGCCATTCCTTCGCTACCCATCTTCTACATAACGGAGCCGATCTGCGCATCATCCAGGAACTCCTCGGCCATGCCGACATCTCCACCACCCAAATCTACACCCATGTGGACGATGCCGCTCTGCGTTCTATCCACCACCGCTTTCATCCAAGGGGTTAGACTGCCTTGCAAGAACGGCCTTCTCGCTTTACTTCTTGCGGAATTGGCGGATATTGTGACTATGTTATCCGAGCGACTGTTCCATCCCTTGCTGCTGCTTGCGACCATCATCCTGCCCTCCGCCTGTGCCGCTCCCCCAACCGCCGGGGAAAAAGCCCCTTCGGATGCGGAGGTTACCGTGCTATCGCAGGAAGACAGGAAACTTATACGCCAAACAGCCGTGTTCTCCTGGATGATGAACTACTACAAGAACCCCAACCCTGAAAGCTTTACAAAAAAAATCGGGGAACTATCCCGCGCCGGTATCCTGGACTCATCCGACTTCATGATGGGCACCCTCGGTTTTGTCTCGCGCCTTTTCATGGACCACGACGACATGGTACCGGAATGGATGGAGGAAGCAGGCAAGCTCCCCCCGCGCCAGCAACTTGTCTTCATCGCCTCCCTGCGTATGTGCAACACGCCGACAACCAATGCCATTCTGGATGACAAAGTCACCGACGGCAACGAGGTAAGCAGGATCTATCAGAACATCATGTCTTTGGAAGACGACCAATTCTTCACCCCTCAGAATCTGAAAAAAATCCCGGCTAAAGACTTCAACTACGACCTCGTTCCCTTCTGCTGGCAGTCTTTCTTTGCCTCGGGACGGGAAGAATACATCCGCTACATCATGCAATACGCCACGGAGCCATCATCCGGCGACGGACAGGATGCCAACCGCCTTACGGCCAGAACCAGCATACTCGGGTTCTCCGAAAGCCATCCGCTCATCAAAAAGATTGCCGACGATTACCTCTCCACTCTTCCAGAAGGAACTCGCAAACAATTTTTAGCCAACAAGTCGGACAATCTCCGCAAAGACAATCTGGTCCCGCCCTCACCGAATAAGACATCCCATGAATCCTGACCACCCGGAAGCCCCACGCATCCTGTTCGAAGGGAAATTCCTGCGTCTTATCAAGGAAGGACGCTGGGAATACGTTGAACGAGTCCGCGCCAACGGAGCCGTCATGGTCATCGCCGTCACTCCGGAGAAGGAACTCATCCTCGTCGAAGAATACCGGTATCCCCTTCATTCCATAACGATCGGACTCCCGGCCGGTATCTCCGGCGACGAAGGCCCGGAAAGCCTTGAAAACTCCGCACGGCGGGAACTGTTAGAAGAAGCCGGGTACCAGGCACGCGATATGGTTCATCTCTGCACGGGGCCGTCATCGCCCGGTCTGACAACAGAAATGATCAGCTTTTTCATGGCCACCGGTCTCACGAAAATATCAAGCGGCGGCGGAGTCGACAACGAAGACATCACCGTCCACCATGTCCCGCTTGACACTATCGACAAATGGATATCAGATCAATTGACCCAAGGTAAAATCCTGGATCCCAAGGTTTACCTCGGACTCCACTTCCTGCACCGTTGACGGTACGTCTAGTCCGTCCCGGCGCCAAGAGGCAGAGTCAGGAGAAACGCGGCACCGGACAAGTTGCTCCGTTCCAGCTTCAAATCCCCCCCCAGGGAACGTGCCAGGCCGCGTGCCAGGGAAAGCCCCAGTCCCACGCCGGGCTTGCGTCCCAGTTCGGCTTCCCGTGAACGGCGGAAGGGTTCGAACACCAATTTCCTATTCTTGGAAGAAATTCCCGGACCGTTATCTCGGAAATGCATCATCAAATACTCGCCCCCGACTTGTACATTCAATCGGGCTTCCGACGCAATCGATGCATCCCCTCTCCCATACTTGATTGTATTGGTTACCAAGTTATCCATGATCTGCTCTACCGCCAGCACGTCCGTACGAAGCAGACGGATGCGAACCGCATGGGGAATAGAGCATAAAAACTCGAATCCGGCCTTCTCCAGGCGTTCCTTCATCCGCTCCGCAATCGGTTCCAGCAATTCCTCCACGCTCACCGTATCGCGCATAGGGCGACCGCCTCCTTTCTGGAGACGGGCATAGGCCAGGACATTTTCAACCATGTGTTCCAGCCTCCGGCACTCGCGCCGGAGCGAAGCGTAATACTCCGGCAGCTTGGACGGAGCCAGCATGCCGTCCTCCAGCATCTCCGCGGTAAGAGAAATAGATGTCAGGGGGGTTCTCAACTCATGCGTCACCGTAGCGACGAAATCCGCCCGGCGTTGTTCCAACCGCATCATCGCCAGCAAAAGAGCCACCAATCCGGAAACCGACAACACAGCAACAACCCACGCCCCCGCCAAAGTCCAGCGCAGAACGGACATGCCCGGGCTATATCCGTCGGCCAATCTGTCTCCCGGAAGAAACCTGATCGGCAGGGATCCTAGAACAAACCCGCCCTGCCCGTCCTCTATCGGAACCAGATCTCCTCCCGGCAAAATCGGATTCACCGTCGAAAGAAGCATCGCCTTCAATCTCTCCCAGCGGAATACCAACCCTTCCGCGCCCATGCCGTCCGGCATCATCACCGGACGCAGAGCAAATAAATCCCCATCCTGCCAGAAAACGGTAAAACCCGAACCTGCCGCCTCCGTAGCAGAGCTATACCTGGCATCAGTCCGCTCGGAGGAAAAACGACGCATTTCCTGCAACAGCGATCCCCCCAAATGAGATTTTCCCACGGCAGCAGCCAGCCATTCCGGATCGGATTCCGGCGTAGAAATCTTTCCAGACGGAAACACCACCAGATATCCCCTGACATACGCCGGTTTTTCCTGAGCCAAAGCCGTCAGAACCATGTTGGAAAGGGCCTGCTCCCCCTGGGCCGAAGAAACACCGTCCTTCAAGGCAATAGCCTCATGCAGGTCAACCCACCGGGATTGCTCCGCCGCCAGCAGGGAACTCATGCGGGCATCCATCTCCCGGGACACGGCACGGGACCAGCTGCCGAGTCTCTTTCCATACTCGTCCTGTACCCGATCATTCTCGGAAGCAACCAGGGACCAGCTTAACCACGCCAGCACACCGAAAACGGGAACCAGGCAAAACAGCAACAGATAGAGACGCCCTTTCTTCACTGTGGTCATTCCCCTCGTCCTGTCTTCCAGCAATATCCCTGTCCTCGCACCGTCTCCAGGCACCCGGCTGCCTGCCCCAGCTTGCTGCGCAAGCGTACAATCGTCATCTCCACAGACTTGGTTTCCACAAGCCGGGGATCCATATCCCAAACGCGCCGCAGCAATTCATCGCGCGACACCAGCCGCCCCTCGTGCGTTCCGAGGTAAACCAGCAAATCGTATTCACGGCTCGTCAGCGCCGCTTCCGTCCCGTCGTCGAACTCTACCGCCTTGCGGACGGCATTCAGGCGGGCATGCGGCACCGTGACTTCCCGTACTGCCTTCGGCCGTTCCGGCGAACGTCTCAGAACTGCTTCTATACGCGCCAAAAGTTCCCTGATGCTAAACGGTTTGACGACATAATCATCCGCTCCCAGCTTGAGCCCTCGGATCCTGTCCTCCTCATCACTGCGGGCCGTCAGCATAATAGCCGGCACTCCAGGGCATTCCCGTCCCATCAGAGCCAGCACCTCAAAACCATCCGCACCGGGCATTCCTACATCCAGCAAGGCCAGGTCAAACGCTCCTCCGCTCTGGATAGCACGGCACGCAACAGCACCATCCTCACAAGCAATCACGGAATATCCCGCCATTTCAAGAGCATCTGAAACAACATTGCGAATATTTTCATCATCTTCTGCCAGGAGAATGCGGTATGATTGAGCCATGTTCCCATTCAACAGCTTTCCTTCCGCTTTGGAAAGGCAAAAAGCATTCTCCGATCAAGCTCGGGAAAAACGGGACACAGAGCTTGCGAAGGCAGGATAAAATTTGCATAATCGTCCTTGTATGAAAATCGCCGTGATCGGAAAAGGAGGCCGTGAACACGCCCTCGTCAAAGCACTCAAGGATTCCCCCTCTTCTCCCGAAATCTTCAGTTTCCCGGGAAGCGATGCCATCAACAAACTGGCTACCCCAATTCCGGTCAAAGACATGCATGAACTCGTCGCGTGGATGAAGGACAACACCATTGACCTCTGCGTTGCAGGAGAAGAAAGCTACCTGGTCAAAGATGAAGGCCTCGCCAATTGCTGCCGCGAAGCGGGCATTCCCTGCTGGGGACCCGTCAAGGAAAGCGCCCAATTGGAAGCCAGCAAGGAATTCGCCAAAGACTTCCTCCTCCGCCACAACATCCCCACCGGCATGGCTCGTGTCGCCGCAAACATTGAAGAAGCCCGGGCCTTCATCAACAACACCTACCCCACAGTCCTGAAATTCGACGGTCTGGCCGCCGGAAAAGGCGTCGCCGTCTGCCCGGATGAGCCAACAGCCGAGGAGTTCCTCAAGGAAGTCTTCACCGACAATCGTTTCGGTCCCGGTCGTCTTTTGGTTGAAGAATTCCTGACCGGTCCGGAAGTTTCCATCTTCGGAGCCCTGGTAGACGACCATTACCTCATCCTCTGCCCCGCCCGCGACTACAAGCGCCTTCAGGAAAACGACCTTGGTCCCAACACCGGAGGCATGGGAGCCGTCGCCTCGCGCCAGCTCGTCACCCCCGGCATGCTGGAACTCATCGAACGCGACATCGTCGCCCCGACGGTCGCCGGCCTCCGCCAGGATGGCCTCCCCTACCGCGGCTTCCTGTACTTCGGCCTCATGCTGACGCCGAACGGCCCCAAAGTCATTGAATACAACTGCCGTTTCGGAGATCCCGAATGCCAGGCCGTAATGCCCCTTTTGAAAGGCGACCTCGCCCAGTTCTGTCTCAAGGGAGCCCAGGGAGAATTCGCCCCATCGCTCATTTCCTTCGATAACGGCTGGAGCGTCTGTTGCGTACTCGCCTCCGCCGGATATCCCGCGTCGTCCCATTCCGGAGACGCCATCCTGGGGCTCGACAACGTAGACAGAGGCTTCGTCTATCATGCCGGCACCAAATGGGACGACGCACGCCAGTGCTACGTTACCAACGGAGGACGCGTCCTTGCCGTCGTCGCTCAGGGAGCCACCCTCGACGAAGCTCGTAAACTTGCCCACAGCGAAACCGACAAGGTCACTTTCGACGGTTTTCAGCGCCGATCGGACATCGCCTACGCCTCTTTCGAATAAAAGAAGACAACAAAACTTCATTCCTGCTTTTTCTATCGGCGGTTCCGGTCTAAAACGGAACCGCTGTTATTTTTTCCTTCACACCATCGGCAGGATCTGTGCTAATACGGCTCATATGATCCATGCAGAAAACAGCTTCACCGGAAAAATCGCCATCGTCACTGGTGGAGCAAAAGGCATTGGCAAAAACATTGCGGAAACATTCGCCCTCCACGGAGCCCAAGTCGCCATCCTCGACAAAGACGAAACGGCTGGAATCCAAACGGTTGCCTCTCTTCCCGGAAACAGACACCTTTTCATCACGGCCGACGCAACACGCCGAGAAGACCTCGAAATGTTTGCTTCCCGAGTGCTGGAAGAATATGGAGCCGTCGACTATCTGGTTAACAATGCCTGCATCAGTCACGGCGGACTGGAAAGCCGATGTTCCTACGACGACTTCCTGGATGTTCTCAAAGTCGGAGTTGCCGCCCCCTACCTGCTCACTCTGTTGTTCCGCGATGCCTTCAACCCGGGAGGAGCCATCGTTAACATTTCCTCCACCAGGTCAGTAATGTCTCAAGCCGATACGGAAAGTTACACTGCCGCCAAAGGAGGAATTTCCGCCCTCACCCACGGGATGGCCATGAGTCTCGCCTCACGCGGCATACGCGTCAACGGAATCAGCCCCGGATGGATCGACACAGGAACCTTCGGGCCCCTCTCACACATTGATCACAAACAACACCCGGCCGGACGTGCCGGAACGCCGGACGATATCTCGTCCCTCGTCCTTTTCCTCTGTTCCCCACAGGCATCTTTCATTACGGGTGAAAACGTTACCGCCGACGGCGGCATGAGCCGCCGCATGATCTACCACGGCGACGAAGGCTGGACCTATACCCCGGCCTGACCACCTCGTCCCCTTTCCTCCGGCCCGGACGGCAAGTAACGAAAAAACAATTCGTTAAGACGAATTATAATAATATGATAATAAACACATTATGAATATATACACCATCTGCTATCCATAGTAATTTCCAATAAAAAATTATACAACTGTTTGCAATTAAACCCTCATAAAAAAGTTGCACACGAATTGTAAATCCGTCAGCACCCATATTTAAAAACAGATGTATACAAAAAATAACATTCTCAAGAGAGAACCAAGAAAAAAGCACAGCCCCTCAATAAATTACTGTAATTGATTAATTATCAATAGTTTATATATGTTAAAAAAATAAGATAATTTTTAAAATTCGATATTTGGGCACAAAAAAACTCCACCTGGATCAAAGGTGGAGTTTTTTGATTTTGGAAATAAATAAAGGGAGGGAATTTACATGCCTTTCAGCTCTTCCACAGCAGCCTGGAGGGACTCAACATCCTCAATGGAGATCACCCTGGCTTCCTTGCAAATGCGGCCCATCATGCCGGCAAGAGTCTTCCCGGGACCGAGCTCAATAAACAGGCGTTCTCCCTGGTCGATCAACTTCTGCATGGAAGCCGTCCAGCGAACGGAACCGCAGACCTGCTTCTCCAGCATCAAACGAATATCTTCCGAACTTTCGACGGGACGGGCTTCATAATTGCAATAAACCGGGATGGAGGGCATGCCGAAATTCACGAGGGCAAGCTCCTCAGCCAGCTTGATTTGAGCGCTCCGCATCAGGCGGGAATGATAGGCTCCGGCTACATTAAGTTTTTTGGCAATCTTGATTCCGGCAGCCTTGGCTCCGGCAATCGCCTTGTCTACTCCTTCTTCCGTACCGGAAACGACGGTCTGTCCCGGACAATTGAAATTGGCGACATCCACATCGCACTCCGCGGCAAGAGCCGTCACGGCATCGTCGGATCCTCCGATCATGGCAGCCATCGTGCCCTTGGTAGCATTGCAGGCCTCTTCCATAAACGCACCGCGCTTTTGGACAAGTCGGAGACCTTCTTCAAACGTATAAGTACCGGCTGCGGCATGAGCGGTAAACTCACCGAGGGAAAGTCCGGCTGCGGCAACCGGAGTCAACGCAGGAACAAGTTCCTTTAACACGGCAAGACAGGCAAGACCGTGAACGTACAAGGCAGGCTGACAATTGCAGGTACGGGTCAACTCTTCATTCGGCCCTTCGAACATCACCTTGGTCAGGGGTTCACCAAGGGCGGCATCCGCCTGTTCGATCAACGCCTTGGCGGTAGGATAGGCATTCAAAAGATCCTGGCCCATGCCCACTTTCTGGGCACCCTGTCCGGAAAACAATAGTACTGCGTTCATAAATGTGACAAAAATATTACGCGCATTGCTTCCAGCGGGCAAGCGCGAAAAAGAAAGGCCACGCCTCATCATCAACGGCGTCCCCGCCATATCCATGGGAGGACGCCATTCTTAATAGCATCCGAAAGGCCTCTATCAAACCAGCCGGGCAACCAGGTCTTCACGGTCACCGGGTAGGAAATCCATCGGTGCAATTTCCGGAAGGGTATAGCATCCGGAGGGGATCCGTGTACTGGCGCGGGCGGAAGCAACCATCACCTGGGCCGTCAAAGCCGGATTGTTGATGCGCATCTCGAACTTCAGCATCTGGTTCTGCGTTCCGCCGGACACTCCCTTGCGTTCCATGAGGACACCGTGCCCCATATCGCGCAAACTGTCTATATCCGGCACCTGGATTACGTGCGTTTCATCGTGACAGAAGTAGGAATCGGACTTAATGGTCGCTTCCACATCAGAGAACTGGAAGCCGTCCTTCACCACGACATACACCATGCGGCGATGCACGCCGGAACCCGTCGGGATCGTCAGGGAAAGAGCATCGGCAACCCCCTCCTTGGAACGTGCAACCACGCTGTGCCCCATGCTCATACCCGGACCGAAGTTCGTATATGTAATTCCTTTGGGAGCCATCGCCATCATCATCGTACGGATCACAGAGTCTGTCCCCGGATCCCACCCGGCCGAAATAACCGACACGGCATCATGTTTGATCGCCTTGTCGCCAAGGGAACGGCGCAGGTTCACAATCTGATCGTGGATATCAAAACTGTCCACTGTATTAATACCCTGCTCCAGCAAAGGAAGAGCAGTAGCCTCCACGCTGCGCGTTGGCGTACAGAGCAGGGCAACATCCACATGGCCCAGTTCTTCAATCGAAGCGACCGTCTTGATGCCATGCACGGGAGCACTCCCCGGACGGCGGACAATGCCTGCAAGTTCCATGTCTTCGGCAGCGCGAATGGCATCTACCGCATACCGTCCGATATTGCCGTATCCTACTATAGCTATTTTAATCATAAAACAAAAAGAGTGAAATAATGATGAGTACGGAGGCAGAATAGCAACTCCGCCTGCTCCATAGAAACCACTAAATCACAAAAATCACGTCTGTCGAGGACAACAACGTCCATCCGGTAGATGGAATTTTCAAAATTTTTACCTCCAGCCAAATCCATCCTTCCGTCTCCGGAAGAAATATGGTTGAATCGGAAGAACTACTCAATCCTCCCCTCAGTCGACGTCTCTGCTTCATTCCCCGCTCATGAATATCCCCCTTTCCGCATCATTCAGCCTGTTCTTCGGACTCACTCTACCCTTTTCTCTGGCCTCCCAGCCCGATGACATGCCGGGATTGATCCCACTGCCCTCCTCCATCCAATTGCAGGACGGAATGGTCGAATTCAGGGATCTGGGGCCGCTGGCAGCCTGGGCTCGCCAATCTCCCGACGCTCCCATCCGTAGCAAGGAAGACTGGAAACAACTGGGGGATTCTCCCACTAGGGTGGAACTCGCCCCGCTCCCCGTCGCCAGCCTGGGTGGAGACCCCGAAGCTTACAAGATCACAGTCAGTCCTGAACTCATCCGCATTGAGGCGCATAGTCGGCTGGGAGTCCTCCGTGCAGCCGCTACCCTTAAGCAGCTTCTGGATGACAACAGCATGATTCCTCAGGGAACCATCGAAGACAGGCCCCGCTTCCGATACAGAGGATTCATGCTCGACTCCGCACGCCACATGCAAAGCCCGGACACCATCCGGAAACTGCTTGACCAAATGGCCGACCTCAAATTCAACCGTTTCCACTGGCATCTCACCGACGACGAAGGATGGCGCATTCCCATCTCCGCCTACCCGCGCCTCACCCAGATTGGAGGCACTCCCGACCCCGGCAACCGGGAACAGGAGCGCAACGGTTCCTATTCCGAGGAAGAAATCATGGACATCGTCCAATACGCCCGTGCCCGCGGCATCGAAATCATACCTGAAATCGATGTTCCCGGTCATGCCGCCGCCATCTCCGCCGCTTATCCTCAACTCCTCTGCCCAACCAATCGCGACAACCCGCCCATCTCACAGCGCAGCAACTCCCTCTCCCACACAGAAGTCCTCTGCATCGGCAACCCCGGCCTGCTTGACTTCCTGGAAACTATCTATCTGGAAACATCCAAACTCTTCGACACCAAAACCATCCACATCGGAGGAGATGAAGTCAAAACCCAATTCTGGAAGAAATGCCCCCTCTGTTCCGCCGCTCTCAGGCAAAGCGGCCTCAACAGTATGGAGGAACTCCAGCTGGCCTTCCTCCGCCAACTCTCCGAACGCCTCGCCAAACACGGCATCCAGACAATTACCTGGGCGGAACATCCTGAAAAAGGTCTCACGCCCGACATAATCGCTCAAGGATGGAGAGGTCATCCCAACCAGACCATCGCCGCCCTCAATGCAGGAATAAAAACCATCTGTTCCGATGGCGGAGGCAAGGGGTACGCTTATCTCGACTTTCCGGGATACCCTAAAACCGCCAAGCCCCTCTGGATGCCCGTCCTGTCTCTCGAACAAGTCTACGCTTACGATATCCCCATCAACCAGGTAGAAGAATCCAAACACAACCTCCTGCAGGGAGGAGAAGCCGCTCTCTGGACGGAAAACATCCTTTCCCGCGACATCGAAGCCCAAATCTACCCACGTCTCCACGCCGTTGCCGAAAAACTCTGGACTCCACGGGAACGCCAGAATGCGGAACAATTCATGCAACGCCTCGGAAAACTCCGCAAGAGATGGGAAAACAGCGGCATCGCCTTCGAGCAGCCCCCCAATCCTAGCGCTGCCATGGTCCTCCCCGCAACCATCGACACCAACATCCCCGCAACGCGCAATTTCCAGCCGCCATACGCCTTCGACGGAAGGGAAACCACCAGCTTCATCTCCAGCCGCCACATCCAGGAAGGAGACTACTTCACCCTGATTTTAAATGCCCCGGAACGCCTGAGCCGGGTACGAGTTCTCACCGGTCCCTACTTCTGCCGTGACGCTGGCAAGGAAAACGCCCTTGCCGACGGAGCCCTCCTCCAAATCTCCACCGACGGAACCACCTTCACCGATGCAGCTACCTTCCGGGATGGAATCGCAACCGTCCAATGGCCCCAGGGACAAACCGTTAAATCCATTCGTATCCTGACCCAAAAATCCCAGCCTCACAAACTGGCCATCGGAGATATCTTCGTCGAACCCTTCGTCGCGCAGGAAAGTGCTCCTGACGGAAAATAAGATGTAAATTTCTCTTGCCTTCGCCTTCCAAATACTGTTCCATCTCTCCCGGTTTACGGGGTATTAGCTCAGTTGGTAGAGCGTCTCGTTCGCAATGAGAAGGTCAGGAGTTCGAGCCTCCTATGCTCCACCACCCCTTTCCAGCCGCCTTCGGGCGGCTTTTTTATTGTAAAATGTCGCATTTTCAATGCATTACGTAGTTACTTATTACCTATTTTGACTACCTACAACGATGTTTGCGATAGATAACAATTTTGACACAAAAGAATAATTTCTGTTGAATTTGTCAAAATAAGAGTTATAAGAGACATAGATTTCCTTTTATGAGTAAGCCTCTCAAATTTACCATCGGAAAACTGAAAAGGGGAAAACAGACTCTTTATCGTATCTGGATTCCTGAAAAATTTTCAGCGAATGGGAAAAAAACAGCTCTGTACTACAAGACGAAAACAGCGGCAGAAAACGATCAATCTGCCCTTCGGGAAAAATATGTAAACGGCGAATTGTCCGCAGGGCTTCTTTTGGGGCCTGGGCAGGTAAAAGACGCACAACGAGCATTTGAAATCATCGTGGAATCGGGTATTAAACTGTCGCTTGTCGATGCCGTCCAGATCGCCCTGGAACAACGCCGAGCACAACTGGTCGGGATCACGGTCTCGGAACTTTTTGAAAAGTATGAGAAAGATGCTTCGATCGGGCGCAACTGGTCTGAGAATCACAAAAAGAACTGGAGGTTCTACGCTTCCAAATTCACCGGACATTTCGGAGAAAGAAATATTGCCGACGTTCAGGCACAGGAACTTCGTGAATGGTTCGGTGAAAACTATGCCAGCGCGACTTATTTCAACTCGGCCACGGCGGTTATTTCCCCGGCGTTTAGCTGGGCCGTCAAACAGGAGATTTTGAAACGGTCGCCGTTCGAATTGATCGAAAAGCGGAAAGTCGTTCAAGCGGACGGCGTGGATGTTTTCACTCCAGAAGAAACGAGACGTCTGCTTTCCTTCTGCCGTCCGTTCCTTTCTGCCGGGCCGGATCATCCGATGGCAGACGACAACGGGAATGTGGCCGCCATTTACAAGCTTGACTGTTCCGACGCCGTTCTTCCTTTTTCAATTTTACTCTTTGCCGGTATCAGGCCGGAGGAATTGCAGAAACTGACCTGGGACCTTATCCATCTGGACAAAGAGCTTATTTCGGTTCCCCCGTCAATTGCAAAGACCAATCAGGTACGAAATGTCGAACTGCACGATAATTTGAGACGCTATCTCGAATCCGTCCCTGTCGAGCAACGGGAAGGCAAGATCATCCCTCAAAACTGGAAGCGCAAAGCCGCGATCGTCCGCAAGGCGGCCAACCTGCAGAACCGTCCGGACGCGCCACGGCATTCGTTCGCGTCCTATTCGCTGGCCGTCGATCCCAATATTGACCGGCTCCGTGAAAACATGGGGCACACCAAGAATTCCGATGTTTTGTTCAAGCACTACCGGACCGCCGTTCGGAAAACGGATGCGCTTGAATTCTGGTCGATTGATCCAGAAGACCCCTACGGCAAAAAAGAAAAGCCCGCCAAGGGAAAATCCAAGGCGGGCTGATAACGGGTTGATTCGCCCATTTATTGCTTTCGCTCGATGTCGGCAAGGCGGCTGTTCGTTTCGGCCTGTCTGACGGCCATTTCCTGCAACGCCTTGGCCGTTTCCATCTGGGCGGCGGCCTGTTTTTCCATGATGGAGACAAGCATTTTGTTGTTGTTTTCGTAGAGGTTGCCTACATACCACGCAACAACGAATCCCATCACCATGGTGATGGTAACGCGATGCTTGTCCACCCATTCCAGGGCGCGGAAATAGGCTTCCTTCTGGGTACACATGTCAGGCGAGGGATAGCGCGAATTTCGCGCAGTTGGTCATGCGGTTGCGCCACCCCTTCCAGAATTGCCCTTTCCCGGGGTTTTCCGACTTGCCGTGCATGTATTCCCATCGTGCTCCGACAAGTCGCAAGGCAAGGTCTGTATCGCCCAACGCAAGGGCTTGTACGGTAGCTCCCCTCGTGTTGGGGCCGACTTTGCCGTCAACGGCCACATTCAGGGCCATTTGCAAGACTTTGGCGGCACCTGTCGGCCCGGCGTTGAAGCACGTATCACGCAATACGGTTTCCGTAGCCGGGTAAAATCCAGACGGGAGCCATCCCCTCACAACGTCCGTGTAGCTGATGATATAATCGCCGACTTCCGCTTCCGCAGCGGCATACTGTCCGGCTTCAATCATTTTTTTGAGTTTGGCGGCTTCCTGGGAATGGTATCTGTTATTGATTCCAGCCACTTCATAGGTTCCTCCCCCGTCCCCCTTCGGCATGTGATATACGGCAATGTGACCGTTTTTGTCACGCCTGATTTCCGATTCGATGATGGAGATTCCGATTTTCCGTCGCATTTCCTGTTCGTTCATGATGTTTCCCTTTCTTTCGATTAGCCCCGGCGATGCTTTCCATTTCATCGCCGGGGCCTATTCCTTTCTTCGTTTCTCTTTTTTTCCCGGCTTCTCAACTCCGGAAACTCTTATTTCCCCTTCTGGATGATGACGGGGGCCGCCTGTTCGGGGCGCGTTCCGACAACGATGATCTGCCCTGTCACGGGGTCATACCGGAACGACAGGGAGCCTCCGTCCTGCCCGGCCATGTCCAGGTTTGTCAGGCCGCATCCGGTCAGATAGGAGGCGGCAAGGCCAGCCGCGATGATTGAACCGGCGATATACACGAGCTTTTTCCAGCCGGAAGACTGCGATGCCTTGTCCTTCATCGTGGCCGATGCGTTGTTGAGCGCGTGCCGGCGTATGATGCCGGGGGCTTCCTCGGCTACGGTGCGCCAGCCTTCGGCCTGTTTGATCGTATCCAAATTCGTAAAGAATTCCCGCGCTTCCGGCAACAGGGTTCCGTCGTGCGCCTGTCCTCCGACCGCACCGCAATACACGGTGTACAAGTCGCGGGCGACGCTTTCGTTTTGATTGTATGTTTCCATTCTCGTTTATTGTTTATTATGATAATAAAACTTAGTTCGTAGTTACGATTCCCGATGCATTTGTCTTCAAAGTTCCATTTGTGAACACGTCCGCGCTCGCCATATAAATATGTGTTCCAAGGTTTGCATCCTGTCCGAGCATCAGATTCTTGTTGCTGTCCAGCCAGCCGATGTAATTGGCGTGGCTATTAACCGTGAATCCGGCATTGCCGACATCATTTTTATACATTGCCGCGAGACCTGTATTTGTTGTGGTTTCGCGCATCTTCACCGCTGTTTTCGCCCGAATATCAACCGTATTGGCAGACATTTCAAAGATTGACGATCCATTCGCACTCTTCAATGTGAAGTCTTCCTGGTGGCCGTTGAGCCAATAAGTCAACTCGCCATTGGACACAGACATGCCATTACCCGGGCGAGACACGCCCAATGTGGAGTTTGTCGCCACCGGAACAGAAACTTTGCCCTCAGTATCTACGGATAAATTCGCCCCAATCTGCACAATGCCCGCCTTGTCCTTCGTCGCGTAATCCGTCCGCTTCACATAATCTTCCGATTTCGTGGTCAACTCCTTAATGGAGTCCTTTGCGGCATCCAGTTCCTTTTTCGTTTCCGACAGTTCATTGCTCAGAGTTTTAATGATGGATTTAAGCTCTGTTTCAAGGTCGGCGACATCCTGTATGGTGGCGCGAGCTGTTGGATCAATGTTGTTGTACAGGACGGTCGTTCCCCCGATCACGATCGAAAATATCAGGGATTCCTCCATGATGGATGTATCCCCAACCGGAGGGATATAATCCGGATGATCCCCGGCATTGCAATACGCAAACAGGACGGGTGGATCGCCGTCGCGCCAAGCCTTGACGTACACGCCCGCTTCCCGGAAGGAAAAGCCGCCCGTGGCGCCGATGGCAACGAAATTACCCCTGATGGAGACGATACCGCCGCCGTCGTCCGTGATTTTCGAGATGGGGACGTCGGCAATGAGATGGACAAGCTCCGTCAGGTCTTCGGGGGCTTCCGGGGCGGTTCCGTCGCCCACGGCAATGTGGTCAAAGGCCAGGGCTTTTGATTCGGCCAGCGATTCGGCCATATAGGCCCGTCCGGCACGGGTGACCGTTATGTTGTCAAATTGCGCCATGATCTCCGTCCTCCATGTCTTCTGCTGATTGTTCCATCTTTTCCGGGCTTGGCACCGTTTCCCGTTTCCTGATGCATTCAAGGACGTCCTGTTGAGCGGTCAATGCCTGTTCTTTCGTAACTCCGGGATTGCCGAGCGTTAGCATGATCGCCTTGTTGTCCAGTTGCTTGTTGATGTACGCCATCCTGTCCGCCCCGGTGAAACGGTGGGCAAACGCGCCCGTCCTGCCTCCAAGCCGATTGTCTGTCAGGAAATCGCAGGGGTAGTTCAGCATGGTCGCGCACGCATAGGCAAGACAGCCGATGGTGACATCCTCGTGCGCCCCTTGCAGGACCGCACCCGATCGCGGAAGCCATTGACGGACAAACGATAGAACATCTGCCCGAATCATGTAGAAATACCCGCCGAATATATACTGCGCCACATGCACCGCCGCAAATCCAAGACCGGAATCAACAACTTTACGAACTTCCTCCCTGTTCAGGAACAGGCTGTCCGCATCCGTTTTAATCGCCACCTCGTCCATTTTCAGGTGCTTCGCATACACGTCCAGCATGCCCCGGATGCAATAATATCCGTTCAGATTCCCGAATCGCGGAAAGTCAGTTTGTTCGTACCATGCTCCCTGGGCGGCAAGCGATGCCGCGCAATCGGAAGGAATGGGGTTGGCGGCATCGTCGATCAAATGGATAGGAGCCTCCGGGAAAACCCAGCGGAGATTGTCGATGCGTCCCGGGAGCAATTCGGCATCCCCCTTGTAGCAAAAAATATAGAATCGTGGTTTCATTGTTGGATCAAAGTTCAAGTGTGTTGACGGAACCGCTTGTGACAACACTCATATTATTGTAAGCAAACGAGTTAGCATGAAAGTTTATTTCACCTCTCGTATTAATTTCCATTGTGTAAGTTGAATTGGCCTGGGCAACAAATGAGTACCAGGCCGTCGCCTTAATCATGTTCCCGGTCATGTTGAATTCGCCATCGCTACAGAGTTCAAGTGATACCATCGAATCGGCATTAACGCGCCACATGTAAGCTTCGGTCAGAATATTATTCCCGATCATGTTGATGTTGGCATCCATATCGCCTAAAGAAATATTTCCGTTGCTGTCAACGGACAGGATTTCCTTGCCGTTTTTCACCTTGAAATCTCCGTTTGATGCCATCAGTTCAAACGTTTTCTGACTCCCGACAGACTGGCTCCATCCATTATCCGCATGGCTTTCAAAGTTCCATGCATCGAGTTCAACAGTTAAGGTTTCCGCGCCTATCACAACCTTGTCGGCATTTGAATCATACCTCAAAATATTCGTGCCATTGGGAGTTTTGATATTAACAGGACCCTGATAGTTTGATAAATCAACTCCACCGAAACGATTGAGCGGGATACTTTCGCCAACCTCATTTGACGAGAGGCACAAAGATTCCACCCCATTAACATTTTCAATGTTAAGATGGAGCGCAACGTCTCCCGTCATGGAATCACTTTGCCCAGGGTAGAAGAAAAGACCCGTTACCGCATGTTCGGCAATGTTATCCGTTGTAATTACATTTTCCGGTACCGAACCACCGCTTCCGGCTTGGGCAACCGTGGCCGCATCCGTGGGAGCTGTGCCTGAAGCGACATTGAGAATTTTATGAGACCTCATGTCCAATCCTCCTTCATACAGGACCGCAGTCCTATCGGCAAACGCCAAGACTGGATCAGGTGATACTCCTGTAGTAGTCATAGCTTTTGCTGACAATTGAGCTCCATTAACTTCCCCGTTATTCATCACTAACCAGCCATGGTAAACCCCATCTGCGGCTGTTGTCACTGCGCCTATTTGCACAGGCGTTCCTGTTTTCGTGTAATAAATACCGTTCTCATTGATGATGCCCTTCTTGAATGTCGCCTGATGAGTCACGGTGAGATTGCCTCCTAGATTGATTCCGCCGCCTCCATACATGTTCCACAATCCATTAGCCTGATAATACCACGGGGACTGTCCTAAATTCTGGAAGTCCTGATAAGGAGCCAAGATCAAACCGAATGATCCTGTTGTACCTAAAAAGCCCAACCCGTAAACAGAACCATTGTCGCTGTTTTTGATATTGATACCTGGGAACTGGTTAATGCCGGTGAAGATATTATCGGCATCAAGCAAAGGAACGTTCTTCAAAAGCCCCTGCATTTGAGAAAGGATATTCTCACAAGCCGTCTTGCTGTCCGCCGCCGACTTCGCACTGTTAGCCGCATTTGTTTCTGACGTCTTAGCGTTTGTTTCCGACGTCGCCGCCGCTTTTTTGGAACTGTCCGCCGACTTCGCACTGTTATCTGCAGCCGTCGCGCTATTAGCCGCTTCCGTCGCCTTCTCGGTTGCCGTTTTCGCCGCATTCAGGACATCGGCCGATGCGTTGTTGATTTCATCAATCGCCGCCTTTTTCGCGTCGGCCAGGGCATCGTTGCATACGTCCAGGGCGGCTTCCCGGGCAAGGCGGGGCAGGACTTCCGCAATGCGTGCATTCAGGGCCGTTATACTTACCAGATCATCGGACGGCAAATCCGCAAACGTGACTTCCGCGCCGCCTGTCGTGAATGTCACGGTAATCGTCTTGTAAATGGCCGCCTTGTCTCCCGTGGCCGGGATGTAGTCGTATTCGTCCCCGGCGTTCCCGTAGGTCATCAGGATTTGATCGCCGTTGTCGTTTGAGGCATAAAGCCCCAGTTCCCGGTGCAGGACGTCGGCCGCCAGTATATCCGTTGCCAGCCGGGCCGTCATCACCAGCTTTCCCCGTACCGACTTGTCAAAATTTTCGATGGGCAGGCGGTGGACTTCATGCACAAGCGATGTCCGGGAGGCCGGAGTTTCACCGGATGCCAGTTTTCCGTCTCCAATGGCTATGCCTGTAAAGGTGAGGGGTTCCCTGATTTCCCCCATGATGATGCCTTGCAGATACTCTTCTCCCGCCGTTGTGAGAGCCAAATTTTTGAATGATGCCATAACGTTATCCTTGTATTACTTCCTGACTTTCCGCATATCGGGTGACAGTCGTCGTCCCGGCCCGGTACGACGTCGCCGGGGTGTTGTCCTGCCACTGTGATATGGTAATTCTGGTGCGTCTGCTGACGGCCAGCGTGACGCCGACATGCAACTGCATGCTTGCCCTGATTTCATTGACGATTTTTTCGAGCCATTGCGATTTGCGTTTTACCTTGTCGATCAAGGCAATCAGCTTCGCCTCGTTTTCTCTCGTCATTGTTTCCGACGTCGATACGTTGATGCGGAAGTAGTGCGGACGCCCCCCGTATTCATACCATTCTTCCACCTTCGCCGTGCCGAACACGTCGGTAATGACCGACTGTACCGCCGATACGGTGCCCAGGTGCATGTACACCTTGTCGGAGTCAAGCAGGATGGCCCGCTTTTGCTCGTCGCTCAAATCGGGCTTGTACCAGAACACGCGCAATTCATCGGCCAGGGCATCCAGTTCCCCAGTCGTCAGACTGTCGAGATGATCCCATGTCGAGAGCTTGGCAATCTGCCCGGCAAGCACCTGCAACACCTCGGATAACCCTGCCGCCAGGGCGCGGGTATCGGCGTCCGCTCGCATAAAGAGCGGGAGCATGTCGCCGAGGTTGATGTTCTGCAGGTGCATTATGATTCCTGGACGGTTTCGTGTGAGACGGTCAGCGTGCCGTTCCATCGGGCAATCTGGCTGTCGGAAACGGATGTGAAAACGGGGGACGACACTTCCAGCCGGACGCATGAATCGAGACAAAAGGCCCGGAGCCTGTCCGGGTTGATGTCGCGGCCGATCACGCCGCCCTGCCATGCAATATATTGTTCAATCGCCCCTCCCTGTCCTTCGATGGCTTCGACCGTGGCCGACTCTTCCGCTTCCAGGGCATAGTATTTCAATTCAATGCCGTATTCGACGGCAACGGGGCCGCTCACGATCACCTTGTCCCCCAGCGGCTTGATGTCGGGGGCGGTGCATGTGGCATACACTTCGTCAAGCGTGGCCTGAGACGGAGCTTTCCCGTCCGCTTCCACGATGATGATTTGCACGGTTCCGGCTTCCTGTTCCGAGATGACTTTGACGTCCGCGACATTCGACGTCGCGGAACGCGCGAAATATTCATACCCGCTTTGCGGCCCGGCCGTCGAAAAGCCGGACGGAGCCAGGGCGATACGGGCGCGGTATTTGTCATCCCCCGTGCCGTCGTCGCCGTTGTCCGTGTCAATGGCAGAGGGATAGGGTTCGCCGTAGTCGCCGCCCGTGCTTTCAACTGTATTCGTGACGCCTGCCACAAAAGGCACGTCGTCGGCAAACGACGACACGCTACCTGCCGGGATGCCGTTTGTCTTTGTCCCTCCGGTCGTCGCCGTGGCCGGGACTTCGACCGTCATGTCTCCTGCCGGGATCGTCGCGGCGGCGTCCGTCGCAAAAAAGATCGTATTGTCAGCCGTGCATCGTGTACCGGACGGGATGATCGTCGCCACGGATCGGGCGGCGGCCAGCGAAAATTTCAACGTCGTTCGGGCCGGTGTCGGTTCCAGCCGTTTGCATCCGACGCGCTCGCCGAGCGCATCCAGTTCACGGCCCCGCGCATAGGCCAGCAGACGTGATTTACAGGCTTCATTTTCCGCTGACACAAATGTCGCCAGCGCATAGGCAAGATTTTCGACGAAAATCCGGCGTTCGTCGCCGGGGTACAGGAGTTCGCCCGTCGCCTCTTCGATGACGGATATCAGCTTGTCTTTAAGCTTCCCGGCGTCGATTTCCGTAAAATTCAGTTGGTTGTCTGCCGTCATGATTCAATATCTCCCGATGCCGTTACGGCAAAATTTCCCGGTTCCGGCATGCCCGCCATATCCATGCCGTTGAACGTGATCCGGGGTTCATACTGCGACACAAGCCAGTAGGCTTCGGCCCTGAGAAGGGGATCGACATACGTTTCCGGCTTGTCGTAAATCTTCGTATCAATGCCACGCAACACATCAAAACGCACTTCCCCTTGAGCCAGTCGAAAGAGGTTTACCATGCAAGTCTGAGGCAATCCGTTTCCCGAGCTTTTCATTTGATCCCTGCCTCCTTCTGCAATCGTGTTGCTTCGGCCCGGTCAACCTCGGTAAACGAAAATGCCGCGCCTGAACTCTTCTTTTTCGCCGCCTTTTCGGCCTTGCTCGGCCCCTTCCTGTCATCCTTGACATCCTTCCCCGTCACGGACAGGGGTTCGTCTTCGATGAAATCCAGCGTGATTTTTCCGGCGATCATGTTGCCCTTGGGGCCGAAAACAATATCGCTCAGGGATACGTTTTTGAGAATGGAACGTGGCGGCCCGAAAACCATGTTGCCCAGAATGAAGGGATTCGATTGGCCCAGATCGCGCACCCACGAGTTGTATTCCTTTTCCGGGGCAAGCCCCCCGGCAAGCAGAGTCGTCATGATAGGGACGGAAAAGCCCTGCGGCTTGTCCCCGCCCTTGACGTCAAGCGGGTTCTGCGCCTCCGTCGTCTCCTTTTGCTCGACGTCAAGCTGTGAGTTAAGGGACACGCCGTCCGTCAGTGGCCGGAATGCCAGCCGCCCGGCGTCAAACACATGTGATCCCCAAAATCCTAACATCATTGCCAGAGTGACGCCGGACAACAAGACGGGCAACGTGTATATCGCTCAGTTCGGAGGAGACGTTTTCCCGCCTTGCGAATCCGTATGCGTATGGGTCGCCAGGCTCTTTCCCTGGCCGACAACATCGCCCGTGGCCGTCACGCCGCCCTCGATGCTGACGTCTCCCCGGATGGCATGCTGCCACTCGCCGTCGCACCGCCCGATGATATAGCCTCCCATTGCTTCATCTTCCAGATAATAGACCTCTTCACCGACTTGGACATTGCCCATGTCGGAGCGCCAGTAAAACGGGATCACAAGGGGCTGGGTCACAATGCCGGGATCGTTCACCGGGACGCATTTCGCCCGGTTGCCGCCCTCGATGCTATGGATGGTTCCTTTTTGAACGTTCATTAATAATCAAGTGGTTCACGCACCCAGAAGCGCGTTTTTTTTGCCTTCAAATCATGGCGGCATCGGTAAATGAAAGCGTTCCCGGCCCAGCCGTTCGCAAGTATCCGGACGACGCTTCCCGCCGCCAGTTCCCGTTGCGTCGTCATCGTGATTTCACCTCGACGGATGTTCTTGTTCGCGTTCCGTAGCATGGACTGGGCAAGCTTGTTCGCCTCGGCCTGGGCCGTCGTTTTTTCTGAGACCGTTACCACGAGATTCTTCCCTGTCTTGACATTCCCGTCTTCGCTCGTCCCTGTATGGGCCGAATTCCGGAGTGTGGCCGAACTGTACGCCGTATGGGCGTCATCCGTGAATTTCGCCTCGACGGACGGCCCCAGGGTAAGCGTTTTCGCCGCATCCCTGCCCTCCATCGTCTTTTCATCATACAAGCAAAGCGTCTTGTTAAAAACGAGGAAGGAAGCCCCGGCCAGTTTGCAACGCTCATGAAGAAAGGCGAGGTCGGACTTCCCCCGTTGCTGGATATACGGATATTTGATGTCGCTAACGCCGTAGTTTTTGACGGTCAATTTATTATCACTGGCGATGGTCGAGGCGAGTTGCGGCAGGGACAATGATTCAAAGCTTCTGCTTTTCTTGTTGCGGCCAGACTTCGGCACGCTGTAGGCGCGAAGGGTATATTCCCCGGATTCCGGCTTCAAATATTCAATGAACATGACGCCGGAGTTGATGACTCCGTCCGTGATCTGGACGGTATCGCCCTCCTTGCTCGGCTTCCAGCCGACCCAGCGTTTTTGCGTATCGGCAAAGCGGATATCGAGGCTGTCGGCCTCCCCTTCGGCATGCATTTCGTAGACGCACCCCGTCACGGCGATACTGGCCGTAATATCCTTGCCGTTAATCAACACCTTCAACCCGCCCGACTGACGTTCCCCGGCGTCTTCGGTAAACGAGAGGCGAATTCTCGCGTCAATCAGTTCCCCGTTTTTGTCCAAAAGTTCCGAGTCAATTTGGACATCCGTCAGCATGTAGGAGACACCGCCGAGCGACGAACCGAGCAAAAGGCTTTTGGCCAGCGTAACGGCTCCGTTGAACGTAAGGGCCTGTTTCCAATCGGACGTTTGAAGCAAGTCCAGCACCGTATTCGGTAGGCTCATGGATGTCCCGCCGCTGATGAAAATCGGTGCGCTGACTCCTTTAAGCTTCCGCAACGCCTCATAGGTCAAGCGGGGATTGCCTCCCGTCACCTTGGAGACGTGGATCGAAAACGCGCACGTCTGCAATTCACGGCCCGTCACCCGGGATGATCCCCCCTCCGAATCGTTCTCGATTTTCACCCCGGCCGATGCCTCGAAATCTTCCACCGGCATGAAATGGCCGGGTAACGGCCCGAACGGGAAAAGTTGCCATGTCACCTGGGCATTCAGCATTTATTCCCCCTTTCTCCACGGAGGCAATGACTCCGTATGTTGCGGTTCCTCGATGTCCGGTATCAGGACTTTTTCCCCGCCCTCGAAGACGACGATTGACGCCAGATCGGGATTGGCCGCAATCAGCAGGTGCATGAGTCCTTCATCCGTCCAGGCGTTGAACGCGAGCCTGTCCCACGTATCGCCCGCCTTGGCCGTGTAGATGATCCCCGTTGTGTCAGGCATATTTTCCAACGCTCCTTTCCGTAAGTCCGTCTTGTATCATATCGAGCAAGTCCGGGAGGGCATCCTTGAGTTGCCGGACAATGTCCTGGGAAGTCGTCCCGGCTCCCGCCTTGATGACCGGCGCAAACGTCACCCCGCCGAGATGGTAGGAAACAACGCTCTGCCGTGAGGATGCCCCCGCCGACAAATCCATGCCGAGCATATCAGCCGCCGTCATCAGATACCCCCGGTTTTCGGCTCGGTACCGTGGATCGAACGATATAACTGCCTCTGGCCCGGCCTCGCCGCAAAGAGACAAACCGGACGTAAACCCGCCCGCCGCCTTGGCCGGAAGCGGAGAGGAGTCATTGCCGCCGAATCCGAACCATCCCTTGACTTTGTTCCCTGCGTTTTTGATGCCGTCAAAAAGAGATGTAAATTTGGCAAGAATGGAATCGACAATTTGCATGACCCAGTCACGCACACTCGTGAAAGCGTCCTTAAGGGCTTGCCCTATCTTGTTGCCGATCATGACCCACACCTGAATTCCTGTCTTGAACCACGAGACAAGGCCATTCCACACATCCTTCAATGCCTTGCAAATTCCGTCCCAGGCGGCTTGAAGAGCGATACTGAATGCCGTCCAGGCCGCATTCAGGGAATCGCAAATCGAATCCCAGACAGACGACAGCCATTCCCCGCAAGCGTCCCAGGCATCACTGATTGCATCGCACGTATGATCCCAGGCGACGGACAGGACTTCGCACATGACGTTAAACCCGGCCTTGAGCCATTCCCACGCCTCGCCGAACCATTGGCAAATCACGTCCCAATTGTCCCAGAGCACATACCCGATCGCGATCAGAGCCGCGATCGCGGCTATAACAAGGCCGACCGGGTTCGCGGTCAGGGCGACGTTCAGGGCGGCCTGGGCAACCGTCCAGATTTTCGTAACGGACGTAATCAGTTTGTACGCCTTATAAAGACCAGTCAATGTGACTACGGCTGTTTTGTAAATCAGGAATGCAGTACCTATTTTTTTCAGCATTTTCAAGAGCCACGGCCCGTTTTGCTGAAACCATCCGAATGCGGTTTTGACAGCCTCTCCGAATTGATTGACCGCATGTTGCGCCTTCGCGACAATCGCATCAATATTGATCCCGTTGATCCATTGTTCGATGGATTGGATGGCTCTTTCAACATAGGGGAGCAACTTCTCGACGCCGGATTTGACAAGGGGAAGAATCTTGTTGACCGTCCGTTCGATGGCCGGAAACATCCTGTTCAGTGAATCGTAAATCTTGTCTGCCAGCGGACGGAGTGATACCTCGATATTGTGCCGCAAGGCCGTCATTTTTTCAGGAAAATCGGCAGTATCGTCATAACATTTCAGAATGCTTTCGGACGACGCTTCCATGCTTTCCATGAGTTTTCTTGTCCCGATTGTTCCGGCTCGGACTCCTTTTGTGATCGCTGCCGCCCCCCTTGCGCCGAAAATTTCGGAAGCTATTTCAAAAGCTTTCGTTTCATTTTTCGCTTTCTTGATTGCCTCATACGTTTTCGCGAGACCGACCCCCAAATCCTTGAACCCCTTTTTCTGCAAATTTCGGGCGGTGGTATTCATCGCCATCATCACTTTTGACGATTCGAGGCCCCCTTTGTGCATCTGCCCCATCAGGGCAATAGCCGGTTTCAAATCATAGCCCAATGTCTTCAGCGCAGACGAATTTTCATGAACCGTTTTGAACAATTCATCCATTCCCGCGCCCGTCTCCTGGGCAACTTTGAACGTATAGTCCAGCACATCAGGCAATTCCGATGAAGAAACGCCGAACGCATTGATTGCCCTGGCCGATGAATCGACAATGTTTTTGGATTCGATCCCGAGCATCTGAGACGATTTGAGAATCCTTTCCGCTGAATCCTCCAGAACCTTCCCTTCCAGCCCTGTCAGCGTATTCAGGTCGGCGACAACCGATGAAACCTCCTTCTTGCCCTGAATGGCGTTTGCATAAATTTTTTCAAACGACTTATCAAGACGGACAAGGTCTTCACCCGTCTTTCCCGTCCCGATGCGGATAGTGTCAACAGCCTCGTCGAACTCGGAACCGAGATCGTAAAGCTGATTGACTGCCGCCGCCGCCGCAGTCCCGACAGCGGCGATACCCGCTCCCAGGGCTACGGCTCCGGCGATGGATGCCTTGAAGGTGAAACTGCCGATTTTGCCAAGTTTGACGCCTAACCCGTTTACGGAGTTCTGCGCCGCCGTAATCGATCTTTGCAGGGAAGGATCAATAGCCCCGCCGATACTGACGACGGCAGTCATGGATTTTCCGGACGGCATGTTCTATCTTCCTTTCCTTCTGTTTCGTGGGGCGTGTTCCCTCTTGATTTGTTCCCTTCTTCTGGCATCGTCTTCGGCAGCATCCTGGAACTCCTCCCAGAATTCAGCCAGAGGCATTTGCATCAGCTCTTGCCGGGAGGCATGGAAGCGTTCCGAATAGATTCTAATTGCCCGTCTGAGTTGCTTTCCTGTGGCTCGTCGGGCTTTGCTCCAAAAAAATTTAGTCCGGCAAACATGATTTTGGAGACGTCGCTACCTTTGATCCTGTTAAAATCTTCCGCACTCCATCCCTTGTCTTTGTTGCTAGCGAGTATCGCCCTGACTCCAATGGCATAGTGCATGTCGTAGTCGTTCAGAGGATGGACGGATGATTGCGCGGAGGATGCTTTCCGTGATTTGATCGCTTCAAAATAATCCGACGCCGTGAAATGATTGAAATCGTATTCGATAACCGTGACCGGCACCCCATTGATTTCAAACGGATAATCTAATTCTATCTTTTCCATTTTATATATTATCTATTGATTTACAGCATATTGCGAATACCTTCCGAATAGTCTTTGCCTCCGACGAAGCAAATCCCCTTCGGAACGTCGATGTCGAGCACCTTGCTCCCGTCCAGATAAAGCTGGTAGGACAGGACGGAAAACGTGATTTCGTTTTCCCCGGATTCCCCCGGAGTGAGTTCAAGACCCGGCGCCGACTTGGGAATCACGCGCTGATAGGCTTTGATATGTTGGGGCGTCGTCGTGCCGTCAGCACTGACGGATTGCTGGACGATGTTGATAATCAAATCAAATGCCTCCGGCGTAATGACCTGGGCATAGGATTTGTCGAGTCCGGTCTTGCTGATGGAGGATTCCATCGCGTCGATTAACTGCCAGACGGGAATTTCCAGCGTCCCGCCAGCCGCCGTGATTTCGACGAGCTTGGGCGTGATTTCCGGCAGTTTGACCGGAATATTTCCGGCAATCTGGGTTCCGGAGGCATAAACGGAAGTCGCGATAACGGCTCCCGAAAGGTCTTGGAATGTCATGGTTTCTGTTCTTTCTTCTGTTGGGGATTAGTCTTCTGCGGTGTACACGGACAGCCCGGCATCCGTATAGGAAACCGAAATGGTGCCGCTCTTGAATTGAGGTGTAACCGTGGCGGCCAGATTCCAGCGGAAATCGCCGTTCATCAGGTCGGAGGCATCATTTTCGCTGGGCAGGAAAATGCACTCAGGACTTCCGACAAGGAACCCCTGGGCCACATACCCGGCGAGCTTGTCGTTCTCGCGGTGAATGATTTCGTCCCTCAACTGGATCGTCATCGGCTTGTCGATGCGAGGCATCCATTCCGTCTGGAAGCTGTTGACGATATGTTCCAGCATGCGGATGTTGGTGTCGAAAATGTAGAGTGCGTCCGACGTCGCGCCGAAGCGGAACGCCGCCGTATGGCCGCCCCACAGCACCAATTGACCGTTGAACGGGACGACGGTCGAAATACCGTATTCGTTCAGCCCGTTCCCCGTCTCCTGGTCAAATCCCCTGTTTCTGGAATCCTCGCCGAACCATTGGCAGATGACGGGAACAGCCTTGTTGGAACACGTTTCGCCGGGAATCCCCTTGTTTCCGGTATCGGTCTTTTGCATCGCCCAGACGGCCAGCGTGGACAGGTGATAGATTTCCCCGGTCGCCGATTTGGCCTGAGGCCAGAAGACCTTCGAGAATTCCGACGTGTAGCCGTTCGTTTGCTTCCATGTCTTCGCCTTCTCGATCGTGTCCACGGATTCCAGAGGAATGTCCGCAACCACGAACGCCATCCAGTGACCGTTAATTTTTTGAGCCGCAGTCACCAGAGCGTTGTACACCTCCGGAAGATGTGACCAGCCGGGAGCGGCCAGCAGATTGGCAACCTTGAAGTCAAGATTGTACAGCAGAGGTAAAGCCGCGATGCCGGAGTATTCGCCTTCGGCCGTCACGCTTCCGATAATGTCGGCCGCTTTCACCGTGGTCGCATCCACAGAGTAATAGGTGACGTTTGCCGACTTCGTTGTTTTATCCTTGAGCGTTACGATGACAGACGATTTCGTGAAATTGTAGTCCAGGTCGTAATCAACACCCTCGGCCAGATCGGCTATGGCAAACGTATCAAGTATGATGTCGTCGCTGATGAATTCGGCACGGCCGTTCGTAAAACTCAGGGCTTTTGTTTCCTGCTGGCTTTTCCGGTGTTTGTCGGGATCAAGCACGTTGATGACGTAGACAGGGCCGTAATTGCCGAGCGGATTATTGAAATGCGCGGCCATGGCCTCGCAAAGCGTATAAACGCCCCACGCCGCCGAATACCCGCACACAGATTGCGCCTGGGTGAAATTGGAGAGTTTCACCGGCGTATTGATGATGCCGGAATCGGCATACCCCCGGACAAGATTGACGGGAGCCGTGCCGACGTACACCGGGATCGTCCCGGCCTGAATGGCGCTTTGGGCCTGGGTTGCCCCAATGCCTCCGTATGCGCCGTGTAGATATGTATTTGCCATTGTATTGTATTATTGTTTAGATGTTTTCAAGGATTGCAGGACGTACCATGCTGAAAAAGTCGATGGAAAAGGAAACGTGGCCGAAAAAAAACGGGTAATTGTCCACAAGGGCCTGTTCCATTTTCATGAATCCGAACTGAACTGTCTCCGTCCTGACCCGGTGACCGTTCAGAATCAAAACCTGTTCGATTCGGGAACGGGTCACTTCAATGAAGGAGTCCAGATCGCGCCAGCCTTCGGCGTTCGGCGTGAATGACGACGGCGTATGAAGGCCGGGATTCCAGATTTTATGGACAAGCCTGATATTCAGCTCCCCCTTTTGACGGACGACATCATGTTCCCCGTCCGTCATCTGGACGACAATGCAGGGGGCAATGATCGTATCATCGTCGCCGGGAGGATCGAACATCGTCAAAACGGCAGGATGGGCAAGCGTGTAACCGTAGTTTTTGCTGTTCGGCCGGCCGGAAGCCGGAGGAACCTTGTATTCAACATCCCCCGCAACATGGTCGCGAATCCATTGCGCGATGTCGTCGATTGCCTTTTGAGTCGTCATGATTAACAATTTTCGCTGAGGGACACAACGGACATGCCCAATTCCTCCCGCCATGTTTCAACCAGATACACCCTGTCGTCGATTTCCAGCGTGGCGCCGGGTTTCCGAGGAGGCGGCATATCCGCCGAAGACGCTTGCAGAGTCCACTTTTTCGAGACAAGGCCGAATTCGGGATCGTTCGGCTGGATTTCCTCGTCGTAAAACACGGCGACGATTTCGTTCCCGTCCACGACATGTACATCCCCGAAATCTTCCGTATTCAGGAAGACCTCGGAGATGTCTACTGCCATGTCGCTTTTCAGACTCATTCCACGCCGTTTTCAGGATTTCCGAGCGGACCGGGAACAGAATCGTCCTCTACTGCTGACAAGGCTTCGACCAGTTCAGCCTTGTTCATGGCAGATGCGCCTTCTATCCCCCGGCTTTTGGCGAGTTCCTTCAATTCGGTGACTTTCAGGTCTGCCAGATTCGGTTTATGCTCGGAGTCATCGTCTTCGATTTTGGAAACAAGTTCGGCAATCCCCCGGTCAATGAGTTCCTGCCCTTTCTTGTCGTCGATTTCAAACGGTTCCTTGTCCTGAGGACGCCTGAGGACAACGCGATTGCCAATGTGCTGGCCGTAGTTGCTTTTTACCTTAATAAGATACATGGTTCTGTCTTTCCTTTCTGATGATTAATCGAAAACAGTTCAGGCCGACGTCACGACATCGGCACATACCCAGCACCCCTTTTTCTTGGGGACGAGCAAGGGACAGCTTGACATCTGAATTTTGCGAATGTCGTTTTCTTGATCAGAAATGTATTTCGGCACGAATTGACCTCGATGGGTAACCATCGGGCCGCCCGGCTCGTCAATTTGCGTCACGGCCCCATAAAGAGCCTTTCCGGCTCCGGGTGCCGTCATGATGACCTTGCTCGAAGGAATAAACGGCTTGTTGACTCCCTTGTCGTCTTCATATTCCTTCATGTACTGGATCAGACGGAGCAAAACGCCGTCCACATTGATGAGGCCGAGAATCACGGCCCCGGACGCTTGAAGCTTCGGATCAATTTGCCCCATTTCATAACGCCGGTTATCCAGCATCTTCATGATTTTTTCGTCCTCCTGCAACAAGGCGGCGGCATCGGAACCAAGAATAACGTCTGAGACGGAACAGCCCTTCGTAATGGGAATTCGACTCATGGCCCGGAGATCGGCAAGGATTTTTGCGCCGGAAGCGTCCCATTTGACGCCGGGCGTGTAGAGGCAGTCGTTTGTATCGCCGTGGAAGGCAAGCGTTACTTTCTCGGTCGGGTTCCCATCCTTGTCCACGTACTGCATGTCATAGCCGTCATTCTGCAGACAGTCGGCCGCCATTTTTTCCTGCGATCGTCTGGACATGTCCATCAGGTTGATAAGATCGCGGCCGACAATGGCAACCTGCCGGGCGGCTGGCGTAAGGCCGGAAAAAACAGCCTCGCCGAAACCGCGCTTTGAAAGATCGTCAATCGTCAGAGTGCGCGAATTGGAAATGCGTGCAGGAGCGAATTCGTCCGTATAGAACGGATCGCGAGCCGTTCCTACACTGCCGACTTTGATGAAATTGCCGAGTTTGCGATTGAAGGAATCGTAGTCGGCAATGACTTTCGCCGTATTGAATATGTCCGTATCGGGATTGCACGGGAAATAGGTATCGAGCAGAAAGCTCGGCGCCGCTTCCAGCGTTCCGATCATCGCAATCAGCGTTTGCGGGTCGCGAAGATCAATGGATGTGATTTCGTTTGGGTCCATAATTATGTTTTCTTTCGTCTAATGATTTTTGTGTTGTTATTTGGTGGATTTATTGGCGGCATCAATCCCGGTTTTCAGATCGGAATCGGCGGTATTTGTTTCAATTGATTCGGAACCGACCTTGCCCGTATTACTGTCTTGCAAGTCGGCGGTACGGGCGTTCAGGAACCCGCTATTAATCGCTTTCCCATCCTTGAGGGCGGCAAACGCGAGTTCCTGAGCCGTCATCGGCTTGGCATACTTTGCTTTCCGGACAAGTTCGGGATCAATCCCGCTGGCAATCGCATCGATTTCTTCGAGACGTTTCCGTTCGTCGGCAATGGCCTGTACCCTGATTTTCTCGGAATTCTCTGTTGATTCTACAGAGCCGGACTTGGCCGCTTCGACTTCCTTCTTCAAGGCGTCGCGTTCCGACTTCGCCGCAACAAGTTCCTGCTCTGCCTGGGCGAGCCTGTTTTTCAGGTCGTCTTCCGATGGTTCCGTCTCCGTATCAGGATTTTCTTCTGTCACGACGGATTCCTTCATGTCGTCAGGGACGGTATTAAAATAATTATGCGGAATGGGAAGATCGCCCGTTTTGACTCTGAACTTGCCCCCGGCGCAGGCAACGAACTGAACCTTGTTCGTCAACTCCTCGTCCAGCAACGTATTGGCAAACCCGGCTTCAACGGCCTGCTTGCCGGTAAACCACGTTTCATTCGTAATCTGATTCCGTAGTTTATCGGTTTCCTTCCCGGTTTTGGCCGCATAAATTTCCGCAATGGATGCCTCCATGGAATCCATCGCCTTGACGAGTTTTTTTGCGTCCTGCAACGTCATCAGGTCGTAGATCAGCGACGATACCCCATGGATCATCACAATGCTTCCGGGGTAGACCTGAACGTCATCCCCAGCGCACATGATGACGGATGCGGCAGAAGCGGCGATGCCCTCAACAAGGAGCGTTTTATGTGCTGACAAACCTTTCAGGGCATTATGAATGGCGATACCCGTAAAAAGGTCTCCCCCGGGAGAGTTCAGACGGATCAGAATATTTTTCTTGTTCTTGCACTTGGCGAGTTCCTCCTTGAATCCGTCCGGAGTAATATAGTTTCCTTCGATAACCTTCCCCGTCCAAAAATCGATGGGCTTCTCGGAAACAATTTCCCCGAAAAGATCGATTTCTGCCGTATCGGATGAGTCATCCGCGATAATATTCCAGAATTTTCTGGTGGATTGATTTTGTTTCATTGTTCTTCGCTGTTAATATCTTCTTTTTCAGATTGTTGTGACGATGATTCTTCTTTTTTGGCGGCCACCGCATCCGCGAGCATGGCAAGAATGGGAACAATGGCAGGCGTTTCGCTGGCAAGCTGTTCGATATTTTTCAAATAATCCCCCCCGGTCAGTTCCGTTGTCGCCTGGGTGTTCGTCTTCCACCCGTTTTCCACCATGATTTTCATGGCCCTGGCTTCTTTCTCTGGGTCAAGATGAGTCATTGCCGGGCCGTTCCACTCGTGATTCAGGTAGGCAGCACGGATTCTCGCATCCGAAAAGAAACCGGGTGCGAGAATCCGCCCGCGGGCAATGGCTTCCGACAAAAAGACTTCGTAAACCGGCGCGTTGAAACTTCCCGCGAAACTGATGCGGTCGTTTTTGACCTTGCGCCAATAATCCTGTAACGCCGCCCGGCTCGCGCTGTAGGAACTGTTGAAACTCTTGACAAGAACATCCACAGGAATTTCCAGAGCGGCGCCGATCTGTTTGGCAACCGACGTCACGAAACCGTCAAAAGCCGTGGATGGCCTCTTGGGATCGACGGACGTAATATCTTCTCCAGGTCTCAAGAAAGCGACATTCCCGCCCGGCACGAGTTCATAGTCTGCGGGATCACGATCATCCTCCGATTGTTCCGTTTCTTCCGACATGGCTTCGGTCGGCATCCGCAACGGAACTCCATCTGAGTCAACATCGGTTTTGACGAAAATGGTCAGGCATGTCTCCAACAGGGAGGCGGCCTCCTCGGCGTTCAAATACCTGCCGAGTTGCAAAATATTTTCGATGACAGGCGCGAGACAGGTAACACCCCTGTACTGTTCCGGACGTTCGGCTTCCATGATATGCAGGATATTCGGCAGGAGCGTTCGTTTGCCGACAGCTTCAACCCTGATCCATTCGGGTTCATCGACCGAAATTTCCTGTGGATAAACGTTGCGGATATGATAGGCGACAACCTGTCCGTAACGGTCAACTTCTACGCCGTCGAAAATTTTGTTCCCGGTCGTTTTGTTCATGCCAAATGTCAGATACGGAATGACATTCGACGTACCTGGCGTGGATACTCTATCCGCTTCAATGAGCCGGAGCCTGAGACTGTACGGATGAAGCCAGTCAGGCTTTCCTTGTTCAAACAGGCAAAAAACGTCCCCCGACGTTTTCCAGGCCATGATTGCTATTTGCTGTAACTCGTAAAAATCGCTCAACCCGGTCACGGAGGCAGACCGTTTATTTCCTGCCCATAATTCAAACTCGGCTTCGATTTCGTTGTTGAGCGTTGTTGTTTCTTCTTTTGTCAGGCCGAGATATTTCCCGTCTACCTGGGCATGCAGGTACAACCCCGGCCCGACGACGGATGTTCTCAGGCTCTTGATGGCAGACGTTGCCATGGGTGCGGACATGTAGAGAGACCGCGCCCGGCTCCGAAGAGTCGAATTGTGACGGTCGATGTCCTGATGCGGTGACCCTGAAATCGATCTGAATTGCTTGAACGCCCGGCGCGTTCCGGAGGCTCCGGCATCGCCGTAGCCGTAGTTTCTCACCCGTCTGGTCGTTCTGGTATATCTCTTGCCCATGTCAAAAATCTTTCGGAACAAATCCCATGAGAGTTCTGCGCCCGTAGCCGCCCAGTTCCCGTTCAATCCCGTTGATTTCTGATTCAATCTCACGGAGATAGGCGCGAAGTTCTCCCAGGCTCATGTTGTAGGCCGACTTGTTTCGTGTGCCGACGCCGTAGCTCTGGGCTTTCCCGGAGAGAATAGTTTTAATTGCTTGCTTGACGTCCGACTTGTCGGTCTGGAGTTCTTCCAGCCGTTCTTTCAATTTCTGTATGCGCTCGGAGGCCATTAACGCCATGATGCGGAGTCAACGCCTAAAAAAAACGTGTATATCGCTCAGTCAAAAAGCTGATCGCGCAATGACGGTCGCCTGGGACGGCGCGGAAGAGAGACACGGGCTTTTTTGACGGGATCGGTCCTTAAGGCTCGTTCCCAGGCATCGAAATCAGGATTGATGACTTTCACGGCCGCTCGTGCGTAGTTCCTGATGTCGAGAGCTTCATTCCGTTCGTGTCCCGGAAGCTTCTGCCATTTCATGACATTCCCGACTGCGACTTCGACCTCGGAAAGCAACCCGGCAAAGAAATTCAAATCATACCCTCGGTCTTCTCCGGGAAAGTGCATGTAATTCGGTCCCGGTTCCTGTACCTGGACGGCGTTCATGATCGCCGATTTTCCGGCATTGACACCGATATTATAGAGGATGTAGGTATTCCTCTTGTTCTCCGAAATGGGAACACGGTTCGGCGGCGTAATAAACGGACGGCCCGGCTGGCCATTACCCTTGACGGCGAAAACATTGGCCTGTTGGCGCCGTTTGCATCGCTTGGCAATCTCGTTCGTAAAATTACCGTCGCCCGAATCGATAAACGTCAGCATGACCCGGAGACCTCGCCCGTTCTGGAATTTGTACACCCGAGAAATGATGCTGTCGAGTTGCTCCCATGTTTTGTCGTCGTCCGGAGCACCGGGAATGTAGCCTGTCCGAATCCCCCAGCTTTCCCCGTACCGCGCCCAGCCGACAATCTCATACTGCATGTATTTGTGCTGGCAGTCCACGCCGCAAGTCAGGATCAAAGGCCCTTGTCCCGGTTCCCCCGGCAAATCGGCATCCGCTGGATATTGCTCGGCTCGGGCCATGAGTTCCGTTTCATCCGCTGCAGAATTCCTGTTTTCCCACAACTCGCCGACATCCGTATTCTTCCATACCTTGAGCCGTTCCACATCCCCCTTCGCCTTGCAAAAATTCTGGATGATATCTTTCCATGGCCGCCACGGCGATGAAAACCCTCCAAGCCAGAATGACCGGCAACGGTTGTTTTGAATAGCGTCCGGATTTTCTGCCTCCCATCTGGCATCCGACTTTTTGACATCCTGCTCCGGAACAATGTCGCCGCAATGAGGACACTTCCAGCCGTTGACATCGACAACCCAGTCCACCTTTCCGGCAATGCGGCGGGACGACGCCTTGAACTGAATATCGTCGAACCGAACTTCCGAATATTCGCCGCAACATGGACACTTCGTCTTCCACCGTTCCCGTGTCCCTTGAGTAAACAGGAATTCAATCTGGGAGGCACCCTTGACCGTAGGCGTCGAAACGGCAACTCGCTTGCGGTTGTAAAACGTATTTTGTCGTCGCTTGGCAAGCTCCCACGGATCGCCGTCGCGCCCTGCGCTGGACGCGAAACGGTCAAGCTCGTCACCGATGACATAACGGACGGGCTGGGAAGACAAGTCGCTTGCGCTCGACGAACCGACAAGCGTCAGCATCCCGCCCGGAAACGCCTTCTGTAAAACTGTCGAAGTTGCCGCCCGCCCTTTCCTGTCCGTGTCGTGAACCTTGTCCCGGATTTTATCGCATGCCTTGAGCATGGGAGCAATGCGGAGACGGGAAAACGACTGGGCGTCCTCCTTCCTCGGCTGAACATACAGAATCGTCCCCGGGTCTTGGTCGATAATGTAGGCGATGATATTGAGTTCCAGTTCCGATTTTCCAACCTGCGACGGAGCAACGAATACAATCTCCTCAACCAGAGGATCGCAAAAAGCCCGCATCGGTTCCCTCATGTAGGGCGTTCTGTCTGTCCTCCATTGCCCGCCTTCTGCGGACAACCCGCCTGGAAGGCGGCGGTACTTGTCAGCCCATTCGTCAACAGTCAGGTCTTCTGGAGGCAACCACAAACTTGCGGCCTCGTCGTAAATCTTCGTGAGATTGCGTCGTTCCGAAACATTCATGAATCATCGTCCTCCTCATCGCCGTTTGCCATCTGATCCCCGTCCGCTTCAACGAGGGCGGCAAATCGTTCCGGATCATAAGTCCGTGTTGCCATGTCGGCCATAACAGAAAATACCGCTTCCTTGATAATGTTTGCCGCTTCGTTCGGGGCCGCCCCGGCGCAATCCATCGCGCAACGTCCCGGTAGTGCCATGAGTGCCGCCTTCGTTTCCTGCACCATCCCGTTTAACAAAATCCTGACATGCTCGGCTTTGTGAACCTCCCCCTTGAGCAAAGCCAGCTTGATTTCCTCCACCTTAGCCTTCGCATTCCTAAAACGCACATCAGCTTCAAGCCTCTGCCTTTCCAGAGACGCCGTGTCCTGGCGATTCTGCAAATATCGGATATAGGAAACAAGAGAAGCCCCGAAGACATACCGCTTCCCGATCGGAGTATCTTCGACAACAAACGCCCCGTCAGCCCGCAACGCCTGAACACGGCGAACGGAGAGATTGAGCAGTTTTGCCAATTTCTCCGCTGTTACATACTTGCTTTCGGATTCCTCCGGCTTTTTATCAGGTTCCTTCATAATCCATCCGATTCAGGTCATGCCCCCAATCCACCGCGAGGGGGGTGAACCAAAGGACATAAAAAAATTCAGAAAATGCGCGAGATTTGGGATGGAGCCCAGCGCAATCAAAGGGTCGCCGGACAGTACCTACGTCGCCCGCCCGGTCTTGACCGTTTATTTTTTCATGAGGCGGTTGAAATGGTGAAAGAAACGTTTTTCCAATTCGCTGTTGAGTTTCGGACGCCATATCTTTTGTGACTTTTCATTCATAATTGCTTGCGGGACGGATGATGATGCATGGATCATGGGCTTGTTGCTACGCCCCACGACAAAGGCCCTGTTTCTTCCGTCGATTGCATAGACTCTGTGCCCGTTTTTCCCTTTAATCGCTTGGGGCTTTCCTCTGTACGTTTCAACCGTCACGACATAAGGCTTTCGGACAGCCCTCCCCCCCCTGCCCTTCTTTTTCGATGTCACACGAGCCTTGGGCGGTTTCTTGGGCAGAGTTTTCCATTCGGCATCCTTCTTTCCCGTAAAGACAAACGCCAGGGTGGAAATCGTCTTCCCCATGAACTTTGTCTTCACGCTCGCCTTCCCGGAATTGCGCCCTCGCCCAGTCTTGTCGTGGTAGTAGGATGAACAAGCGGCCACGCGATTCTTGTTGATCGCATAGACCTTCGAGACGGCTGTCGATACCGCCCCCGGAATCCGGCGTTTCATATCCTTCACGGTGTATTCGTCAACCTTCTTCCCCTTTTCATTCAGGGCGTTCAGCTCCTTCAGAACATGCGAGGCATCAAGCGTGATATTCATGTTTTTTCACAGTAAAAAGTTCGGCAATCACACACTCCCCCCGCTTGGTAACCTCATACCGTGAGACACCATCCTTAACCTGGACAATATAGCCGTTTCTAACCAGCGACCGGATCGCACCAAAAAAAGACCCCTCATTGCTCGGAATATTGGCAAGAATCGCTTTCCGTGTCACATGCCCCCGTTGAATGGCGACAAGAATCATCAGATCAAGCAACGGGGCTTTCTTCCCCGGACGCAAGACCCACACGTTCTTCATCAATTCAAAACCAAAATCCAGAGCCTTCATCGTTCCCGTTCGTCAAGACGTTTGATAATCGCATCCACGAGGCCATGATGCTGATGATGCCTGTAGCCCCCAGGGTACTCCATATCGAATTCGACATTCAAGGCGTCCAGCACCTTCCCCCGATCAAGCGGCAACGGCTTCCGGGCAATCGCGTATATCTGTGATGCAGACCTCACCCCCATCACCTCGACATCCTCGAAATACCCCAGCAAAAGCTTTTTCAATGACGAGAACGTATGGAAATGTTGCATCGTCCACACCCCCGCCCGGAACGTCGCCCCGAAATTCTCCTTGTCCAAAAACTCAATATGCCGCCCTGCCGCATTCAGCTTTTTGTAGTTCAGAGCCTTGTCCAGAAACTCCTTGTTCCTCGTCCCCAGCACAAGCGCGCCGTCACAATTCATCAGCGCATTGCACGCCGTCAGCACATAATGCTCGAACGTCGAATTCACCACCGAGTTCAACACACTGTCCAGCACCACCAGATCATACAACCCGTCACGGGCAATATCCCGTTCCAGCCTCATAATCTGCCTCACCACCTCACGCACGCACAACTTCTCCTCCCGCTGGAAATGCGGCTCATACGGCAAAATGTGATACCCCTTCCCTTCCAGCATCCGGGCATAGGCGCACCGCCCCGCCCCGAAATCCACAATCCGCATCCCCTTCTGCAACATCGGGAACACATACCGTTCATACGTCGTGGACGCCAAATCGCGCTTCCCACCCGGCGTCAGCCGGTGCATTTGGCACAGCAACTGATTGTATGACTTCACCCCCAGCGCATCATAATGGTACTGCCCGTACTCAATATTGAGCAACTCCATCATGCCCGCCTCATCCTCATTATGAATGCAATAGCAAATCACCTCGCGCCGTAACTGTTTCGCCGCGACCGCATAGTCGCTGTTCAGCAACACCTCCCCCCGCTCATTGCACACAATCGACCCCCACTCGCCATACTTCATCATCAAACGGGCCATCTCGAAAACCACAGTCGCATTGTCATTCTTCTCATAGCCCAGCCGCCCGGGTGCAACAACATGATACCGGCCCGGCTCAAGCCCGCCCGTCACCCATGCCTTGCTCTTCCCCGTCTCAATCGAGTTGTGAAAGAGATTGAACCGGATTTCATCCACCTGCGTAATCCCCCCGATGCGTACAGCCGGGCAATGCGTCATCCCCAATGCCTTCATCGCCCGTGTCCGCTGGTGCCCCGCTGTCAGAATACCGTTGTCCCCGTTGACAATCACGGGCTTGATGACCCCGTACCGCCTGATGCTCTCCTGAAGCATCACGAACTTGTCTTCGTCCAGCTTGCGCGGGTTGTAATCCGCTGGCCTCAAATCCGCAATCGGGTAACGCTCGATGAACTCAACCTGCATACCTCTTGTCCCCCTTCGTCAAAAGCTCCGTGAAAATCCCGAACGTATTCCCGTTCTTGTCGAGATAACGATCATAAAAAGCCCGGAACCTCCGCGCTTCATCCTCGCTCAAAATAATCTTCACCGTCCCGAACTTCACGAAATTCTGAGACGTGGAACCCGCCTCGTCACGGTCAAGATCAAGATCGTCCGGCACCTCCGGAGGCGGGGCATTCAGCAGATCGTCAATCTCCCCCTGGGAAAACCCCGTCAGCCCCAGCGCCTCGTCGTCCCCCATATCTTCAAGAAGCATCCGCAGCGCGTTCTCGTCCAGATCGGCCAATTCGGCAATCCGGTTGTCCGCGATTAAATCAGCGTGTTCCTGCTCCTTCGTATCATAGTGCTGGATTTCAATCGGCACCTCGGCCAGCCCGGCCAGCCGGGCCGCCTTCAACCTCCCATGCCCCTTCACAATCATACCAGACAGATCGGACACCGTGATCGGCGCCCGCCACCCGGCCCCTTTGATAATGATGGCCAGCCGCTCCACCTGATGATCCGGGTGCATATTCGGATTGTCCGGATTCTCCACCAGATCGGCCGTCGCCCTGATTTCGTCAAAACGGCAGAAAACCGGCACCCCCGCCGCAACCGCCCTTGATACAGCATCGTTCTTACCCTGTTCCATACCCACCTTCAAAAGAAACTGGCATGCCAGTTAAAGAAAAAAATGCACCTCGAATCCATTGACACGCAATATTGCGGCATGAAAACGAAAAAACTTGCCATGCTCAAGCAGGTTGAGCACATTGAAATCGCCTGGCCGGGTATCCCGCCCGCGCCCGGCACCAACCATAAACACGACTAAAACCCCATGAACGAAATATACCAATGGACGGCGACGACCAGCAACGCCAACAGCACAGTCGGCACGGCTCAAACCGTCTCCCAGGCAACAAGAGCCGCCATGGACTGCCCCGTGGACGACGGGGGATGGCTTGAAACCATCATCATCGCGGACGAAAACGGCGTCATCGCCAAGGCACTCATCCGCAAAACCCCCGATGCTCCCTGGGAAAACGACCCCGGCCTCACGGAATAACCAATACTCATTGCCAAACGTTGCGGCTCATGATAATGAGCCTCTATGACTCCGGAGGAATTCATCGCTCACATCATGCAAAGCCGGGGGCTGTCTACAAAACGTCAGGCCGTCATTCAGGCGGCCGACCTCCTCTGCATCTCCCCGACCAGCGTTTGGCAATGGCTCTCCGGTCAACAACGCCCGTCCCGGCAATCCCTCCGCATGATGGCCCTCGTCGTCGAAAACGACACCCTCAACGCACAACGCGCAGGAAAGAAAAAACCCCGGCGTGGCAAGGCGGCCCCCGAAGGCACCCGCCCCCGGAGACCGCCAACCATAAACGGCGACTAAACCGTTCGCCGGATTACATAGCATCCCGGCCATAAAAGGCCAAACACAAAGGCTGTCCTGATCAGGGGGACGGCCTTTTTTCTCCTCGTTTTCCCTCGTGAAAAAAAACAACAACCCAAATTGACCATTCCAAGCGCATACACCCAAAACATGAAGAAAAAAAGACCGCCCCTCGCAAGAGAGACGGTCTTTTTCCTTCTGAAAAGCAACCTGTTCAATGCCTGAACATTGCCCATTATGGTTTCACAATGACACCTTCCGGTACTTTATAAGGATTGTTCGTTTTTCCTTTATTTTCTTCTGCATCCTTCAATATCTCTTTTACCATGTCTGCCAAACCCTTATCTTTCAGCCTATTGTACTTTCTTAAGGCATCATCGGCATCAAAATAGATATGCTTGTATACTCCATCATCGTTTTTGAGCATGAAACCTTGGATGATACGGCCTTTTTTGTTGACGGTCAAACTATCTCCATTGACGCGATAACCTTCGTAGTGCTTCCTGATATAGTTTTCCTGTTTCAGCTTAAGCTCGTGGACATTTTTGATCTTCCCGAGAATGATAGGATTGTTTGGAGAACCGCCTGTTGCAGACTTTTCATCAAGATTGACCGTTTTTTCAATGGGCTTGATGATGCCATCCGGATCACTGGGAATGATTTTCACTTTCATATCTTTCCCGGATGCCTGATAATTTGTCATCAACAAGCAGCATATTGCTCCCGAAACCAAAACCCTAAATAATGTTTTCATTTGTTATAATTCCTTTTATTGTTCATTGCATTTGTTGAGATTGCAGAGGGCTTCCTTAATCCCTTGCCTGGCTTGTTCGATTACAGTTTCACCGAGTTTTTCGGCCTGATCCGCACTAATGCTTTCCGGTGGTACAATTTGTGGAAACACACCAGTCAGTTCCTTTGAAAAATCACGGGGACCTTCCGTCGTCCCGTCTTTATGCTTGATCTGATATGTCCCCTTGATTGTATAGATAATTGTCAGAGGATTGGCCAGCCTATATTTCGGACTTCCATCCGGGTTCAGCAACGGCGTTCCGTCAGGATTATACATCGGAGTGAGATATTCATTCCCGTTTTCGTCCTTGCTGACAAGCAACTTATAAGAGAATCCGGTTACCTTTAAGGTATCCGTCAATCGACATTCTGATACTTTTGCATAAGCATGGCTCATACCCACGGCAACAATGAGTGCAAGTTGGAATATTTTTTTCATATTACACGTTTTTTCTCATATGATCCATAAATCTCATCGGTAATGAGAGTTTCTTTGTTCAGAATCACGAAACAAGCGAATCGGAACAGTAGATTAAATATCGTAAAATAAAAATAAAAGTCAACATGAAAACACTATGAAACTTTCTCGTTCTCAAATACGCTCGTTTATCCAGATTTTCCCAGTCTCTCGTCACACCGCCTCTGAATCTCGGCAAGGCTAGCCTCCCTGGGCGGTTTCTCCTTGGGCGGTTTCCGGGTAAACACGCTCCCTGGCGACCGCTGGAATCCCCCCTTCTTCATCGCCTCGTCCACCCGTGCCTTCAACGCCGGATCGCGGCGCGTGTAATACGCCAGCCGCTCCACCGTCAGCCCGGCTTTGAGGCAGGCGTCTCCCTTGGACATCCCCCCGGCCATATGGCCGATAGCCGCCTCGATCATCTGGGTCAAGGCGTCGTTCATTTCTTGATCCTCCCCCTATCGTCAATACGTATCCATGGCCTGTTCCATACGTACCCATACCGTAATCCCAATAATCGGTTTGCGTACCTCCGCATCGTCGAAAAATCCTTGTCTCTCTTAAGTCGCATAAATCGATTGTCGTAACGTCTGAATCTTGCTTCCAGCTTGTTCCATTCCCTTTTCATTGATGTCCCCCTTTAACATCGTTCATGATTTCTTCCTTTGTTTTCAGCCCGTGTCTTCTCAGCACCTCCGTTATTTTTGAGATCAAAGGGTGCTCTCTCCCAAACCTTGCATCGCAGTTGGCCCCCACAACATACATGCAAAGAATGCCGATCAAGACATCCTCCCTTTTCTGAGGCCCCCAGCCACTAACAGCTTTTTCGACCTCGTCATATATCCGTCCGTATTCTTCTCGTTGTTCTTTATTCATCGTTTTTATAGTGCTTGAAATTTGATTTTTCCGTCGCGCCGTTTGACCACTCGCAACCCGCGCATTTCCCTTCCGAGCGATTTTGGCTGTACTCCGGCCAGCCTCGTCCATGGAGGCAAAACAGGCAATTATTGCGTACCAGGGCATCATCAGGCTCTCGTTCGAGAAACCTCCGGCACACATCCTCTCTCGTCAGCTTCTTCATCATACCTCCCTGTACCTTGTGAACGCCGCATCCCATTTGAGCGTGATATTGCACACAATCCCGAACCTGTTTTTGCCGACAATGAGAACAGCCTCCGTCTGATCGGCATCAACATCCTCCGGCGACGGCCTGTGAAGCAAAAGCACCTGGTCGGCATCCTGCTCGATAGAACCCGAATCCCGGAGGTCGGAAACCTTAGGCACCGCCGCCACGCCGGCACCGCCGCGCTTCGTCACATCCCGGTTCAACTGCGCCAGCACAATCACCGGAATACCCAAATCCTTTGCAATCGCCTTCAACCCGGCCGAGACTTCCGACACCTCGCGCTCCCTCGAATTCACCCCCTGCCTGCTCGTCCCCCGGGCAAGCTGCAGATAGTCCACCCCCAGGCACCGGATGCCGTACTCATTAACCATCTGCCGGGCGATCGCCTGAATCTCGGAAATCGTCATCGCAGACTTGTCGGCAATGTAAAACGGCGCATCCCTCATCACCTTAAGCCCTCGTGTAAACTCCTGCCCCTGCCGTTGCGTCAGCTTGGCCCCCTTGCGCAACGCCGCCGCATTAATGTGCGCGCGGGAAAACAACACCCTCTCCAAAAGCTGGGCATTAGGCATCTCAAGGGAAATCATCCCTACCGGCACGGCAGGATCGCTCGTCGCCAGATGCTCAAGCATGTTGACCAGAATCGACGTCTTGCCGACCCCCGGCCTCGCCCCGATGACAACCATCGCCCCCGGTTGAAGCCCGTCCAGCACGCAATCAAGACTCGGCATCCCCGTCGTCAGCCCGCGCACCGCCCCCGGATGTTGCATCCGGAACTCCAAATCATCCACAACCTTCTCCGAGGCGGCGCCCAGCCTCTTGATCTCCGCATTCCCGCATGCCTTGCGGATGCCCGTCAGCATCGTCTCTGTCGCCGCCAGCAACGCCTCCGAACTCACTGTAGCATCCATCGCCATCTCATTCAGATTCCGCACCCCGTCCAGAATATCCCTCTTCCTCTTCCCTTCAACCAGCAACTCGACCGACGAATCGAAAGAAAACAAATACGAATACCCCGTCGCGATCTCCGTCAGCCCGGCATGCCCGCCAACCCCGTCCAGCGTCCCGGCTCGCTCCATCCGGTGCATCACATCCACGAGATTGAACTGCGCCTTGCTCTCCGAAAGCTCGACGAGAACATCCCAAATCATCTGATGCGCCGGAACGTAAAAAAACGCCCGTGTCACCCCCTTGCCTGCCAACGCCCCGACCTTCGCGGGATTGGCGATGCACACCCCCAGCACCGACTTCTCGGCCTCAACCTGAGTCTGCGTATACACCGTCGTCATGCCTTCTCAACCTCCTTCCGGACGCTGAAATTGAACTTCGGATCGGCCAGCGTCGTCCCCGGCCCGGCCTGATCCCCCCCGGTCCCGTAGGGACTGGGCTTCGCACCGTCCAGCCCATACGACCTGTTCAGGGCCTCATTCGACTGCCAGTCGGAGGCATATTGCCGGGCCGCCCCCCGCCAGTTGTCCACCGGCAACCCCTTGTTCGTCTTCCAGCCGATCGCGTCCATTTTGTTGAAAAACTTCTCGGCACAAGCGCTCAGTTGCTCATCGCTTGGGCGTTTCACCTGAGCCGCCATATACCGCCTCACCTCCTCGGCGTCTGCCGGACGATCCTTTCGCCTGCCGGACGATGGGGAAGCCCCATCATCTTCCCTTACCTTCCTTTCCCTTCCCTTACCTTCCCTTACGGTTTTTCCATCGGTTTCAACGTCGGTTCCGATACACGTTCCATCAGAAACCAACGTAGGTTTTCCATCGGTTTCCATTTCGGTTCCTGCGTTGGTTACGGTAGGCGAGTTCTTCGGCCTCCCGCCCAGCTTCCCGTTTTCCCGCGCAACCGTGCGCTTGATATTCAAGCTCGCCTGAATCTGGGCCGGATACCCGAACACCGCCAGATCATCACCGTCCCATGAATAAAGCTCGCACCCCTCACCAACCTCAGATGCCATCACCCCGCACGTCTGCATCCACCTCCTGTCCTTCCAGGAGCGGCAATCGCGAATTATCCCGTTGTTTTCCTGCTCACAGCACCATGCCAGCAAGGCGATCCAAGTCGCCCGCTGGACCGGCTCCGCCCCGATAAACTCCGGCGATGAAAACAACGCCGTCCGAATATTGATAAATTCCATATAAAATTGATAGTTGTTGAATGTTAAAAACGTGTGTTAAAAAAGCATCATTTGAGGTTTATAATTCATCCAGAGACATTCCGTCTTGTGGTTCCCCTGTGTATCGCATGCTTCCTTACATTCTTTTCTCCACCCTGAAAGGTGCCGGACGTACAACTCCGAATTATATCCAGATAAGACAACTTTGCCTTTCAATGTCTTCAGGAACGCAAGCAACTTCTCATGATCTTCAAGGCTGTATTCGTGTGTATATCTCACGCGATTTCCTCGCGTTTCCTGAACATAGGGAGGATCGACATAATGTAACGTGTCTTCTGAATCGTACCTTGACATGATTTCCAGGGCATCGATCTCGTTGATCTCGATATTCCTGTTACGGAGTTCGGTCGCGCATTCCCTCACAATGTCTGGATATTCCCTCCATGCTTTGGGATAGGGTGTTGTGCGGAGTAACCCGTTGCGCTTGAAACCCGGTTTGTGAATCCCCCCTCCATAACTCATCATGGAGTTGACAGCAAAGCGGAGAGCATCTTCAACTGTATCTTCTGCGATTTCAAAAGAACGTGAATAGGCTTCCTGCGCGTATGGAGTCAGCTCGATAAGGCGGGCCAGACGTTCTGCCTTTTCCGTATCTCGAAGTACCTCGAAAAAGTTCACAATTCGATCATAGAGATCGTTGTAAATCTCCAAAAATGCCGGTTGCTTGTTGAGAAGTACGGCGGCCGATCCCCCGAACGGCTCAACATAGATTCTGTGTTCCGGAAAAAAACTGATGATCCATGGAGCGATTCGGTTCTTACCCCCAAGATACCGCGCTAAAGCCCGTTTGCGTGGTCGTTTAGTATCCATCGCTCGCCTCCTTTCCATCGCTTAAAAAAACCTTGGTGTACATCGCGGCATCTTCATCGCTGAGATAGCCAAGCAAAAACCGCAAAGCATCTTCCACGGTAACCTTCCGAATTTGGAGATTGTTGTAAAGTTGCTGAACGGCGGCTCCTTTGGTGTTGCCGTAAGCAATAAGCCCATAGTCATCATACAGGGTGCACAACTCTGCGATCATATCGACAGTACCCACAAAGGCGGAATACTGCGGTTTATCCCATCGCGATCGATGCGTTCCGATGCGGTGCTTGTTGGACTTAGCCCAGGCATCCACTTCTGGAGCCAACCCCACAGCGTAGGGCTTCCTCGCAAAATCACGGGCTGGCATTTCAAAGAGGTATTTCATCATTCCCCCTCCTTTCAGGGTCCCAAAGCGATTGATACACAAGAGGGCGACAAATCCGACATGGATAAGCCTGTGTGCCCATCCCGAAATGTTCGCAATTTCCGCAATATCGTTTTTCCATCGGCACCCACGCCCGGCACACAGCCCGCTTCCTTGAAACAAGGTCTTCATATTTCTTTAAGTCAGATGGGGTAAGCTTTAGAAAATCTCTGGCGAAAGATAATGATGCCACGGCTTCCCCATACTGATAAAATGCTTCTTGTTCAGGCGTCAGTTTCATCGCAACCCCTTTCACTTCAAGAACCTTGTATTCAATAACCCAAACCCATGGATTTCTCTCCCAGGTATCGCGTCCATTGATTTTGCATATCAAAGACTCGTAAGAATCAATAGAATCAACGCAAATCCATTGCTCGCGGAGATAATCCCACCAAAGTTCATAATCTTCGTTAAACAAAACGCCTTCGGCAACAGCATCATCCTCGGAAATATCCTGCAACCTCTCTACACGTATCCCAGTTATTTCAAGAAGAATGCGGGATGCTTTCCGGGGCATGTGGATGCTGGGTTTCCATGGTGACGCATCCGAACCATCTTTGTTAATTTTGATGCCTCCGTCCTCGTCCAAGACATTTACATAACCTTGGTGAGTAGCGGCGTAGCAATATTTTCCAGTGGGCAGGAACCGATCATTGTACACCTCGAAAAAAGTTTCCCTCACCCAAAGGCGGTCACCGACTTTTCCGTACGGACATTTAATCCAAGGATTGAAGAATGATGGGAACTCACCGCCTTCTTGGTAGGAAATAGCCAACCATTCCCCCGGCAACTCTTCTACAAAATAGTCTATGGCAAATCCTTCCGGGACATTGGCGCAGAATTTATCAAATCCACGTGTACGACGAGTCTGCGTCTTCCGCTCTTCCAAAATAGCCTGAACCATCGGAGCGGACATCAATATTGGATGTTCTTTAGTCATTGGACTTTCCCTCCTTTTCTCTCTTCGTGAGTACGCCGGTGACCATGTCTCCGACAGCTTTGATGTACCCCGCCTTGAATGAGACGTAACACATGCCCAACATGGCGAGCACGGCACACGTCCCCGTTGCAAACGAAATTAAAATATCCGTGATGTTCATCAGATTAATCCTTTCGCTTGTATTTTACGGACTTTTTCAAGCTCGATAGTAGCCCTTTCAGTACTTATCCCTCGGTAGTTTTTTGACTTCCATGTACAGGACGGGCAAACCCATTGTTTCCATCCGAATTTATCTTCCAAAAAACATTGCGGGTGGCCGCATTTCGGACAAAATTCATGAAGTAGGATTTTTCTCATTGCTCGCCTCCTTTCTCCAGGCGTTCGCGAAATTTTTCGGCGACGAAATCTCGCGCAATCAGCGTTGAATCAACATCGCCGCCATGACGATCGGCGTAGTCCAGCACACGCTCAAAATACTTGTCGAGCCACACGGTAAGCTGAATGGCAGACACTTCAATTTTATCAGATAGCATAATATCCATCTTGGTCGTATAGTTAAAAATTAAGTTCCAGTTGCACGCTCGGAGAGGACACCTCCGGCATCGTTTCAACCTCGGGGCACTCGTTCGCGCCGTGCTGGCCGAATAGCCGCATGAGGCTTCGCCACTTCTCGATCCCGTCCTCCGCAAGCTCGATGCGGATCAGGGTCGGAGTCTTCCATACCCCCCATTCTTTATTCTGCAAGGAATCCCCGTGAATAATCGTTGCGGGCACGTCCCACATCGCCAGATTGATATAGGCCATCTTGCATGCCAGAAGCTCAATATCCGTGCAGGTAATGCGCAGATCGTGCCGGACGTCTGCCAGCATCTCCGCTACAGCCAGCGGTAGTCGGCCGGAACCGCAGGCAGGATCGCAGATCGTGACCGTCTCTCCCCGCACGGCCTTCGCTTTGGCCTCGTCCACGTCGATAGTGATCCCCGCGCACATCTTGCAGAGCGACTCGGGCGTGTAAAACGACCCCAGCGCCGCCTTGTGGCCTGGCCCCGAAAGCTCCTGATGATAATCCCCGAGACGATCGCAAAACGGGTGCCGCTCCATCTCCTCGCCGAGCATCGTGATCGCCCGTGTGCAACAGTCGATCTTCTCGTCGCGGCGGTCGGCAAACAGGGGCCGCATATCCCACTCGATATGCCCCGCCGTCAATGTCTGGAACATGATGTCAACGAACTCGCAGAAAACCTGCAAATCGTCGGTACCCTCCCACAACCCGGCAGAAGTCAGCATCGTCCACCATTCCCCGTCATCATTGCGAGATGGCATCGTCCCCTCCTTCCTTTTTCCAGAAAGTCACTTCAACCTCACGGCATCGTGCTAAGTCTCGCACGAACCTCACGGGATCGTCCCCAAGCTTGATCTCCCGGTCATTCATCCGCAGATAACTTGCCACCGTATCGCGGACGTACTTGATGCGCCCGATCACATTGTCATCATCAGGGCACTCGCCTTTGTAATACCACACAATGCGGTATCTGTTCGGCCTGAACGTCCGGGGAAGCCTCCGTTCCAGAAGCCGGAAGTTCGTCTCCTCCTTCACCCGGTCCTTCTCCTTCTTCTCCTCGGCCCAGTGCCCGCGCCCGTTCAGGCCGACAACCTGGCCGGGATGCCGGAGGCAAATCGTAAACTCGTCAATCATCGTCTCCCCCTTCCAAAATCTTGTTGATGCGGACAAAATCCGTCACCATCCGGAACACAACGCCCGGCGACTCATCCCTGAAAATAGCCTGCCCCCCGTCCGCAGGCGAAATATCGAACTGGTAGAAACACCGCCCCCATCGCGTAAACCCCGCCCGGTACCCGTCCGTTGCGGAAATACGCTTCTGCAGGTGCCCCAGGGCGCGGCAATAGGCAACATTCACCATCTTCATGCCGCCTCCCTTCCAATTTTAACTTGTACTCCCGTGGGAGACTCCGTATTCATCCTCTTGTATTGGTTTTGCATCGGTTTTTGCGTACTGGTACAGGCGGCGCCACGGGC
>OHAT01000111.1_pt1 | contig 84255 bp, 69 predicted proteins | sample 1577141 | NCBI WGS metagenome assembly OHAT01 (sample SAMEA3541578, study PRJEB24748) | human gut metagenome | biome: human gut; feature: human-associated habitat; material: faeces | place: China | collected 2012 | reverse complement strand
AGATCTTATCCTTGATCTTCTTCTACACTCCCTTCTCCTGGCGCTTTCCTTTCCAAGCAATTCCGTCAAGAACTGCAGATGGTTCCAGTTTTCTTCAGCTGCCAATGAAAGGGTGCATTCCAGTTCCTCTTTAAAGGCCAGAAGCTTCAGTTCTGCAGCATAGTCATAAATGGTTTCTTTTTCTGATTTCATATATTATAAACTTAAATGGTTGGTATTATATCATGCACTTCATTGTATCCTGTCATGAGCGCCGTGATGCCTTCAAGCATATCCACAGCTTCTCTTTCTATATTCTCCTGTTGTGCCGGGAGAACAGGCGGTTCCATGGTTTCTTCTGTCTCTCCCTGTACGCTACCATGCAGCATGGCCTTTACCTGGTCCGGAGATATCTTTCTGACACCACGTCCGGTCAGCTCCTTGCATGCCGTGACAATGTCCGTTCCGGAAAATCCATTTTTTCGGGCATAGTCCAGCAACAGAACAAACGTCCTGTTGTCCTCCTTGAAATGGATGTCATACAGCCTTCTCAGTTCTTCCGGTGCTCTTTGCCAAACCACAGAGTGGGGCAATGCCCCCGGTTTACGGGAAAGTGTACGCAAATAGTGCTCCAGCTTGATGCACCAGTCTCCACCGCAATAACTGCGTTGATGAGAGGCCACTTTCTCCTTCCCGTACAGGATGACGATTTTTTCACTATAAACCTTGACATGTACTTTTTCTCCCACAAGAGAATCAGGTACGGAATAATGGACATTTTTCATGCTGATAGTTGACCATTTATCCACAATGTACTCATAGACCTCAAAACAGCCCAGATTACCGGGAAAAGGCTTCAGCGATGACAGGTCAGCTTCCAGACGTGATGTTTTCTCCGCTGTTGAAAGACTGCCTTGCTCGTTGTTGACCTGCATACATACCCGGTTTAAATGCTCCTGGGCAGAATGTATATCACCAAAATGGTCTGTCAGGCAGAAAGCTTTCCTTCTGACATATTCCACGCTGCGCTCCACATGTCCTTTCTCCCATCCGGCCCGTACATTACAGAAACGGTACTCAAAACAATAGAAACCGGACATCTTCATCAAAGCTTCTGTAGGTTTCTTATCACCACCGACAAAGCTCTTGACGGCTACACGCATATTGTCATAGACCATCATGGCGGGGACACCATGTATATCCCTGAAAAAGTTACGGTGGGATTCCATGAAGGCAAGCGTATTCTGATGCCTGAAAAGATAGGCGTATCTGCCATTGCTATGCCCGAAAGTGAATACGGCCAGATAAAACTTGGTTTTGACGCCGTCAATAAAAAGAAGAACTTCACCCCAGTCAAACTCGGCAATGCATCCAGGCTCATAGAACAACCGGATAAAGGCTTCGCTCTTTTTCTTCTCTTTGTATGACTCTATATTTTTTATATAACTGCATACTGTGGCGTAACTGATGGTGTATCCTTGAGATAACAGAAACTGGTGGATATCCTTTTTCAACATGCGCTGTTTGCGAAGTCCGGTAGCTATCTTAACGGCATTCTTCTTCAGGCAAAATCCTATCTTATCCTTAATCTCTTGTGTGAGCCGGCGAGGACGGCGTCTGGAACTGTCATACCTGGGCTGGATGGTAAGCAAATCACTCAAAGCCTCTTCTGGATTGTCCGTGCGGATGGCTGATTCGTACTTTGAAAGAATATTGTCAACGGTATGACGGCTGACATGAAGTTCACGAGAGATACGCCGTTTGCTATAACCGCATACTCTATACATGTGTATTATTGATTGTCTTTCTACCATAGTCTTCATTTTACCTTTGCATTTGGATTATACAAAGGTCATTATACTTATCCTATGGTGGCGCAATTTTCAACTGGAATATTGGCGCATTTTTCAATTAGTATCTACACCTATGGAACAAATAAAAGGCAGAAATGGATTTGTATCTATGTATCTGATGGAAAAGCTAAAAGAGGACGCAAACGTACCGTCTATGAGGCTGCAAGCTAAAAACAGCCTCAACTTTACAGGATTGAAAGATTATTTTGTAGATGGCAAGTTAAGCGGTTTTGCATACGGCTACCCTTTAGCTGACAAAGTTTACAGCAGCAAGAAAATAGAAAATCCCTTTTATGAATATCGTAATGACGGTTTCCTGTTTATCGTACACCAAGACAAGAAAGCAGCAACGGCAGCAGAGCAAATAAGACCGACATTCATAGAGCTAATTGTTTTGGATGGTGCAAAGGTATTGATACCTTCATATTGCAAACAGTTAATTATGGGCGGTTTTGATGAGGCTATCAATCAGTTAAGGAAACAGGCTAAAGCCTTATAATAATATGTAGTTTGTGGGCAAAAATCGGTAACAATGTACGATAAGTTAAAACTATGGGCAGCAAGAACCAGAGCAACCCCAGACATTACAAAGTTTCTGGATAACTCTAAAGACCAGATAGACCATGCAACAGGTGAAGTAATAACCTTTGGCAGTCTGGAGGGATTAAAGGTTTCAATCTTTACAGGCGGTATTTCAATAATCGGCAGTTTATCAAAATATCTATATCCAAACAATATTTATCCACTTGACAGGCACAGCACAGCGGAAGCGGTAGAAAAGCTATCTGACAGCCTACATTTGAATATTTCAGATGCAAAGATAACAGGTCTGGAGTTTGGAACTCAATTTGTGATGAAGCACAAGCCAGAGGACTATTTAAGAAAATTGGGAGATATGCCACGATTGCAAAGGTATCATTTTGAGGTTGGAACTCTTTACTATAAACCCAGAGGAAAACAGCAACCTAAAGTATTTGCTTTTTACGATAAGAAAGCGGATGCAGCAGTTAAGGGAATGACGCTACCAGACGGCTTTAGTGATGCAAACTTACTGAAATATGAAATGAGGTATAACCAGAGGTTACCCCAACAATTAGGAGTACCAGAAGTTACAGCCTCAACATTATCAGAAAAAGAGTTTTATCGGCAAATGGTTAAGCGATACCAAGACTGTTATTTTTCAATATCCAAGCAGAACCAAGTTAAAACAAATGTCATGAGTGAAATTAAGACCGTTTCAGACGCTTTTAATGTGTTGGTTGCACGATTGATTAGCCAGAGCGACCAAACACAAATAACGGCTTTTCTGGAGGAACTGAAAGAAGCAAAAATTTTTGATGATAGAAAATGTTATACCAGATTGAAAAAGAAAATCCACAACGTTGCAACAAAAGCGGAAATATCGGTTTCTGATGAACTTATAAAGGAACTTGACAATGAGGTTAAGAATGTGGGGGCTTATGTGTAAAGTCTTATAATAAGATGTATTTGTACCCAAATTTTGGTAACAAACTAAAGAAGTAAGAAATAGTATGAAAACAAGAACTGATGCAGTAGTATTCACTACCCTAAAGAACAAAGATATAATCACAACAGACAGCAACGGACATATAATGTTAGACGTAACAAAGTTATTTGATACAGACGGAAATGAGTTTCTGAAATGTAGAAATGTTGGTGATTATACAGTTGGAGAGATTGAAAAACTGAAATATAAACTTAAAATGTTGATTTATGGCAAGACAGAAGAATGACGGTAGAGGGCGGTTAGGTGGTAGGGAAAAGGGAACTCCTAATAAAGTAACAGGGACTTTAAAAAATTGGATAACTGATTTGATTAATAGTAACCGTTTACAGATGGAAAAGGATTTGAAAAAATTAGCTCCCAAAGATAGATTGATATTTTTTGAAAAATTGATGCAATATGTTATACCAAAACAAGCGTCACAGCAAGTTAAACTTGATTTTGAGAGTTTAACAGATGAGCAATTACAGCAGATTATTAATGATTTAATAAAGGATACAGAATATGAAAATACAGATTGACAGAAAGAAAAAAATATTATTGCTGAAATGGCTGCAAAATGGATTTATAGAAACTAACGATATTCCAGAATTAAACGAGATAAGAGATAATTGGTTTTTGACTTTGATGAAAGAAACGGATGCAGCCAAGCAAGAAGAGAATAACAACACAGTAGAAACAATTAAAGATTAAGATTTATGGCAATTTCTAAAAAAGAAAGACGTTTGATGATTGCAGAAGAAGTACTGCAAAACGCAGAAAAGGAAATGGACTTGTTTATAACAAAACAATTGGCAAGCGATAGCAGCACACCTTTTGACACTCACGAGGAAACTCGCTTACGAGAACAACTCGAAGATGCAAAAAAAGAATACATGGAAGCTAAAGTGGATATGAGAGCTTTTTCTGATGAAGAAATAGACTTAATGGCTGATGAAATGTGTGGTATTCCACAAAATGAAGAACTCACACCAGAAGAAGAAAAAATATTGGATAACATAGCTAATTTATTTTGATATGGAATATTTAGAAATAAGAAATAAGGTTGAAGAACTCAACAGGCAGATAGGAGAGCTGGAAAGACAGAAACGTCATGTAACAAACATTAATGAGGAAATAAAGCTAACTAACAAGTTGGCAAAACTCTATCTGCAAAAGGAATGTGTCTTAAACAGCGCAAGACAGTAATTAAAAATATAAAAGAGTGTATTCAAATTAATACACTCTTTTTTTGTATAACTGAATGATTTGCTTATATCTAATAAATGAGTAACTTTGCAGCAATAAAAGAGGGAAACAAGTATCTTTTTAAAGTGTTAAAAAAATACAATTGTTACTATTTTTGTTACCCAACTAAAAATACCCCTCTTTTATTATATTGATTATCAGATATTTAAATAAAGAAATACATCTATTTATGGCTTTACAATGTGGCATTGTCGGTTTGCCCAATGTAGGAAAATCGACTCTTTTCAACTGTTTATCGAATGCAAAGGCTCAAGCAGCCAACTTCCCTTTCTGTACAATAGAACCTAACGTTGGTGTAATCACTGTTCCAGATGAACGTCTTAACAAATTGGCAGAATTGGTTATCCCCGACCGTATAGTACCTACAACTGTAGAAATTGTAGACATCGCAGGTCTGGTAAAAGGAGCCAGCAAAGGTGAAGGATTAGGAAATAAATTCTTGGCAAATATCCGTGAAACAGACGCAATTCTTCATGTACTGCGTTGTTTTGATGATGAAAATGTTACCCATGTCGACGGTAGTGTAGATCCTGTACGCGACAAAGAAATCATTGATACAGAGCTTCAGCTGAAGGACCTCGAAACAATAGAAAGCCGTATTCAAAAAGTACAGAAACAAGCTCAGACCGGAGGCGACAAAGTAGCTAAGCAAACTTATGAAGTACTGGTTCGCTACCGTGAAGCATTATTACAGGGAAAATCAGCACGTACCGTACAGTTCGAAACTAAAGACGAACAAAAGATCGCTCATGAACTTTTCCTGCTTACTTCAAAGCCTGTAATGTACGTATGTAATGTAGATGAAGCCAGTGCTGTAAATGGTAACAAATATGTAGAGCAAGTACGCGAAGCTGTCAAAGAAGAGGGAGCAGAAATATTAATTGTTGCAGCCAAGACAGAAGCCGACATTGCAGAACTTGAAACATACGAAGACCGTCAGATGTTCCTTCAGGAAGTGGGACTGGAAGAATCGGGAGTCAGTCGTCTGATTCGTTCAGCCTATAAGCTGCTGAATCTGGAAACCTATTTCACTGCTGGAAAGATGGAAGTCCGCGCATGGACATTCCATAAAGGATGGAAGGCTCCTCAATGTGCCGGAGTTATTCATACTGACTTCGAAAAAGGATTTATCCGTGCAGAAGTCATCAAGTACGACGACTTTATCAAATACGGTTCGGAAGCAGCTGTACGCGAGGCTGGTAAACTGAATGTAGAAGGAAAAGACTATATCGTAGAAGACGGAGATATCATGCATTTCCGCTTTAACGTATAATATACCATTTTAGAAAATCGGCCGCTCATCAGCGACCGATTTCTTTTTTTAATCCTAAAACAAAAAACCATGAACTATCTTATTATAGGTACTGGCGGCGTAGGAGGAAGTATCGCCGGATTTCTTGCTCTGGCAGGAAAAGAAGTCACATGCATTGCACGGGGAAAACACCTCGAGAATATCCGTAATTATGGGCTGCATCTGAAATCAGATTTGAAAGGCGAACACTATCTGAAAGTAAACGCCTGTACAGCAGAAGAATATCAAGGGAAAGCTGATGTGATATTTGTCTGTGTAAAAGGATATTCCATCGACTCTGTCAAGGAGGTAATAGAACGTGCTTCAGCACCTCATACACTGGTTATTCCTATTTTAAATGTTTATGGTACAGGACCACGTATTGGTCGTTTAACACCTGAAGTAACTGTTCTCGATGGTTGTATCTACATCGTAGGATTTGTTTCAGGTGAAGGCGAAATCACTCAGATGGGAAGCATTTTCCGGCTGGTATTCGGAGCACGTCCGGAGCAGGGAGTTTCTCAGGAACGTATTGAAGCAATTGCAGAGGATGTCAGAAGTTGCGGTATCAAAGTCAATGTTTCCGATGATATCAACCGCGACACATTTATCAAATGGGCATTTATTTCGGCAATGGCATGTACTGGAGCATATCACGATGTACCAATGGGAGAAGTACAACACGAAGGCGAAGTACGAGATACATTTATCGGACTTTCCAGAGAAAGTGCAGAAATCGGACACAAGATGGGAATTTCTTATCCGGAAGATCCTGTTTCTTACAATTTGAAAGTAATAGATAAGCTCGACCCGCACAGTACAGCATCCATGCAAAAAGACCTTGCCCGAGGACATGCATCGGAGATACAAGGTATGTTGTTCGATATGATTGATTTGGGTGAGCGTTTGGGAATATCTATGCCTACCTATCAAAAAGTAGCTCAAAAATTCAAGAATAAATGAAACATATAGTAGATATTGAAACCTGGGAACGGAAAGACAACTACAACTTTTTCCGTGGATTTGCGAATTCATGGATTGCTATCACCAGTGAAGTAGACTGTACTGAAGCTTACAACCACGCCAAAACCAACGGAAAATCATTTTTTCTGTATTATCTTTATGCCATATTGCGCGCTGCCAACGAGATAAAAGAGTTCCGTTATCGCTGGGATAAAAACGGACAAGTAGTCTATCATGATACAGTGGATGTCATTTCTCCTATTGCTGTACCCGGCAAAACATTTTATACGGTACGCATCCCTTATCATGTTGATTTCGAAGCATTTTATACCGAAGCCAAACACATTGTCACATCTATTCCTGAAGATGGTGATCCATACGGAACCGATAAAAGCATTTATAAACAAGGAGATTTTGATGTAATCCTGCTAAGTGCCACTCCAAAACTATATTTCACTTCGATAACCTACACCCAACAGGAAGTAGGACATCCGCTGGATTATCCGCTGATGAATGCCGGTAAGGCCATCATACGCGAAGGCAAGCGTATCATGCCTATTGCACTGACTGTAAGTCATGCTTTTACAGACGGAGCACACATTTCACTTTTCTTTGAGAAAGTAGAACAATACCTCAAGGAAATCTGCAAATAATCATACACAAAAAACTACGGGACTTCATCCTATTCAGAACCAGCCTGAATCAATCATTCAGCAGTTCTTTTCGATTGGATGCAGTCCCGCAGATTATCAGTATTATTCACATTTCAAATAATCACAAAGCTTCTGTGTTGCCCTTGCCCGATGGCTGATTTTATTCTTTTCTTCATTGCCCATCTCGGCAAATGTTTCAGTATAACCTTCGGGGACAAAAACAGGATCATAGCCAAATCCTGAACAACCGCGTTTTTTTTCGATTATTTCGCCTTTTACAACTCCTTCGAAGAGATGCTCCGTTCCACCCTCGATCAGGCAAATAGCCGTACGGAATTGCGCTTTACGGTTGGTCTTTCCTTCCAGCTCTACAAGCAGTTTTTTCATATTAGCTTCCGAATCATGTCCTTCTCCTCCAGCATATCGGGCCGAATAGACTCCCGGAGCCCCTCCCAGGGCCTCAACCTCCAGACCCGTATCGTCAGCAAAACAATCCAGACCATAGTTTTTATAAATATATTCAGCTTTCAGAGCAGCATTTCCCTCCAGCGTATCAGCCGTTTCCGGAATATCTGCCTCACAATGGATATCCTTCAGACTCAGCACCTCTACCCTATCTCCTAATATGGCACGTATCTCATCCAACTTGTGTGCATTATTCGTTGCAAAAACCAGTTTCTTTTTCATAATCAATTTTATCTATCATATTTCTTCACAAAGATACACATACTCAGGCAACCATCCTCTACTTTCCGTCTGCTATTTCGCTGCAAAAACAGTCTTCCTCATTAATCGAGTAGGAGGAACGGGATTAATTCCCGTTCCGACCTCTCACACCACCGTACGTGCCGTTCGGCATACGGCGGTTCCCTAATTAACCTTTAAACACAGGATGATAGTACATCTTAAAAGTAGGGTAACCAGCTCGAAGCAAACGCTCATCCGACAAAGCCGCTTGTACAGTGGGATGACTTGCCATTCGCCAGTATTTCTTACGACAAAAGGCAGCCATTCGCACACGGCTCTCATCGGGAATAAGCTTCTTCAGATTTCGATACCGGGTTCGGACTCGTTTCCAAGACTTCCAAATACACATCCGTATGCGATGACGGAGCCAACCGTCCCATTCCTTTATCCTACTTTTGAGACCTGCAAACTTAAAATAGTTGAGCCAACCACGGATATACCAAGTCAAACGTTGTTTACGATATTCGTAGCTCCAGCCGTTATTACGGCTGGTGAGTTCACGTATCTTAATCTTCATCTTCTTGATACTATCGACATGGATGTAGAATTGGCATTTGCCATTTCTACGACCAAAGGCATAGGAAAGGAATTTGATGTCACGCATATAAGCAACATGGGTCTTATCCTTATTCACCTTTAGAAAAAGTTTCGTTTCAATAAAGGGAAGCAGATTATCCAATGTGCGTTGGGCGGAACGACGGCTTTTACAAAAGATGACCAAGTCATCAGCATACCGAACGAACAAATGCCCACGTCTCTCCAGTTCCTTGTCCAACTCATTAAGCATTATATTGCTTAATAAGGGGCTCAATGGACCACCTTGAGGAACTCCGACCGGACTGTCCTCTTTCTTGCCTCCTATAAGTACACCGGAGTTCAGATATTTATGAATCAGAGAAATGACACGACCGTCTTTGATGGTACGTGACAGGATTTCTATCAACTTACTATGGCAGACTGTATCAAAGAATTTCTCCAAATCCATATCGACCGTGAACACATAACCGGCAGAGATATATTCGCCACATTTTAATAACGCATCATGAGCACTACGATGAGGGCGGAAACCATGGCTGGTTGGTGAAAATTGAGGTTCATAAAGAGGTTGAAGCACTTGTGAGATGGCTTGCTGAATCAAACGGTCAACAACCGTGGGGATACCCAAGTTACGTGTCTTCCCATTCGACTTGGGAATCTCCACACGACGCACGGGGTTCGGATGGTAGTTACCATCATAAATGGAAGTTATTAGCTTATCCTTGTGGCAACGAAGATAAGGAAGCAACTCGTCCACTTCCATACGGTCAATGCCGCCACTACCCTTGTTACTCTTTACCTGTTTATAAGCAAGGTTTAGATTAGAAGGGGAAAGAATGTATTCCAATAACTCTCCTTTTTCCTGTTTAATGGCTGTAAGATGATTTTCAGTTATCCCAATGAAAGTCTGCATACCAATCAGCACTTCAGGTTCCACCCTCTGCGCCGATTGGTCGGATAGAGTTTCTATGTTCTGCTTTCTTCCCATCATAAGGTAACATTCAGGTATCTTACATAATTAAGGTTCAGCCCTTCCCCATTATGGTGAGTAACAGGTACTATGGCTTCGGCTGACTTCTCACGACAAATCTTGTTTCAACCAGATACAGTTGTGGTGCATCTGTCCGTGAGACCTCCCCAGATAAGAACGTACGCTTTCATCTCATATACTCTCTGATTCTACTACATAGGGATTCGGATAGTTATAGGACTTTATTTTTGTTTAGCAAACTTGTCCTCCAAATGTAGCCTTATAATCAGTTTCTGTTCGTAGAGCCGAGAGTTTGCCGCCAGCTTCCTTCAGATTCCTCCTCGCGAAGGACACCCTTGCCTTGGGCTAACGATTCCCACTATCAGGGCTCGTTCGGGACTTACACCCTATAGCGCACGCCCATGCTGGGCGTACTAAAAAAGTCCGGCTTCTTTACAGAAACCGGACTTCCACACATAGTCAGCCTATATTAATTCAAAATAATTTCGTCTACAAATAAGTATCCCGGATTACCTTTTCCACCATGCCATGCTGGAATACTCTTTTCCGACAAAGCTTTTACTTTGACATAACGTGTCTTTACCGGAGTAAAGTTCAAGGTATGTACGTAAATCTGGTTCGGATCAGTTTCCTTCATTGCCGGATAAGACTCTGAAGCGACCTGTTTGAATGCCTTATTATCATCCGAAACCTCAACAGAAATACCTCTGGCATCGAATATCCAGTCACCTTTTTCTACACAGGCACGCAATGTCATCGAACTGATTTCTGTTGCTTCTTTCAAGTCGATAACTGCCTCCATATCATTCTTATAAAACGCAATCCAATGACCAGTCTTATAATTGCGGTTACCAGTCATACCATCTACCAAGGTAGGCGCCCCATTAAATTCATATGCTTTATTAATGGGCTGAAGCATAGAAATAGGTTTGGCAGTCGATTTACTGAAAGAAATAGTATCACAAGTAATACGTGAATTGCCTTCCGGACGCACGGCTGTCATACGCAATACACAAGCCTGGTCAATTGACAGTCCATCTTCATATTTCAAAGAGGCTGCTGTCGGTTCTGTCCCGTCGAGTGTATAGTATATCGGAGCATTGTCAACGGTATATGCACTGACATCCAACTTACCTGTTTCCTGATTTGGAGCAATATTGACTTTCACATCCAAAATATGAGTAGCATAGTTCCAGCCCTTCAGCTTGTAAATATCCATCAGGCGCACTGTACGCTTCAAGAATCCCTCGTAATCTTTCTTCTTATCAGGAGCACTCCACTGAGTTTCGCAAAGAGCAGCCATACGTGGCAATACCATATACTGTGCCTGTGCAAAAGTAGGTATATATTCTGTCCACAGATTAGCCTGTACACCGGTAATGTATTTCTGTTCTTCCGGAGTCAAGGCAGACGGCATTGGCTCGTAGCTATATACTCTTTCCATAGGCAAATAACCTCCGATAGCCAACGGTTCTGTTTCTGTATCCTTAGCCTGATAATAGTCAAAATACAAGTATGTATTCGGAGTCATGATAACATTATGCTTCTGGCGTGCAGCCTCAATACCTCCGGATTCACCTCTCCATGACATAACAGTTGCATTAGGAGCCAGACCACCTTCCAAGATTTCGTCCCATCCGATAATGTTACGTCCATGTTCATTCAAGAACTTTTCTGCTTCTCTTATCACATAACTTTGCAGGTATTCTTCTTTTGAATGTTTGCTGTCGCCTTTGATACCCAAAGCCTTGATTCTAGCCTGACATTTCGGACAAGTTTTCCATTTATCTTTCGGACATTCATCTCCACCTACATGAATATATTCTGACGGGAAGATTTCAATAATTTCAGCCAGCACATCCTTAATAAACTGAATTGTTTTGTCATTTCCGGCACATAGTACATTATCAGAAACGCCCCACATACGCCAAACTTCATACGGACCACCTGTACATCCTAGTTCCGGATAAGCAGCTAATGCAGCCTGCATATGTCCCGGAAGGTCTATTTCAGGAATAACAGTTATATAACGTTCTGCAGCATAAGCAACAATCTCTTTGGCTTGTTCCTGAGTATAGAAACCACCGTAAGGCTTTCCATCGTATTTTCCCGAGTTACGTCCTATAACAGTTTCACTACGTTTTGAACCGATTTCTGTCAGTTTCGGATATTTCTTTATTTCGATACGCCAGCCTTGGTCTTCAGAAAGATGCCAGTGTAAACGGTTGATATTATGCAGTGCAAGCATATCAATATACGTTTTGATTTCATCCATCGTAAACATATGACGGCCAACATCAAGCATCATTCCGCGATAGCTGAAACGCGGTGTATCGTTTATTTCTACAGCAGGAAGTTCGATTGCACCACCTCCTTCATGAACAGAAACAGATTTACGCAATGTCTGGATTCCATAAAATACACCAGCTTCTGAAGGAGCCTCAATGACAACCTTTCCTCCGTCGACAGTCAGATGGTAAGCCTCTGGAGAAGTTGCCTCCAGTCCTAATTTCAATACGATTCCACTTTCTTTATCACCCTCCTGTACTTTCAGTTCAATACCGGTCTGTTCTTTAATAAAAGAAGCCAGGAATTCGGCATTTTTCTTCATTTTTTCATTACCGGCAGTGTAATAAATAGTTTCTCCACTCTTCAGCAAGAATCCACTTTGTTGAGGTGTGGTAATTTCAAGAGGCATAGGCACAATCTGATAATCAGCGAAAGCCGTTGGCTTATCCGTACATGATGTAATCATCATTCCGGCAAACGCCAGCCCCAGACAGTTAAATTTCGAAAATGGTTTCATGATAATAATATTAAAGTTAGTAATTAGAATGACACAATATCGCTCAATTGATGCAAGCTTACGGAAATATCTTCCAAAGGTGTTCCGTCAGCCGAAGTAACCAAAATCTTCTTAGGTACTCCAGGCAGCAGGTCGAAGAAATTATCAGAGAAACGTACTCCTTGAACAGGTATTTCTACAAATACATCACGAGCCAGTTGTTTGGATTTTAATGTCAGTTCATAAGCTCCATCTTTCTTTCGTATCTTACAACTTATTTCAGGATGGGGCAAATGTTGCTTTTTGGCAAACACCGGATAATATACTTCGTCTGAAAGTACCCTCCGGTCAACATCACTACGTAAAGTCATATGTATAAATGAAGTGGTCGTATCACAAGCTGCGAATGCTTTATTCCAGTCTTCTTCATAAAAGACAGCAGAAGCATTAGCTGGCAACGTACCTTCTACCTGATGCCTGCGATACACTTTTCCATTAAAATCCATAAGTTCAATCTGCAATATTGCTTTTTCGCTCTTCAATACATCCGAAAGCACATAATAGCGCAGTTTATCACCTTCACGAATTGCATCTATCAATACCGGAGCAAAAGCCCGGCGAGTCTGGTAATGCATAGCCTTCCAGTTTCCATAATAATCGATGCCCGACCATGACACAACCGGCCAGCTGTCATTTAGTTGCCAGAGCAAACTACCCATACAATAAGGTCGGTTTCTGCGATGTGCCTCCATTCCGTGACGCATTCCATGTCCCTGCAGAACAAGTCCCATATAAACCAAGTCCTCAAACTTTTCCGGAACATGATAATAAATGTCCATTGTTTTCTTAATCAGGAAATTGCCAATCGTACTTTTCTGATGGGCATTCATAACCGCTGACTCCAGATCGTAGTCTGCCGGCGAAGCAAATGTACGTATCGTCTTCATCTCCGGAAAAGACTGAAAACCAAACTCACTCATAAAACGCGGAATCTCTGTATCCAGCGTTTCAAAAGGTTTCTGTCCATACCAGGTTCCCCAGTTATGACTATCGCCGATCTTCCAGCTTTCAGGCCGTCCCCAATTGGCTTCATAAGGCGATCCTTCCAGATAAAAGCGTCCCGGATCGAACTCCTTTACTTTCTCGGGCAAAAGCCGGCGGAACAATACGTCATATCCATCCAACATTTGCTGATATATCTCAGGAGCATATTTTTTCTTCCAGCCCCAATAACGCAAGCCCTCATATATTTCATTATTACCACACCACATTGCCAAAGAAGCATGATTCCGTAAACGCTTGATATTATATACTGCTTCTTCCGAAACTCGCTTCAAAAAAGCCGGATCATGCGGATAAGGTGCACAAGCAAACATAAAATCCTGCCAGACAAGAATCCCTCTTTTATCAGCTTCCTCAAAAAAGGCATCGTCTTCATAGATTCCCCCACCCCATACGCGTATCATATTCATATGCGCAGCCTGTACATCATCCAGCAGGCGAACGTATCGTTCACGGGTTACACGTGGCAGAAGAGCGTCTGAAGGTATCAGATTAGTACCTTTGGCAAACATCGGAATGCCATTCACTTCAAAATAGAAACTCATTCCTAAGCTATCCTTTTCATGGACAACACGCACCGTTCGCAATCCGATCTGGTGTTGTTTTTTTGCAACAAGCTTACCATCTACACATACCGATACTTCAAATGCATATAAGGCAGCTTCTCCCCACCCATTAGGCATCCAAAGATGCGGAGAATCAATCGATAAAGGCAGTGACAAATTATTCACACCTGGCTGTAACCGGACAGTCTTTTCTACACTTCCAGCCTGTTCATTCCGATAAGCACAAGTCACTTTTATCTGAGCTTCCTGAACCGTTCCGGTAATATTGTTTACTTCCAGGCGGTTGTCTATTTCTGCACGTTCGGAAGTAACCGACTTCTGATGTACAAAATAATCTTCTACTACAGCCTTGTTGGTAAATTCCAGATATACAGGTCGCCAGATGCCACAAGTAACCATTCGGATTCCCCAGTCCCATCCATAGGAATAAGGGGCTTTACGGGTAAACACACTCAGTTTCTGTGGATAATGGTCGTTAGCAGCAGGATAATCAAAACCATTGGTTTCCCATTGAGGCATTACCTCACGGATTGGGGAACGAAAACGTACAAGCAGTTTGTTTTCTCCTTTTCTTAAATTTCGCTTGACAGGAATACGATATCCGACAAACATGTTATCGGTTCTTTGTAATAATGCACCATTCAGGAATATATCCGCATAAGTATCAAGTCCTTCAAATACCAAAAAGATTTCCTCATGTGCCGATTGTTCTTCTGTTAATACAAAAGACGTACGATACAACCAGTCTTCATTCTCAACCCATTGTATTTCTTTTTCATTCATCCCATAAAAAGGATCGGGTAACTTATCGTGAGCAATCAAATCCTGATGTACCGTGCCCGGAACCTGTGCAGCAAGCCATTCGTGGCTTCCATACTTGGAAAACTCCCAGTTAGTATGAAGAAAGAGATTCTGAGCTAACGCATTGCCCCATACAGAAGTGCCAAAAGATAAAAAACTAGCTAAAAACATCATCGGAATAACTTTCCACATGCATCTCATATTACAGATTTAAGAATTATACCACTAATATGGTACAAAATAAAATAAGTTTTTCCGATAATACAAATTAAACGGAAAAACCTATTCTATTTTAAATATATCTTAGAGAAATATTTACTTTTACTTTCGTTTATTTTACTTTCAGCTTGTCGAATCCTTCTCCATACACGCCTACTACATTGCTTTGGGAAATAAACGCATCAGAATCAATATCCTTCACCAGACGGAAGATATCAAGTGATTCGCCTTTTCTTGCCAATACAACAATAACTTTTATATCTTGTTTACTGTACCAGCCCTGTCCATCAAGAAGAGTTACTCCACGGTCTATCTTGGTAGAAATACCTTCCGCAATCTGTTCATATTTCCGTGAGAATATCAGGAACTGAACCGACTGACGAGTACTGTTTATTACATAGTCGATAACTATGCTCATAATGAACAAAACACAGAAGCCAAACAAAACTCTCTTCCAGTCATGAAAGATAAAATAGCACGACGAAATGATTACAATATCGCAATACATCATCATACGTCCCAAAGTAACATCCTTGTACTTGTTGATAATCCATGCGATAATATCAGTGCCTCCCGTACTACCGTTATTACAAAATACAATGCCTATTCCAAAGCCCAGTAATCCGGCTCCTATTACACAAGCCATAAACTCTTGTCCCGGGCCAAGCAGTTGCGGGAGATTTCCGTCACTGCCCCTGAACAGAACCTGAAACCACCAAAGCAGGAAAGTCAGCATGAAAATAGCATATATCGTCTTTACACTGAACTTTGGTCCCAGAATCTTCAAGGCAAACCCCAGAAAAACAGCATTAATCACAAAGTAAGAAACCTGAATTTCTACTCCTGTAGCATAATAAATAATAGCGGCAATACCACTGACTCCTCCTGTCGTGATCTGATAAGGAAGCAGAAAAGCTACCCATCCCAGTGCATAACATATCAGTCCGAAAGTAATGGCAAGGTAGTCTTTCGACTCCCTGCCAATTTTTTTCTTCAGAATCGTTTCCATAAAACGACTGCTATTAAAGTACAATATTTACAATCTTCTTCGGAACAATAATGACCTTTTTAGGAGTCTTTCCTTCAATCCATTTTTGAGATTGTTCGTCAGCCATTACAGCAGCTTGTATCGTGTCATTATCTGCATCTGCAGGGAACTCCATAGTGAAACGAGCCTTTCCGTTGAAAGAAATGGTATATTTTACACTATCTTCCTTCAGATATTCTTCATTAAATGCCGGCCATTGTGCATCACAAACAGATGTTGTATTGCCCAAAGCTTCCCACAACTCTTCTGCCAGATGAGGAGCAAATGGAGCAATGATGACAATCAAGTCGCTCAACACGGCCTTGTTACGGCACTTCAGTGAAGTCAGTTCATTCACACAAATCATGAATGCACTGATAGAAGTATTATAAGAGAATGTTTCGATATCACCAGTTACTTTCTTAATCAACTTATGAACAGCCTTCAACTCCTCTTTAGTCGGTTCTCCTTCTGCTGGCATGAAGTTGCCCTGACGGTCGTAGAACAAGTTCCAGAGTTTCTTCAAGAAACGGTGAACACCATCGATACCATTTGTATCCCATGGTTTAGACTGCTCTACCGGTCCGAGGAACATTTCGTACATACGCAGTGTATCAGCTCCGTATTTCTCTACAATCATATCCGGATTCACTACGTTATACATCGATTTACTCATCTTTTCTACAGCCCATCCACAGATATACTTGCCGTCTTCCAAAATAAATTCGGCATTGTTGTATTCCGGACGCCAGTTTTTGAAAGCTTCTACATCCAATACATCATTTGAAACGATATTAACATCTACATGAAGCGGAGTCACATCGTACTGATCTTTCAAGCCCAATGAAACGAATGTGTTAGTATCCTTGATACGGTAAACGAAATTGCTTCGTCCCTGAATCATACCCTGATTAACAAGCTTCTGGAATGGTTCTTCCTTAACACTTACACCCAGATCGAACAGGAACTTGTTCCAGAAACGAGAATAAATCAAGTGTCCGGTAGCATGTTCTGTACCACCTACGTACAAATCAACATTCTGCCAGTAATGGTCGGCTTTCTCAGAAACCAGTGCCTGATCATTGTGCGGATCCATGTAACGCAAATAATAAGCCGATGAACCAGCAAATCCCGGCATGGTATTCAGTTCAAGTGGGAAAACAGTTACGTTATCTATTTTAGAATTTTCTACGACTTCACCTTTAACCACATCCCATGCCCACTTAGTAGCATGTCCCAATGGAGGTTCTCCGGTTTCCGTAGGCAAAAATTTATCTACCTCAGGAAGTTCCAGCGGCAACTTGCTCTCATCAATCATATAAGGCATACCATCCTTGTAATAAACCGGAAACGGTTCACCCCAATAACGCTGACGAGAGAAAATAGCGTCACGCAAACGATAGTTTACTTTTACACGACCCAACTGATGCTCCTTCACATATTTTTTGGTTGTGGCAATAGCTTCTTTGATAGTCAATCCGTTCAGGTTCAAGTCGCAATACGGAGTAGCTCCTGCTTTCGGAGAATTACATACGATACCTTCTTTAGCATCGAAGCTTTCTTCCGACACATCACAACCTTCTACCAATGGAACGATAGGCAAGTTGAAGTGTTTTGCAAAAGCATAGTCACGACTATCGTGAGCCGGAACAGCCATAATGGCTCCTGTACCATATCCAGCCAATACATAGTCGCTGATCCATACTGGAACAGATTCACCAGTAAACGGATTCACTGCATACGAACCACTGAATACACCGGTAACACGGCGATCGGCGATACGTTCACGTTCGGTACGCTTCTTAGTACGGTCCAGATAAGCTTCCACTTCTGCTTTCTGTGCCTCAGTTGTCAGTACAGAAACCAGTTCACTTTCAGGAGCCAGTACCATGAAAGTAACACCAAACATAGTATCAGCACGAGTAGTAAAGATGGTAAATTCCAAATCGCTGTCTTTTACCTTGAAACGTACCTCTGCACCTTCCGAACGACCAATCCAGTTACGCTGTGTTTCTTTCAGAGAATCAGTCCAATCTACAGTTTCCAGTCCGTCGAGCAAGCGCTGAGCATATGCTGACACACGCAGACACCACTGACGCATCTTCTTCTGCACCACCGGATAACCACCACGTTCAGATACGCCGTCCACTACTTCATCGTTAGCAAGTACAGTACCCAGTTGCGGACACCAGTTAACCATAGTTTCACCCAAATAAGCGATACGGTAGTTCATCAGCACTTCCTGCTGTTCCTTTTCGCTCTTTGCTTTCCATTCTTCTGCTGTAAAGCTCAGTTCCTCACTACAAGCTACATCCAGTCCTTCTGTTCCTTTCTCCTCGAAATGCTTGATCAGTTCACTGATAGGTTCAGCTTTTCCACAAGTATTGCAATAATAGCTGTTGAACATCTTCTGGAAAGCCCATTGAGTCCAGTGATAATAACCCGGCTCACAAGTACGAACTTCACGGTCCCAGTCGAATGAAAAACCGATTTTATCCAACTGCTGGCGGTAACGGTTTATATTGTTTACGGTAGTGATAGCCGGATGCTGACCGGTCTGAATTGCATATTGTTCAGCAGGCAAACCATAAGCATCGTATCCCATCGGATTCAATACATTATAGCCCTGCAAGCGTTTGTAACGAGCATAAATATCACTGGCAATGTAGCCCAGCGGGTGACCAACATGAAGTCCTGCTCCCGACGGATAAGGGAACATGTTCAGTACATAGAACTTCTTTTTCGATTCGTCTTCGACAACCTTGTAGGTTTTGTTGTCTACCCACTTTTGCTGCCATTTTTTCTCGATCTCTCTGAAATTATATTCCATAGTGATGTTATATATTTGATTTTTACTATTTCCCACAATACCGTGCAAAGATAGTAAGACTTCGGGAATAAAACCGATTTTTCCGCTAACAAATATCCGACCAATCCGTTATCTTGCAGCCTATTAACTCATACTCCTTCCCTAGTTGACATTCCTGTCGCTTTTTCCCCATTGCTCAACAGCTAATTATGCTGCATCTTTTCACACTAATACTTATCAGGTTTTTAACGGAATAATCAACTATTACTAACAGGTTGTTAACACCTGTTGAAACAATAACTAAAATTCTATTTATCAGAAATATATATCTATCACATTCCTCATATAAAACAAGGATTTTAACAGAGATATTCACACTCATTTTACATCCCTGTTTATATACAAATACACTTTTCAACAAGCTTATCAAAAGAGTTTTTCCTAACAGTAGCTATACCCAAAAAGAAAATTCCCCTCTGAGCTTTCCGTTTTTCTGTAAAGCAGAAACAATAACGGAGCCCAGAGGGGAATCGATATCAGATAAATTAAAAAGTTACTTTTCGAAGTCAGCCCAGTTAGTCAGACGCATATCACCCTGTTTGATGAAAACCTGATGCATACCCAACGTCGCCGACAAACTGTGGCAAGTCTGTCCCTTGGTAGAAATCTTCAGATAATCCCACAACAGTTGTTTATAGTCCGGATGTGCACAGTTTTCGATTACAGCCTGTGCACGTTCCATCGGACTCTTTCCACGTAAATCAGCAATACCCTGTTCGGTGATAATCACATTTACAGAGTGTTCACTATGATCGAGGTGAGAAACCATCGGCACGATTGAACTGATACATCCTCCTTTTGCCGTCGACGGACAAGAGAAGATAGAGATATAAGCACTGCGGGTAAAGTCGCCCGAACCACCGATACCATTCATCATCTTCGTACCGCAGATATGAGTTGAGTTTACATTTCCGTAAATATCCGCTTCGATAGCTGTATTCATTGAAATGACACCGATACGACGAACAACTTCTGGACAGTTAGATATTTCCGACGGACGAAGTACAAGCTTGTGACGGAAGAAATCCATATTATCATAAATGTCTTGCAGACAGTCGTTTGTAACACTGAGTGAACAAGTACTTCCAAACTTGATTCTACCCTCTTTAATCAATTTGATGACTGAGTTCTGAATAACCTCCGTATACATTTCGAATGGTGGAATACTGGGATCCTTACCCAATGCACTGAGTACAGCATTAGCAATGTTTCCCACTCCCGACTGCAACGGAAGGAAAGTAGACGGAATGATTCCTCGGCGCATATCTGCTGCAAGGAAGTCAGCTACATTCTGACCAATTTTATCCGTAATAGGATCCGGCTTATGGAATCCTCTCGCTTCATCAGGCAGATTCACTTCTACCACTCCTACTATCTTTTCCGGACTTACCTGAATATAAGGCAATCCGATACGGTCGCTTGGACGTACAATAGGAATCGGACGACGATAAGGAGGACGCTCCATTTCATACAAATCGTGCACACCTATCAGGCTTTTGCTGTGCGCAGCATTAAGCTCTACTATCACCCGGTCGGCAAGACGAGCAATTGTCGGAGTAATTCCCACACCTGCAGTCAGATAGATCCGTCCGTCTTCTGTAATTTCACAGGCTTCGATGATAGCTGTAGTTACATGACCTAAAAAACCGGAACGCAAACGCTGGGCAACCTGAGAAAGATGTATATCCGTATAATTGATTTCACCGGCATTGACTGCTTTGCGGAAGTCAGTATTCGTGGTATATGGAGCACGGAAGTGAATAGCATGAGCACGAGTGAGCACTCCGTCGCAAGAATCTCCGGTAGAAGCTCCCGTAATAATACCTACCTGAAAGTGTTCTCCCCTGGCGTGTTTTTCTTCAGCCTGCCTCGCAAGCTCTGCAGTTACGGCTTTCGGACTTCCTGCCGGCGTAAACCCGCTCAGGGCAATTATCTCTCCATCCTTTATCAAGCTGGCAGCTTCGGCTGCGGTCATAAAATTATAAGTCATGGTATTAGGTGTTTTTATAATTATTAGTATTAAACTTACAAAATCTGCTTATTAGTATTTACGGTTAAAAATCTCGGAATAAATAAATGCACGCCTTGCGTCCGCAGGTGTCTTCAACCGGACAGTGCTACCTGACTCAGGCTGTTGGGCAGTAGATAGCGCATCCTTCTGAGGCGCTTCTTCCGATAACTTCCGATGCTTTCTCCCCTCTCCTTTTCTTTTCTTATTAAGCTTATTATCAGCACTTTGCTCAACGCATTCATTTTGTTGACCAGCCATGATAATATCCGGCTCTACATGGACTGTTGCCGGCTTAGCCATTTTCTTACGGGAGGGTTTGTTCCTTTTCTTTTCCTTTTTGGCATAATTCTGATAAGCGGCGAAAGCAATAGCTGCCACTATAACAAATATTTTTATCACTTCGTCCATAGTCTGCCAAAATGTTAAGGATTTGCCCAAAGATACTAATAAATATAACACATTCATGGATTTTAGGGAAGAAACTCATATCTTTGCAAATGAATTTATTAAATAATAACATAACATTATGACAAAAGAAGCTACGGGAGCGGACTTTAAATCCGCAACCGAACTGGAAACCAAAAAACTGTTTATCGAAACCTACGGCTGTCAGATGAATGTTGCGGATAGCGAAGTCATTGCATCTATCATGCAAATGGCAGGATACAGTCCGTGCGAAAGCCTCGATGAAGCTGATGCCGTATTTATGAACACTTGCTCTATCCGTGACAATGCCGAGCAGAAAATCCTGAACCGGCTGGAGTTCTTCCATTCTCTGAGAAAGAAGCGCAAGCACCTGATTGTCGGAGTATTGGGATGTATGGCAGAACGTGTAAAAAACGATCTGATAGAAAATCACCACGTCGACCTGGTAGCAGGACCGGATGCTTATTTGACATTGCCCGATTTGATCGGCGCAGTTGAGGCAGGAGAGAAGGCCATCAATGTAGAGCTTTCTACGACTGAAACTTACCGCGATGTCATTCCGTCACGCATCTGTGGAAATCACATTTCCGGATTCGTATCTATCATGCGCGGCTGCAACAATTTCTGTCACTATTGCATTGTGCCTTACACTCGCGGACGCGAAAGAAGCCGTGATGTGGAAAGCATTCTGAACGAAGTGCACGATTTACAGCAGAAAGGGTATAAGGAAGTAACGCTGTTAGGCCAGAACGTCAATTCTTATCGCTTCGAGCGGGAAGGAGAGGTCGTAACATTCCCGATGTTGTTACGTATCGTTGCCGAGGCTGTACCCGAAATGCGTGTACGCTTTACTACTTCACATCCCAAAGACATGAGTGATGAAACACTGCATGTCATTGCTGAAGTACCTAACGTATGCAAGCATATCCACCTGCCGGTACAGAGCGGAAGTTCGCGTATTCTGAAACTGATGAACCGCAAATATACGCGCGAATGGTACCTGGAAAGGGTAGAGGCCATTCGTCGCATCATTCCCGACTGTGGATTGAGTACTGATATCTTCTCCGGATTCCACTCCGAGACAGAAGAAGATCACCAGATGAGTCTTTCGCTGATGCGTGAATGTGCATACGACTCAGCTTTCATGTTCAAATATTCCGAACGACCGGGAACATATGCTTCGAAACATCTGCCTGATGATGTTCCCGAAGAAGTTAAAATACGCCGGTTAAACGAAATGATTGAATTGCAGAACCAGTTATCTGCCGAAAGCAACGCCCGCGATGTAGGAAAGACATTCGAGGTACTGGTAGAAGGCGTATCAAAACGCTCCAAAGAACAATTATTCGGACGTACCGAGCAGAATAAGGTAGTCGTATTCGACCGTGGCACACACCGTATCGGTGATCTTGTACGTGTGCGTATCACCGAATCCAGCTCTGCTACCCTGAAAGGTATCGAAGTAACCGAATAACCCCAGACAATAAAAACAAATTTCTTATTTATAATTCAAAATCCGAAAAGAAACAATGAAAAGAAGAATCACGCTCAGTTGGCTGCTCATGGCGTTAATCTGTCTGCCCATGTTCGCCCAGATGCAAGATCCGGTACGATTCAAGACCGAATGGAAAAACCTTTCGGCCAATGAGGCTGAAATTATTTTTACTGGTACGATGGACCAGGGCTGGCATGTTTATTCTACCGACCTGCAAGAAGGAGGTCCTACTTCTGCCACTTTCAACATCGACAAGATAGAAGGAGCAGAGCTGGTAGGAAAACTTACTCCGATAGGGAAAGAAATCAAACAGATGGATCCTATCTTCGAAATGGAAGTAAAATTCTTCGAAGGTACAGCTAAATTCTCACAGAAAGTTAAGCTCACTGGAGGTGACTATCTGATTACCGGATATCTGGAATTTGGTGCATGCAACGACCAGAACTGTCTGCCACCTACCAGCGTTGATTTTTCTTATAAAGGTACTGTAGCCGCAGCCGCTTCGGCAACATCTGCACCAGCTAAAACAGAAGAAGCAGCTGCACCTGCCGAATCAACAGAAACAGTAGATTCTACAGCAGCCGTAACAACTGCCCCTCAGACGTTGCAGGAAGCTACCGATTACTGGAAACCGGTTATCAAAGAGCTGTCCAATTACGGAAGCACCGAAGAACAGGAATCACATTCCTGGATTTACATCTTCTTCACCGGTCTGGTAGGAGGTATTCTGGCCCTGTTCACACCTTGTGTATGGCCAATTATTCCGATGACTGTCAGCTTCTTCCTGAAACGTACTAAGGACAAAAAGAAAGGTATTCGTGACGCGTGGACCTATGGTGCATCTATCGTTGTGATCTATGTAGCGCTGGGACTTGCTATTACACTGATATTCGGAGCTAGTGCACTGAATGCATTGTCTACCAATGCCATCTTCAATATCCTGTTCTTCCTGATGCTGGTTATCTTTGCGGCTTCTTTCTTTGGAGCATTCGAGATCACCCTGCCGTCTAAGTGGAGCAACGCTGTCGACAGCAAGGCTGAAGCAACAACCGGTCTGCTGAGTATCTTCCTGATGGCATTCACTTTATCATTGGTATCATTCTCTTGTACAGGTCCTATCATCGGCTTCCTGCTGGTAGAAGTTTCTACTACCGGTAGTGTTGTAGCACCGGCTATCGGTATGTTAGGATTTGCCATTGCACTGGCTTTACCTTTCACACTGTTCGCTATGTTCCCGTCATGGCTGAAATCAATGCCGAAATCCGGAGGTTGGATGAACGTTATCAAGGTGGTACTGGGATTCCTGGAACTGGCGTTTGCCTTGAAATTCCTGTCGGTAGCCGACCTTGCTTACGGCTGGAGACTGCTCGACCGTGAAACATTCCTTGCACTTTGGATCGTTATCTTTGCTCTGCTGGGTATGTACCTGCTGGGTAAGATCAAATTCCCTCACGACGACAACAACAATAAGGTAGGAGTAGGACGTTTCTTCCTGGCACTCATCTCACTGGCATTTGCCGTATACATGATTCCGGGACTTTGGGGAGCTCCTCTGAAAGCTGTCAGCGCATTTGCACCTCCTATGCAGACTCAGGATTTCAATTTATACAAGAATGAAGTACACGCCAAGTTTACCGACTTCGATGCCGGTATGGAATACGCTCGCCAGAACAACAAACCAGTCATGATAGACTTCACCGGATATGGTTGCGTAAACTGCCGTAAGATGGAACTTGCTGTATGGACTGACCCGAAAGTAAGTCAGATGCTGAACGACGACTACGTACTTATCACGCTGTATGTAGACGAAAAGACCAAGCTTCCAGAACCGATAAAGGTTACAGAAAACGGAACAGAACGTACTCTTCGTACAATAGGTGACAAGTGGAGCTACCTGCAACGTTCTAAGTTCGGAGCCAATGCACAGCCATTCTATGTATTGCTCGACAACGAAGGCATGCCTCTGAACAAGTCATATTCTTACGACGAAGACATTGCTAAATATGTAGACTTCCTCCAGACAGGATTGAAAAACTACAAAAAATAATTATCCTCAGGATAAATAAATCAACAGGAAAGCTTCCGGAAAGTCATTCATTTGACCTCCGGAAGCTTTTTTTATTTTACGCCACAAACAAAAAATCACTGTTTTCAGTGACAAAGAATTCTCTCGGAATACCGTTTCTTTGTAAGATAAACGAACCTCAAACAATCCATATCATGAAAGTAAGATTCTTATATTTATTGTGCTTGCTGACGTGTATATTACCAGCTTGCTCAAGCGATGACAATGAACCGGTAGACGAACCTGTAACAATAACAGGCGTAAGCGTTTCACCCGAAAGCATCAGTCTGGAATGTGGAGAAACAAAGCAGCTGACAGCCAAAATATCACCGGAAAATGCTACGGCAGGAGATATTACATGGACCTCATCCGATGAAGCAATAGCTACGGTATCATCCGATGGAACTGTAACCGGTATAAGCAAAGGAACGACCACCGTTACAGCCACAGTAAGCGGAAAAAGCGGAACATGTGAGGTGACTGTTACCCAAGAAGTACAGTCGGTAGAAATATCGCCTGCTACAGCAACCTTAACCAGCAAGGGAGAAACCATACAGCTCACCGCTACAGTCCTTCCAGAAGGGGCAGGAGAGGCCACATGGACATCTTCCGACGAAGCAGTAGCCACAGTATCACCCGAAGGAATTGTAACAGCCATAGGCGAGGGGACAGCTACCATCACAGCTACAGCCGGAGAAAAAACAGCTACTTGTACAATCACTGTCAGTATCTCTATTGTAGATATCGAGGGTAACCAAGCTACATTCCATCTCGACGGAGCCAGCGCTGCACAAGTATCACAAGCCATCAGTGAAGCAGCTCAGGCAGGTGTAACTCGTTTTATACTCACAGGAGATTCCGAAGCACTGGGACTATATGATGGAAATCCTTTCAGCGGTATCCAAATCGAATTACTCGACTTATCCGGAGTAACCGGATGGCAAGACCGGGATGCAGATGGCCTTCCTGAGCTGCCGGCAGAAAGCTTCAGACATACAAGCAGTTCCGATTTCTCCGGATTACAGGAAGTCATCCTGCCTCAGGAAATACAGCAACTGCAAGATTATGCTTTCTATAAATGCAGCAACCTGACCAAAATCACCGCTCCGGGCGTAGTCAGAGTAAACAGCTTTGCTTTCCAAAGTTGCACCAAACTGGCAGAAGTAAGTATGCCTGAAGTTACTTACCTTGGTACCAATGCCTTTATGTCAACAGCCCTGCAAGTTGCAGACTTCTCCAAATTGCAAACCCTTGAGGGTAGTGTATTCTGGCTTTGTTCCAAACTGACAGAAGTCAACTTGCCGGAAGCAACGACAATCGGAAACGCGACACTGGTTTCACAAGGTGGTTCCCGTACAGGAATAAATACATTTGGCGACTGTTCACAGCTGGAAAAAGTATACTTGCCTAAAGCAACTACCATCGGAGATGATGCATTCAGCAACTGTAAGTCACTGAAAGAAATAGAGCTTCCGCAGGCAACAACTGTCGGAATCAAAGCCTTCTATAACTGTACTGCACTGACCAGCGTCAACCTGCCTCAGGCAACCGCTCTAGGTGATGATGTATTTACAGAATGTACAGCCTTAAATACAATCAAGCTGATCGCCGAAGGAAGCATTTCGGTACAAAACTCAACATTCGGACCAGCCGATACCATCACAAAGAATGTCGACCTTACCCTGAATATCAATAAAAAAGGAGAAACATGGGATGAGTTCTGGCAAGAAGAAGAATGGAAAGACCATAAATGGAAAAGCATTTCTTTTGTTGAATAAGCTTTAATCCTATCATAAATGAATGCAGGTTATCCGGACAGAAGTTTCCCAGATAACCTGCATCGCTTAATTTGTAGTATTTTGATTATAAATTTCCCTACAATTTTTCTTTCACGCGAATTATACCCTTAAAGAACCTTAACAAAACACTCTCCATACCCGATTTATTTGTTATTTTGCAGCAAATTAGGGAATAAAGTGAATATACTCAATATAGATACATGTCCTCTCTGCGGGAAAACGCATTTTGAGGAAGTCATGACTTGCACGGACCATTATGCCACCGGTGAAAAATTTACGATTTACCGCTGTAAGGCGTGTGGTTTTTTGTTTACGCAGCATGTGCCCGACGAAAGTGAGATAGGCAGGTATTATGAATCGCCGGATTATATCTCGCACACGGATACGCGCAAGGGACTTGCCAACCGTCTGTATCACTATGTACGGGGATTTATGCTGGGACGCAAGGCTTCGCTGATAGAGCGGATCTGCGGTACCCGAAACGGAAGCTTGCTGGATATCGGTACGGGTACGGGGTATTTCAGCCATTTCATGCAGAAACGGGGATGGAAGGTTTCTGCCATCGAGAAGAGCCCGCAGGCACGGGCGTTTGCCAAGGAGCATTTCGAGCTGATGGTGGAGGCTCCGGAAGCGCTGGCGGCTTACGGCAAAGGGAGCTTCGATGTGATTACGCTGTGGCATGTCATGGAGCATTTGCAGGATATAAACGGTACCTGGAAACGGCTTGCCGACATGCTGAAGGAGTGTGGTGTACTGGTGGTAGCTGTACCTAATCCGGTTTCGTTCGATGCACAGCATTACAGGGAGATGTGGGCGGCGTATGATGTACCGCGGCATCTGTGGCATTTTACGCCTTCTGTCATGCAGCAGTTCGGAGCAAAATATGATTTTATCCTGACCGAACGGCATCCGATGCCGTTTGACGCGTTTTATGTTTCCATGCTTTCGGAAAAGTACCGGGGAAGCCGTATGCCTTTCCTGAAAGGTATGATTAAGGGAACGGAGGCGTGGTTTGCTTCGCTGGTGAAAAAGGAACAGAGCAGTTCCATGATTTACATATTCAGAAAAAAGTAAGGGTATGAGCAGAAAACCGAGATCTTTTTTTGATATGCAGTTCGTAACGTCGAGCATCAGTACGATGCTTGTCCTGCTGTTGTTGGGGATAGTCGTTTTTTTCGTAATGGCTGCCAACAATCTTTCTGTATATGTCCGTGAGAATATCGCTTTCTCGATTCTGATCAGTGACGATATGAAGGAGACGGATATTCTCCGCTTTCAGAAACAGCTGAACAAGGAAGTATACGTAAAGCAGACGACGTATATATCGAAGGCGCAGGCGCTGAAGGAGCAGACGGAGGCGATGGGAACGGATCCGGCGGAGTTTCTGGGACATAATCCGTTTACGGCTTCCATCGAGGTGAAGCTGAATGCAGATTACGCAAATTCTGATAGCGTTGCGTGGATAAAGGATGAGATTCAGTCGAAGAACAAGCAGGTGATAGAGATCAATTACCCGCAGGATCTGCTGGATGCGGTAAACAGTAATATCCGGAAAATCAGTATTGTTTTGCTCGGACTGGCGGCGCTGCTTACGCTGATTTCGTTTGCGCTTATCAACAATACCATCCGGCTGGCGGTATATTCGAAACGTTTTCTTATTCATACCATGAAGCTGGTGGGGGCCAGCTGGTCGTTTATCCGGCGACCGTTTTTGCTGCGCAACATGTGGATAGGGATACTGGCTGCTACGATGGCGGATGCGGTACTGATAGGACTGGCGTATATGCTGGTGCATTATGAACCGGACTTGCTGGCGGTGGTTACACCAGGAGTGATGGTTGTAGTGATGGGAGCGGTTTTTGTTTTCGGGGTGCTGATTACTTCGCTCTGCGCACTTATTTCCATCAACAAGTATCTCCGCATGAAAGTGAGTGAATTGTATTATATATAATAGGTGAAACTAACCAATCAATTTTTCTTTTCAATATGGACAAAAAGAACTTTGCCTTTGATAAAACGAACTTCATCCTGCTGGCTGCGGGTATGGTGGTGATTATCATCGGTTTCCTGCTGATGACGGGACCGGGCTCTACGGAAATAACTTTCGAGCCTGATATTTTCAGTGTACGTCGTATCAAGGTAGCACCGCTGGTTTGCTTCCTGGGATTTATTTTCATGATTTACGGTATACTGCGCAAACCGAAAAGTATTCAAAATAACAACAATAATTCAAGAGAATGAACTGGATAGAAGCTTTAATTTTAGGTATTCTGCAGGGACTGACAGAATATCTGCCTGTGAGCAGCAGCGGACATCTTGCTATTGGATCGGCTCTGTTTGGCATAGAGGGGGAGGAGAATCTGACTTTTACCATCGTGGTACATGTGGCAACAGTACTGAGTACGCTGGTTATCTTGTGGAAGGAAATAGACTGGATATTCCGCGGGCTGTTTAAATGGCAGCTAAACGAGGAAACAAAATATGTATTGAATATAATAATTTCAATGGTTCCGATCGGCATTGTGGGGGTGTTCTTTAAGGATTATGTGGAGGAGATTTTCGGCTCGGGACTGCTGATTGTGGGATGTATGCTCCTGCTGACGGCTGTACTGCTGACTTTCTCTTATTATGCGAAACCGAGACAGAAGGAACGTATCAGCATGAGGGATGCGTTTATTATCGGACTGGCACAGGCTTGTGCGGTAATGCCGGGACTGTCGCGCTCGGGAAGTACGATCGCTACCGGGCTGATACTGGGAAACAAGAAGGAAACGCTGGCTCAGTTTTCTTTCCTGATGGTGATACCGCCGATTCTGGGCGAGGCTTTGCTGGATGGAATGAAGATTATAAAGGATGCTTCTGCGGTAAGTGCGGGCATCAGTACGGCATCGCTGGTGGTAGGCTTCCTGGCTGCTTTCGTTTCGGGATGTATCGCATGTAAGTGGATGATTAATATTGTAAAGAAGGGCAAGCTGATCTGGTTTGGCGTGTATTGTGCCATCGTGGGTATCATCACGATTGTTACAAGCTTGCTGTCATAAACACAAACGGATGAACTTTAAAGAAGGAGAAGTGTTATATTTTAACAAGCCGCTGCGATGGACATCGTTCGCGCTTGTGAATAAAGTGAGGTATCATATCAGCCGCAAGCTGGGAGTGAAGAAAATAAAGGTAGGACACGCCGGAACGCTTGATCCGCTGGCTACGGGGGTCATGATTATCTGTACCGGAAAGGCTACCAAGCGTATCGAGAAGTTCCAGTATCACACCAAGGAGTATATCGCTACACTGCAACTGGGGGCTACAACTCCCTCGTACGACCTGGAAAAGGAGATTGATGCTACGTATCCGACGGAGCATATCACACGCCAGCTGGTGGAGGATACGCTGAAGAATTTCGTGGGAACGATAGAGCAGATTCCGCCGGCTTTTTCGGCTTGTAAGGTGGACGGCAAACGTGCATACGACCTTGCCCGCAAGGGGGATGAGGTGGAGCTGAAACCTAAGACGCTGGTGATTGATGAAATTGAGTTGCTGGAATGTAACCTGCCGGAAATCAAGATTCGTGTGGTATGCAGCAAGGGAACGTATATCCGAGCGCTGGCACGCGATATCGGTGAAGCGCTGAACAGCGGAGCGCACCTTACCGGACTGATACGGACACGGGTAGGGGATGTCAGACTAGAGGATTGCATGCAGGTGGATGACTTTGAGGCATGGCTCGACCAACAGGATATAGAAATTACAAACGATTAAGGAAAGGATAATAAGATGAAACTGTCACAATTCAAATTTAAGTTGCCGGAAGATAAGATCGCACTGCATCCGGCGAAGTACAGAGATGAGTCGCGACTGATGGTGGTTCATAAGGCTACCGGAGAGATTGAACATGTGGTATTCAAGGATATCTTGAATTATTTTGATGACAAGGACGTATTTATCTTTAATGATACAAAGGTATTTCCTGCACGTTTATATGGTAATAAAGAAAAGACCGGAGCACGTATCGAGGTGTTCTTGTTGCGTGAGCTGAATGAGGAACTGCGCCTGTGGGATGTGCTGGTAGACCCGGCTCGTAAGATACGTATCGGAAACAAGCTTTATTTCGGAGATGATGACTCAATGGTGGCGGAAGTAATCGATAATACGACTTCACGCGGACGTACACTCCGTTTCCTGTACGACGGACCGCACGATGAGTTCAAGAAGGCGCTTTATGCGCTTGGTGAACCGCCATTGCCACCGTTTATCCACCGTCCGGCTGAACCGGAGGATGAGGAACGCTTCCAGACAATCTTCGCGAAGAATGAAGGGGCTGTAACGGTACCGGCTGCGGGATTGCACTTCAGCCGTGAGCTGATGAAGCGTATGGAAATAAAGGGTATCGATTTCTCTTTCATTACCATGCACTGTGGACTGGGTGGTTTCCGTGATATCGACGTAGAGGATCTTACCAAGCATAAGATGGACTCGGAACAGATGTTTGTGGAGGCTGAGGCTTGCCGCATCGTAAACGAGGCAAAGGATCGTGGTAATAAGGTGTGTGCGGTAGGTACTGACGTTATGCGTGCCATAGAAACAGCTGTGGGTACCGACGGACACCTGAAGGAATTCGAGGGTTGGACAAACAAGTTTATTTTCCCTCCGTACGATTTCTCACTGGCTAATGCGATGGTCAGCAACTTCCATATGCCGCTGTCTACAATGCTGATGCTGGTTTGTTCTTATGGCGGATATGAACTGGTGATGGATGCTTATAACATTGCGCTGAAAGAGGATTACCGCTTCGGTACTTACGGGGATGCAATGCTGATACTGGATAAATAAACGGATACCATGGCAAAAGTTTACTTGGGCCTGGGTACAAACATGGGCGATAAAGAAGCAAACTTACGTACTGCCGTCCGATTGATAAATGACAGGATAGGGAAGGTGACTTCCCTATCTTCTTTTTATCGGACTACTCCCTGGGGATTTGTGTCGGATAATGATTTTCTGAATGCGGCGGCATGCTCGGAAACGCTGCTCGATCCGCTGGAGGTACTGCATCTGACGCAGGCTATCGAGAAGGAAATGGGCAGAACGGCCAAGTCGGTGGAAAGGGTGTATAGTGACCGGCCGATAGACATCGACTTGCTGATGTACGATGATACGGTGATGCAGACTCCGGAACTGACACTGCCGCATCCGCTGATGGGGGAACGGAGTTTCGTCATGGACCCGCTGGCGGAAATTGCCGGTGAGGTGGTACACCCTGTTTCGGGACTGACGATGGAAGAAATGAGAAAAAGGCTTGCCCAATTTATATAAAGCTATGTTAAAAGAGGGATAACTTTGTAATTATTCCAATTTATATCTGTATTTTTGCAGCCGAAAATAAAAGTGGAAAGATTTGAGTAGCTTGCAACCACGGAAAAAAATGCTAAAACACATAGTATAACACTCTTCCCTGATACAACTATCTACTCTTGTCCGTACACGGATAAACTTTTAATTAATCCTTTTTTAATTTTAAAGACATGGGATATTTATTCACATCCGAATCGGTGTCGGAAGGACACCCCGATAAAGTGGCGGATCAGATTTCCGATGCTGTGCTTGACAAACTGTTGGCTTATGACCCCAGTTCAAAAGTAGCTTGCGAAACGTTGGTGACTACCGGACAGGTGGTACTAGCAGGAGAAGTGAAAACCAAAGCGTATATCGATCTTCAGCGTGTAGCTCGTGAGGTAATCAACAAAATTGGTTATACAAAGAGTGAGTATATGTTCGAAGGTAACTCGTGTGGCGTATTCTCGGCTATTCACGAACAGAGCCCTGACATTAACCGTGGAGTGGAACGTGAGAACCCGATGAATCAGGGTGCCGGCGACCAGGGTATGATGTTCGGCTACGCTACCAATGAAACTGAAAACTATATGCCGCTGTCGCTCGACCTGGCACATAAGCTGCTGATGGTGCTGGCTGAAATCCGCCGTGAAGGTAAGGTGATGACTTACTTGCGTCCGGACTCTAAGAGCCAGGTGACTATAGAATATGATGACGACCGCCGTCCGGTTCGTATCGATACCATTGTGGTTTCTACACAGCATGATGAGTTTATCCAGCCTGCTGACGACTCGAAGGAGGCTCAGCTGAAGGCGGATGAAGAGATGCTGGCAAAGATACGTCAGGATGTCATCGAAATCTTGATGCCGCGTGTTATTTCTGAAATTCATAATCCGGAAGTGCTGAAGTTGTTCAACGACCAGATTAAGTATCATGTGAACCCGACCGGTAAGTTCGTTATCGGTGGTCCGCACGGAGATACAGGACTGACCGGACGTAAGATTATCGTGGATACTTACGGTGGTGCAGGTGCTCACGGTGGTGGTGCATTCTCTGGAAAGGATCCTAGTAAGGTAGACCGTAGTGCGGCTTATGCAGCACGTCATATCGCCAAGAATCTGGTAGCTGCGGGTGTTGCCGACGAAATTCTGGTTCAGGTTTCGTATGCAATCGGTGTAGCGCGTCCGATTAATATTTACGTAAATACATATGAACGCAGTAAGGTGGCTATGAGTGACGGTGAAATTGCCAAGAAGGTGGATGAAATCTTTGATATGCGTCCGCGTGCCATCGAAGAACGTCTGAAACTGCGTAACCCGATTTACAGTGAAACTGCTGCTTACGGACACATGGGACGTGAACCGAAGGTGATTACCAAGCATTTTGAATCGGCATACGAAGGTAACAAGGATGTAGAGGTAGAACTCTTCACCTGGGAAAAGCTGGACTATGTAGACAAGGTGAAAGCTGCTTTCGGAATTAAATAACTGACTGTTATGTAAATAAATAAAGAGAATGAGGGATATTCCGAAGGGAGTATTCCTCATTTTTTGTCTTGATATACTTCAACGCTGACTGATGAACGATATTAAAAATGTATGTGTGTATAGTGCTTCGAGCACTAAAATTGACCAGTCTTATTTCGATGCTGCCGAAAAGCTGGGGAAAATACTTGCTGAACGGAAGATTAATCTGATAAACGGTGCAGGATGTCTGGGGCTGATGTGTGCCATCAGTGATGCTACGCTACAGGCGGGCGGAACGGTTACCGGGGTGATTCCGCATTTCATGGTGGAACAGGGCTGGCATCACAAGGGGCTTACGCAACTGATTGAAACGGAAACCATGCACGAACGCAAGCAGATCATGGCGGATATGTCCGACGGGGTGATTGCACTGCCCGGAGGATGCGGAACGCTGGAGGAGTTGCTGGAAATCATTACCTGGAAGCAGCTGGGGCTGTATCTGAAGCCTGTCGTTATTTTAAATATCAACCATTTTTATGATCCGCTGCTGGAGATGCTGAACCAGGCTATCGAACAGAATTTCATGCGCCGTGAGCATGGGGCTATCTGGCATGTGGCGGAGACACCCGAAGAAGCTGTAAATTTATTGTATAATACACCTGTGTGGAGCAAAGAAATTCGTAAATTTGCGGCTATATGAGTACCGTCTGCCGTATAGGTGTAAAATATATTGCCGAGAAGATGGACGAGCAGCAGCAAAGGCTCGACCAGGCTCTGACAGCAAGCGTACAGGCAAATCCGAAAGCCGGTATGCAGGGACAGCCGTTGCCTTACCAGTTGCGCTCGGATGCTTTCGTTACCGGTATTATCCTGATTTGTTTCGTCCTGTTTTCTTATTCGCTGAAAAACGGAAAGAAATATGTGCTGCAACGGATAAAGGCGCTCTTCCAGTATAAAGAGCGGTTCAGCCTGTTCGATGATGCTACTACCTCGAGCAACCGGTATGTCTTTACGCTAACAATTATCAGTTGTGTATTGTCCGGACTATATATTTATGAGTACATATCCGAAACGGATTTCATGCTGATACGCTCGGTTTCGAACGGACTGATGCTGGGAATCTATATCGGAATGTCCTTATTTTACATCAGCTTCAAATGGGCGGCTTATCAGTTTGTCAATTGGATTTTTTTTGACAAAGAAAGAAATAATTACTGGATTCAAACCTATTTTGACCTGGTAAGTGGAATTAGTTTTTTACTTTTTCCGGTCATGTTGCTTATTATTTATTTCAATTTGGGTATCCAGACAAGTAAAGTTTTAATCGTTTTTCTCCTGCTTTTTGCTAAAATATTGTTATTTTATAAGTCTATCAGGAACTTTTTCAAACATGTTTATGGTTTTCTGCATTTTATTCTGTACTTTTGTGCACTCGAAATCATTCCCTTAATACTGTTTTGGAAAGGGATCACCTATATAAACAATATTTTGATTTTAAAAATTTGAGACATTGAAGATTAAAAAAGTTCTAGTTTCTCAGCCTAAACCCACATCAGAGAAGTCGCCTTATTTCGACATTGCTGAGAAGTACGGTGTGAAAATAGATTTTCGCCCGTTTATAAAAGTTGAGAGTTTGTCGGCAAAGGAATTTAGACAACAGAAAGTTTCTATATTGGATCATACCGCCGTTGTATTTACTTCGCGCCATGCAATTGACCACTTCTTTAGTCTTTGTTCTGAGATGCGAATCACGATACCGGAAACCATGAAGTATTTCTGTACGTCGGAAACAATCGCTCTGTACATCCAGAAATATGTTCAATACCGTAAACGTAAGGTATTCTTCGGCGCAACAGGTAAGTTTGCTGATTTGCTTCCGCTGATAGTCAAACATAACACGGAGAAGTATTTTATTCCGATGTCGGACGTACATAACGACGAAGTGAAGAACTTGCTCGACAAAAATAAGATACAGCACACTGAAGCAATCATGTATCGTACTGTAAGTAATGATTTCACTCCGGAAGAAAAGTTCGATTACGACATGCTGATTTTCTTCAGCCCGGCAGGTATACAGTCGCTGATGAAGAACTTCCCCGATTTCGAACAGAAAGATATTGCCATCGGAAGCTTCGGACCTACTACAGCTCAGGCTGTAAAGGATGCAGGACTTCGCCTGGATCTGGAAGCTCCTACGGCAGCAGCTCCGTCGATGACAGCTGCACTGGATATGTTTATCCGTAAGCATAACGCATAAAAACAATTTTAGATTCGGGCACGGACTACAGAAATATACGGATTTCACGTATGAAACAGTAATCCGTGCCTAAATTATTTTATTATGGCAGAACAAGAAAAGCATACCTTTCCGAAAACAGAACGTCTGAGCAGTGTTATCCTGATAGAAAAGCTGTTTGCAGGCGGGAGCAAGTCGCTTCCGGCTTTTCCTCTGCGTATCGTATACATGCCGGTAGAAGGTGAGGAGCTTCCGGCTGTTTCTGTACTGATAAGTGTACCTAAGAAGCGCTTTAAACGTGCGGTAAAGAGAAACCGGGTAAAGCGCCAGATACGTGAAGCGTACCGTAAACACAAGTATCTGCTTATCGATCCGCTGAAGGCTGCCGGGAAAAAAGCTGCTATTGCTTTTATCTGGCTGGACAATGAACTGCATGCTTCTGACGAAATAGAAGAGAAGGTCAAGAAATTACTTCAGATTACTGCGGAGCGTATGCTATGAGAAAGTTGCTGACATACTTGCTGTTGCTTCCTATTTATTTTTACCGGAACTGTATCTCTCCCTTTACTCCTCCTTCATGCCGTTTTACTCCGACGTGTTCGCAATATGCTGTAGAGGCTCTGAAAAAGCACGGACCTTTTAAGGGGCTGTATCTCACGATACGGCGATTGTTGCGTTGTCATCCGTGGGGTGGATCGGGATATGACCCTGTTCCCTGAGCTTACTGTCTTTTACTGAATGTTACTGGATATTCATACTCATCGTTTGCCCGCTGATGCTTCGGCCGCCCTGTTGAGCTGTTGCATGCGTGATGTGCCTTTGCCTGAAGGGGCAAGATTTATCTCGGCGGGTATTCATCCCTGGTATCTTACGCGTGAGGATTATCCCCGTCAGCTGGAATGGGTGGTGTCTATGCTGAACGACCGGCGGGTGATCGCACTGGGTGAAGCCGGACTGGACAAGCGGTGTGATACGCCGTTCGATCTGCAGGTGGAGGCATTTCAGGCTATTGCTTTGCTGGCAAGCCGGCACCAGCTTCCGTTACTGATACATGCTGTAAAAAGCAGTGAAGAGCTTATCGCACTGAAAAAAAGGATAAAGCCTGAAAATGCCTGGATCATTCATGGCTTCCGGGGGAAAAAGGAACTGGCTGAAAGTCTTGTCCGGCAGGGTTTTTATCTGTCGTTCGGCGAAAAATATCAGGCTGAGGCTTTGCAGGCCGTGCCAGCCGACAGGTTGCTGCTGGAAACGGACGAGAGTATCTGCCCGATAGAGGAATTGTACCGGCGGGCTGCCCGTCAGCGGAATATCGGGGTGGAACAGCTCGTATCGGAGATACAAGAAACAACCGGCCTTCTCTTTTTTAATCAATAAAATTGGTTATTCAGAGAAAGAGTCGTACTTTTGCCTATCAATCAAATTATTATGTTAAACTAAGAATTTCATTCGATGAATTTTGTAGAAGAATTAAGATGGCGCGGAATGGTGCACACCATGATGCCGGGCACAGAAGAATTGCTGGAAAAGGAAATGGTTACAGCTTACCTGGGTATTGACCCGACAGCTGATTCATTGCATATCGGACACTTGTGTGGTGTGATGATGTTGAGACATTTCCAGCGCTGCGGACACAAACCGCTTGCCCTGGTAGGAGGTGCAACAGGTATGATCGGCGACCCGTCGGGTAAGTCACAAGAACGTAACCTGCTGGACGAAGAAACATTGCGCCATAATCAGGAATGTATCAAAAAACAGTTGGGCAAGTTCCTCGACTTTGAATCGGATGCCCCGAACCGTGCAGAACTGGTAAACAACTACGACTGGATGAAAGACTTCTCTTTCCTTGACTTTGCCCGTACGGTAGGAAAGCATATCACCGTAAACTACATGATGGCAAAGGATTCTGTTCAGAAACGTCTGAACGGAGAAGCTCGCGACGGTCTTTCATTCACTGAATTTACTTATCAGCTGTTACAAGGGTACGACTTCCTGCATCTGTATGAAACCAAAAACTGCAAGCTTCAGCTGGGTGGTTCCGACCAATGGGGTAACATTACAACCGGAGCTGAACTGATCCGCCGTACAAACGGAGGAGAGGTGTTTGCCCTGACTTGTCCGCTGATTACAAAGGCTGACGGAGGTAAGTTTGGAAAAACAGAATCAGGAAATATATGGCTCGATCCTCGATATACTTCGCCTTATAAGTTCTATCAGTTCTGGCTGAATGTGAGTGATGAAGATGCAAAACGCTATATCAAGATATTTACTTCACTGCCTAAGGAAGAAATAGACGCACTGATCGCTGAACACGAACCGGCTCCTCACTTGCGTGTATTGCAGAAACGTCTGGCAAAAGAAGTTACTATCATGGTTCACTCTGAAGCTGACTACGAAGCTGCTGTGGAAGCATCGGGTATTTTGTTCGGTAACGCTACTTCGGAAGCTCTGAAGAAGCTGGACGAAGATACGCTGTTGTCTGTATTCGAAGGTGTACCGCAGTTTGAGGTATCGAAGACGGATATCGAAGCGGGCATCAAGGCTGTAGACTTGTTTACTGAAAAAGCGGCTGTATTCGCATCGAAAGGTGAAATGCGTAAGCTGGTTCAGGGTGGTGGTGTTTCACTTAATAAGGAGAAACTGACTGCATTCGACCAGGAAATTACAACAGCTGACCTGCTTGATGAAAAATACTTGCTGGTTCAACGTGGTAAAAAGAACTATTATTTGCTGATAGCGAAATAAAAAAGGCTTATAACCTTATATGTATATTCTGAATCCCTTGCCCTTACGGGTGAGGGATTTTTTTGTTTCCGTTCTTAATAGAAAAGTAACTTCTTATACATCTCTACGTAACAGCATACCAGTACTTTTAGGTAGTTTTTTAAAAGAAGTCTACTATGAATATTATCTCAGGAAAATACGCAGTTTCGTGTACACCGGAAGGGAGTTATTACGCCTATTCACTCATGCACGAACAGTGTTGCGCTTACGGGGAAAGCGAAGAAGAAGCCCTGGAAAATCTGGAAACAATGGAGTCGGAGTTTCTGGAAGAAATAAATGAACTGTATCAAGAAGCTTGGGCATAAAATTACGACTATGAAAAATCTATTATCGAACGACCGGCTGAAAGCGTATGCTGTTTGCCTGATTATGGTCTGCATCTCTTCATTGTATCTGTTTTATCTAGGGTATAATCTTTATCAATACGGACATTAAATAAGTTTAGCATGGAATCACGACGCAATTATCGTACGATTGTTCTTTCTGATATTCATTTAGGAACGTCTCACTCGAAAGTAGAACAGGTATGTAATTTCCTCAGTCAGGCTAACTGTGAACGGCTGATTCTGAACGGTGACATCATAGACGGATGGAGCCTGCAAAAATTCGGTGCCGGAAAGTGGAAGCCTCAACATACAAGGTTCTTCAAAATAATCATGAAGATGATGGAAAATTACGGAACAGAAGTAATCTATATAAGAGGGAATCATGATGATTTTATCGACAGCCTGGCTCCGCTGAAATTCGCCAACCTGAGTATTGTAAAAGAATATATGCTGGAAAGTAATGGAAGACATTACTTCATCACTCACGGGGATGTATTCGATAAGGTAACTACACAGATGAAATGGCTTGCCAAACTGGGGGATATCGGCTATACACTGCTGCTCTGGCTGAACAGCCAGTATAACCGCTGGCGAATCAAACAGGGAAAACCTTACTATTCATTGTCGCAGGAGATAAAGCAGAAGGTGAAATCGGCTGTTTCGTATATATCGGACTTCGAAAAGGTATTGGCAGAATTTGCCCGTAACCGTCAGTGCGAAGGGGTTATCTGCGGACATATTCATCATCCGGAGAATAAAATGATAGACAATGTGCATTATCTGAACTCCGGCGACTGGGTTGAAACGATGTCGGCGCTCACTGAGGATGAAGAGGGCAACTGGGATATCCTGTATTATTCCGCTGACATGGATAAAGAAAATACAAACAACGAGAATATGGTTCTTACACTTATACCTGCTGCATCATGAAAGTAATATTTATTGTTCAGGGAGAGGGAAGAGGTCATCTTACGCAGGCTATTGCCATGGAAAGGCTTCTGACAAACAACGGATATCATGTGACCGAAGTACTGGTGGGAAAAAGCTTGTCGAAACGGCTCCCGGGATTTTTCACACGTAGCATTCAGGCTCCGATCAAACAGTTTTCAAGTCCTAACTTCCTGCCTACACGGGCTAATACACGGGCCAATATTCCATACAGCCTGATACGAAATCTGCTTAAGCTGCCCGAATATATTGAAAGCATGCGCTTCATACACCAGCGTATCAAGAAAAGTGAAGCGGATATCGTAATCAACTTCTACGAACTGCTGACCGGATTTACTTATTTCTTATATCGCCCTGCCGCACCACTAGTCTGTATCGGACACCAGTATCTGTTCCTGCACAAAGATTTCCACTTGCCTACAATTAACAAGACAGAGCTGTTCTTTCTGAATTTATTCAGCCGGCTTACGTCACTGGGAGCATCCCGGCGCCTTGCCTTATCTTTCCACTCGATGAACCCGGACAAGAAGCAAAATATTTATGTCGTACCGCCTCTGCTAAGACAGGATGTATTCTATCAGGAAGTCTCGCAGCATAATTATATCCATGGCTATATGGTTAATTCCGGATTTGCCGAGGATGTATACCAGTGGCATAAAGAATATCCAGACATACCTCTCCGGTTCTTCTGGGACAGATGGGAAGAAGAGCCTGTAAAGAGAATAGATGATACCTTGTCGTTCTATCAGCTGGATGATACGGTCTTTCTCCGGCAAATGGCAGGATGCAAGGCATATGCCAGCACGGCAGGATTTGAATCGATATGCGAAGCAATGTATTTCAGGAAACCTATCCTGATGGTTCCGGCACATATAGAACAAGAATGCAATGCATACGATGCGATGCAGAACGGGGCAGGAATCGTGGACGAAACATTCAATTTAAAACGCCTGCTTGACTTCAGCAAGGAGTATCAGCCGAACTTCAAATTCACTTACTGGGTACAGTCTGCCGAAAGCATTATTTTAAACGAACTGGAGAGTCTTGCTCCTACTCACTTTGAGGAACATATGTACATGGTGGAAGAATTTGTCTAAAATGTAAAAAATCTCTTCTTTTGTCATACACTTGTAACAAGAATGCATTTTCTTTACAAAAAAATATATTTTCCTATGACGCAGAAGAAAAAAGAACTTCCTTATCTGGAAAGAGATATCAGCTGGATGTACTTTAACCGCCGCATTTTACAAGAAGCGGCACGTCCTCATGTGCCTTTGCTGGAACGTATGGCATTTTTGGGAATTTATTCGAACAATCTGGATGAATTTTTCAGGGTGCGAATGGCAACTCAGAACCGTATTGCCGAATGTACGGATAAATCGACTTCACGGGAAAGTGAACATGCCAAAAAGTTGATCAAGCAAATCAGCAAACAAAATACGGAATATACCAAGATTTTTGAAGAAACAATCCGACAGACTACCGAAGATCTTAAAAAAGAAAATATATACTTGATTTCGGATACCGAAGTTTCCAGTGAACAACTGGATTTCATACGCTCATATTACAAGGAAAAGCTGAGCGGTTCGATTATCCCCATCTGGTTTTCTGCTATCAGATACTTCGACTTTGAAAATGACGAGAATATCTATCTGGCAGTGAAAGTCAGCCGTCAGCAGGGTACGAAACAGATTTCCGACTATGCCTTTCTTGAACTTCCGGTAAACATTTGTGGACGATTTATCCGTCTGCCGGATCATGAAGAGAAAAGTTATCTGATCTATCTGGATGATGTAATCCGTTGCTGCCTGCCTTTGGTTTTCGAGGGACTGGAGTATACGGATTTTCAGGCTTATGCCTTCAAGTTTACGCGTGATGCGGAAATGGAAATAGACAACGACCTGCGTACCGGTACGCTGCAAAAGATTTCGAAAGGAGTAAAAAGCCGTCGTCGTGGAGAACCGCTGCGTGTCATCTACGATGCGTGTATGCCTAAAGATATGCTCAGACGTGTCTTGAAGAAGATGGATCTGGACAAGCTGGATACGGTGATAGCCAGCGGACGTTACCAGAATCACAAGGATTTTATGAAGTTTCCCGATTGTGGAAGAAGTAATCTGAAATATCCTCAATGGCCTCCTATCCTGAAAAAAGAACTGGATGGAAACGACAGTATCCTGACCAAGATACAAAAGAAAGACCGTTTCATTCATGTTCCTTTCCACAGCTTCGACTCGTTTATCAGGGTACTTCAGGAAGCTGCTGTGAACAAACATGTGCAAAGCATTAAAATCACATTATACCGTCTTGCCAAAGAATCGAAAGTAGTAAAGGCACTGATGGCTGCCGCACGCAACGGGAAAAAAGTAACGGTAGTCATCGAACTGCTGGCACGATTTGATGAGGCCTCGAACATCAACTGGTCTAAGAAGATGCAGGATGCGGGAGTCAATGTAATATTTGGTGTTGAAGGCTTGAAAGTGCATTCAAAGATTACGCATATCAAGATGAAAAAAGGACCGGATATAGCATGTATCAGTACCGGAAACTTCCATGAGGGTAATGCTCGCATGTACACCGACTGTATGCTGATGACGGCTGCTCCACGTATCGTGAAGGATGTACATTCTGTTTTCGATTTCATCGAACGTCCTTACAATCCAGTCAAGTTCAAGGAACTGCTTGTTTCGCCAAACGAAATGAGAAACAAGTTCATTGCCCTGATCAACAACGAAATTAAAAACAAGAAGGCAGGAAAGGATGCCTATATCAAAATAAAAATAAACCATATTACCGATCCCTTTATGGTAAACAAGCTGTATGAAGCTTCTCAGGCAGGAGTCGATATTCAGCTGGTAGTACGAGGCAACTGCTCACTGATAACAGGCATAGAGGGAGTAAGTGAAAATATCCAGATAAACGGTATCATCGACCGCTATCTGGAACATTCCCGTATATTTGTATTTGCATCGGGGGGAGAAGAGAAAGTCTTCATCGGTTCGGCAGACTGGATGCCACGCAACCTGAACAACCGCATAGAAGTCATTACACCTGTATACGATCCGGTAATAAAGAAAGAAATAAAACACATCGTAGAGGATGGATTTAAAGATACCATGCAGGGACGTATTGTAGATGGAAGCGGAAAGAATCTGTTCAGGGAGGAAGAAACTCCTTTCCGTTCACAGGAAGCATTATACAATCACTACCTAAATGAAAACATATAAATATGAATGAAAACGAAACTCGAAAAACAAACTATGCTGCCATCGATATAGGTTCGAACGCGGTACGGTTGCTGATTAAGGAAATAAAGGAAGAGCAAGGCAATGCTCATTTCTCTAAAGTACTGATGTTGCGTGTTCCACTCCGTCTGGGATTTGACGTATTCGATATCGGAAAAATCTCAGAAAAAAAGGAGAAAAATATGATCCGGCTGATGAAGGCTTTCCGCCATCTGATGAAGATTTACGATGTAAAACACTGCCGTGCATGTGCTACCTCGGCTATGCGTGATGCCAAGAACGGTATGGATATCATCAAACAGATAGAAAAAAAGACCGGTGTGCATATCGATATTATCGACGGACAGGAAGAGGCTAAGATTATATATAACAATCATGTGGAGCACATGGAAGACCAGAAGGGCAACTACATGTATGTGGACGTAGGAGGAGGAAGTACGGAAATCAACCTGCTGTCGGAAGGCCAGCTGGTTTGCAGCCGGTCGTACAACATCGGTACGGTACGTATGCTGAACAATGCCGTGAAGGACAGTGAATGGGAGCGTCTGAAAAATGATCTGGCCGAACTAGCTAAGTCGTACCCGCAGACCAATATCATCGGTTCGGGAGGTAACATCAATAAGCTATACCGTCTTGCCGACAAGAAGAACAAGAAGAAAATGACCATGCAGGTTTCCGTCTTACAGGAGTTGCACACACGCCTGAAAGCGCTTTCTCTGGAAGAACGTATGGAACAGTTCGGCATGAAACCCGACCGCGCGGATGTAATCATTCCGGCTGGTGAAATTTTCCTGACCATCGCCAATATTATCGGAGCCTCTTATATCCATGTTCCGGTTATCGGCTTGTCGGACGGAATCATCGACGAACTTTACTTGCAAAACAAAAACAATCAACCTGCCTGAAGCAGACAGACATAAAAAAATGCGGTGTAATCCACCGCATTTTTTTATTGACCATAGTCTGATATCATTTCTTATCTATTTCCTTCAGCAATTCGTCTACCGCAGCCTTCAGCTGTGTATCTTCTCCCTTGACAATTGTTTCAGGGGCATTCAGCACGTAGATATCAGGATCGAGTTCTGCATTCTCCAGGTAGCTTCCATCCGGCAAACGGTAACCTACTACAGGAATACCGAACACCAGTGTCGGATCTTGCATTCTCACCCAATTGACACTAGTCATTGTTCCCGGAACAGGAGCTCCGACCAACTTGCCTAAACCGCGATGCTTATATACCCACGGAGTACCATGTGCATTCGAGTAGTTTGCCTCACACTGCACCATAATAGAAGGCTTGTTCCAGCGGCGGCTCGGCATATCGCAGGCTTCGCGTCCACGGACTACCTGAGTAAAGTATTTCTTTCCGCTGAATAATATCTCGATATCTTCGTGCAGACGTCCGCCTCCGTTAAAGCGTGTATCGATGACGATACCTTCACAATTATTGTACTTGCCCAGAATATCGGAATAAACCGTACGGAAACTTCCATCGTCCATCGATTCGATATGCACATAGCCCAAACGACCGTTTGACCACTTTTCTACATCGGCTGCACGCTGTTTTACCCAACGCTGATACAATAAATCACTGAGCACTCCCTTGCTTACAGGACGTACAACTTCATCCCAGTGTTCTTTGGTCTGTGGATCGTACAATGAAACCAAAATTTTCTTTCCGACCTTATCATTCAGCAACGATGTATAGTCCTGATCTGCCTGAATGGATTCACCGTCAATCTTCTCGATGATGGTTCCAACTTTCGCACGAGTCGTTTTACGGTCGAACGGTCCTTTTTCTATCACTTCAGCAATGCGAAGACCATCACCGGTATAATCCCAGTCGTACAACAGTCCCAGTTCGGCAGTTGCTTCCGTTTTCATATCCGGATAATATCGTCCTCCCGTATGAGAAACATTCAGTTCGCCCAGCAGTTCACTCAGCATTTCAGCATAGTCATAGTTATTGTTGATATGTGGCAGGAACCTACGGTAAGTAGCAGTCATGGCATCCCAGTCTACTCCATGCATATTTACGTTATAGAAACGTGCCTTTTCCTCACGGTATACATTGTCGAACATATATTCGCGTTCGGCAGAAGGCAACATTTTCATGCGGGCATTGAATGTAACCGGCTTCAGTCCTTCGGATGAAGCATCCATTTTCTGCATAGTACCTCCGCCCAGGATAAAGATATTCTTACCTTCCTTATCCATTTCCATGTCAGCCCAGCTGGCATTCATCTTATGCAGCAACTTGGTTTCACGCTTGCGAAGATCCATCTTCCACATATCAAACCCGTCTTCGAATGCTGACAGGTAATACAATTTCTCCCCATCTTTCGAGATAATGGCCGAAGCTAAGTCAGAAGAATTCGGAGTCAGACGGATGATACGGTCTTCGATACCTTCCGTTTCTACCACAATATCCTTCACCCTCTTTTCTTCCTTGGCATCCTTATCGTCCGATTTTTTGTCTTTCTTAGAAGCCTTATCATCCTTTTGGGCAGCTTTTTCCTGCTCCTTTTCCAGTTCCTTCTGCAATTCGTAATCCTCCTTGCTCAGGCGGAACTTATCGTATGCATCCTGATTGAGGAAAGCTATCATCACATCGTTCAGCGAACCCCATGAAGCATGATTACGCATACCGTAACGCTCGGTAATGAACAAGATGGCATTTCCACCCATCACCCAGCGTGGAGAACCACTTGTATAGCCGCTGTTTGTCAGGTTAATGATCTGTCCCTTTCCGTCAGCACTCACCAAACCTATATCCGAATACGGATCGTGCTTGTTTCCGATAAACTCAAGTGTAAACCATTTGCCGTCGGGCGACCAAGAATAATCAAATCCTCCGGAACGGGTATACCAAGTAGAACCATCCGTTACCTGACGAATCTTCTTCGTATCCAAGTTAACGACCATCAAGCGATTACGATCCTCTATAAAGGCAACTACCTTACCATCGGGAGAGAACTGCGGATAATCACGTTCCAGCTTCTTATCATGTATCAGTGGCTCTTCCTCTATCAGAGTAGCATTAGGGAAGTTCAGATCTTCCTTACGGCTGATTTTGGCAATATACAAATCACGCTTACCGTTTCTTTCGCTGGAATATACCAACGAACGGTTGTCTGCTCCGAAAGAAAGTCCACGCTCTGCTTCCGGAGTATGAGTAACCTGTTTGGTAGTTCCATATTCAACAGAAGTCACAAATACCTCTCCACGTACAATAAACGCTACTTGCTTGCCATCGGGAGAAACAACCGCTTCCGAAGCTCCACGAGTGAAACTATAAGAAACAGGCAATTCCTCATCATCACGAACCAGCGAAACAGCTACCTTTTTCGGTTTTCCATCCACCGGCTGTGTATAGATTTCCCCATCGTATGTATAACAAAGCGTTCCGTCATTTCCCATCGAGAGGAATCTCACCGGATTAGTCTTAAACGAGGTGACAGGCTGTATTTCTTTCGGATTATCCAAAGGGAAACGATAGACATTAAACGATCCGCCATTACGTTCACTCAAGAAATAAACCTGTTTGCCGTCAGGACTCAATACCGGATTACGGTCCTCACCAGCTACTTCAGTCAGGTTAGTATGCTTGCCGGTCTTTGTATCGTACATCCATACATCGCGAGTAATGGACGATGTATGATGCTTACGCCATTCACTTTCTACTCCTTTCTGATCCTGATACAAGAAGAAATCGCCCGACGGAGCATAGCAAACCATTTCAGCCGGTGTACCAAGCATCTGTTGCGTACGTCCACCCGCTACCGGTACTTTATAAAGCTCAGTCATTCCCGATTTCGGGAAAAGCGCACTCGAAGCCGGGTCCTGAATAGAAGCCGAGAACACAACGTATTTTCCGTCAGGAGTAAAAGTCGACGGTATTTCAGAAGCTGAATTCATAGTCAGTCGCTTGGCTGTGCCTCCGTCGGCAGGCATTATGAACAGATCAAAATTCCCGAAGCGGTCGCTGGCAAAAGCAATCTGCTTACCATCGGGTGACCACACAGGGTTCGACTCATACGAATCTTGAGAAGTAAGGCGCACAGCTTCCCCTCCGGCGGCTTTTACTTTATAAATATCCCCCTTATAACAAAAGACAATTTCTTTACCATCGGGAGAAATATTTACATCACGCAGCCAAAGCGGAGTGATTGCAAATGCTGAAAAAGAGCTAGCTCCCAAAGCTAAAGTTACTAACAGTTTTTTCATGAACATATATTTTATGGTTTTCGCAAAGATAAGGATTAAAGCATGAAGAGAAAAAAAAGTGAAAAATAATTTGGAATATATTAGATAAATCACTTATCTTTGCAGCGTTTTCGAGAGAAAACAAAGAAAGTTTGGACTATGGTGTAATGGTAGCACAACAGGTTTTGGTTCTGTTTGTCCAGGTTCGAATCCTGGTAGTCCAACGGAAAACAGCCACGAGGAGTCCCCGGAAGATTATTCTTTCGGGGATTTTCTTTTATATACCTCCCTTAAAAATATTTACGTATCTTTGCACCGATTTTACAACGTGATTATAAACAATAACTAAGAAGAAAGGATTAACCGTGGCTAAGGACAATGACGTGGTATTAACCCCCATGATGAAACAATATTTCGACTTAAAGGCAAAACATCCCGATGCAGTTATGCTGTTCAGGTGTGGCGACTTTTATGAAACGTATTCGGAAGATGCCGTAACAGCTTCCGAAATCCTGGGAATCACGCTGACCAAACGTGCCAACGGACAGGGTAAAACGGTGGAGATGGCAGGATTTCCGCACCATGCGCTCGATACATACCTGCCGAAACTGATTCGCGCCGGCCGACGTGTAGCTATCTGCGACCAGCTGGAAGATCCGAAAACAACAAAAAAGCTGGTAAAAAGAGGTATCACCGAACTGGTCACTCCGGGTGTTGCCATCAGCGATAATGTGTTATCGTATAAGGAAAACAACTTCCTGGCTGCCGTACACTTCGGCAAGACAGCTTGCGGCGTCGCTTTCCTGGATATTTCGACGGGAGAGTTTCTTACCGCTGAAGGGCCTTTCGACTATATCGACAAGTTACTGAATAATTTTGCCCCGAAAGAAGTCTTGTTCGAACGGGGAAAGAAACCGATGTTCGAAGGTAACTTCGGCAGTAAGTTCTTTACCTTCGAGCTGGACGACTGGGTATTTACCGAAGCGTCTGCCCGTGAAAAGCTGCTGAAACATTTCGAAACCAAGAACCTGAAAGGTTTCGGAGTGGAACATCTGAAGAATGGTATCATTGCTTCCGGAGCCATTCTGCAATATCTGGATATGACGCAGCATTACCAGATCGGGCACATCACTTCACTGGCGCGCATCGAAGAAGACAAGTATGTACGCCTCGACAAGTTTACGGTACGCAGCCTGGAGCTGATAGGCAGTATGAATGAAGGCGGAACCAGCCTGCTCGACGTCATCGACCATACCATCAGTCCAATGGGAGCCCGCCTGCTGAAGCGGTGGATTGTCTTCCCGCTGAAAGACGTGAAGCCCATCAACGAACGACTGGATGTAGTGGAATATTTCTTCCGCGAACCGGATTTCAAGGATTTTATCGAAGAGAAATTACATCTGATAGGCGATTTGGAACGTATTGTTTCGAAAGCTGCCGTAGGACGTATCTCTCCGCGTGAAGTCGTTCAGTTGAAAGTAGCCTTACAGGCGATAGAGCCGATCAAGAATGCCTGTCTGAATGCCGACAACGAAAGCCTGCGAAAAATAGGAGAACAGTTGAACCTCTGCGCTTCCATCCGCGACAAGATTGCCAAAGAAATAAACAATGATCCTCCGTTGCTGGTCAACAAGGGAGGAGTGATTGCTGACGGAGTCAATCAGGAACTGGACGAACTGCGTCACATTGCTTACTCGGGCAAGGATTACCTGCTGCAAGTACAACAGCGCGAAAGCGAACTGACAGGCATCCCCAGCCTGAAAATAGCCTACAACAACGTGTTCGGCTATTACATCGAGGTAAGAAATACACATAAAGACAAGGTTCCGGCCGACTGGATACGCAAGCAGACACTGGTCAATGCAGAACGATACATCACGCAAGAACTGAAGGAATACGAAGAAAAGATTCTGGGAGCGGAAGACAAGATTCTGATTCTGGAAACCCGTCTGTACAACGAACTGGTGGCAGAGCTTGCCGATTTCATCCCCGCCATCCAGATCAATGCCACGCAAATAGCCCGTCTGGACTGCCTGCTGTCGTTTGCCAATGCAGCCCGGGCCAACAAATATATCCGTCCGGTGGTAGCCGACGACGATATCCTCGATATCAAGCAAGGACGTCACCCGGTCATCGAAAAACAGCTTCCGGCAGGAGAAAAATACATTGCCAACGATGTGTATCTCGATACGGAAACGCAGCAGATCATTATCATCACCGGACCGAACATGGCAGGTAAGTCTGCCTTGCTCCGACAGACGGCACTTATCACCCTCATGGCGCAGATAGGTTGCTTTGTTCCTGCCGAAAGTGCGCATATCGGACTGGTGGATAAGATTTTTACCCGTGTGGGAGCCAGCGACAATATCTCGGTGGGCGAATCAACCTTCATGGTAGAAATGAACGAGGCGGCAGATATCCTGAACAACCTTTCGCCACGCAGTCTGGTATTGTTCGACGAGCTGGGACGCGGTACATCTACTTACGACGGTATTTCCATCGCCTGGGCTATCGTAGAACATATACACGAGCACAAGCGCGCCCGTGCCCGTACGCTCTTTGCCACACATTATCACGAGCTGAACGATATGGAAGAGAGCTTCCCACGTATCAAGAATTACAACGTTTCGGTGAAGGAAGTAGACAACAAGGTCATCTTCCTGCGCAAGCTGGAACGTGGAGGAAGCGAACACTCGTTCGGTATTCACGTAGCAAAGATGGCAGGTATGCCCAAGACCATCGTGAAGCGTGCCGACGAGATTCTGCACCAGCTGGAAAAAGAAAACCGACAGGAAGGCATGTCATCGCATCATAAGGTAGAACCTAAAACAGTTCATCAGGACGGAGTACAGCTGAGTTTCTTCCAGCTCGACGACCCTGTACTGTGCCAGATACGTGACGAAATACTGAATCTGGACGTAAACAACCTGACTCCGCTGGAGGCGCTGAACAAGCTGAACGATATAAAGAAGATAGTAAGGGGGAAATAATACCCTCTACCTGCATATTATGATTCCCTGTGCTGCCGGAAAACAATACTCCGGCAACACAGGGAATGCTTATTTATCACACTTGAACTCAAAAAGGAACCCGTATGCCCGCCATCAGTCCGATGCTCTTGAAACTCAGCTTATACGGGTCGTGCATCTCCTCTTCGGTAGTTACACCTTGCGATTCCACCTTGCTCTTCTTGATATCAGTAGTTCCAAAGCAACCGATATTGGCAAACACATCCAAATGAAACAACACACGGTAAGAAACACCACAATTTATATTTACTCCCCAAGAGTGTGCCGTCACCTTATATTCCGTTTCGTCCTGCCAACCTTTATCGGTATACCACAGATAACCGCCTCCGTAACTGACAGACAAGATGCAGCGGTCGGATATATCACAACTAAATTTCATCTGGGGACCCACGTAGTTAACCTGAATATCTTCGGATACCAGTGCAGGACCTACCGAATAATTGCCAGAAGTAGAGAAGTTGGTGTACAAGGCTCCTATGCCAAACCTCTTGGAAAACTTGTAAAAGGCATCCACACTGCCTTGAATGCCTCCATCATAATTGCCCCGATAATGCAATCCGTAGGGAGATAGATTCGAATTGAGCAACCAGCCATAACCTATTCCTGCGGAAACTTCTACCTTTTCAGCGTGAGATGATTCAACTTGGGCATGCAAGGAACATGCAAGAAAAGTAAACAGAACTACTAGATAAACGTTTTTCATATACATAATGATTTATTCAACACACCAAAGTAATATACTATTTGTTGCAACATCAATTGCTGAGATCACAGCATCTTTCTCAGTTGTTGAAAGTTCCGATTCTGCAATGATATCCAAATATCCTTTAGTGTAACTCTCCAATGAAGATTCAGAAAAGCAAGAAGATGCATTAGTAATAAAATCCTGAAGTATATCAAACATATCAGAATATTCAGGAAAATTATTTCGATATACAGCTATAGAACTTTCCAAATCTGGACATTGTATAGCGACTTTATTTAACTGTTCCAACACATCGTGTTCTAATTGAGATGAAACTTGAAATCCTTCTTGCTCAACACTTTCAACAACTTTATCCATTATAACAGATGTAGAACTATGCAATAAATTTTCATCTTCACTTAATAAATCTGATATAATCTTATTATGCAAATATCCTACTTTATTACTTGTCAAGGAAAGAGTTCGTACTTTTTCATATACAATAGGAACAGGATTAATATCAGTAATTTCTTCACCCAAACCGCGACTATTAATTTCGGGAGTCAACTGAACCATTGGGAAAGAGGCATAAGTTTTCTGTTGGTTTTCTAAATCTTCAGAAATTCTTACAAATCCTATATGTAATTCCTCACCATACGTATATTCTTCTGTACAAAGAAATTCATCACCCATAGCCGCAAAAAGCAATGAGTTTCCAATACCTACTACAACAGCACCAACTCCACCAAAAGCTGAACCCAAACAAGCGCCTGCCGCATCTGCTCCAAATATGCTAGCTAATTTACGCCAAAATCCCCCTCTTCTTGTTTCCACATATTGAGGTGGCGCATAAATATCATTATACTGTTTCAATTCATAACGTAATTTCTCATAGGAATCTTGTTGAGAAACAGAGGTCTCATTCATACTTTCATGAGTACAAGCATATACCAAAGATGTTCCCACTACTAATACAATCGCAGATAGAAAATAAAAAATAATTTTTTTCATAATATAATATTTTAAGTTAAACATAAGCTTTCTATAAACAATCACAATACAAAATCTCCGGTAATTTCATTTCCCTCTTTATCATAGAAATAAATATTATAATTCCCCGATTTATATTTTATTACAGTATCAAACGTCTTAACCGTAATCTCATTTTACCCTCTGCACCAGTAACGATGACTTTATACACAACTCCTTTCAAAAATAAAATATCAATAGAACTGCGCAGTTTCTATAATTCTTATTTCAAAAAATTTCCCCAAAGCAGATTTCCTTTGGTATCTTTTATATAGATTGTATATTCACCACTACGGTATTGATTCAAATCTACATAAATCGACTTTGGAAATGGAGTGGTAACTTCTTTCTGATAAACAATTCCCTCCACACCAACAACTGTAATAGTGACCTGATCTACTTTATCTAAAAAATGAAGTCCTAATAAAGAATCATTAATATCAACATATATCGGTATTTCTTGTTGTTCCTTTACAGGTGGTATACCTTTCGCATCCCACACAATTACTTCCTCGGCTATTACATGTACACAGCATAACGCCAATCCAACTGAAAATAAAATACTTTTCATTCTTTCTATTTTTTAAGGTTATGACAAAATTAACCTTTCAAAAACATTTTCCATCGGACAAAAGGGGGACATTTTTCTGGAGTAAAAAACGTATAATAATCTAATATACAACACTATGCATATTACGCCTTACTTTTTTAAGGGGACATCTCGTTCCAGAAGAAGAAAACAGTGCACAAAAAGGCAGGAATCAATACGAACACAGGAAATCTTCCAGACTTATTTCCGCATCCCGAAGGTGAAGCTTGTCCGTCTTGATTCGGTATTTACGTTTCTTTAGCGCATCGTCGCTGATACCGAGCAAATAGCAGATATCCCTATTTTTTATATGCATTCGGAGCAGGCAGCATATAGAAATCTCTATTTCCTTTAAACCGGGAAATTCACTTTGCAGACGACTCACATAGTTGTTATGACAGGAGTTAAACAATGATATCAGATGATCCCAATCGGTCCCTGAGAGTTTATACGAGGAAGACAAACGGTCCTTATCCAGCAGAGAAAGCTGGACAAAGGTATCGATATGCTTTACCAACGGGTCAGAAAGAAATACACTTTCCCTCCACTTACGTTCCTTACTCGCTAATTCCTGACGGATTCGTAACAATTCAGAATCCTTTGCCTGCAGACTCTGAATATTGGCCTCCATCAACTGGTGCTGACGACGGAGAAACGATTCTTTTCTTCGCTTGAAACGAAGATAGACAGCATAGAGGAAAGGAACAAGAAGAAGCAGGACGATGATACACACAAGCGTCACGATATCCTTCTGCTGCGACTCTGTTTTCAGCCGCATGTTCTCATTCCGTACCAGCGAATAGTCGTATTTCTTCTGCCACTGCATCACCCTCTCGTTTTCCCGGCGGTGAGTCAGCGAATCGACATACAAGGAGTACTGCTCATGATATGCCAGAGCCTGACGGAAGTCGCCTTCCTGACGGCACAGCCGCGAACTCATCAGGTTGTATTCCAGCATCGCATCCAGGTCATCCTCTTGCCGGATACGTTCAATATAATAACGGGCAGAATCCAGTTGCTGAAGACCTGCGAAAGAACGGCCCTTCATCAGGTCCGCCCTTCTGCGCGGAGCACTTCCTTCCTCCCACGTTTCCTTGTTTAAGTGATACAAGGCCTCCCGATACTTCCCGTTCAAATAATAACATATCGCTAACCGGTGATGTAGCACCGATAGTTTATATGGATTCCGATCATACCGGTTCTCCAATTCCAAGCCCTCCGATAGACAGTGGTATGCCGAATCATATTTCTCCAGAAGAATGTAGCTCCATCCCATCTCTGTTAAAGAATATACCCTGCTTGCGGTATCGCCAAGAAGTCTTTTATAGAAATCTGATATCCAAAATTTACTGAGCCCCTCACTATAAGGCTTTTCTTCCTGAAGCAGACAGCCCCAGTGATAATAAAGCAGACCGAGATACTTGTAGTCACGGCATCCCTCGGCAGACAGACCGGCCCGATGAAAACAGTCGAGGGAACGGCGGCGGTCACCCAGGTCACGGTAAACTTGTGCCAGATAAAAATAGCTCTGAGACTTACGTAAGGAATCGCTGCCGGAAGCATAATAATCAGCTGCTATACGAATCAGCGAATCATCTGTAACAGGAAGGTAGTTCTTGTAGTAAGCCTGAGTAAGAAGAAGGGCATAGTATGCACGGTTCCTGCCATGAAGACGGTCGGGAGAAGAAATTTTACGCAACAACGACAATGCGCTGTCGGGATGTGTGCCCATCACACGTTCCACAGCCTGAAGATCACGGTAAATACTCCGATGCGCGTACTGCCAGCCGGAGAAGCCGCCAAAAACCAGCAGCAAAAGAACAATTATGATGATAACCCGACTTGACTTCATAATACTAAGCGATGTTTATTCTTCCCTACAAATATAAGAAGAATCCGCTTATCATGCGATGGCAAAACGGGAAATGGTATGAAAATAACAGTTCTCTCCATCATAGGGAAAGCATGTCTTCATACCATAAAGGAGAACTCAAGACTGTACAGCCAAACAGAATGCAGCTGAGTTTTTTCAGCCGGACAACCCTGTGCTGCCGGAAAATGATACTCCGGCAACACAGGGAATGCTTATTGCTTAAAACGGAACTCGTATGCCCGCCATCAGTCCGATGCTCTTGAAACTCAGCTTATACGGATCGTGCATTTCCTCTTCGGTAGTTGCACCTTGCGATTCCACCTTGCTCTTCTTGATATCAGTCGTTCCAAAGCAACCGATATTGGCAAACACATCCAAATGAAACAACACACGGTAAGAAACACCACAATTTATATTTACTCCCCAAGAGTGTGCCGTCACCTTATATTCCGTTTCGTCCTGCCAACCTTTATCGGTATACCACAGATAACCGCCTCCGTAACTGACAGACAAGATGCAGCGGTCGGATATATCACAACTAAATTTCATCTGGGGACCCACGTAGTTAACCTGAATATCTTCGGATACCAGTGCAGGACCTACCGAATAATTGCCAGAAGTAGAGAAGTTGGTGTACAAGGCTCCTATGCCAAACCTCTTGGAAAACTTGTAAAAGGCATCCACACTGCCTTGAATGCCTCCATCATAATTGCCCCGATAATGCAATCCGTAGGGAGATAGATTCGAATTGAGCAACCAGCCATAACCTATTCCTGCGGAAACTTCTACCTTTTCAGCGTGAGATGATTCAACTTGGGCATGCAAGGAACATGCAAGAAAAGTAAACAGAACTACTAGATAAACGTTTTTCATATGTATAATGATTTGATTTAATATGCCGGAGCAATATATCGCTGTCATATAAACAGTTTCTGATTACCACTGTTCGTTATCACAAAAATACCATATTAATAAACATCATACAAGGAAAAGAGGGTGAAAAGAGGTAGACATCGACAAAGAACCAATGTATTGATAATCAAAACAATAAAATAATTTTTCAAAGAAAAAGGTAGACACAATGAAAAGAACGAGTGCGCGTGCTGCTTTTTAAGGTATATTTTAAGCAATTTTCAAGCAATTCACCAATAAAACAATCAAATTATTTATATTTGTAATAGTCTTACAAACATTCAGTATGAAAAATAAAACACTCATCATCATTGTCATCATAACAGCAACCGCAGCCGTCCTTTCACTCGGCATTTACCAGAAAAGGACACACCAGATAAATGCTTCACTACTGCAAATTGAGCAACTGATGTATGAAAGACCCGACAGTGCCTGGAACCTGCTCAAAAACAAGGCAAACATCGTACATTCGAGGCATCGTTCCATACACAACTTCATCATGAACATCTGTGCCGCACTTACGGCGTACTCCTTTTTCGAGAACAAGCCGGAGGCACTGCCTGTACATGTGGAAAAATCAAACCAACTCACGCTCTTTTGAACAAAACTTATCCCGAACTCGCGTATATAGAGTAGAGATCTCCATCAATGAAGTTTTGGGCATCCAGGCTGCCGAAAACGGAGATATCTGGGTAATGTCTTTTGGATTCGGAAAATCGGCCATGAACAAATTCAATGTTGAAAGCAAAAAAATAATACAGCGCCAGATCAATGTAAAACCGAGTGTAGGAAGCTCTGGAGTAGCATTTGCAAGTTATGACAACAACATTTATTATGCAGATGGCACAACAATTTACCGCCTTAAATTCGATGAAGACGAATCACTTAATGCTGCATCCGGTCTTGATGCAGAAGAAACTTTAACCGACTTGTCTGCCATCGACAACAATGCAGGATTGCTTTATAATGGACTGGGAGTTCATCCTGTAACAGGAAATGTATATATCAACACGATCAAATCGTTTGCCCAGTATACTCAGAATACAATCTGGTCTTTCGATTTTAACAATAGCGCAGAAAATCCTGCTGCCAAATATGAGAACTATACGAACTTCCCTGCCGGATTCTTTTTTGCACCTGGCAAATAAAAACAGTAAACTTAAAAACATTGAATTATGAAACTCTTGAATAACCTCATCGTTCCGGCATTTTGCGGACTACTGATTTTCTCAGGATGCTCGGACAACCCGGAAGATCCGGGTACACAACCACCTTCGACCAATCCCGAACCTCCTGCATATCTGGGAGGATATGCTGATCCTGACGGAGTACTGATTCTCAATCAGGGAGCTGCAATAGAAAACAGCTCGCTGACTTACATTACTCCCGAAGGAAATATCGAACAGAATGTATATCAGAAAGTCAACGGATCGGCTTTCGGTCATGGGGGACAAGACCTCTATATGCATAACGGGAAACTTTATATTCTCAGCACCAATAAGGATGTATATCAGAAACACGAAGGTGACGGCACACTGGTAATAGCCGATGCCGTGACACTGAAACGGGAGAAAGTATTTAAATTCGACGAACTAAAATACCCTCGTCCAGAAGGTTCATTAGACGAAAATGAATTTCTTCCACTAGTTACTCCACTAAGAAATATTGTAGTCATCGACGAAAAAAACATATTTTTCTCAGACCAGAAAGCACTTTTCCGATTTGACAGTACGACCGGAGAACTAAATATAGTAGAAGATTCCTACCATTTCGGTAATCAGGGAAACACAATTGAAGCTGTTGCCGGCACTCAAGGTATGGTTGTCATTGGCGACTATATATATACCGGTGGAGGAGGATTCTGGGCCAGTACAAGACTGCTGGAGTTTAAAAAAGGAGAAAACAAGGCAACCCGTATCTTGCCAGATCTCAAAGGAGAATTCATCAGTGGTGTATGCCAGACAGGAGAGCGTGAAATCATGATTGCCACATGCGGACGTTCGGGATCTACTAAGAGCTATTTTATATTTGTAAATCTTGATACCTGGGAAATCGTAAAGGAAAAACAAGTTTCGGCCGACATATCAGCCGAGTTCTTCGATACTCCGGGCATTGCTCTTGCAGGAGATTATGTTTATTTCTGTGCCGGAAAAACCAGCGTCAGCCGTATTTCACTCAAGACATGGAAAGTGGAGGAAAATATCATAGACCTGACAAAGGATGCTCCGAATGCCAAATATTTAAACTGCAATGCTATAGCCGATCCGATAAAGAAGTATCTTTATGTTGCCGTTTCGGATGAATATTATGAAACAACTATTTCAAACGGAAACCTGCTGGTATACGACTGTAGCGGAGAAACTCCTGTACTAGTAAAAAACATCGAAAACAAGACAAGCTATCCTGTCGGAATTTATCCGATGTCGAAATTCTATAAATAAACAGCTTTATCAATCACCACTGATTATCCGAAGAGAACAGAATCTGTTCCTGTCTTTCTGATAATTGGTGGTGATTTTTATTTATGCTTACACTCAGAACCATTCCTTGAAAGCTGGCACACGAGCTTTACTGATAATAACCTTTTCATTTGCAGCAGGAGACAGCTGTAAAACCATACGGCCACCAAACCACAAACTCACTCCAGTAATTGCCTTATGAGCAATAATATACTGACGATTGGCTCTGAAAAACTGCCGGGGATTGAGTTGTTCAACCAACTCATCAAGTGTTTGCTGGAAGTCGAATATTTCAGCAGATTGTGTAACTGCTTTGACGGCTCCTTCATCGATATAAAAATAAGAAATCTGTTCTACACCGACAGGAACGAAACGATCGCCTTTCACGGGAACCAGAAAGTGTGTCTTATAGCTTTCTTCTCGTTTTAAAGCATGCATTACAGCCTGGAAATCAATAGCTGGCTGAACCGCACCTCCAAGAATTTTCAATTTATCAATAGCTTGTTGTAAATCGGAACTGCTGATAGGCTTCAGTAAATAAGCGATGCTATTCACTTTAAATGCTTGTAAGGCATACTCATCGTAAGCAGTAGTAAAAATGATAGGGCAGGTAATATCAGTTTGTTCGAAAATACCGAATGCAGAACCATCGGCCAGATGAATATCCATAAACACCAGGTCAGGCATGGGATGAAAGGCAAACCATTCCAATGTTCCTGTTACACTGTCTGTTTCACCTACAATCTCAAATTCAGCATCGACTTCTTTCATGGCTGCCTTCAGATTACGGAGAGCAGCTTTTTCATCTTCTATAATCAGCGTTTTCATATCAGCGGCAAAGTAACTTTAAAAATCTTTTCATTCTCTTCGATGGTAATATCTTGTTTGAAAAGTAACTGATATCGCTTCGACAAGTTGGCAAGTCCGATACAAGTACTGCTACTGTCGGACAGCTTCGGTTGAATACGATTACTGACACAAAGACCGTTTCTTTCGGTATATATGTGTATAGTCAGTGGATTCCGATTGCTGATTTCGTTATGTTTCACCGCATTTTCCACCAGCATTTGTACTGCCATCGGAGGAACTTGTCGTTGCAATAGCTCCTGCGGAATATTGATATCGAAATCCAGATTATCTTCGTAACGCATCTGCAACAAATAGATATACGAACGCACAAAACTCATTTCTTCGTTTAAAGTCACCGTGTGCGACAGGTTGTCGTGTAAGGTATAGCGCATCACTCGCGAAAGTTCCTGAAGAAAGTTCTGGGCTTTATCGGGCGACTCCCGTATAAGTGAATACAATGTATTAAGCGAATTGAAAAGCATGTGCGGATTAAGCTGACTTTTCAGCGCTTCGTACTGATTGACAAGGTTTTCTGTACGCAACTGTTCATTCTCAAGCAGCATCCTCCGACTACGTTGGTTCTGATAATCCAGATAACAGGTACCGGTCACGATACAGGCTATCAAGATATCTCTTAAAGGATGCAGATACTGATGCAGCATAGCAGTAATGGCAGGAACCTCGAAATGCTGATGGAGATACACAAAGCCTTTTCCCAACAGGTTACATACCACCAGAGTGATTACAAAAGTTATCGCAACTCTTCTCCATCCTAAGTCTGCTACCGGATGACTTGGCATCATCAGTTTTATATTCAGAAAAAAGAGGAGCAGGATAGAAAAATAAGTAAACAGTATCTCAGAACTGACATCGCCCCAATAAAAATCCGGAAACAGACAATTGTCCGCCACAGGATTGGAAAGCGCTATCAGTTCGGGCAGATGCATCAGGAACGCCACCAGAATAGAGATGGCGTTCAGCATCAGAAAAAATCTCTTATGGATGTGAAACAACTTCATTCAGCAAAGTTAATGTTTTTTGTCCGTAATCTTGGCTGCTACATACATACCCGGCCGAAAATTAGAATAGGCCTCCAGAATACGTGCATAAACTTTAATGGAACGATTTACGTTGTCTACCATTTGATCGACAGAAACCAGTTCGGCCGTAAACGTAGTATCAGGCATACCATTGACTTTAAATGTAAAATGTGTATTCGGCTGTAACTTATCCAGGTCTTTTTCATAGGCAGTCAACTGTAACATCGGCTTACTTTTGTCGATAACATCACAGACAGGATCGCCTGCTGCAAAATATTTTCCGGCATTAATGTCCATATTGGTTACATAGCCGTTACGTGGAGCCCGTATATCTAAATAGGTACGAATACCCTCCCGATTCAAAGTCGCAGTATCGGTTCCCAGCAAAGCAAGTTGTGCAGCCGCAGCTTCCATCCGGCTTTTCATGGAAAGATAGTCTGCCTTACTTTGCTGCATACGCTTCAATGAAGCTGATTCTCCGGAAACCAACTTCTGCTGCCGGTCATATTCTTTTTTCAGGTATTCGGTCTGGGCAGCAGCATCAAGATAAGACTGCTGAAGTTCGATAAAAGCAGGATTGGCTAACGTAAGAATTATTTGCCCTTTACGAACATATTCACCCAGCATGACACGAATATCCCGGACAGAACCTCCCATACCTAATGTTACGGTAACATGATTTTGTGGAGGCATCATTATGACACCGTTGAACGATGGTGGATTAGACACGTTAGTAGCTCCACTCACACCATCTACTTCGGATATCTGTGTACTATCTTCATTGGCTTGTGTTACCTCGGATGTACCAGCCGACTCGGTCTGCTTATCCGACTGACCTGAGCAAGATACTGTCAGTAAAACAAACATTAAGTAAATCATTCGTTGTTTCATCAGATTCATTTTATTCATTTTTCTTTGAGTTTTTGAGATTGTTAGTAAAGAATAATTCACTCGGTATAGAGCTCCAGTTCAAGAACGGTAATGTTATAAGCATAAACCGTTTCGATATATCCTCGTTTGATTTCACGGACAGCATTCAGGCTTTGGATAAATTCGCTGATATCCGTTTCATTTTCCTGAAATTTCTTCAGAGCACTATGCTGTAAAGCTTCTGCTTCCTTGACAGCAGCCTGCTGGTAATAAGTCAACCTCTCGCGCTGACGGACAAGTTGACTCTGCAGCTCACTTACCTTATTGGATAACTGACGACGGTTATCTTCTGCTTCCCAGGTGGCTATCCGCAAATTGATACGTGCCTGTTTGGCACGGCTTCGCTGGGGAAAGAACAGTACAGGGAAGGATACTCCCACCATCCACGAATTCAATCCAGTAAGCGGCGCAATCTTCTGACGTACATACCCTACGGACAATTCCGGAAAGAAACGGCTACGTTCTATCTTCAACAGATTCTTTTTCTCCTGTACCTGAGCATCAAAATAGTTCAAGTGACGGGAAGACAACGACAAACCATCCGTCTGTATCGGCATGACTGCCAGCGATGTATCGGCAGGCAACAGAGGCTGACTGCTGTAACAGGACCAAGTAAACCGGCGTCCGGCCAGCGTCAGCTCCTCGGAAGACTCCAGCCAACGAGTATATAAATCGGCAGCCAATGCTGTAATCATATTCCGTTCAGCCAGATCAATATCTCCCTGAAGATAACGTTGTTCGCCACTCTTTCTCAATTGCTCAGCCAATTCCCTCTGTCCGCGATACATGGCATTGATATGAAGAGCATATTGATAATAAGCCCATGCTCGTTTCACTTCTGCCGTAACTTCCTTCTTCACCATATCACGATAACTTTCTCCTTTACTTATTTGGGTATTGGCCAAGGCGTTTTTATAAAAAGGAGTAAGTAAAGACCCGAGCGACTGTTCTACAGACAATTCATTATCATTCCGGTCGGCACCGTTCAGCTGTCCCCAGGAATAACTGAAAGAAGTATTTCCTCCATCCCATGCTTCCCCTTTCGAAACTCGTGCCCGCTCAATCTCGGATTCTGCCATTTTCAGACGTGGATGATTGGTCATAGCCGTTTCGATAGCCTGTTCCAAAGTCACACTTTGCTGCGCCTGCATGGCAGGAGCAAAAATGACAAGCAAAATCATAACCAAAGCTGATTTACGGACAGACAAACGATTTTTTCTACGTAATTGTCTGACTGCAATACTGTTCACAAGTCTATAAAAAACAGGAATGATAATCAATGTCAGTATGGTAGATACAATCAGCCCACCTATTACTACAGTAGCCAGCGGACGTTGTACCTCTGCACCAGCCGAGGTAACAATAGCCATCGGAACAAAGCCCAGTGAAGCAACCAGTCCGGTGAGGAAAACAGGACGAAGCAAATGCGGACAGCCCTCGGCTATAATACGGTCGGTACATAAATGATATTGGTTACGTTTACGTATGTCATTAAAATGGTTGATCATCAGAATACCATTCAATACAGCAACTCCGAAGAGTGCAATAAAACCTACACCAGCCGAAATGCTAAACGGCAAACCGCGCAGCCACAAAGCAACAATACCACCAATAAGAGAAAGAGGCACGGTAGAAAATACAACCAGTGAATAGATAACGCTTCGGAACGCAAAGAACAGCAATAACAAAATAAGCATCAAAGCGATAGGGATAACCACCATCAGCGTATTGATAGCATTCTGCAAGTTCTCAAACTGACCACCGTATTCAAAATAATAACCCGGTTTAAGTTTTACGTTCTTGTCGAGTGATTCACTGATTTGACTTACAACTTGCTGGATGTCAGCATCACGCACATTCACACCAATAACGACACGGCGTTTAGTAGCGTCACGGTTTATCTGAAGTGGACCGTTTACCAGTTCGATACTGGCTACCTCACTTACCGGAAGCTGGATATTATCTTTCGTACGGACAAACAGCTTGTCAATGTTCAGATCACTTACTTTCTCCTTATCCAGCCGGACAACCAGATCAAAACGTCGTTCATTCTCGAACACTACTCCTGCCGTTTCACCTGCATAGGCAGTACGGATAACGGTATTCAGTTCCTCTATATCGATGCCGTAACGGGCTATCTTTGCACGGTCGAAACGAACAAGCAGCTGCGGTAATCCCATTGCCTGCTCTACCAGAACATCGGCCGCTCCCGGTACTTGTTCTACATAACGGGCTGCCTCACGAGCTTTATCATATAATTCAGTCATATCTTCTCCGTAAAGTTTAATCGCTATATCGGCCTTGGCTCCAGTCATCAATTCGTTGAAACGAAGCTGGATAGGCTGACTAAAATTAAATTCTGCATCTTTTATGGAATCCAGACATGCTTTCATCTTCTCCACCATTTCTGCACGGCTTGAAGCAGATGTCCATTCGCTGAAAGGTTTCATTACAATCATTACATCAGCATCTTCTACAGCCATCGGATCGGTCGGTACTTCTGCCGTACCAATTTTAGCCACAACATGTTTGATCTCCGAAAAGCGTTCTTTCAATCTCTTTTCCGCTTCGAGAGATACTTCAATGCTTTTGCTCAGCGAACTGCCTGCCGGAAGAGTCATCTGCATGGCAAAGTCCCCTTCGTCCAAGGTTGGAATAAATTCTGCTCCTAATTTTGTAAACAGCAACAACGAAAGCAAAAAGGCTACAAAAGAAACAGAAATAGTTCCCCACAAATGAGCCAGACTAAAGCGAAGCACCCGCTGATAAACTTTGTTCAAAGCTTCGAAAAAGCGATCGGCCAGTGTAGGTTTCACTGTCACGGTGCGTTTCAAGAAAAAAGAAGCCATCATCGGCACATAAGTAATAGACAGAAGAAGTGCTCCAATGATGCAGAACACCAGTGTCTTGGCCATCGGAGTAAAGTATTTTCCTTCAATGCCGGTCAATGTCAGAATAGGGAAGAATACAATCAGAATAATAAGTACGGCAAATGTAGCACTTCTCACTACATTTCCGGCACCTTTTTCTACTTCATGATCCATTTCTTCACGACTTAGAGTACGCCCTTTCAAACCTCGTCCATAAAGGTGGGCCAGAATTCCTTCCAGAATAACAATGGAACCATCCACCACAATACCAAAATCGATTGCGCCCAGACTCATCAGATTGGCCGATACATTGAAAATACGCATCAAGATAAAGGCGAAAAGCATAGCCAGCGGGATGACTGAAGCAACAATCAGACCAGCACGTACATTGCCCAGGAAAACAATCAGCACCAGAAATACGATAATAGCTCCTTCTACCAGATTACGCACAACGGTCGAGATATTTCGGTTCACTAACTCCGAGCGATTCAGATAAGGCTCTACTGATATGCCTTCGGGTAACATCTGCTGAACTTTGGCAACCCGCTTTTCCAGCTCTTTAGTCACCACATTAGCATTGGCACCTTTCAACATCATGGCAATACCGCCTACACACTCTCCCTCACCATCCTTTGTCATAGCTCCAAAGCGTTTGGGAGCACCAAACTGTACACGTCCGATATCGCCGATGTGTACCGGTATACCACCACGGTTAGTTACAACAATCTGTTCTACATCATGCAGATCATCGATCATACCTTCCGAACGGATGTAGTAGGCACGATTGACTTTTTCTATATAACTACCACCTGTATTCTGATTATTACGACTCAAAGCTTCGAATACTTCACCAATAGTAATATTCAGCGAATAAAGAGCATCCGGATCGACAGCTACTTCGTATTGCTTCAGATAACCGCCAAAACTGTTGATTTCGACAATACCGGGAATGCCCGAAAGTTGTCTTTTTACAATCCAGTCTTGAATAGTACGCAGCTCCATAGCGTCGTAACGGTCTTCATAGCCTGGAGCTACTTTAAGCACATACTGGTAAATTTCACCCAGACCAGTAGTAATAGGCATCAGCTCAGGAGTACCCAGTTCCGGTGGTATTTCGCCTGAAACCATTTGTATCTGTTCATTAACCAACTGACGGGCATCCAGGGTAGGAACATTTTCTTTAAAAACAACAGTCACAAGCGAAAGTCCGAAACGCGATACAGAACGTATTTCTTCGACATTCATTACGTTGCTCATGGCAATTTCGATAGGAAACGTGATAAGCTGTTCCACTTCTTGCGGAGCCAGCGTGGGCGACACGGTAACAATCTGCACCTGATTGTTGGTGATGTCGGGTACGGCATCGATGGGCAGTGTCAGCATGGAATATATGCCGCCCGCCAGAAGCAACAGGGTGGTCAGGACCACAAATAACTTCTTTCGGATTGAAAAATGTACGATTTTTGCAAACATAAGTGGTAAATACTAAATTTATAATTATTACAAAGTTAATCTTCATACAGTATTCTTTCCACCTTTTGCTGATGAAACGCCCAAAATGACAGTTGAAATACACAATAGGCGAGATGATTTTATTTTAGAATAGTACGGATTTCATCGAAGAAGGTAACAACAATAAAACAAAGTGTTTTCTGAACGTGACTTTCGAATATTATATCCTGAGTTATACATCACCTGTTTACTGTCGGAGTAGCAGAAAAACATATAAATAAAAAAAGGTCCCGATTCTATTACGAATTGGAACCTTTCCTAGTTTTGCATATTAAAAGAGCGGTGCGTACGGGACTCGAACCCGTGACCCCATGCGTGACAGGCATGTATTCTAACCAACTGAACTAACGCACCATTAAGTTTTTTGTTGCTTTCTCTCTCGATTGCGGTTGCAAAGGTACGACTTTTTTTGAAACCTCCAAACATTCTGCATAACTTTTTTCAAATTTTCTTCATTTTTCTGTGATTTTCCTCCTTAACATACCATTTCATAGCCTCAAACCGCCTCCTTTTTTTATTCTTCTCGATCTTTTCACCAAAACATGCTGAAATCTTAAGCAAAATTCGTACAAAATATTTCTGAAGTTGTACAAAGTATCTCAGGATATTGTACAAAACTTTTCAAAAGTTGTACAAAAAAGAAGGAAACTTCAGCATCTTTTTACGAAAAGAAAAGGCTGCTGTCCGAAGACAACAGCCTTTACAATTTAGAATTTCAAATATGACTAACTTTTTTATTTGATACGCTTGTATCCATATACAGCCAGGTCACCCAGTTCTTCTTCGATACGCAACAACTGATTGTATTTTGCCATACGGTCTGAACGGCTCAATGAACCGGTTTTAATCTGACCACTGTTGGTAGCAACAGCTATATCAGCAATCGTAGCATCTTCAGTTTCTCCTGAACGATGAGAGGTAACCGTAGTATATCCATGACGATGAGCCATTTCGATTGCATCCAGTGTTTCACTGAGTGAACCGATCTGATTTACTTTAATAAGGATGGAATTGGCACATCCCAGCTCAATACCTTTCGAAAGGAATTCTACATTTGTAACGAACAGGTCATCGCCTACCAGCTGGCAGCATCCACCGATACGTTCGGTAAGTTTTTTCCATCCCTCCCAGTCGTTTTCACTCATACCATCTTCGATGGAGTCGATAGGATATTTGTTGATAAGTTCTTCCAGATAGGCAATCTGTTCTTCTGATGTACGCTTCTTGCCCTTTTCACCTTCAAAAATTGTATAATCGTACAGTCCATCTCTATAAAACTCGGATGAAGCACAGTCCATACCGATCATCACATCTTTGCCCGGTTCGTAACCTGCCTGCCGGATAGCTGCAAGAATAGATTCCAGCGCATCTTCTGTTCCATTCAGTGCAGGAGCAAAACCTCCTTCATCACCTACAGCAGTGCTCAGACCTCTATCATGCAATACTTTCTTCAAAGCATGGAAAACTTCAGCCCCCATACGAAGACCTTCGCGGAAAGAAGGTGCTCCCACCGGACGGATCATAAATTCCTGAAAGGCAATAGGCGCATCACTGTGTGAACCTCCGTTGATAATATTCATCATCGGAACAGGCATTACAAATGTATTTACTCCACCTATATAACGGTATAAAGGTATATCCAGATAGTTTGCCGCAGCCTTTGCCACTGCAAGAGAAACTCCTAAAATAGCATTTGCACCTAAATTCGACTTGGTTGGCGTACCATCCAGCTCAAGCATTTTCTTGTCGATAGCCCGCTGTTCCAGAACAGACCATCCAGTCAAAGCCGGAGCAATAACCTTATTTACGTTTTCAACAGCTTTCAACACACCTTTTCCACCGTAACGGTTAGAATCTTTATCACGAAGTTCGAGAGCTTCATGTTCACCGGTAGATGCTCCGGAAGGAACAGATGCACGTCCCATCACGCCAGATTCCAGTCTTACTTCAACCTCTACCGTAGGATTTCCTCGTGAATCGAGTATTTCACGACCTATAATTGATTTTATTTTCATATTCATTTTTATTTAAATGATTAGTATTTCTCAGTGTTACAAAAATCTTAAATTCTGATAAACACCACAATACCTCAAAATAGGTATTTTTTACGTGTATAAAAAAAGCGCAGAACTCATATTCGGAAGTTCTGCGCTTTAGTCATACATATCCAATATTAATAATTATTTTTCTTTACTTCGAAATATGCCTGTGGATGTAAACATGCCGGACAAGTTTCAGGAGCTTCCGTACCTACATATAAGTAACCACAGTTACGGCACTGCCATACTACCTCGGCGTCTTTCTTGAATACCTTTCCTTCTTCTACATTCTTTGCCAGAGCAAGGTATCTTTCTTCGTGTCCTTTTTCTGCAACAGCAATTTCACGATACATCTTCGCAATAGCAGGGAAACCTTCTTCATCTGCAATGTCTGCAAACTTAGGATAGTCGAGCGACCATTCTTCGTTTTCACCTGCAGCCGCAGCTTTCAAGTTTTCGAGTGTTGTTCCGATTACACCTGAAGGATAGCTGGCTGTAATTTCTACCATACCGCCTTCCAGCCACTTGAACATACGCTTTGCATGTTCTTTTTCCTGATCAGCAGTTTCAGCAAAGATGGCAGCAATCTGTTCGTAACCTTCTTTCTTTGCTGCACTAGCATAATATGTATAGCGCATTCTTGCCTGTGATTCACCAGCAAATGAAATGCCTAAGTTCTTCTCTGTTCTTGTTCCTTTGATACTTTTTCCCATAATCGTTAGTTATTTAATTGGTTAAACATGTATATTCTTGATTTGATATTGCAAAGATAACACTTTTATTCAAATTTGTAATCATTACAATTTTTATTTAAGTATTATTAATAAATTTCACTCATGCAATATAAATAATAACCTTATTATCAGCCCAAATGTTCAAATAAATATATACTTTTGCACTTCTTTTTATAATTTATAACAAAACACATATATGGTAAAATTGGATTTTCAGCCTAAACTGTTTTCTACACTGAAAAATTATACGAAAACAGATTTTACTACCGACCTGATGGCAGGTATTATTGTAGGTATAGTAGCATTGCCTCTTGCCATCGCATTCGGTATAGCTTCAGGAGTAAGTCCTGAAAAGGGTATTATCACAGCGATTGTTGCAGGATTCATCATTTCGTTTCTTGGGGGAAGCAAGGTACAGATCGGAGGACCAACCGGTGCTTTTATCGTTATCATCTACGGTATCATCCAAGAATATGGCATCGAAGGCCTGATGGTTGCCACGATGATGGCTGGTGTACTCCTTATATTATTAGGAGTATTCAAGCTGGGGACAATCATTAAATTTATTCCTTATCCCATTATTGTAGGATTTACAAGCGGTATTGCAGTAACTATCTTTACTACTCAGATAGCAGATATCTTCGGACTACAGTTCGGAGGTGAAAAGGTGCCGGGGGATTTTATAGGAAAATGGATTTTATACTTCCATCATTTTGACACTGTAAACTGGTGGAATGTAATAGTGAGCTTAGTAAGTATCTTTATCATTGCCATTACTCCTAAGTTTTCTAAAAAGATTCCAGGTTCTTTAATTGCTATCATACTGGTAACTGTAGGAGTATATCTGCTGAAAATGTATGGAGGAATCACTTGTATCGATACAATCGGCGACCGCTTCAGCATCAAGGCACAGCTCCCCGCAGCTGCTGTACCTGCATTAGACTGGGAAGCTATCAAGAATCTTTTCCCAGTAGCCATTACCATTGCTGTACTGGGAGCTATCGAATCTTTGCTTTCGGCTACAGTAGCAGATGGTGTAATCGGCGATCGTCATGATTCGAATACAGAATTGATTGCACAAGGTATAGCCAATTTCGTATCACCTATTTTCGGAGGTATTCCGGCAACAGGTGCTATTGCGAGAACCATGACGAATATCAACAACGGAGGTAAATCGCCTGTTTCGGGTATCGTTCATGCGGTAGTTCTGTTACTCATCTTATTATTCCTGATGCCGCTTGCACAATATATTCCGATGGCATGTCTGGCCGGTGTTCTCGTTATCGTATCGTATAACATGAGTGGATGGCGCGTGTTCAAGGGACTGTTGAAAAACCCGAAATCGGATGTGACTGTCTTGTTGATAACCTTTTTCCTGACCGTTATCTTCGATTTGACTGTAGCTATCGAAGTCGGACTGGTTATAGCTTGTGTACTGTTTATGAAACGTGTTATGGAAACAACACAGATTTCTGTTATCACCGACGAGATAGATCCGAATAAAGAATCAGACCTGGAAGTACACGAAGAGCATCTTATCATTCCTAATGGGGTAGAGGTATACGAAATAAACGGTCCGTATTTCTTTGGTATTGCTACCAAATTTGAAGAAATAATGGCACGTTTGGGTGACCGACCGAAAATTCGTATCATCCGTATGCGTAAAGTTCCGTTCATCGATTCGACAGGTATTCATAACCTGACAACACTGTGTGAAATGTCACAAAAGGAAAATATACATATTATCCTTTCCGGAGTAAACGAACGTGTACATGCCGTACTCGAAAAATCCGGATTCTATGAACTGCTGGGTAAAGAAAATATCTGTAGTAACATTAATGAAGCACTGGAAGTCGCTACAAGAGAAATAGCAGAATTCGATGAAGGTAACAAATAGACCTTATATTGTTAAAACCTTTTAGCAAACGAGCGGAACTTATTAAAACATGTTATAAAGCATAGATTTTAATGAGTTTCGCTTGTTAGTTTCCAGAAAGTCCGTATCTTTGCACTGTGTTTTTCATAGTATTAGATTTAAGGTTAACAAAGGTTGGAGTACAGCGGTACTCCTTTTTTTATGCCTTCTTGTAAAGAATCGCTTATCAAATAAAAAAAGCTATTCCAACTTTATTCATTGAAATAGCTTTCTTTCAACACAACTTATATCTTTTTTCAATAAGAGGCTGTAGCATTCAGACCTGCTTTCTTAAGCAGTTCCACGATACGGTCCAGTTCTTCGTGTGTAGCTTTTTGCAGAGACTGATCAGGGGTTTCACGGTCTATTGTGTAAATCATTACCTGACGGGGAGCAATCTGTTTAACAATCTCAATCCAGGGAAGTACAAAACGATCGGATGTATTATCAACGTCCTTACCTTCGTCTGTTTTTCCCTTCATAAACATAGTCTGGATGATCAGCTTTCCTTTAAAAGCTTTCATCGTTTCAACAATCTTATTAACATCGTAAGCTCCCGACGGACGGTCTACCCGCTGAATATATTCTGCATCAACCGTATCAAGTTTCAATATGTTGTTATCTATCTTATTCAGTGCATTAAACACTTTTTCCTTGTGAATAAAGGTGGAATTACTCAGCACACTGACTTTTGCATGAGGGAAATATTTATCTCGCAATGCTAATGTGTCATCTATAATTTCCGGAAAATGAGGATGCGCCGTAGGTTCTCCGTTACCTGCAAATGTCAATACATCAGGAACAGGACCGTTTGCTTGCATATCGATTAAACGATGTTCCAACGCCTCGCGCACTTCTTCGCGGGTAGGAAGTTTCTGTTTAGGACGATGATCTTTATTATATCCGCATTCACAATAGATACAGTCGAATGTGCAAAACTTACCATCGGCAGGAAGCAAGTTTATTCCCAACGAAACACCCAGTCGCCGGCTATGTACGGGACCAAATATAGGAGAAGGATAAATAACTGTTGACATAAGTCATATTAGTTTTAGTTCACAAGCAAAAGTACACAATATATTTCGATTACCACTTTACTTTCAACTGTAATTGTAAATCAGCTTTACGATTTCCCTGAATTTCTTCGGTTCCGGAACTTATTTTATCACGGTCATTATAACAAGTTATCCCCCATTTCCCCTGAATAATAAACCGATCTTTATAACTATATTTTAAGTTGACTGCCCAACGGCTTCCCCTACCATAAAAAGAGGACATAGAGAAGGCGTATAACAATCCTGGCTCATACATATAAATACGGGAATCATAACTTTGTGTATGAAACCAAGCCCCGCTACATGATATTTGCATAGGAATAAAAGACAGTTTTGCACCAAGTGTACCATTAACAAATCCTCCATTCGAACTGTTTATATTCTTATAATAAGAAGTACGCACATATTCTGCGGCAGTTTTTAACCAGAATATTTCACAAGGTTTATAAGAAAGTTGATAATGTATACGCTGACGGATATAAGGTAACACGTACTTTCCGTCACTGTCTGAAGTGTAATTCTTTGCCTTATTCTTATGACTATACTTTATTAACATCACCAGTGAATTAATAGGTGAATAACTTAATTGAAACAAACCATCGATACCAGATGTATGATCTCTATCAAACTGATATCTCCGATAGAAAAAATGAAAGAAATCGGCATAACATAAGATTTTCAATTTCCTTAAATAACTAGATTCCAACCCTATATAAACGCCTGTTTCATTTTGAAGCTGTGAGTTTTCTCCGAAAGCATTTGCGTGAATAACCTGATAACGCTTGTCATAATATCGGTTAATAAGTAATAAACTAGTATGAACAGCCGGTGAATAACTCAACATATTCAATGTAGCAATCTTGCCTGATTTATCGAAAGCTGTCTCTCCTGAAAATATAAATTTGTGGAGAAAAAATTTGTAGTTTGTTCCTATGTTGAAAAAATATTTTCCTCGGGGATAATACAAATTATATGGACGTAAATCAGGATTCAACACCTTGTTGAAAACTGTATAAACACCTGTTAAACCCAATTCAACAGTTTTTCCATTATATGTTAAATTACTACCAATCAATTGATTGTTTATCATATTTTTCTTTTCCATATCTTTCTTCAACCGATGAAACCCATCTGTTTTCAACGATCTTATAAACATATCTTCTACCCGTGCATCCTTTTTACGAAATGAGTAAAAAGCAGACAATGTCCAACGTTTTTTCAACTTATAAGTAGCAGCGATCCCTTGCAAATAATTATTTTCATCCGTAGAAGTATATTTAGCAATTCCCCGCCCAAACCGGTTCATGGTTCCTAATGAACCTGACTTGCCAAAACTAAATCCTCCTGTGTTAATAACCAGTCCATACCCAAAACTTACTCGATAATTACCTATCGCCAACGACTTCAACTTCTTTACGTCCTGTAAAAAGAAATAAGCAGAATAGAAATCATATCCTTTTTTATTGTATTTACAAAAGAAAGGCTCTCCAGCATCTTTTTCAGCAGTCAGCCCCATATATAATTGATTTCGATACTGAAACCGATAACGTAAATTATGATAAACCGGATTACCATAATACTTACGGTTAGGATATTTTTCTAAGACTTCTTCGCTATGATCAGCATATCCGGATTTCATGTACAAGGGGATATCCACACGTGTTAACAACTCCTGTTTATTATACTTCAACACATTTTTCCAATAAACTTTATCTTCCTCTTTATCAGACGCTCCAATATAAATAAAGTCCTCTAAAAATCTTCTGGTCTGCCAGTCCATACCTTCTATACCCAACAGCTCTTTCTTACTCACCATGGGACCATATTTATATATATAATACAAGATATTTTCTATGATTTTATCGGAAAGGAAAGGTAGTTGCTCCAGTTGTTCTTTCGTTATTGTGTTAATATTAAAAGGATGTTCAGCCAATTCACTCAAAAATTCGTATTGTTCTTGCCATCCACTCATTTCCTCTGCTTCAGAAACATCTTCCTTCCATTCAATCCAGTTGGATTGAGCTTGCAGATTAACGACAGTATAACTTGCTAATATACAAACAATAAACACTCTTATCAACATCCTATTCACAGCTTTTCAACGACCTTTATAAGTTAAAAATTCGTATTATCAGACATGACTTCATTATTATGCGTATTTTTGCGTTCATGAAAAATAGTGTATACATATTACTATTTCTGCTAACAGCTTTTGCACTGAAAGCCAACGCACAAAAGCATTCCCAATCGGAAACAAAGGGATATATGGTTCCCGTTTGTATATATCAGGGAGATACTATACCTTGTATAACGCTGAGAAATATATATGTATACCCACGTCTGAGATTTAAAAGCAAAAAACAGGAGCGATATTATTATAAGCTTGTAAGGGACGTAAAGAAAACTCTCCCTCTGGCTAAAGAAATTAACAGAGCCGTTATAGAAACCTACGAGTATTTACAAACCTTGCCTAATGACAAAGCCCGCACACGTCATATAAAAATGGTAGAGAAAGGACTGAAGGAACAATATACCCCCAAAATGAAGAAACTTACCTTCGCACAAGGTAAATTACTGATAAAACTGGTTAACAGAGAATGTAATCAGTCATCTTATCAGTTGGTAAAAGCATTTATGGGACCATTCAAAGCTGGATTTTACCAAGCTTTTGCAGCATTGTTTGGAGCCAGTCTGAAAAAAGAATATCATCCGGATGATGAAGACAAGATGATAGAAAGAATTGTTACTCTTGTTGAGAACGGACAATTATAACAATGCTGTAAATCAATAAATTAACAAGTTATCAATATGTTTATCAACAATAATACATCCTGGTTTTAACTGTCTGAAACCAGGATGTATCTTTTTATCTTTTCATCATTTTATTGGCAAACTCCCATAAAACAATACCAGTAGTAACAGATACATTCAGTGAATGCTTTGTACCGTACTGAGGTATTTCAATACATCCGTCACACATATCTACGACTTCCTGCTGTACGCCTTTTACCTCATTTCCCATAACAATGGCATATTTTTTATTGGGGTCTAAAACCAGATGATCGAGCATTGTGCTCCCTTCACACTGTTCAATAGCCAGTACAGTATATCCCTCTGCATGAAGTTCATTTACAGCTTCTTGTGTCTGTTTACAATATTTCCAATCAACAGTATATTCAGCTCCTAAGGCCGTCTTATGCATCTCTGGATGAGGAGGTGTAGCAGTAATGCCACATAAATAAATACAATTAACCAAAAAAGCATCTGAAGTACGGAATACAGCACCTATATTATGCAAGCTACGAACTTCATCCAGTACAACTACCAATGGAAGTTTTTCAGCTTCCTTAAATTCCTCCACCGACAAGCGGTTCATTTCAGTTATTTTCAGTTTTCTCAATTCAGACATAATTCAATCTTTATTCGTTCACAAAGATAGAAACTATATTTATAACCTTGTTGAAAACGGTGGAAAAGGTGTAAAAAACCTAAGCAAAGAAAATGAAAAATAAATCTTGTATTATCCGAAGAAAACATTATAGCTTTCACAAAACAAACATTCCAAGAAACTTAACAGAAAGTTTCATCACAAGTTTAAACATATTTTTTAGCCAAAAATCAGAAGTGAATAAGGGGAAAGTTTTTAACTTTGCGACATATCAACAAATAGTTAATAGAAGCGGTAAATCGTGTAATATCAAGACATAAGCTTGTTAATGGCTATTTAATATCTCATGCTCGGATATTTATAACCTAAAAAACAAGAAATCCGGTATTCTTTTTACTAACACTATTAACGGGCTATTATAACTATCATATATTCTTTCAAAAAAGAAGAAAAAATATAATCTAATAATGAATAAAGAAGAATGGTTGAAAAAGGGTTATGTTACTGAACCCGTAGATAAGACGCTTGATCTGAAAGCTGAGATAGACAAGTTGCGTAAAGAAAAGAATGCCGTAATTCTGGGGCACTACTACCAAGCTGACGAAATACAGGAAATTGCTGACTTTATTGGAGACAGTCTTGCGTTGGCACAATGGGCTGCTAAAACAGATGCAGATATAATTGTGATGTGTGGAGTACACTTCATGGGAGAAACTGCTAAAATATTGTGTCCGGATAAAAAAGTTCTGATTCCTGATTTCAATGCCGGATGTTCACTTGCCGACAGTTGCCCAGCTGATAAGTTTTCTCAGTTTGTCAAAGAGCATCCTGATCATACTGTTATTTCGTATGTCAATACCAGTGCTGCGGTAAAGGCAGTGACTGATGTAGTGGTTACATCTACTAATGCCAAGCAGATAGTAGAGAGTTTTGCAAAGGAACAAAAAATAATTTTTGGTCCTGATAAAAATTTGGGTAATTATATTAACTCTATTACTAACCGGAACATGTTACTTTGGGATGGTGCTTGTCATGTACACGAAAAATTTTCTGTTGAGAAAATTATCGAACTGAAAAAGCAATATCCTGATGCGGATGTGCTGGTGCATCCTGAATGTAAAGGTGCAGTGGCTAAACTTGCCGATAAGGTAGGATCAACAGCCGGTTTGTTAAAGCATGCTATTGCTAGTGACAAAAAGAACTTTATAGTGGCTACGGAGAGTGGAATTCTTTATGAAATGAGAAAGAAATGTCCGGAAAAGAATTTTATTCCGGCTCCTCCCGAAGACAGTACTTGTGCATGTAATGAATGTAACTTCATGCGTTTGAATACACTCGAAAAATTGTATAATACATTGAAGTATGAGTGGCCTGAAGTAATAGTTGATAATGAAATCGCCGATAAGGCAATCCGGCCTATTAAGAAAATGTTGGAAATTTCTGCAAAGCTTGGATTATAAACAAATTGTTAAAAAAGAGATGAGAAATTCATGCTTTTCTTAAAACGTGTTATAAAGCATATTTTTCTTATCTCTTTTTTTGTTAGTTTCCTATAAGTCCGTATCTTTGCACTGTGTTTTTCATAGTATTAGATTTAAGGTTAACAAAGGTTGGAGTACAGCGGTACTCCTTTTTTTATGTCCATACGTTACGAAATTCTTGCTGAATATCATTTATTCTACTTCTTTGGTCAGTTTTTACCTTTTCTTATTTTGCTTATAGCATAAATTTGCCCATATGAATTTTAAATCTTAAGTCAATGAAAAACAAATTAATCAAACATTTCAGTATTGTTAGTTTTATTCTGATGATACTTTGTGTGCAAAATATCATGGCACAGAAAAGAACCGTTTCTGGAATCGTCACTGATTCAAAGAATGAACCCTTGATTGGAGTGAATGTTACTATTAAAAATGCTTCTACAACAGGAACCATTACAGATATAGATGGTAAATATAGCTTAGAAATACCATCGGGTAATTCTGTTTTAGTATTTTCTTATATAGGATATTCTACTCAGGAAGTAAAGGTCAGTAATCAGTCGGTAGTAGATATCGTTTTAAAAGATGATATGCAAGCTTTGGAAGAAGTTGTAGTAGTAGGATATGGTACAATGAAAAAATCGGATTTAACAGGTTCTGTTTCCTCTATTACTAGTGATAATTTTAAATTAGGTACAGATTTAACTCCTCAGCAGTTAATGCAAGGAGCATTTTCAGGTGTGAATATCAGCCAGAATAGTGGTAAACCTGGAGGTTCTAATACGATTCGTGTTCGTGGAGGAACATCTATTACTGCTTCGAATGACCCTTTATATGTAATTGATGGAGTACCTATTTCAACTTCTGCCGGAGTAAACCAAAGTAATATAGGGTCCTCCACTACTGATTTTTTTGATCAAGAGCCTATAAATCCGCTATCTAATATTAATCCTAATGACATTGAATCTATAAATATACTAAAAGATGCTTCTGCTACTGCAATTTATGGTTCTAGAGGTGCTAATGGAGTAATTATGATTACTACCAAAAAAGGAAAAGCGGGAATGCGTCAACTAGATTATAGTTTTAATTTAGGTGTTTCTACTGTTGCAAAAAAGCTGGATGTTTTAACAGGTGATGAGTATCGTAAGACTGTATCTGAATTAGGTTTGACTTTGGATGATAAAGGACAAAATACGGATTGGCAAGATGTTATTTTCCGTACTGCGATTAGCCAAAATCATTATGTTTCTTTTATGAGTGGTAGTGAGAATACTAGCTATCGTGCTTCTGCTGGTTATAGTAATCAAAATGGTGTTATGGAGGGTTCTGGCATGAAAAGTGCTAATGCTCGTATGAATATCAATCATAAAGCATTAAATGATAAGTTGAAACTAAATATGAATATTAGTTATGGAGAAACAAATTCAGATCAGGCTCCTGTTTCAAATACTGTAGGTAGTGAAATGGGAAGTAGTATGCTGTATGAAGCTTATGTTTTCAATCCCACTTATCCAATTTATAATGAAGAAGGTGATTATTATGATGTGCCTCCATATCGTGTAAATCCAGCTTCATTCTCTAAAGAATTATTGGATGAACGTGCGACAAGTCAATTTTTAGGAAATCTTACTGCTGACTGGAATTTCTATAAGCCTTTTACCTTGCAGGTAAATGCAGGATATAATAAGAATACAATAAATCGTAATTCTTATATTTCAAAAAGTAATTTATTGGGAAACGGTAATAATGGATATGTGACTGTGCAGAAACTATCTGATTATTCAAAGCTATTGGAAACCATTTTAAAATATAATCAAAGTTTTGGAAAACATAATATTGATGCGATGGTAGGATATTCTTGGCAATATTTTTATAGCGAAGGACAGACTACAAAAGCTTATGGATTTTTATCTGATAATTTTAAGTGGTATAGTCTGGCAGCTGCACAGACAGTTGAATCTGTTAGCAGTTATGCTGAAAGTAATACCTTGATATCTATGTATGGACGTATAAATTATAACTATGCAGATAAATATTTGTTGACAGCAACGGTTCGTCGAGATGGATCTAGCCGATTTGGTTCTGGTAATAAATGGGGTATCTTTCCTTCTGTTGCTGCATCTTGGCGTATTTCACAAGAAGATTTTTTTCAGAACGATATAATGTCTGATTTGAAACTTCGTGCTAGTTTTGGTATCACAGGTAGTCAGGAAATAGGTAATTATAATTCTTTAAGTACTTTGGGAGCAAGTACCAATGGTTATTTAGTTGGAGGAGAAAAGATAACTATAGTACTACCTCAACAATATACAAATCCTGATTTGAAGTGGGAACAAACTGCTCAAACTGATATAGGTATTGATTTTGGATTTCTTAATGGAAAAATTAGAGGTAGTATAGATTATTATTATAAAAAGACAACGGACCTTCTTTTATCTGTAGCAGTTCCTTCTCCTTCATTAATTACTACACAAATAGCGAATGTTGGAACAGTTACTAATCAAGGTATTGAATTAGATTTGTCATTTGATTTAATGCGTACAAAAAATTTCGCTTGGGATGCAAACTTGAATTTAAGTCATAATAAAAATGAGGTGGTAAGTTTGTCTAATGGCCAGTGGACAGGAGATAATATGCAAGTTGCGCCGTGTCAAGGACAAGGATTATCTGGTACATATGCTCAATTGATTATGCCAGGACAACCGATAGGTACATTTTATGGTAAACGATTCATTGGTGTAGTAGATGGAGTAGAGCAATTTGCTAACGATGGAGAACCGGAGGTTATTGGGTGTGCTCAACCAGACTTGACATTTGGATTGGGAACAAATCTTCAATATAAAAATTGGACATTATCATTGAATTTCCGAGGAAGTATAGGTAATGATGTATATAATTGCACAGCCAATAACTTGGCATATTTAAGTAATCTTCCTGGTAGAAATGTATTAAAAGAAGCTGTAACCTCAGGTGTTAATCGTGATCAGGCAAAAGTTTATTCTTCACGATTTATTGAAGATGGTTCTTTTGTGCGTTTGGATAATCTTTCTTTGGGATATAATTTTAGTTTACCGAAATTATATATTTCAAATGCCAGAGTATTTGTTTCTGCACAAAATCTGTTTGTTATTACAGGTTATTCTGGTGCTGACCCTGAGGTCAATTCGGAAATATCACGTACAGGAGTTGCTCCATTGGGAGTTGATTATTTAAGTTATCCTAAAGCTAGAATATTTAGCATGGGTATTAATCTTTCTTTCTAATCATCTTTAAAATAAGTAAGCATATGAAAACAAAAAATATAATAAAACTAATATTCTTATCTTGTCTAGGAGTTGGTTCTTTAACTTCTTGTTTAGATCTTGATGAAGAATTATACGGTAGATTATCTCCTGAAACTTATTATCAAACAGAGGAAGAAGCATTGTCTTCGGTTGTTGGTGTTTATTCATATCTTTCGTATATGTCAAGAGCTGGTGGTGACGGATGGCGTATTGGAGAATTTGGTACAGATGAATTTTTCTGTCCAGGTAGAGCTAGTGGAGGATGGTATGATGAAGGTAATATGGAGATGATGTCGCATAAAGTAACACCTAATAATGAGCGTATAGCTACTTGTTGGGGAACTTATGTATTTCCGGGTATTGGTGCTGCAAATGCGGTTATGGCTAGTTTAGAAGCTTCTCCAATAGTTGAAAGCTTAAAACCACTTATTGCAGAAGTTCGTGCTTTACGTGCCTATGGGTATTATTATGCTATGGATTATTGGGGAAATGTTCCTGTTTTTACTGAGGCTCGTGTTGATCCCAATAATTTGCCTAAAACGACTCCTCGTGCAGAAGTTTTTAAATTTGTCGTGGATGAATTTACTGAAGCAGCAAAGGATTTACCTTCTATTAAAGAGGTTAATAAAACAGATTACTATCCTCGTTTGACAAAAGAAGCAGTTTATACAGCTTTAGCTTCATTATATTTAAATGCTGAAGTTTATTCTGGAACTGCACAATATGATAAGGTTGTAACTATGTGTGACAATGTTATTGAAACCAATAGTTATGAATTGGAAGATAGAGTTGGCGATTGTTTCTTGGCTACAAATGAAGCTAATTCGAAGGAAATTATTACAGCTTTCTCTGTAGATCCTTCCAAAGGAGTAGATGGTAATGAATTTATATTGTATGCGCAACATGCCTTAGACCAAAAAAAATATGATCTTCCTTTTGCACCGGCGAATGGTTATTGTTTCACGGATGAAGCTTTAAATAGATATGAGAAGGGTGATGAACGTTTGGAGTTATTAGAATATGGACCACAGTATTATCAAGATGGAGTAACACCTTTATGTGATGAAAATGGAAATCAGTTGGTTTTAACTACTATTAAAGATATGATTTCTGCACAAGAAAATGAGGGATATCGTGTTTTAAAATATTCTCCGGTTGGAGTTGTTTGGGCCGGAAGTAAAGGAGATAATGATTATGTATTGGAACGTTACTCTAATGTTCTTTTAATGAAAGCAGAAGCTTTGTTCCGGTTAAATCAGGATTTGGATGTTGCATTAGAATTAGTAAATCAAGTACGTCGTCGTAGTAATTGTCCTGAGTGGTCTGATTTGACTTTACAAAAAATAGAAGAAGAACGTGCTCGTGAATTTATTTGGGAAAATCAGCGTAGAAGAGATATGATTCGTTTCGGATCTTTCTTTAATAATACTTGGTTTTACAAAACAGAAAAAACTGAATCTTGGAGAGGTATATATCCTATACCAGCAATCCAAATAACAAATAATCCGAATTTGGAACAAAATCCTAATTATTAATTTATACAGCCAAGTTACATAGATACTGATGTGATATGTAACTTGGCATTTAATTTTTTGTATTATGAAGTTTATAGTGGGATTAATATGTATCTTTTTTTCTATAAAAGCTTTTCCTGAATCTATATATTATAAAGTTGTTGCTCAGGATGGCAGTGGTGATTATTTGACAATTCAAGAAGCCGTAAATTCAGTTCTTGTATACCAGGAGCAGCGTAGTGTCATAAAAGTAAAGCCTGGCATATATCGTGAAAAACTGGTTATTCCGGCTGCATGGTGTAATATAAGTCTGATAGGAGATGATCCGGTAAATACCATAATATCTTATGACGACAATGCTAATAAAAATAACATGGGGACATTCAGTTCGTACACTGTTTTGGTACATGGCGATGGTATTCGTTTAGAAAATCTGACAATTGAGAATGCTTCTCAAATGCAGGGACAAGCGGTAGCCTTACATTTAGAGGGAACAGAATCGGTTATTATAAATTGTCGTTTGTTGGGAAATCAGGATACAGTATTTACAGGAAACAAATATGGACGTTTTTATTTTTACAATACTTATATAGAAGGAACTACCGATTTTATTTTTGGTCCTGCTACTTGCTGGTTCGAACATTGTGTTATACACAGTAAGGCTGATTCTTACATTACGGCTGCATCTACTCCTGCTTCACATCTATTTGGATATATTTTTAATGAATGTAAGTTGACGGGTAAAGATAATCTGGAAGTTTACCTAGGGCGTCCCTGGCGTGAAGCAGCCTATACCTTGTTTATGAATTGTTATCTGGGAAAACATATCCGTCCTGAAGGGTGGCATAATTGGGGGAATCCTCAGAATGAACAGACTGCTCGTTATTTGGAATATAATAATAGAGGTGAAGGAGCTGATATTTCCAGACGTGTATCTTGGGCAAAAGTTTTGACTCGTGATGAAGCTGATCGTATAAAAATAGATGTTGTTTTTCCAGATTTAAAAGAATGGAGTTCTTATTATTCTGGAAAGTAAGAAATAATTTTTATACAGAAATACAGGTTTCAAATAATCAGCCTGTATTTCTGTATAAAGTCTAGTGATAATAAATATTACCTATCAATATTATTTTTATATTCGGTAGGAGATATGCCATAGGTTTGCTTGAAGCATTTACTAAAGTAATGGGCGTCATTGAATCCTACCATATAAGCTATTTCTGAAATATTATATTCTTTACTTTCTATTAATTGTAAAGCTCGTTTCATTTTCATTTGTTTTAAGAAATCAATAGGTGATTGTCCTGTTATACCTTTTAGTTTTCTGAAAAAGTTTGAACGGCTCATATCAACAGATAGAGCCATATTGTCTACAGAAAAATCACAATTATCCATGTTTTCTGTTATTGTTTGGATAAGTTTATCCATAAATTTCTGATCCGATACAGATAATACAGGCATATTTTCCTCTTTTACGGATTTCTTTTCTGATTTTGGAGAAAACAGTGTCTGACAATAAATTTGTTGCAAACGTTTGCGTTGTTCTACTAGGTTGTGTATTCGGGCTTTTAAGTAAGTTGCACTAAATGGCTTGGTTATATAGTCGTCTGCACCATATTGCATCCCTTCTAGTTTACTTTCGATAGACGATTTAGCACTAAGTAAAATTATAGGAATGTGGCTGGTTGATATATTGTTTTTTAGTTCATTCAATAGTTCTATACCATTCTTTTGAGGCATCATGATATCACTAATAATAATATCGGGCAATTGCTCTAAAGCAATTTTTATACCTGTTTCTCCATTGTCTGCTTCTAAGATAGAATAAGATTCCGCTAATATTGTTTTAAGAAAGCGGCGAAGCTCATCATTATCTTCTACCAATAAAATTGAATCTTTGTTTTCTTCTGTTTTTTGTTCTGAATCTTCTGTGGTTGTAATAATCGTATTATTGGCCATTATTGGTTTTATGGTTTTATTCATAATATCATCGGATACTATGAATTCTGTATTAGGACTGAAATGACCGTTACCTTTTTGTAGATTTACAGTAAAACAACTTCCTTCGTTAGGTTGGCTTTCTACTGTAATAGTTCCATTATGCATTTCTACAAGTTCTTTGGTTAGCGATAATCCTATTCCTGTACTTTCTTGAGTATGGATATGTTGGTCGGAAAAGGTTTCAAAACGTATAAATAAGCGTTTTAGCTGATTTTTAGTCATTCCAATACCTTGGTCTATGATACTGATAGATATGATTTTTTCATTTTCTGTTACTTTTACTATAATATTTTTTTCTTTGGGAGTGTATTTAAAAGCATTTGATATTAAATTGAAAATGATTTTTTCTAATTTGTCGATATCAGCCCATAAAATAACTGGGTGTTCAGGAGCATTTAATGATAAGTTAATATGTTGCTCATTTGCCAAATAATTAAAATTCTCCATGATTTGACGTATGAAAGGAAGGAGATCAAATTGCTGTACATGCATTTTCATCTTTTTATTTTGTATTTTTCTGAAATCAAGAATTTGATTGACCAAACGAAGCATTCGATTGGCATTTCGTTCTATGATAAGTAATTGTTCACGAGCTTTATCTTCTATGGTTTTATTGTTTAGTAACTGTTCTACCGGTCCCGTTATTAGTGTAAGTGGAGTACGAAGTTCGTGAGATATATTTGTAAAAAAACGTAATTTGATATCAGATATTTCTTGTTCGATAGAAACCTTATGTTTTAGTCGATAGATAACAAATAAAATATAGGAAGTAATAAATATTATTACTGAAATAAGAAGTGTATATAGTAGATATGCCCATGGTGTTTCCCAAAATGAGGGTAAAACTGTTATGTCTATGCTTCGAGTATTATCTACCCAAATACCGTCACTGTTTGTAGAGCGGACTTTTAGAATATAATGACCTTTAGGGAGATTGGTGTAGTTGGCCGAACGTTCTTGTCCTATATAGTTCCAGTTTGTTTCGAATCCATCCAGTCTATAGGCATAAAACAGATTGTCGTGATTTTTCATGTCTAATGCAGCAAACTGAATGTTGAATGCATTTTGGTGATGTGGTAATGTTATTTGATAGATATCATCTATGTTTTTATGAATCAAGCTACTATCAGAAGGTGTTATGATTTTCTCTCCTGATTGAAATTGGGTAAATACAATAGGAGGAATATATTCACTATTTCGAATTGAGTCGGGGTGAAAATAGAGTGCACCTTTGAATGTATTGAATAGTAAATAGTTGTTTGGGGTATGTAATGCTTCTCCTTCATTAAATTTAAAATAAGTGGGAAGATCCCAGGATGAGTATGTTATAACTTCTTTAGTAGAAGGGTTGAATTTACATAATTCTTCTTCTGTAGCTAACCATAGGTTGCCTTTATTATCTTCCTCTATGGATAAAATAACATTAGCAGGTAAATGATTTTGGGTAGTATATGCTTGAAAAAGCAGGTTCCCATTATTATCTTGTATTGCTTTGTTTAGTCCTCCTCCAAAAGTTGCAAGATAAATATTTCCATTTATTTTACTAAATCAATAGTTCGTTAAAAATTCGCCAAGCCTAAGCGGCTCTGGCAGTAAATAAAATGAGTTCTTTGAAA
>OHAT01000097.1_pt1 | contig 91619 bp, 118 predicted proteins | sample 1577141 | NCBI WGS metagenome assembly OHAT01 (sample SAMEA3541578, study PRJEB24748) | human gut metagenome | biome: human gut; feature: human-associated habitat; material: faeces | place: China | collected 2012 | reverse complement strand
GATGGGCTGGCTGCCGGGGTAAACACTCAGGGCGTAGTCGCCGCAGCCGCCGGTGTGACCCTTGAGGATGGAAGCAGCCTCGTAGATGCTGTCGTACAGACCGCCTGCGCAGCCTGCAATGACGCCCTGATCCACACGCAGCTTGCCGTTTTCGATCTTGCTGCACAGATCCAGCTGCACATCCTTGCGGCCGATCAGCTTCTGCACATCCTGCTCGCAGGCGTGGAGGATGTCCTCCAGATTTGCGTTCAGTTCCTCGATGGTAAAGGCGTTGGAGGGGTGCATGGGCAGGGCGATCATGGGACGGATGGCAGAAAGATCCACCTCCACCACGCCATCGTAGTAGGCAAGGTCTGCCGGTGCCAGCTTTTTATAGTCTGCTGCACGGCCGTGCACCGCCAGAAAACGCTGGGTGACTTCGTCGGTCTCCCAGATGGAGGACAGGCAGGTAGTCTCGGTGGTCATGGCATCAATGGCGTTGCGGGTATCCTGCCGCAGGGAAGCAATGCCGGGGCCCACGAACTCCATGACCTTGTTTTTGACGTAGCCGCTCTTGAACAGCTTGCCCACAAGGGCAATAGCTACATCGTGGGGGCCGCAGCCCGCCGGCAGACTGCCGGTCAGGTAGATGGCCACCACACCCGGGCGGGCAACATCATAGGTGCGGCCCAGCAGCTGCTTTGCCAGCTCGCCGCCGCCTTCACCGATAGCCATGGTGCCCAGTGCGCCGTAGCGTGTGTGGGAGTCCGAGCCAAGGATCATTTTGCCGCAGCCCGCAAAGCGCTCGCGCATATACTGGTGGATGACTGCCATGTGCGGGGGCACAAAGATACCGCCGTACTTTTTGGCGGCGGACAGGCCAAAGCGGTGGTCGTCCTCGTTAATGGTGCCGCCCACAGCGCACAGGCTGTTGTGGCAGTTGGTAAGCACATAAGGAATGGGGAACTTTTCCAGCCCGGAAGCACGGGCGGTCTGGATAATGCCCACAAAGGTGATGTCATGGCTTGCCATGGCATCAAACTTGATCTTCAGGTTCTCGGCATCGCCGCTGGTGTTGTGTGCCTGCATAATATTGTAGGCCATGGTACCGGTCTTAGCCGCGGCAACGGCAGCGGCATCAAAGCCCTTTGCTGCCAGTGCCGCGGGTGCATTGCCATCTGCGGGCACCCACTCTCCGCGCGCATAGTACGCACCGCCGGTGCTGCATTTGATCATATCCAACATCTCGATTCGCCTCTCTTTTTGTATTTTCCCGCCCGCCGCAATTGCGGGCATTGCCCCGGCAGTGCGGCTATTCATCCCGAAAACAGCCGTCCCCTTAGCCTTCACCCCTTGGGGGAAGGTGGCGCACAGCACCGGATGAGGGGTATTTCTTGGCAACAGCACCCTCATCAGTCGCCTGCGGCGACAGCTTTTCAAAGACTTATAACCCCTGCCCTGTTACGGCAAAAGCCGTATTTAATTTTTATTATAGCATGAAAGGGCGAAAAGAGAAAGCATTTTTTATGAACCCTTACTGCACCTTTGCGGCGGCTTCCTGCTGCTTTTCCTTTTGCAGTCTGCGGAACACCACAAAATAGGCCGGGATCAGGAAGAAGCAGGCAAAGAGCCATGCCACCGGGCTTGCGATGCAGGCGGCAAAGTAGCCCCACAGCGGCACGAACCAGAAGCCCACCATGGCGCGGGCAATCATCTCAGCCACACCGGCAAACATGGCAAGGCCGGAGTGCCCCAGACCCTGAATGGTGTAGCGGTAGATGATAAGCACTGCCAGCGGGATGTAGAACACACTGTTCCAGAAGATGAAGTCCTGCGCATTGGCCATAATGGCGGTCTCGCCTGCGTCCAGGAACAGGCCGATCAGGGGCTTGTCCAGCACGCGCAGGATGAGGAAGGAGGCCACGCTGTACACGCAGCCGATGCCCAGTGCGGTGTTCACGCCGCGGTTCACGCGGCCCAGATCCTTCGCGCCCATATTCTGGCTGGTGTAGGTGGTCATGGCGGTGCCGATGCTCTCCAGCGGCACGCTGAGGAACTGCGCAGCCTTGCCGCCGGCGGTCTGCGCCGCCACGATATCGCTGCCCAGACCGTTCACCGCGCCCTGCAGCACCACGCTGCCGATGGCAGTAATACTGCACTGCAGACCCATGGGGAGGCCCATGGCGCAAAGCTTTGCGCAGTGCGGAGCGCTGATGCGCCCTTCTTCCTTATTCCAGCGCAGTTCCGGGTAGTGGCGCATGATGTAAATAAGGCTGCCGATGCCTGCCACAGCCTGACTGAACACGGTGGCAAAAGCCGCGCCGAACACGCCCATGTTGAACAGGATGATGCAGGCAAGATCCAGCCCGATGTTCAGCACGCTGGCCACCAGCAGGAAATACAGCGGGCGCTTGCTGTCGCCCAGTGCACGCATCAGGGCGCTGGTCACATTATAAAGCAGCGTGAAGGGGATGCCTGCAAAAATGGTGCGGATATAGATATCCGCAAGGTCGATGATATCGGCCGGGGTGTTCGTCCACACCAGCACCAGACGGGTCATAGCCACCGTAACGATGGTGAGCACCGTGGCAAAAGCGATGGACAGCCACACGGTATTGGCGGTGTAGCGGCGCATCTCGTGGTGGTCGTGGGCGCCGAAGGTCCATGAGATGGGGATGGAAAAGCCACAGGCAATGCCGTTGACAAAGCCCAGCACCAGATAGTTCAAACCGCCCACGCTGCCTACCGCCGCCAGCGCTTCCACGCCCACGAACCGCCCGACGATGATGGTATCAGCCAGATTGTAGAACTGTTGGAACAGGCTGCCCAGCATCAGCGGCACAGCAAAGGCAAGCAGCAGCTTCAGCGGGCTGCCCTGCGTCATATCTTTGGTCATGGAAATATACCTCCTGCCCACACAAAAAAGATGGATGTTCGCATTTTTGCCGTGAAAAACGCCCTGCCGGAAAAGCGGCAGGACGTTGATAAAGATTCATGAATGGTATTATAGCGGAGCAGCGCCGGTTTTACAAGACTTGGTTTGCATCAACATTTCCATTTTTTTGCCCAAAGAATTGGTGATTTTGCTCATTCCGCGTAGTGTGCCAAGAACTGTTTGGTGCGCTGTTCGCGCGGGTGGTCGATCAGCTGCTTTGCAGGGCCTTCTTCCACCACCACACCGCCGTCCATAAACAGGATGCGGTCGGCCACATCCCGGGCAAAGTGCATCTCGTGGGTCACGATGATCATGGTGGTCTTGCGGTCGGCCAGCTCCCGCAGTACTCGCAGCACCTCGCCGGTCAGCTCCGGGTCAAGGGCGCTGGTGGGCTCGTCGAAGCAGAGGATGTCCGGGTGCAGCGCCAGCGCACGGGCAATGGCTACCCGCTGCTGCTGCCCGCCGGAAAGCTGGTGCGGGTAGTGATCTGCCCGCTCCGAAAGCCCCATCTGCGCCAGCAGCTCTCGCGCCTGCTGTTCCAGCCGGGCGTGCACCGCCTTTTTGTTGGCGCGGTAGTCCGGGCGTTCCTTTGCCAGCAGCTCCCCTGCCAGCATCACGTTCTGCAGCGCCGTATACTGCGGGAAGAGGTTGAAGTTCTGGAACACCAGCCCGAAGTGCAGCCGCTTTTTGCGGATCTCGCTCTCCCGCTGGGTGGCGGGGTCGGCGGCGTCCCACATGGTCTCGCCGTTCACCCGGATGCAGCCGGTGTCCGGCCGCTCCAGAAAGTTCAGGCAGCGCAGCAGGGTGGTCTTGCCGGAGCCGGACGAGCCGATGATGGCCAGTGCCTCGCCCTGCTCTAAGGTAAGGGAAATGTCCTTTAAGACCTTTGTATCTCCGAAATTTTTGCCAATGCCGGAGGCTTCCAGTAATGCCATATTCTTAAAACCCTCCTCAGCAGCGGAAATAATCCAGTTTCTTTTCAGCCCAGTTGAACAACAGGGTGAGCGCGCCTACGAACACAAGGAAGAACAGCGCCGTGGAGAACAGCGGCCAGATTAAGCCCTTTGCGCTGTACTCCTTGGCCATCATAATGATCTCCTTGTTGGCGATGGTATTCGCCAGTGAGGTGTCCTTGACAAGGGTGATGATCTCGTTGCCCATGGGCGGCAGGATGCGCTTGACCACCTGCAAAAGGGTGACCTTAAAAAAGATCTGCGTGCGGGTCATGCCCAGCACCTGCCCGGCCTCGGTCTGCCCCTTAGGCACAGCCTCGATGCCGCCGCGGTAGATCTCGGAAAAATAGCAGGCGTAGTTGATGGCAAAGGCCACCACCGCCGCCACCATGCGCCCGCCGGAGCCGGAGGGCCACGGGTTATTCATGCCCAGCAGGCCGGGACCCAGATAAATGACGATGATCTGCAGCATCAGCGGCGTACCGCGGATGACCCAGACAAAAGTCTTTACCGCACCGGACAGCAGCCTGCACCGGCTCATGGAACCAAAGGCCACCACCAGCCCCAGCGGCAGCGCAAACAGCAGCGTAAGGGCAAACAGCTCACAGTTGAGCAGGAATGCGCCGGAAAGGCGCCCAAGGATCACAGACACAAAAACACACCCATCTATCGTTTTGTTTTACGCCCGGCTCAGTCGGCCAGCGCCAACTCGTACTTCTCGGCCAGCGCCTGCATGGTGCCGTCGGCCTTCAACGCGTCAAAGGCGGCGTCCACTGCGGCGGCGGCATCACTGCCCTTGCGGAAGGCCACGCCGTACTCCTCGGCGTTCAGCTCGTCCACGATCTTCAGACCGGCGTAGTCGGTGCCTTCCCCGATCATGGCGTTGGCAAGGGTCAGGTCCAGCACAGCGGCATCTGCCGTACCGGCAGCAACCTCCATCAGGCAGTCGGTCTGCACGCTCTTGGAAACGTAGTCAGCCTTGGCAAGGTTCTCGTCGCCCTGAATGGCGGCTTCACCGGCAGAACCGGCCTCGGCCACCACGGTCTTACCGGCAAGGTCGGCGGTGGAGGTATAGGCGGTACCCTCCTTGACCACCACGACCTGTGCGTTCTTGGCGTAGGCCTTGGTGGTAGCAGTATTGGCCATGATATCCTCGGTCAGGGTCATGCCGTTCCAGATGCAGTCGATGCTCTTGGCGTCCAGCTCCACCACCTTGGTGTCCCAGTTGATCTCCACGAACTCCGGCTCTACGCCCAGCTTTGCGCACACAGCAGTGGCAAGTTCGGTATCAAAGCCGGTAAAGTTGCCGTCGGCGTCGGTGTAGTTCATGGGCTCGTACACGGTATAGCCGATGACCATTTTGCCCTTGCCCTTGATGTAGTCCAGATCGCTGCCCGCTGCGGAAGAAGTCGAACCGGCTGCGCTGCCGGAAGCAGATGCCGCAGCAGAGGTGGATGCACTGCCGCCGCAGGCTGCAAGGCTCAGTGCCAGAGCACCGGCCAGAAATGCACTTGCAATACGCTTGAGTTTCATATCTTTTTCCTCCCATGGGGGACGTTCTGCGTCCCGCTTCCCTCTCGATTTACCATTTTACCATGCTAAAGTGGTAAACTGTGGTTATAGAATAGCGCGTTTGTCGCCGTTTTGCAAGAGGAAACCTTTATTTTTTGCACAATGCACTGCTTTGCCCCGCCTGTAAGCCCGCTTTTTGTGGGAAAGTGTGCACATACCCCTTCCGGCTTTGCGCCTGAGGGGGTATCCATAAAAAATCCCCCCGCACTTTTTGTGCAGAGGGACATCCTGTTTTTATGATTACTGCTCCGCCATGGCCTTCAGCGCCGCTTTTTGCAGGTCGGTAACTGAGATGGTGCACAGCGCCTTCAGGTCGGCATCCGTGCCGTCTGTGGAGAGCTTGCCGATCTCCACGGCGTTTTTGCCCTTCAGGTAGCCGCACCAGCCTGCGCTGTGCTCGTACCATTCCTTGCCTAACGCGCTTGCGCTGCGCATTCCGTAGCGGTCGCCCAGCTCGTTTTTGGTGTACACCGGCTCCCGCGGGGCAGACACGGTGCCGTCCGCGCTGACGGTCAGCTCCGGCTCGGTCATATCGCCGATAGCGCTGGTCACCCGGGCGTTCTCGTCCATAGTCACCACCGCCAGCGTGATCTTAGCCTGCACCTGTGCGTCCTTGTCGTCTGTGCCCGTAAGCCCCTGCGGCATTTCTGCCACCTCTACGCCCAGCTTGACCGTATCGCCCCGGGCAGCGCCCAGCACCTGCGCATTCTCGCAGGCGCGGACGACAGCATCCCGGTAACGGTCCACCGCGATGGTGCAGCCGGAGAGAAGGTCTGCATCGGTTGGCTTGCCGTCCGCATCCGTTTTCAGCTTCTTCACTTCGTCCGGAGTCTTGCCCTCAAGCCAACTGCCAAAGGCGTCTGCCTGCTCTGCCCAGCCCTTTTTCAGACCGGACACCTCTGCCAGTGGGTAGTCTTTCCCTTTCTGGCGCTTGGTGCGGGTGTCGGTGGGGGTGGTCACCTTGCCGGTGCTGTCCGCACTGACTGAAAGCTCCAGCTCGTCCAGTGTCACTCCGGCCAGCTTGCCGTCTGCATCCAGCAGCACGGCAGCCGCTACGGTGTGGATGTTGCCCGCACGGTCTGTGCCGGTCATCTCGGTCAGGACCCCCAGCCCGGTGCGCCACGCCGCGCTTTGCGCTGCACTGCTGCCCACAGAGGTGCTGCCGCTCACAGAACCGGAGCTGCTGCCGGAGTTTCCCCCGCCGCAGCCGGTCAATGTCAGTGCTGCCGCCAGCGTGCAGCACAAAAACCAACGCGATGCCTGTTTCATATCGTCACATACGCTCCCTTTCCGTGCCTGCATTGCAGACGCAGGCTTTGGAGCTAGTGTGCCCCGCCGCGCGGGTTTTATGAGCAGATGTTTACATCAGCGGGCTTAACAGCCGCAGCACGCTGTCCAGCACCGTACCCACCAGACCGGTGCGGCAGTCCGCGCACTGCACCTCCCGGCACTGGGGCAGGGTGCGGCGCACATCGTCCCGCAGGGTCAGCACCTGGCTGTTTTGCAGCAGCAGCACCCCGCACTCAAAGTGCAGAAACATACTGCGGTAGTCCATATTGATGCTGCCCACCACCGCCGCGCGGTCATCGCTGACGCAGCACTTGGCGTGGAGGAAGCCCGGGGTATACTCGTAGATGCGCACCCCCGCCCGCAGCAGGGGCAGATAGTACGAACGGCTCAGCCGGAACACCAGCTTTTTGTCCGGGATGCCCGGCAGCACCAGCCGCACATCCACCCCGCGCTTGGCGGCGTTGCGCAGCGCGTCCAGCATCTCCTCGCCGATGGCAAGGTAGGGCGTATAAAAATAAACGTACTGCTGTGATTGTGCCAGAATGTCCAGATAGACCGTTTCTGCCACCGGCTCCTCGTCCAGCGGGCTGTCTGCGTAGGGCTGTACTACTCCATCGCTGGCGGGCAGCACCGCAAGCTGCGGACGGAAGGCGCTGTAATCCTGCTCAAAGGGACGGAAGGCGTTCCAGAAATCCAGAAACATTACGGTAAAGTTCCACACCGCAGCGCCCTCGATGCGCAGGCCCGCGTCCTTCCAGTAGCCGAAGCGGGTGATCGCGTTGATATATTCATCGGCCAGATTGATGCCTCCGGTGTAGGCTACTTTGCCGTCTATCACCACGATCTTGCGGTGGTCGCGGTGGTTCATCACCAGCGAGAGCAGCGGCACCACCGGGTTAAAGGGAATGCAGCGGATATGCGCCCGCTCCATGCGCACCACAAAGTCCTTGGGCAGACCCAGCAGGCTGCCGAAGTCATCGTAGATCAGCCGCACGTCCACCCCCTGCGCCGCTTTGCGCCGCAGAACATCCTCTACGCCCTGCCACATCTTGCCCTGACTGATGATAAAAAACTCCAGAAAGATGCTCTTTTCCGCCTTTTCAAGGTCGGCCAGCAGTGCCGGGTACATGGCTTCGCCGCAGGAGAAATACCGGGCGGTGGTGTTCTGCCATGCGGGGTAGCAGCCGTATTGGGTCAGGTAACGGCTCACGCCCCGGTTTTCATCGCACAGACCGGCGGTCTGTCCGGGCTGCTGAGCGCGGTCTGCCCGGTGCGCCTGCTCCACCGCCTGCATTTTGCTGCGCAGACGGCGGGAGGGCCGCTTGTTGCCAAAGGCCAGATACAGTGCCCCGCCCAGCAGCGGCAACAGCCCGATGAGGGCGATCCAACCCACCTTATAGGCGCTGTTTTCATCCTTGCGCACCAGATACAGAATGATCAGCAGGCTTAACCCGTTGAGCACCCCGGTGACCCACACCCGCGCCGTGCCGGTGGTGAGGGCAAAAAAACACCCACGCCAGCCATGCAAGCTGCAGCGCCACCAGCACCACCGTGACCGTGATGCGGTTGAGGATGCGGTTGAAAAATTTGACGATCGGCAATCGGAACAGCATACCATCTCCCCTTTCCGTGTTTCAATACGGTTAAGTATAACGCGGTTTTTCCCCCTTTGCAAGCTTTTGGTGTCGGGTGCACCGGCGTGCCGGCCGCCTTTATTCCTTACAAAAAGTTCACCGGAGCGTCCGCAGATGCCCCGGTGAACCAAGATTCTATTCTATATTTTCCGCTCAGACGGTGGGGGCTTCGTTGTCCTCGTAGCCCACCATCAGGCCGCCGTACTCCGCGTAGTAGCTGCACAGCGCGCCGCAGCTGCCTACCTCCACCTTGGCCTCCGGGAACACCGCATGGACCATGTGCTTCAGCCGCTCCGCAGCGGCAGCATTGCAGCAGTGGTCGATGTGCACCCGGCCGTTGGTCAGGCCGTGCGCCTTCATTTCCAGCACCATGCGCTCCAGTGCGCCGTGCTCGCCGCGGGTCTTGCAAAGAACCTCCAGATCACCGGCATCGCTGGCCTGCCCGATGACCCGGATGCCCAGCATCCGCGCCACAGCAGCCACAGCGGGCTTCACGCGGCCATTGCGTGCAAGGTTTGCCAGAGACTCCAGTGCAAACAGCAGATGCGTGTGCTCATGGTACGCCCGGATCTCCTCGCACACGGTATCAAAGGGCTTGCCGGCCTTGATCAGCGCCGCCAGACGCTCCACCAGCAGCCGGGACTCCGCACCGGTGGACAGGCTGTCCAGCACAAAGACCCGCGCGCCCTCGTGGCTCTGCTCGTACTCCTCGCCTGCCAGCAGTGCAGCGTTATAGGCACCGGACAGCGTACCGGTAATGGTTACAACATACACCTCGTCTGCGCCCTCGTAGGCAGCCATCCAGTCCGAGATGTTGGGGCAGGAGGTGCTGGTGCGGCCCTTATAGGTGCGCATCATCTGAGCCAGCGCGGGGGCATCCACCTCTGCGGTGTCCACATACTCCTGCTCGTCGGTCAGGATCTTCAGCGGCACACAGGCAAACCCTACATCGGGGAGCTCGTACACATTTGCAGAGGAATCTACAACGATTTTGCTTTTCATATTTTTCTCCATTTTCAAGCGGCGCACGCCGCAGTCATTCCTTTGTCCGTGACCATCATATCAGTTTTTCAAAACCCTGTCAACTGTTTTTTCAAATTCTTTTACAAAGTTTTCGCAGACCGTTGACCAATTTTCCAAAATGCGGTATACTATTTCACAGGCAGAAGTGCTTTTGCGGAAAGCAATTGCCATGCCTTTGCACAAAAACAACGTTCCTGCTTGCAAAAAGTGCAGGAGCATGAACGGAACAAGATGCTATGAAAGCTGAAACCAAACTCCGCGTTGCGGCGTGTGCTGCGGGCTTTGCCCTGCCCCGGTACAACGATCTCCCCTCGGTAGGGCTGTATCTGGACCAGACGGTGCAGTTCGTCAACGGCTACTTCCGCAGCTTCTGCGGGGTAGAACTGACCCCGTCCATGGTAAGCAACTACGTCAAAAAAGGGGTGGTGGATCACCCCATCCGCAAAAAATACACCCGGGATCAGATTGCATCCCTGATGTACATTGCAGTCTCCAAGACGGTGCTCTCGATCGAAAACATCGACACCCTGTTCAAAATGCAGCGGGAGCACTGCTCCGCCGGGACAGCCTACGATATCTTCTGCGAGGAGTTAGAGACTAGTCTTTCCGTGGTGTTCGGCGGCAAGACAGCCCAGCCGGAGGCCACGCTCAACGACGAGCGTCTGCTGCTGCGCAGCACCATTTTTGCCGCGGTCAACAAAATATATCTGGACTGCTGCTTTGATGCCTTGCGGCAGGAGCAGGCTCTGTGGTCGGACATCCTGCCGGATCTGGCGTAACAGAATAGCAGATATAGCAAAAGCCACCTGAAAACGTAAGTTTTCAGGTGGCTTTTATGTTGGTGGACGAACCGCAACGCCAGACGAACCCCCGCGTTGAGATTTCTCCTTACAGCGTTGTTTTCATCATCCCGCTTCCCGGAAAACTGGTGCGCCGATAAAATCCGCCCGCCGTTTCACGCAATATAATTTGCTTCTACGTTCTTTATTTTCATTCTTTCGGACAGAGGTTTATATTCCGTCACCTCCACAGACAACAAAAATCCCCCGCCAGCTTTCCTTTCGGATTGCCAGCGGGGGATTTTCAATTATGCAGTTTTAATGCACCGATTCGTCAACTTGCCGTACACGTCCTCGTACAGTTCCTGCTTGTCGCCGTTGTAGGTGTACTCGGCATAGATGCCGTCGCCGGAAACGGTGGTGGACAGCAGAGCCTTATAGTTCTGCAACGTCTTACAGACCCAGACTACAAAGACGTTCTCAAGCGTGATCTTGGTTTCATTGTGGCTATTGTACCACTGCACCAGCGCGTTCTTGCAGACACTCTCGTATTCTGCCATGCCAGTAATAACCATGTGTGTTCCGTCCTTTCTTATTCCTCCCGGATCGGGAGTGCCTTTGCTCTGGTATACAATTCCGTACCAGTTCCATTTCCGCCCAAGGCGTGATAGCTCTTGTACAGGTACTCAATGTTTTTCAGACCGGGCAGGTCGATGTGTCCGATCTCGATGTAGTGAGTGCAGGCTTGGTACAGTCTGTCGTGCAGGATTGCCAGCAGGCCGTCCTTGATTGCCTTGTTCTCTTCCTTTTGCGCCTTGATCTTCTTGGAAAGGCTACGGTATGCTGCGGTCAGGCCGCCCGCCACGATGCCGAAAACCCATTGCATCCAATACTTTGCAATAAATTCCAGCATCGTTTATTCCCCCAGCTTCTTGTCGTTGTCCTCCCCCGCCTTACCGAAACGGGCCACAGTTGCGGTTTCCTTGGATTTCTTTTCCATGTATGCTTCGAGTTTGCTCTTGGTGACTTTGAAGATCAGTTCAACGAAAAAGTCCAGGAACTTTTCGTTGATAGCCCAGTCCAGCCAGTCAGGGGTCAGATCGCGCAGGGCTTTGATAACCTGCTTCTTTTTCTCTTCGCCCATCTTCGATCCGATCACGTTCTCTTCTGCCCAGCAAATCCATTTGTAGGCAGCCTTTGCCACGACGACGCTGTAACCCAGGCGCACCAGAGCCAGCGCGCCGATGAACACGCCGCCGAACAGACACACGACTGCCATCCATGCAGGCATTGCAGAAATAACCATTTTGATAGCTTCCATGATATTTCCTCCGTTTCCTTTCTCTTAGCCTTTCCAACGGCTCTTTGCTGTGCGCACATCGACGTGCACAAAGTTGTCGTTGTAATACCGCCCGATGCCGCCCCGGTTGGGGAGCAGGGTTTCGACGTATGCGGCCAGCGTGTCCACCGACACGCCAGCGATCCAGATGTCCGCAGCCTTTCCGTAGAGGTGCTGGCTGTAATGGGACGCATTCTTCTGCTTCGCATTATGCGACGCAGTACGGAACGCAGAGTTGATGTTCACCGCTTTTCCAAAGTGGGTGCGGATTTTTTGCAGGACTTCCACCAGTTCCGAATCAATAAAGATCGGATCAGAGCCGTCCTTGCATCTGAACTCGCGCACCTTAAAATCCGTGGACAGCTTTTTCGTTCCGTCCTTTGCCAGCGAATAGGCGTTAATCGCCATCGTTCACATCTCCTTTCGGGCGCAGGTCTGCGCCACAGGCTCTTGTACAGCACTCGGCAATGAGCGTGGCAAACTCCCCGCGCTCGTCGGAGGTTTCAGCCCCCGCCGCTTCCAGCTTCTCAAGCAGCCTTTCGCACAGATCGGGCCAACTTCTTTTCTTCATAGGTTCCTTTCCAGATGTCCGTTTTCGGCCCGGTTGGTCTACCATACTTCTGCATGGTGTCCCTGTAGATCAGGTTCAACCGCCCGCGCAGGCTTGCACTCTGCGTGTGCGCCAGCAGCCCTTTGATGCTGGCAACGCGGCGGTCAAAATCTTCCTTGCTCATTTCCCCGGTGGCGTACATCTCCGTTATCTTCTTGACCTCTCGCTTCAACCTGCCGACGGTGGACTTGCGCAGTTTCATGTGGGTTGCGTAAATCCGCACGCCCACAAATTCAATGCCCATACTCACCGGGCGGATGCAGGTCTTGTCGTTCAGGTCAAGGAACAATTCATCCCGCAGGAATGCTTCGATTCTCTATTTCCACTCTTGGAGCTGTTCTTTCGTTTCGGCCAGAACAATTACATCATCCATATACCGTATATAGTAGTGGATGTGCAGAACGTGCTTTGCGTATTGATCCAGCTCGTTCATGTAGATATTTGCGAAAAGCTGGCTCGTGAGATTGCCTATCGGCATACCCACGTCGTATAACCATTCTTCCGGCGGCGTGTCTTGCGGTGTTTTCCCGCGCGGCAGGCCAAAGGCTTCTGCCCGACTGTTTATCACGCTGTCCAGAAAGCGCACCAACTCCGGGTCTTTGATTCTTCTGGACAAAATTTCTAGCAGCTTGGCATGGTTTACCCGGTAGAAGAATTTGGATATATCCAGCTTTAAGTAGTACCACTTCGCATCTGGTTTCCGGCTGACCTGCCGCATCCAGTATTGCAGGCGTTGTGCCGCTTTGTGGCTGCCCTTGTCTTTCCTGCACGCATACGAATCCTCGATAAAGAGTTTGTCGTATATCGGGTTGAGGTACTGGTATAGGCTCCACTGTACGATACGATCAGGATAGCGCAGGGCCATCACCAAACGCTTCTTTGGTACGAAAACCCACAGCTTGCGGTACGGGCCGAGAATGTATGTGCCGCCCTGCATCTGCGCTTGGATCACAAACAGGTTGTGTTCAAACGCCGCAGTAAAAGCCAAAATCTCTTGTCTGTACCGTTTTCCTTTGCGGGCGTTATGGTCGGCCTCACAGAGATATTCAAACTCTGTTATGACCGCCCATGCGTTTTGAATTGTCTTTATTTCACCTGGCATTTCTGCCTCTTTTCACCGTCGCCGTGTGTGACGTTACCGCCTCCACGGCAATTCAAAATTTTTCCGGGTTGTCTGCCCGGAATGGAAATGCGCTCCTTTAGACACACGCACCGACTATGACCCGTAGATCACAGCCCCCATATCCAGCGTGGTGTCGCCGCACATAATGTGACGTGGTGTAAAGCGGAACGGCCCCCGATGTTCCAGTTGGAATTGCTGCGCGGATTGTTGAGGTTCAAGTTGAACAGGCCAGCGTTGCCGCCATTGTTCCAGTTGCCGCCCCGATTCGGAAGCCGAGTATAGTACATTCCCATGTATGAAAATCGGCAAACCGCTTATAGCGTCTTTATGTAGCCGCCCAGCAGTTTGCCTATTTCCTCGTTGTATTTGGCCCATACCTCGTATTGGTGCATCGTAAGTGGCGGCGGGTACTTGCCCCCGTGTAACTTCTTACTCGCCGCCAGCCGTACAATTCCGCGCAGTACGTCCAGCTCCACGTCGAGATTCTGGGTCGTGGTTTTCTTAAAATATTTGCGGTCGATTTCGATACTCAGGCGATAGATCGTCAGGATGGATTTCTTCAACTCGTCTGCGAGTTCCCGGTCTTTCCGTGGAAAACTCATTGTCAACGGGTAGCCGTAGTCCACCATTTCCTCGATCTTTTCCCTAAGATGAAACGGCTCCACCTTTTTCTCGTCGTTCTTTTCTCCCGCGCCCTTTTCGGGCTTTCCCTGCTGGGGCGGCACGTCGGTTTCTTTCGGCACAGTCAACACCTCCAAAAAATCGGCGCGGCGGCCCGCTGGCCCACCGCGCTTTCTGGTTTTTATTTTTCGCTTCTGTCCTGCGCTACCGCGCAGGACGACAGCTTATCAGGATTCAGCGGGCAGCTCCACAAAAGCGGAACGGCCCCCGAAGTCCCAGCTGGAACTGCCGCGCGGATAGCTGAGGCTCAAGCTGAACAGGCCAGCGTAGCCGCCACCGAACCAGCCGCCGCCCCGATTCGGAAGCCGCTCTTCTGCGCCGTTGTTGAACCAGAAATAATCGCCGCCATAGGTGGTATCAATGCCAGTGCCAGTAAGAGCGGCATCCGGCATCAGCGCCAGTGCCATAAGCACCAGCTTTGCAGCGTTGCCCACAGCAGAACCGGCAGTAATGTCCTTGAACGAGCAGCCGCGCCCCTCGTCTTTCTGGTCGGTGATTGTGGTGTCCCACACAGCCTTGCCGGACACGACGTTCAGCTTGATGGAGCCGGAGGTCGTGCCGTTGCCGTCGGGAGTAATCAGCGCACCGTCGCTGGCGCGGATTGCTTTCCATGCTGCGCTGGAAGCAGCCGTGGACACGGAGTTGTCGGCGGCGTTGTTGTCTGCAATGATTTGCAGTTCGCCCTTGTACAGACGCAGGCCGAGCAGCCATTCCCACACGTTGCCGTTCATATCCCAGATTCCGTCCATCTGGCCGTTGTGGCTCCACGGCAGCGGGCCAGTACCAGTCAGCACGCGGGCGGTCTTGCCGCTGTCCTGCACGCCAGGTGCGGGGATTGCATCGTAGGTGGACTCGTTTGCGTCCTTGCCATAGTTATTATTGCCCCGCGGCTCACATCCGCGCTTGTGGCACCACAGGGCAACGGCGGCCCACTCGGCCACGGTGGCCTCATGCCAGCCCGTGCCGTTTGCCTTGGTCTTGCTGGCGAACCAGTCAAAGTTCTGGCTTACGGTGGGATCTTCTGCGGGCAGGCTGTATGCGCGCTCGTTGTAAACCTTGGTCTGGTACTTGCCAAAGTAGAAGCCTGCGATTTCCTTGCCGTTCACACGGAATGCCGGGTGAATGTCTGTGCTGGTGGTGGACAGAACATCACACAGGCGGAACGCAGGAATCCACACAAAGACAGACGGCATACCCTTGTCGTCCATCAGAATTTTGTTCTTTGGAAATGCGCACTGCAATGCAAATGCGGCAGCCTCGAAATTGTTTGCCATAGTCTTTTACCTCCTTACAGAATGTTGAAGTCCTCGACGCTCCACAGGCTCAAGGTCACCTTGTCGGTGTCCAGCGGCTTTGCCTTGCGCTCAATGTGAGTCTTGGGTGCGGTGTCCTCGGCGCTGTCGTTCTCGTCCGCCACTTCTGCGGCGGGCATGACCTCGTTTTCGGCCTCGCCCTCAACTTCTACTTCCTCATACTCGGTTGCCGGAATCTCGACGATGGCAACATAGAAGCGGCCATCTGCGTTCTTTTCAGGCAAGGTATCGGGCTTGTCGATCAGCAGCAGGTTGCCGTCCTTGTCACCGATCACCGTCTTGGTAATATCGCTGTCGCGCTGGTACTTTGCCAGGTTCACGGTCAGTGTGCCGTCTGCAAAGTCCAGTTTCGTGCCGTTCAACTCGTACTCGATCTTCCGGCCCTCGTTCAACTCTACAACTTTCATGTTACTTCATGCCTCCTGTCACTTTCACGGTCACAACGACAGTCTTTGCGCTGCCGTCATGGGTCAGCTTGAAGCCGTTCACCAGCTTGTCGCTCACGGTAATGTCGCCCAGCCTGCCGCCGGAATAGCTTTTGACAGCCACATCCACGTCATAGTTGGTATTCTTGCGGGTGGTCGTCAGGGCCACCGCCGTTTCCTTTGTGCAGAACGGCCACGGATTGCTGTTCGCGGTCAGGGTTACTTCCTTGACCTCCGCGGCAATCTCCGACTCCACCGCCGACAAGCGGCTGTTCTGCGTGGTGTCGGTGGACTTGATGCTGGCAATGTCCGTGTCGTGGCTGTTGCTGGAAGTTTCCAGCACACCCAGCCTGCGGCCAAACCACAGCACGACGTTCTGAATGATGCGGTATGCCAGATGGATGTCGGAAATGCCGACCTCCATGTTGTTCAAGTTCGCCTGGTCGATCAGCGTACCCTGCTGAATAACCTGGCCGTCCTGATCCTCCACCTGGTCTACCCAGAATGTTCTATTGTGCATAACCTGTTGTCCTCCTTTACGTTGCTTCCACCAGCGGGAACGTGAAGCGCAGGAGTCCGGCGTTCACGCTGTCGCGGGTCAGGCTCACGGTCTGGCTCCCGGCCAGTTCACCGTTGCGGTCATACACACGAACCGCCGTGATGGTGTCTTTCTGGCCGGACGACGGAGCGTTGACGTACACCACGACTGCGTTCCCGACAACCTGCTTCGAGTTAATTTCGCCGTCTTTCCATGTACTGCCGTTAAGCTGGTACTGGAAGCGGCTCACCGCCCGCAGCAGTTCTTCGCGGCGGGCTTTCAGAAAAGTATCTGTGAAAAAAGCCATGCTCTTTCTCCTTTCCCTGCATAATAAAAGCCCCTGTCCGGGGCGGTTGCAGCGTTACTTGTTACACTTTGCTCTGCCGCAGACGCGGGGCTTTACCTTGAACGCCTCCACCTTTACGGCGTTCGATACCGTAGCGGCGGAACTTGCGCCCAGCGTGGCCGCCTGCAGCTTCTCGCCAGTTGCCGTGCCGTCGCCGGATTCCGCCGGGTGGATTTTGTAAGCGTCCATCTGCGGCGTAGCATCCAGCGTTTGTCCGCCGCTCCATCCCTTTGTGCTGATCCGGGGGATTGTACCCGTGATCTTCGGGCTGTCCAGGAATGCTTCTGCCTGTCCGCCGACGTTCAGCAGGCCGTTGGACGACCAGCCTAACGTACTGGGCCGCCAGTATGTGCCGCAGATTGCCACCCCGCAGATAGGGACTTTGTGCGCCATGCACTCCACCTGCGCACCAATGGAAATTCCGTGCCGCACCATGTAGCTGATATGCTCAAGGTGAGCTGTCAGGCGCTTGGTGTAGCCCAGCAAATCTTCCATTTCGTCGATGGTGTGATACTGCGCCGGGGCATCGGTGATGTTCACATTCAGCCGCCAGAAGCCAGGAGTGCCGCCGTAGTCGAACCACTCTTCTACTTCGGAATCCGGGTAGGTCACGCTGACCTGTTCCCGGACGGCCTTTACCGTTCCGGCGTACCGCTGAATTTCAATGGCCGTCTTGATGATCCTGCGCTTTGTTTCCAGGTCTGCGGCGGAATCGTACCACTCAACCTTTAGATACACGGCCATCTGGTCGAGCGTTTCTTCGGAGCATTTGTCCACTTCTGAGAACGTCACACCAGCGTCAAGGCAATCCAGTACCCGGCCCTGCAACTCGGCGTAGACTTCGGACAAAACCTGCACCCAAGGCTGGGCGGCGACGATCTTAGGCACGCCGTCGGTTATCCTGGCCTCGCGGAGTTTAATCATCCTCGACACCTCCATAGACGACCGTTGGCTGGCCGCTCAACTTCGGAATTTGCACGAGTGCCTTTTCCTTGTCTGCGCCGCTCTCCACCACCTTGAAAGCAGGTTCCCGCATTTCCACGCGCTTCACGCCCGCGGCGCGCAGACGGTAGATCAACTCCATTGGGTTAATGTCCCGGCCAATGGAGCGTTGCCAGTCCTGGTACTCCTGCACCGCCTGTGCCACATTCTGCTGCACGATGTCGGCGTTCTTCTTCGAGCTGGCTCCGATGTAGTAGGTGAAGTCGATGCTATACTCCACCTCTTCCGGGGCCTTGCAGATCACAAGGTCTGTCATGGGGCGACGGGCCTCATTCATCATAAAGGTTTCCATTTCGGAAATGTCCTTTTCGCTCGGCATCTTTCCGCCCGTGAGCATGAAGTAGATGTACGCCGTGCAAGGCTGGCTTCTCGGAGAAATCGCAATGGCATTTTCAATGTCAGAGCGAAAGCTCATAGCCCAGAACTCGTAGGCATCACGCGGGCCTGCGCAACTGTACGTCGTGGGGGACAGCCAGATTCTACGGGTCAGGCTGTCGTCGCTCTCTACATCTGCACCGCCGCTGCTGGTATCAATGTTCACAGCGCCAGCCACAAACGGGATTGCGTCTACCAGCGTATCAATAACGCCCGGTGGAATATCGTTGCTCTCCGCACCGACTTCTTCCGCCTTTGCCAGCACATCAACGCTCGTTTCGCCAATGTCGATCTGGGCGTATTCCGTCGTGGCAAAATAAATACCCGCACCAGTTCGGATGCGTGTTCCCTGCGGAATCATTGCCACGCTCTTCTGCGCCGCCGACAAGGTAAAGCGGATCGTCACCGTGGCGTATGTGGCTGGGTTTCTTTTCACGCCGAAAGGCAAGCCGATGTTGTCCAGCTGCGCGCCCTCTGCCGATTTCAGCATGGCGGCCAGTGCGCGCCGTTCCGCCACCTGCATAGCCATGTAGTACAGCATAGCCATGCTTTTAAGGGTCAGCGTCAGCGGGTCACTGTCGTACAGCGGCGGGGCCTTGGCATAAACCTTTTTGTAGTTCTCGGTGTAGATGTCCATAACAAGGTCACGCGCACCTTGCAGGGTGAGATTTCCTGTTACGCTGTACTCCGGGATGTCTGCAAACTCTGTGATATTAGACAATTTTCACCACCACCTTTGGCCGGATATATCCTTTCTTGCCGTCCTGTTCGCTATAATCAACCTGCTGCACCTGCGCGTGCTGTTCGTAGCGCGCCGTCTTTCGGGTGATCTCCGCGGTCAAGAGGGCTTCCGCCGCTTCCGCCGGGAGGCTCAAGCAGGAAATGTCCAGGCCAAACTCCCGGTCAAGGGTCTGTTCTCCTACTCGGCTTCCGTACAGCGTTATGAGGCGATTGTACACGTCGCGGTCTTGGTCGCCATCGGACGGCTCAACTTCAACTTCGATGTCGCCCAGCAGCAAGTTGTTCAGTTCGTCACTCATACATACTCCTTTAGGGTCAGCGTCACCTTGCAGGACTTGAGGCCCCAGAATCTATGTACCACGTCCCAGGTGTCCGACATTTTCTCGAACTTGAACGGATAGCGGGAAAGCGGCCTGTTGTTGATTATGAAGTAGTCAACAGCGCCAGCCTCGCACAATTCCTGCAAAGCGTTCAGCACCTTGCGCGGGTTTACTCCGAACTGTGAATTAAGCAGCAACTCGAACTGGTACTCTTTGAGTCCCGGCCCTACATACTCGCTCTTTTCCTTTCCGCCAATCACGCTATGGGCGGCCCAGTTGCTCGACGTGGAGCCGTTGATATTGTCCGGCGTTACGACGCGCCAGCTCGACACTGTGAATACCAGCCCTGCAAAGCTGCCAATTCCGCCCCATGCCATAGAACCACCTCCCGATTACTGCGGCTTCCCTGTAACGCCATCCACGGTATACTGGCCAGCAGTTGCGCCGCCGTCGTGGCCGTGGAGGTGATTCACAAGGCTTATGCCGTTTATCTTGCAATCTCCGCTCCCGCCGCTGATGTTCACGGTGGAGCCTTTGATTTCAACGTCCGTTCCCTCGATCTTGATAGTGCCGCCCTGCGTCAGCGTGACGGTAGAGCTACCGACTATGAATTTCAGATCACCGCCGATTTTGTGGGTTGCGTTCTTGCCGACCGTTTCCGTCGTATTTCCGTCGATCTTTTCTTCATAGTTGCCGCTTTTTCCGTCATAGCTTTCGTAGGCCACGCCCTGCTTGTCGTTGTAGTCGTAACGATACAGGCCCTCCTTTCCGCCGGGTGGCTTGTTGTCGTCGTTCCAAAAGGTTCCGATGCACGTCCCCATTTCCTGATCTGCGGAGTTGTGCAGGACGCACGCCATCTGCCCAACAACAGGCATCCGATACAGGTTGTTCGACACCATGCAGATTTCATCCGTTACGGAATCGTCGCGGTCTTTGTAGGCAACCTCTATCGTTCCCTTGTCGTAGTTGACCTTGGAAACCTCACCAACGCGGATCACGCTCTGCATATAGATCAGCCTCCCACTCTGCTTCCTGCGTATTCGTTCGTGAGGCCGCCGGAGTTATCCAGCGGTCGGGTGATACTATCAAGATAATACTTCCCGTCCATCTTTCCGTACCCCTGAATGTTCACGCACTGTGTTGCGTGGATATTCAAGTCGCCCATCGTCTTGAACGACACGGTGGTATTGGAATGATTCTTCATTGCAATAGCTGCTTCGAGCTGTCGTTTCGCGTCGGCCTCGCTGGACGCATACTGGTTTAGTTTCAACATCCTGTCACCGCTACCGACGGTGACATTGATATTGACTTTCTTCCGCTGGTTGGTGTATGTGAACACGCCGCCTGTGTATGTTCCGGCCAATGTGGTGTTCCAGGAAAAGGAACCCGGTACAATGTCCGCCGGGGTGAATGTCCTTACGGCATCCTTTTGTTTGTATTTCTCGCGGTCGAAAATCCAAATCTTCCCCATGTACACTTTCAGGATCAGGCCGTAGGTTTCGCACAGGCTCTTGAGGAAAGCACTGTCGTTGTCATCCTGTTCCTTGATGGCAATGTCCACATCTTCGGCATCCATCGAACATTGCAGGCTGTTGCGCTCCGCAATGGTCGAGGCAATGCGCTGGATGGATGTGTTCTTCCAGACCTGTTCTCGGTTTCTCTCGTGGAAGCCCGTATCGCTTGGCCGCGCCACCGCGCCGATTGTCAGCACGTCCGGGCAGCCTGTGAAGCCCAGGTCATCCACCACCAAAACGCCGCAGTCCAGTTCTGCGCTGTCGCCCTGCACGATCCAGTTTTTCGTGCAGAGCTTCGGATGCAGCTTTGCGGCAATGTCCGGCATCCACCCATTTTTCCATTTCTCGTTGCTGGCGTTCACCTTGATGGAAAGGCTATCAGAAGAATCCGATCCGCTGTCCGTAAAAGTGAAACTCTCTACATCGTTCTTAATGTCAGCGGTCATATCGTTGTCGTTGTATTCGACTGACAGGAACGCTTGGCGTGGTAAGAACACGTCGATCACCTCACTTCTTCCAAGGCGGCAGGTTTTCAATCTCCGTCTTTACCGTGACTTCCGGGGTGACAAGCTGCACCCCGGAATCAAACTGGTAAACGTCGTTGTACTCTCTGTTGGCGGCCATCAGCACGTCCGCCCGCATTTCGTCGTCATAGACGGTCTTTGCGATCCCGTCCCATGTGTCGCCGCTTTTGGTAACGTACATAGAACCGCCTCCTTATGCGTACTTCGTGCGCTGTTCTCTGCGCTGCTCTTCCTTGATCTCCTTTTTGATTTCAGCCTTGAACTTCTCGAACTGCTCACGCATAATCTGCTCAATCTCTGCGCGGTCAGCCTTTCCGTAGGCTGTGATCTGCGGGGAGAATACAAACTGCATCCCGTCGCCGTCGCCCCCGTCGGAGGTTCTGGAACTTCTGTATGCAGCCTGCGGAATCTCGCTCAACTCTGTTGTGCCTGCATCACGCGGCGGCAGGACGTAAAGGGGTACTCCCGTGTCTGTTAGAACACCGTTTCCCCAGCTCGAAAGCACCGTCCCGCCGTTGTAGGTTTTCGCCGCTTCGGTCAGGAGCGACGTTGCCTCGTTGTCACCAAGGTACTTTTTCAGCACGATGGGGGCCACGTCTGCGGCAATACTGGTGGCGGCCAAGGCCAGGGAGCCGTCGCCCGCCATAGAGTTATTCGCCACGCTCCACAGTAGCGAGGCCGCGTCGCCCGCCGTGCGGATGCCGTTGGAGCGCAGGGCATATTCGCCATACGCCTTGCTAAAGTCGATCAGGTTGTCCAGCTTCTCGCGGCTACCGTCGGTAAACCCGCCGTTGGCAAAGTAGGACACGTTCTGCGGCCCGATGGCACGGGTCGCATCCTCCCCGGTCACGCCCAGCATCCGGCCAGCCCGTACCCAGTGATTCACGTTTTCATCGTGAACGCTGCGTTTGAAGCTGATAACCGCCTCCGTCCCGGCCTCACCTGCGATACTGACACCGTGGGTGAAGCCGCCGTTGGCAAATGCAGGAGCCGGAACTTCTGCAAGGCTAAAGCCCCACTCCTTGCCCGCGATGCCCTCCGGCAGAGAAATACCGAGGATTTTTGTAGGCATCTTGATGTGGATTTTGTTCAGCGCGCGGATGATGGTATTTACCACGGAAACGCCGATGGAAGCAATGCCCTTTATCAGCCCGATTATTCCCTGAATCACAGGCTCAATTACAGGCAGGAGACCGTGAATCACATCCACGATTACCTTAATTGCGTTTACCAGCGTCGTTCCCACCAGGTCGATAATCGTACTAATCAGCGGGGCCACCGCCGGGAACAATTCATTCACCACAAAACTCATCACATCCGCCAGCAGGGGCTTAATGTGATTTACGCCCAGGTCTACGATCTGGCTTACCAGCCCTGTCACAGACTGGATAATGGGAATGGCCGCCCCGAACGCTTGGCCGAGGTCTACGCCAAACATACTTTTCCCGCTCAGTTTCTCCCGAATGTTCAGCAGGTTGTCCAGCGAGAAAGCATTTTTAATTCCGTCACCGATTTTCTTGACATCTGCAAAGAATGTATTGAAAATCGTCAACCCGGTCGGGCCAAAAACTTTCAATACGATCTGCTGAATATCTGCGAAATGGTCTCCCAGCAGGGACACCACCGCAATGATGCTGCCGATTCCAGCAATTACCGGGCCGAATGTTCCGAGCAAGCCCATAAACGCGCCACCCAATTTCCCGGCCACCGGGCCGAGAACCGTTTGCCCCACATTGAGTCCTGCTCCAAGGAACTGCGTCACGTCCTTTACGCCCTGCACAGCACCGCCGCCGATTTTAACCGCCGTCTGTCCAACTTTGGAAGATGCAATATTTCCGGCGAGCGTCTTTGCTCCGTAAAGCGTGTTGCCTGCAAAATTCTTTACGCCGCCGACCGCGCCTTTTCCGAGGCCGACCGCCTTTTGGCCGATGCTTGTAATGAAGTTGCCCAGCGGGCTGTTCATTGCATTCTGCATTGGGCTGCCAAATATTCCCGCGAGGCTGCTTGCAATTCCGCCGACTCCGTTCTTCGCCGTCTGTCCAAGCCATTTCCCGACTCCGATAGTTTGCTGAACCAAGTTCGTTCCGTGCAAGCCCTTTACCGAGTTCGCCACGCTCGTTCCGTATTGGCCCAAAGAACTTCCCTTGAGCATCCCGAAGAGGCCGCCGGAACTTTTGGCGGCTGTGATCTGATCTGCTGTTTTCAGAACATTCTTCCACAGCGTTTCCGGCTTGCTCGTTTTGCTCGTCAGTTGCTTTTTGTTTTTCAGACCGAAGATTGTACCGATAATCGTGTTCTCTGCATTTTGCAGAAAACCGCCGATACCGCTGGATGTAACAGGGCTGCCGTTTGCCTGAGTCATGCTGCTGTTTGCCAGACCTGCGCCCAGCTTTGCGGCATTCCACATATCCACGGTGTTTCCTGCGGCGGCGGCTCCTTTTCCGAAGATGCTGTCTTTTGCAACGCTCAACGGGCCAGTGCCTTTTCCGCCGCCAAAAATCCTTGTTGCACCATTCACCACTTGGAGAATCTGCGGGGCGACGGACATTGCGGCGAACGTCGCGGCGGTTCCTCCGATTACCTTTGTAACCGTCGCGCTGTTGTCGTAGCTACCGTTCTCGCTCTTTACGTTGATGAACTCAAAGAATTTCTTTACGATCTGCCAGAGCGATTCCAGCGCGCCGCCCAGGGCAGAAATTCCGTTTTGAGCAAGCTGTGCAAGCTGGCCTGTTACGCCAGCAATCAGTGGAGCGTTTGCCTCGACTTCTTTTGCAAACCCAACAAACCAGTCTGCGCCCTGTTTTACCACAGGGAGGAACGCTTCACCGAACGACTCCCGCAGATTGCGCCACGCATTTTTTGCAAGCTGGATGGAGTTCTCTGCCGTATCACTACGAGTCAGATACTCGTTTTCCATGCTACCTTGCCAAACGTATTGTCCGTTCTCGTCCTTTGTTTTGATCCAATCAAGATTTTGTTCCAGCATCGGAATGTTCTGTGCTATTTTTGTTGCGGACTCAACAGCACGTTTTCCGAAATACTGTCCCATCAAACTGATTTGCTGTTCCTGCGGAAGAACTTTAATGCGGGAGAAAAAGTCCTCGATTGCTTCAATGGAGTTATCCTGCATACTCTTTGCAAATTCCACAGGGTCTAGGCCCAGCTTTGCCATAACGCCCGCTTCGCTCTTCGTGGCTGCGCTGCCCGCCGTCCACTTCAAGAACATATTGCGCAGGCTGGTTGCGGCGGAGTCGTCGTCAACGCCCGTCGCCACCAGAACGTCTGCCATTGCGGCAACGGAGCTGGTATTAACACCAGCCATTCCGCCCAGACTTCCAACGCGGGTTACAATTCCCGCCAGATCGGCGGCGGTGGCATTCGTGTTGTTTGACAGGTAGTTTAATTGATCTGCCAAATTCACGATTTCATTTTCCGCCAAGTTGAATGCCTGCTTCCACGTCGCCATCCATTCGCCGGACTGCTTTGCGTCGGAGTCAAAGGCAATCGCCATCTTTGCGGCATCCGCTGTGTAGTTGAGGATTTCCGGGGTAGAGGTAACGCCGCTCTGACCAAACGCAGCAGCAATAGCACCAGCGTCCTCAAACTCCATAGGAATCAGGGTTGTCATATCTTTTAACCCGGATTTCATTTCGTCGTAATGCACAGTGAAATTGCCGTTGTCGTCTTTCAGTTCATCGACCACCTTTGCCACTTCTGCCATCGTGCTTTCGTACTTCATGGCATCTTTTGTGGCATCTGCAAAGAACTTCGTCGTGCCAACTGCAAGCCCGGTCATTGCACCGAGTCCAATTTTTCCGACGTTGCTTATCGTCTTTGCCAGCTGGCCGATCTGGCCGTTTGCGCTTTTTACGGCCTGCGCCAACGAGTTGTCAACTCGTCCGCCAATCAGGATAGAAAGTTCTAGTTCCTGATTTTTCGCCATTCCTCCGCCACCTCCTCGTTAATCTCCACCATTTCACGCACAGGGAGGTTGAGGTAAAAGTCTGCCCCCGTGTGCGTGACGGAGGCCAAACCTACCGCCGCCTTTCTGATTTCTTTGTAACCGCCTTTTACTCGAAAAAATCCTTATCGTTCACCGCGTTTTTCAGGGGCATAGCCTCGCACAGAGGCAGACCCAGGAAGAACTTCACGTCCTTGCCAGTCGCCATGCTTGCCATCAGGCAGCAGTAGTAGTAGTTACTGGTGCGCTCGATGGCACGAATGTCCTCTTCCTCCATGCGGTTCTCTGCCTGCCGGATGTTCATGCCCGTAAGGCTGCCCACGCCGGAGAGGTCAACTTCTGTGTGGGTTTCGCCCTTGTAGAGATAGGGCTTGTGCAGGTGCAGAATGTGGTGGCGGGTGTCGCTCTCGTCTTTCTGTGCAGGGACAGTGATCGCGCCCTGCACCATCTGGCGCACCTTTTTGCTTGCGCCGATGGGCAGGAGTTTGAAAAACTCAATGGGCAGGTCGGTTGCCTTGGCTGCCAGCTCGTCGGTGTAGGCGGTGGAGGTTTCGGGCATCACCATTGCGGCCAGTTCGCCGTCGCCCGTCAGCTTCTTCACGGTCAGCACCGCATCCTCGATAGTCAGCTTGTCCAGGCCGGACAGGTTGATTTCGGAATATTCCTCGTCGTCGAACTTGTACGGCTTTGCCAGCTTCACCAGCTTATCGTTGGTCTGCTCTGCGGCTGGTGCGGTCTGCTCGGTAACTTCCTGCTCAACTGCGGTAGAAACATTCTTTTCCATGTTGTTTTTCCTTTCTCTGCATACAAAAAATTGACCGCCCCGATTCTTTTCCGGGGCGGTCATGCCGTTTTCTTTTTAGATCAGCGCGCTCACATCCGCCAGCATATCCTCGCCGTTGACGCGATAAATGCCGTTGAGCTTGTCGATCTCGATAATCTGCTGACCGTCGTTCTCGATCATCAGGTAGGTGAGTTCCAGCTTCACCTTTGCGTCCATGCCCTCACCGGGCTTGATCTTACCGGGTGTGAACTCCTTGACGCGGCCCACCTCAACGATGCGCAGACCCTTGTAGGCATAGCCGAGGTTCTTGTCCACGGCCTGCTGGGCGGCGCGAATGGTAAGGTTTACCTGCCGCTTCGGGGACAGCATATCCACGAAAGAAGAGTAGATCAGGTTGAACGTGATCTCCTGTTCGATGGATTCAAACTGGCCGATGTTCGGGGCGGAAATCTTGCCGAGGATGCCAGTGCCGGAAACGTCGATAGTTTCCGAGGTGATGGTCGGCATAGAAATCTCGCTGGTAACGCCGATTGCCTTATTGCCGTTGATGTAGGTGTTATAGGAGTTGACGACCTCCGGGGTCAGGTTAGTGTCGAGTGCCATAGTCTTTTACCTCCTTGCGCCGCTTACTGGGCCAGGGCGGTGGACAGCGCATCCGGGTCAAACTCGACCAGTTCCTCGATGTCCTCCGCAGGGCCAAACGGGGTCATGTACTTGTGGAAAGTAATGCAGCCGTTCAGCAGGTTGGTGGTCGGGTTCTCCGACTCAAGGTATTTCAGCTCATAGCGGGCGCAGATGCCGCGGGAGACAAAGCTGTTGCCGCGGACGTTCTCGCTGTCCACCAGGGCCTCGATCAGACGCTTATTTGCGGGGCTGTCCACTTTCTGAAAGTACGTCTGAATGAACGTGTTGTCGTCCCAGCAGAAGAAGCGGCGGACGCTAAACCATCTGTCCTTGGGGTCGGTGTTGCCGGGGTAGCAGGCAGTGTTGTTGCCCCACAGGCGGAAGCCGTTGATGTTCAGCCAGGTTGCCACGCCAAAGCTGTTCACGACGTTGGCCTGCTCCTGATCGAGCAGCACTTCCGTGCCGTCTTTCAGACAGGCGGCGGAGATCGGGACGGTCTTGTTGGACGGGCTGACGTTCGGGATGTCGCCGTTATCCGCATCGGTCGCCACGGTCACAGCGGCGGCCATTGCAGAGCCAGCGTAGAGAACGTCGCCCGCCTTGGCGTACAGCCACACGGCGTAGCAATTTGCGCTGGTGACGGCCTGCTTCTCTTTCTGCTGCTTCACATCGTCGTACTTGGTCGCGCCATTGGTGGAACTGTCGATGTCCACGATGCAGACGCAGTTAAACACGCCGTTGATACGGGTGGTCTTTGCCTGCAAGCCAGCAGACACGATGGCGTTCTCCGACCAGCCGGGAGCGATCAGAATACCCGGAACCATGTTCAGCTTCGGGAAGATCATGCGGATGCACTCCATGCCGGACTCAACGCCAGCGGCGGAAACTGCGCCCACAATGTCCGCCGGGGTGACTGCGGACGGATCGATCTGAACGCCGCTCACGGTCAGGCTGGTTGCGGACTTACCCGCGCCGCCGGGGATAACAACGATATTGACGTAGCCGTTATCGTCAAACGCCGCAGTGTAGTCAGTGCCAGCGGTCAGCGTTGCGGATGCCGCCTTGACGACCAGCTTGTCCAGCAGCACGCCTTTCTCTTCCAGAACGGCAACTCCGCTGTTGATCTGCACGGTCTTTTCGGTCAGGTTCTTCTTGTGCTTGTTGGGATCAAGCACGTTGATAAGAACCATCGGTGCGACGTTCACGACCTTAAAACTTGCGCCCATGCTCTGGCAGAGGGTGTAGTTTTCGTAGTCGTCGCTGTAACCAACTGCCGCAGTTGCGCCAGCCAGCGTGTTTGCCAGCATGGGAACATTGGTGCAGTGGTAGGGGTCACTTGCCTGGTTGACAGGTGCAGTGCCGATTACGACCTGCAATCCTGCCGTGGCAACGACCGGGGCAACCAGGCTGGTTGCCTGCTCAGTGGTATATACGCCATGCTTATATGCCATGATCTTTTACCTCCTTACTCAATGGCCGCTTTCACGGCGGCAAAAAGAATACCCGCTGCGCTCTTGGGATTTTCCAGAGCTTTGCGGGTATCACTGAACTGTTCGATGGGAACCAACAGGCCCTTTGCCATCGGAACCGTTTCAAGGAAGCGGTTCATCATATCCGGCAGCATATCTCCGTCGGCGTACACCGTGTACTGTTTCACGGTGTTCTTCACGGTCGGGCCGCAGTAAACGACAGGGCCAGTTGCCTTAACCTCTGCGGCGTTCTCTGCCTGCTCGGCCTGTTTTGCTTTTGCAGTGCTCATGTGAGTGCCTCCACTTCCGGGTTGTTTTCTCTGCTCATGCTTGGGCCTGTAACGTCCATCTGAACAGTAGAGAAATAATACGGTTTTGTATCGTCCTGCTGAATTACGCAGGTAATCGGCATTAAGACGTTGAAGTAATCTCCAAAGACGTTGTACACTTTGAAATGCTGACTAATATCCTGCATGATGTTGTACAAATCCAGAAGAGCCGGTGCCTTTTTTAGTTTCTCAATCTCTTCCTTGCTTCGCGCAGGGGTTTGGTATGTACAGATAACCATGCTCATGTCAATCATTTCAGGCTCTTCTATGTCGGTGCTCCACCCGGCTGCTTTCACAAGCACGAATGGGGCAGCGGCGGCCAGTGTGTCCACATCCTCGTCGTTACCGTTATCGTCCGGGAACTCGAACTCAAAAAACTTCAGCTGCTTGTTCCCGCCCTGGCCGCTGAATGTTTTCCCTTCAAAGAGTTTTTCTAACTCCTTGCGCAGAACTTTTACCGCATCAATGGGGGTGTAGTTCGTCGGTTTGCTCACTTCTTCTTACCTCCTGCCTGCATCAAGATTTTTTCAACCTCGTGCCGCAAGCGATCCTGCAAGATGATCTCGCTTTCCGGCTCTACTTCTTCCCGCCATACGGTACTGTGCATAGAACTTGCAGACGGCGCAGACATGGTGTAAAGATATTCGATAATCCCGTTTTTGCTCTTCCACCGTGTCGGCTTCGGATTCTTTGCAGGCTTGCCGATAATTCTTTGCACCATGCCAACGTGTCCGCTCTCGAACCGCACCAAGAAGCCCTTGCTTCCCGGCCCGATAAGTGTTTGTCCGCCTGTCAGGTTATCCATTGGCGATTTTTTCAAAACCTTGCCTGTATGAAATTCAGGCGAGTGTACCCAGTTTCCGCCCATGTGTGGTTCGGTTGGGTTTGTCTTGAAATCCGCCAGATCGTTTCTTCGACTTTTGATGAAAATTTCTGCGGTCGGATTCTGTATCGTTGCGCGGTTTCGGAGTTTCAGTTGGTTTAGGTGGCGGCGGCCCGCCGTGCTTACGGCGTATCGGAGTTTCGCTTGCCGGATCATCATGTTTTTTGCGCGGGTCGCCGTTTGGTTCACCGCGTTTTTCATGGCTCTAGGAGCCTTGTCCTTTGCGTCGCCCAGTGCCTTTTCTACTTCGTAGATGTTCGGCACAGATACGTCATAGATTGCCTTCGCCATTACTGCCGCACCCTCTCAAGTTCCACCAGGTACAACCCGTGCTCCGTCTGGCAACTTCTGATCGTGTAGCAGATCCCGTCGTACTCCATCAGCTTTCCAACCTTTGGGGCCGTGCCGTAATCTTCCTTGCGAATGAAGAACTGCTTTGTGGACAGGTAAAGTCCCTGGTCAAAGTTCTGCTTTGCTCCTGCTTCCCAGTGTGCCTTACGTTCCTTGAGGGTCATTTCATACGGCACAACGTCAAACGGCTTCCCGTCGATTTTGTGCTGCTCCACAAACTCCTGAAAGAACACAGAGTCAATGTCCGCAAGGGCTTCTTCCAGAAAATCCGTCATGCGCTCCACCGCCTTTCTTTACGCGGTGGCCGCTTTGCTCTTTCTGGTGCGCTTTGCCGCCGGGGCGTTTTTCTGCGGCTCGATCTCCGGCTGTGCTTCCGGCTGACAGACCGCAACGCCCAGGGCGGCCAGACGGTCAGCTTCATCATCCGGCAGGCAAACAAATTCCCCCGCCCGAATCAACCGGGTGGGGGAGCCTGCCTTTTCACGGTAGCCGTAGCCGCCGGACGTGATCTGAACAGTTTTCATGCCGTTGCTCCTTTCTCACTTACTGCACAACATCTGCTGCGTAGATGTAGGGGCAGTAGCTCTTGGGTGCGGCCAGCGGGCGGCAGCCCAGACGGAGTTTGCGGCTATCCTCGGCCTGATCCACGACCAGCTTTGCCACGCGCTTTGCGGCATAGGTGGTGTAGTCGATCTGGCCGTAGTCCATCTGGGTGATGGAGCCGTACATCATGTGGCCGCAGTCGGGAGCAGTAACCATAGCTGCGGTCTTGGGGAAGAAGCTGGCGATCTGGCCGTTCTCGTCCTCGTAGGTTTCGTCCACAGAGAACACGTTCAGCATGAAGCCGCCGAAGTTCAGAACGCCCATGAACACCACGCCGTCGTACTGGGTGAGCTGCTGGCGAATCTCGCCAACGATAATGCCGCTGTTCTTGTCGAGAAGCTGGCGGGTCTTTTCGTCGGCCAGGATGTAGTCGGCAGCGTCAGTACCCAGAATCAGGTCTTTTGCAGGCAGGCCGCGATAAGAGAGCATCCGGCACATAGCCTTAATGTCTGCCCAGAAGTCGCCGCCAGTGGCGTTCCACTTCTTTGCGACAGTGTAGGTATGGTCGCTCTTGTTGTCGTAGAAGCGCACGATCTTCTTGTCGCCCTTGGTCTTGCCGTCGATCATTTCCTGCATAGTGCAGCCGTTGGAGATCATGGTCTGTGCAGCCATCCATTCCTCGGTGCCTGCAATGCGGTTTTCCATGTCGTTCATGTCATCTGCCAGCAGACGAGCGGCGCGCTGTGCTTCGTCCATGCCCGGATACAGAGCCTCACCAAAGCCACGCTTTTTCAGCTCGTCCATAGTCAGCACGCGGGACGGCGCAATGTACGCAGGCTGGTAGGAATGAACCTCATAGCCGCGGCGCGCAATGGGAATGTCATGTACGTCGGGAGCAACGAAAGCGGCCAGCTTACGGTCGCCCTTGCGGTACTCCGTCAGCACCTCGTCGGCCTTGAAAATATCGCCTGCCCCGGTGGGGAAATAGCGGTCTTTGAAGAAGCCACGCTTCGGCACGATCTCTTCCGTGATGGCCTGAAGAATGACGTTATCAAAGAAGTTCAGCAGAATTGCCATAGTAAACGTCCTCCTGTTACATTTCGATGATGGGCAGGAGCGCAATGTCGCGCATACGCAGAGCGTCCTTGTCCGCCTCGGTCATGGTGTAGCTGTCCTTTACGGTCAGCTTTTCCGGGTTGAAGCAGCCTGCCAGGTAGACCACGACAGTTTCATCGTCGGTAGTACCCACAGTCACGTCCTGCACCAGAATGCAGTCCGCGGTCAGCGTATCGCCAGAAGTAGCAGTGCTGCCCAGGATGTGCAGCTTGCCGTCCTTTGCGCTCTTGGCAAACACAGTGCCGCGAACATAGGTCGTCTCTGCCGCGCCTTTGGCGATTACGCCGGGGCCGACGCGCTTCTTCGGGTTGAGACCAACGATCAGGCCGTCGTACTCAACCTCGCCCAGCTTCTCGTTCAGCATCTTTTCAGCCATAACTTAGCCCTCCTTCTTGGGGTGCAGCAGGTTCTTCACCATTGCCCGCTTCTCGGCATCGGTCTGGTTCTGGTTCTTAGTGCCAGTGCCAGCCACGCCGTCGGGGGCTGCGCCGCCAACGCTGTTTGCGCCGCTGGTGTTTGCATCATCTGCGGTATCTTCCAGCAGCTTGCGGTGATTCTTCTTTGCGTCAACCGCCGCACGGTACGCAAGCTGCTCCGCAGAGCAGGCGTTCTCGCCGTACTTTGCCTCCGCCACCATGTTTGCCGGAATCGTTTCTGCGATCTCGTCAATGGCGGCAAGGCGTTCACGCTCGGCTTTCTGTGCGGCTGCGCGCTCACTGTCCACGATCTCTTTCACGAGGTCGGGGCAGCCATTGCGCAGTTCGTCCACGTTCTTGAACTCCATGTCGTTCCCTCCGTTGTTTTCTCCCGACGGTTCCGCCGGGTCGTTGTTATTTACAAAACCGCCGTCGTTGTCAGGTACGACCACGGCGCGGTTTCGCACAAATTCAGGTGCGCTATCAAAAGTGCCTGGGACGGCCACGCTGTTTACGAACAGCACGCCGTTCCTGTTTTCGATTTTGGCGGTCTGGTTGCCCTCCACGATCTCGTCAATGAAACCGTTTTCCTTGGCCTGCTCCGCAGTCCACCACGTCGTCTTGTCCATCCATGCGGCCAGCTCTTCATTGCTTTTCCCGGTCTTTTTCTCGTACTGTCCGAGAATCGTAGAGCGCATAACCGTAATGGAATCAATGAGTTGCTGCAATTCCTCCACGCCCATGAAGTTATCGCTCTTGGCTTTCACGGGATGAATCATGTAGCTGCTGTCCGGCGTGGCCTTGACGACCTTGCAATGACAGGCAATGATCGTGGCCGCACTTGCGCACAAGCCCTCTATCTGTGCTGTCACCGTGCCAGCACGGCTTTCGAGCTGGCCACCAATGGCCTGCGCCGCCCATACGTCTCCGCCGCCGGAACAGATGCGGACGGTCAGATCATCTTCCGCCGGGATTGCGGCAAGGTCTGCGGCAAATTTCTGTGGGGTGATCTCGTCGCCCCACCAGCTTGTCCGGCTAATGTCGCCGTACAGCACCAGTTCCGCATGGCCTCCCGTTTCCGCCGAATTGCGAATCTGCCAGAACTTTTCACCTGTTTTCACTGGAACCGCCGACGGCCCGTTGAGCAGCAGGGTTTTGTGTTTGCGTTCCTGCAATGTCGTCTACCTCCTTTTTCATTGCGGCTTCGCCTTTGCGTAACCTCATGTTGGCCGCATAGCTACCGCCCGTCATTTGCGCCGTTTCCTGTTCAGCTGTGCTAAACCCGCAGTCAACGCGCATCTTCGCCGCCTCGACTTCATCCTTGGGGTTCAGGTTCGTTCTGGCGGGGCCGTTCCATGCGCACTGCATATAAGCTGCGGCAATGGCCGGGTTTTCCAAGAATCCGGGTGCTTTTATTCGCCCACGCTGTACTGCCTCGCAAAACCACGCCTCATAAATTGGTCGGCAGAAGTTATCTGCAAACCAGTCACGGTGCATTCCGCAAGTGCGCCAGTATTCGTTTAGCGCGCCGCGGGCGGCGGAGTAGCTGGTCGAGAACTGCTTGTACAATACTTCGCTCGGAATTTCCAGGGCGGCGGCCATCTGTTTAACAATGGCGTTCATAAAAGCCTCAAAGCCCGTCGCCGGGTGCTTCGGGTCTGCGAACTCCACTTTTTCGCCAGGGTTAAGGTCGATGAACGCGCCCGGAGCCAGTTCCACGCTGGTTTTGTCCGGCGTATCCACTTGCACTTCCTGCGGCAGCATTTCGCCCAGCGGAATTTCGCTGGACTGATCCTCTTTGGTGATAAACACTGTGAACATGGCGGAGATCACCGCTGCGGTCAGTTCCGCGTCTGTGAACCGTCCGAGTTGCTTTAGGCTTTCCAGCACCGGGGCAAGCAACGGAACGCCGCGCAGTTGCCCCGCCCGCTCCCGCTGCAACAGGAGTAGGACGTTTTGCCGCCCGGTCTTTTTTCCGTATGCCTCAACCCTCGTCCAGTGATCCGCCGTCAGCGTCGCAGTCGTGGCAGAGGCCAGCGGGTGACGGTCGCAAATCCAGTAGGCCACCACCATTCCGTCTGCATCCGTTTCCACGCCCTGCGTAATCCTCTGGACAAGTCGCCCGTCGATTTCTCGCGGGGAGTCAATGTCCGTGAATGCAGGCGAACACAGACGGTCAGCTTCCACAATCCGCACCCGCAGATCATACGGAACATTGGGTGTCTGTTTGTTTTGGAGCACCGCCAGCGCGTCGCCGTTCATAAGAAATCCTGTAAACGCCAACTGCTGCAACATATAGAAGTTGTCGATTCTGTCAGCGTCACAGGTCGGTTTGTCTGCCCACAAAGAAAATTCGCGCATAATCTGCGCGTTCACTTTCTGCGCTTCCTCGTCGGAAATGCCCAGGAACTCGTTATCAATCTGCGGTGTCGGCGTAAGCCCACCGCAAATTACGTTGGTTCGCATCGTTTTGATGGCTCCCGTTGCAAGCGGAACGCCCATGTAAGCGTCGCGGCTTCTTTCTCGCAGGACTCGGAGATTATCTTCGATGTCCCTTTTCGAGTCGCCGCCGTGCCACATCCAGCCCCGCATGGACTTCTTGTGCAGGTTTGCGCCGTAGTTGCCGTAGCCAGAGTTGAGCGTCTGGATTGCCATGCGCGCCGCTGCTGTCTTGACTGCCCGTTCCGGGGAAAGGGTGGCAAGCATGTGATCCATAAATCCCATCGGCTACTCCCTCCCTTTACAGGTCGCGGGGAACAAAATGGTACATCCTGTTGCGCCCCGCCTTTTTTCTCGAAAGTTCTTCAACTTTGTTCGACCAATACTCAATGCGTTTCCCGATTTGGGTTACATCGGCGTAGGTCAGCATTCGGTTTCCAATCTGGTAGCTTTGGCCGTGCGTAACCTTGCGTTCCGCTTCCAGCCATGCGTCAAGCTGCGATTGTGCAGTTTCCAGTGTGATTCCCGCCATTGGTTAGATACCTCCCGAAATTTGGCGACGACCTCGCCCGCGGTTTGCCGCCGGGGTAGGTGTCGTCACGTCCGGGGCCTGCTTTTTCAGCACAGGCCGTGTAATGGAAAGAGCCGCCAGTGCGTAATTGCGCAAGTCTAGCGGCTCATTTCTCTTGTGTTCTTTGTCTTTGATTTCCCAATACTCTTTGAGGTGTCCCTTGACGAAGCGCACCACTTTCTTCTCGGCTGTCAGGCCCTTAAAGTAGTTTTCGTCGTAGCCAGCCTCCTGGTTGCTTGGGAAGTGGCAGTAATTCGGGCCAGGCGTTTTCACTTCCAGCCTTTGATAGATAGAGGTTTTGCCCGCATCCACACCGATGATAAACAGGTTCGTTTTCACACGATTGTTCTTCGATGGGTTGCGGATGTACGGAACGCCCGCGCCACCCATGCCCTTGATGGCAAAGATACGGCGATTCAGCCTGTCTTTCGCAAAGCGGTAAACCTCGTCCGTGTGATGGCCGCCAGAGTCGATGCAGGTAGCCAGCAATGTGTACTCTGTTCCATCCGCCTTGCGCCAGGAACGGAGAAGAAAGTCGTCCAAGTCCTTCCACACCTGATCCGACAGCATATCGCCAAAGATCTTCTGGTAGCGGATGCCCCAGCATTCCGCGCCCTCGCCCCAGCCGACCACTTCCACCTCGAAACGATCATCCTGAACGTCAACGCCAGCGGTGAGGAACAGCACATCGTCCGGCACTTCCGCCGGGTAGATTTCGCGGCGGTTGTACAGTTCGGTGTCCTCCAACTGGATTCCGCGCTCTTCCCAGGTCTGCCCAAGTTCAGTGTTTACCCAGACTTTCATTTCCTCCGGGTTTCCGTGGTCGAGAGCTTCTTTTGCTTCCAAGAACTTCCGCACCACTTCGTCCCATCCGACAAACGTAGAGGCAAGGGTGTTGAGGTGGAACCCTCTTGTCGCCGCGCCCGGATTGGCCGCAACGTACTTGCCTTTGATCTCCTGTGCTTTCCAGCGGTATTCATTTGCCACGCATCCGCACTCACGGCAAACATAGTCGATGCCCTTTTCCAGATTGTCCGGGTCGAACTTCACGTTTTCCCAAACGAGCGGCTGGTATGCGCCGCACTCCGGGCAAGGGATGTTCCACTCTTCTTGCGTCGAGAGATTGAACGCATCCTCAATTCGGCTGTCGCCTTTTATGGTCGGCGTGGAAACCATGACGGTTTTGCAGTCCCAAAAAGTCGTTTGGCGTTTCTTCGCCAGATTCAGAGGATCGCCCTCTGTTCCTGCACTTTTTGGATAGCGGTCTATCTCGTCAGCCAGCAGAACTTTGATAGGACGGCTGGCAAGGCTCGACGGGGAGTTTGCTCCAACGATGGTTATGTGGCCGCCGATGAAGTTCTTCTTCATCACGGTGTTTCCGGCGAATCTGCTTTTGACATCAACCAGCCCTTTGAGGCGCGGCGTGTCCCGAAGCATCGGGGAAATTCTATCTTTGGAAAGCGTCTGGCCCATATCGAGGGTAGGTTGCATACACATGATGGGGGCCGGGGCGTAGTCCATGTAGTAGGCCAGCACGTTCAAAATGAACGCATCGGTTTTCCCGATCTGTGCCGCCGACATTACCACTACTTCCCGGACGTGCGGATCACCGATGGCATCCATAATGGCCCGCTGGTACGGAGCCTTGTCCGTGTGCCATCTGCCCGGTTCTGCGCTGGACTCGGAGGACAGTACCCGGTACTTGTCCGCCCACTGGCTGATTGTCAGCGGCGGTGGCGGTTTCAGCTTTTGCAGAACGACCGCAAACAGCTTAACCGTCTGCGGCTCCATCTTTACGATGATGTTCTTTTTCTTCGGCACTTTGTTCACCCCGCCTTACGCACTCCGGGAACATACAGATAATGAGCTTCTGGTGGAGTCTTTTACCCCACGGGCAATGCCTGCACTTGCGCCACGGTTTGCCCGGTTTAGGTTCCGTCGTCTGCATCTTCATCTTCCTTTGGCGATTCCAACGCCGTTTCGTAATGCGAAAACTCGTCCAGAATTTCATAGAACGTGTCCCGCAACACGTCCTGTATCTCGTCCTCGTTGCCGCCCAGCTTCGCAATACTGGGAGCAAGTTTGTTCGGAAGAGCCATCATGCGGGAACGCAGGTTCATTAACATGGTGCTCAAGCCCAGCATGATGTCCTGTTTCCTGTACAGTTCGCCGCTCTTGACTTTGTTTTCCTGTTCCGCTGCAATGCGCTTTTCGCGCGTCAGCTTTGCCCTCTCTTCGTTCAGGTCGGCTTTGCCGTCTGCGTTGCCCCGCAGGAAGTTGATATATCGCCGTACATTGGGCCACAGTTCATACAGGCCAGGGGCGGCTTCTATCAAAATGCCTTCTTCCCGGAGCTGCCGCACCCGGCGTTCCGAAAGGTCAAGGCAATTCGCCATCACCTTTACCGTGTAAAGTTTCATCGGCATTCACCCCCTCGGCATCCGGGCCGTCCATGTCAGCCACCCCCGTTGCTCTGATCTTGGCAATATCCAGGCGTTGTACTTCAAGATCGTACCGTTTCTCGAACTCTTCACCCTGCCGCAGTTGGCCTATCAGCGTTGTGATTCTGCCAGATACTTTGTACAGTGCCTCTTGCAGTTTCTCCCGCCGGGTGAACGCGCTGTCCTTGTTGTACAGGCCCATCTTCTGCTCTGCGCCGTCGGTGCGCTTTCCGCCCTCGGACTTTCCGGGGCGGCGCATATCCGTCAGTGTCGCAATGTAAAGATCATCGTCTGCGCACTCCGAATATTTTTCGAGTGCGGCCAGAATCTTTTTCTGCCTATACCGCATGACTCGCAACTCAAGCAGAGTGTTTTCTTTTGCCCCGGTCGGCAGATTGTCAAGCCACTCCTTTTCTTCGTCGGACAACTTATCAAAAAAGACGGCACTATATGCGCCGTCTTTTTCTGCGTTCTTATTTTCCCGCGGCGCGCCGCCGTGGTTGCCCTTGGCATTTTTCTTTCCCTTGCTGTTTCTGTTTCCGGGCTGGCCGCCGCGCTTGCGCTCTAGTGACTCGTCCCATTGGTCAATACGCTTCCAGTTTCGCACCGTCCCATAGGGTACGCCCACCTGATCCGCAAACTCTTTGAGATTTATTTTTTCGCCCGCCCGCCGTCGTTTGATGTACTCGGCCTTGGCGGTGTCACGCTGGCTGTTCCGCGCTGGCATCCAACATCACCCGCACCTCGTTTCCAAAATCTGCGCAAAAGAAAAAGCCCCACGACTTGCGCCGTGGAGCTTTGCTTACTTATCACTGTACTAATTATATCAGAAAAAGTGCATCACAAAACATCATTTCAAAAATTTCTTCAAAAAATCCCCCCTTGCTTTTTCCAGACCCCCTTCGAGGAAGCCTAAAAATCCCCTCATACCTAGAAAAATTTCGCGCTTTCGGACCCGCACCGCCGAAAAACGCCTCCGGCAGTACCTAAAGGGGGTCGGGGCGGCCCGTCGGCCTCATCGGGCAGGCCGCCGACGGTGGGCGGGCCGTGGCGGCGGGTCGTCGTCGAGGCGGGCAGCCCAGGGTGAGGCGGGGGAAGAAAGGGGGTTGGGGGATAGATAGGGCAGTATATAGCCTCTTAGCCTTACCCCTACTGGCAAAGTTATATCCCGTTAGGTGGAGAATCTGACCCCTCCGGCGGCGGGCCGTTGCATGGCCGCGGCGGGGCTGATCTTCTTGCCGTCGTGGTCACCATCGGGGCGGCGCAGGTTGAGCAGGGCGCAGGCGGCAGGCGGCGCGGTCTGCTGCTGTATGCGGCGGGTAGATGGGCGCAGGTGGTGCGGCCTGCTGTCGTGGTGATCTGGTGCAGGCGGTGCAGGGTGGCGGCATCATCTGGGCGGCGCGTGGTGCTGGTCTGCTGCTGGCCGTCGTGGTCATCATCGGGGCGGCGCAAGTGGTGCAGGGTGCGCAGGCGGCGCGGCATCATCTGGCAGGCCGCCCGCGTCGAGCGCGTCCAAGGCGAAAAGAAAAAGCCCAGGGCGGCGGCGCAGGTGGTGCGCGTGTCGCTCTGGGCTTGTGTCGTCGGTGCTGGTCTGCTGCTTATCCGGCAGGGCTGCGGCGTGGCCGTTTTGCCGTTTGCCGGAGGGGTCAGATTCTCCACTTTACCGGGTAGTGCTCTAGGTGTAGGGCTAGAACTTAGTGAGTTATAGCCTCCCCAGTAACCCCCTATAATCCCCCTTCTTCCCCACAGTTTTTGCCGTTCACGGATTCCGGGCCGGACGGATCGCCCACGGTGAGCGGCTGCCCCTCTGCCTGCATCCTGGCGCGCACGGCTTGCAAAATATACCCTTGCAAGCTCTGGCCGCTGGCTGCTGCTGCCGCCTTGATTGCCGCCGCCTCTTGAGAGAGAGGCTTTATATTTATTTGCGTGCATTTTGCGTTGTATTTGTCGTTTGTCAGTCGTTTTTTTGCAGATATAGCCATAATTTTACCCCTGCTTTTATTTTATAAATATATAATATCACCCCCGCCGCCGCCCTGTACAGTGCCAAATTGCACAAAAGCACGGTACAGGTTTTGTGCAAAAAGTAGATTGCACGGTACAGGGCTTGACATTTCGCCGGGTGTCGTGGTACAGTGTAGCCACAGCAAGCGGCACGGTACAGGGTCGCAAGCAAAACAACAGCGAACAGGAGAAACGCACATGAACAAGCATTTTTTTGAACTCTCGCCCCGCACTCGCCGGATCATCTGGGCCGCCCTGCTGGCCCGCTGGCAGGCAAAGCAGGCATGAACCCCAGACCGGACACCTTGACGGGCCGCACCGCAAAGCGACCCGATCCCAGCCGCAAGGCACACAACACCCGCCGCCCAGGGTAAAGGGCAGAAAGAAAACGCATGAAAAAAATCATCAATGGCCGGATGTACAACACCGACACGGCAAAGCGGCTGTGCAGTGCAGACAATGGCGGCAGTTGCCGCGACTTCTCTCACTGGGAAGAAGAGCTCTACCAGAAGAAAACGGGTGAGTTCTTCTTGTACGGTGAGGGCGGCCCCGCAAGCAAGTATTCTCGCTCCTGTGGTCAAAACGAGTGGTGCGGTGGTTGCGATATTACCCCGATGACCGAACAGCAGGCCCGCGAGTGGATGGAGCAGAACGCCACCGCAGATGAATACATCGAGGTTTTCGGAGAGCCGGAAGAGTAACACCCGGCGCGGATACTCTGCCAGGGTTGCACCGCACAAAGTAGCCCAGGCCCACCACCCCGGCAACAGCCGGGAGAAAGTCGAACATCAACCACAGCACAGGAGGTTTTACAATGCGCAAACTGAAAAAGATTATCACCGCTGCGGCTCTGGCCGCCGCAATGCTGGCAGGTGCGCCCCGCACCGCTGCCGCCTGCCCCTACACCCCCGGCCCCCTGGGCCGCTACATCGTCCCCGCTCAAGTGCTGGGGATGTACGCCGACGGCGACGGCGTGCAAGTCTGGTGCACCGACCTGGGCGACGGCTGCGACTGGTTTTTTACCGTCGATGCAAAAACCGATCTGTGTATTTATGACCGGGTGCAACTCGTTGTAGAGGACAACGACACCCCGGACGACTTCGCCGATGACAGAGTTGTTGACGCTCTGTTTTGCCACGACTGCGACGACGTGGACGACTAACCGCCGCCGGATACTCTAGCAGGGTTGCACCGCAAAGCAGCCCCGCCCCATCTACCCGGCCCCGCCGGGATGAACCACAACTAAAACACAGGAGGTTTACACCATGACCAACGAAGAGATCATTTTGAAGAGCGTGCAAGCGCACTTGACCCCCGCCCAGCGGCACGAGATCGCCGCCGCGGCGTACACCCCGGAGCAGATCGCCCACGCCGTCGAGCATATCCCGGACGGCCTCGACGAGCTGGCCGCCTCTCAAGTCCACACTTTTGCATGGTGGAAAGACAACGGCAAGAGCGTGAAGAGGGGAGAAAAAGCCCTTTTCACCTGCCCGCTGTGGAAGTACACCGACAAGCCAAGCAATGCCCAGATCAAGGCGGCGGAGGCCGCAGGCAAAGAGGTGCAGCCCGCTGTCCATTACTACCCCACCACGTCGTATATGTTCAGCTGCTTACAGGTTGAAAGCAGCAAGCCCGCCCCCGCTGGCCGCTTTAAGAGCATCGACGAGATCAAGGCCTATAACAAGATGCTGGCAGAGCAGCGGCGCGCCGCGAGAGTATCCGCCGCCATCAAAACCGCCGCGGAGGCAATCGCCCAGGACGTTACAACAGAGGCACGGCAGGCAGCACAGCAGGCAGCCGCCCGCGTCGTCGTGGCCGTGGAAGAGCACCACGAGCTGCCCGAACTCGTAGAGGCTCCCCAGCCTGCCGCCAAGAAGAGCAGCAAGCCCCGGAACCCCGACGCGATCCAGATCGTTCTCCACAACGACCCGAACAGCATCATGGAGATCATTCTTCCCCAGTTTTTCCCCTGCTCCGCTGCCAGACTCAACCAGCTTATGAAGTTGGTGCAGGCGGACGCGGCCCACGCCGACGAAAACACCGCCGCCATCATCGACGCATTAAAGCGGATCGGCGCATTGTCGGACAGCAAGACCCGCGAGGCTTGCACAAAAAGCCTTGCCGCCCTGGGCGCTTGCAAGGTCGAGAAGAACCCCGTGAAGATCCCCAGCAAGCCGGAACTTTTTGAAACCGTCTTGACTTACCAGGATCGCAGCCGCCACCGTCACACGGTCGAGGGGTTCCGCGTTGAGCGTTGCGGCTATACGTTCTTTGTCACCCGTGAGATCATCCCGCAGAGCATAGCCCAAAAGTGCAAGGTTCGCCGCTGGAATATCGTCGAGTCCCGCAGCGGTCGATCCGTTGCAACTATGATGCACTCGAAAGCAGAGTGTGCCGACTGGCTTTGGAAAAAGTTCGACCCGGAAACACTCGCAAAAATCGACCTTGACGCAATGGAGCGCGAAAAGCTGGCCGCCCCGCTGGAAGCAATCGGAACGGCAGTATAAAGCGGATACCCCAGCAGGGCCGCACCGCACGAAAGCGGCCCCGCCCCATCTACCCGGCCCCGCCGGGAAATCACCCCGAACATACACCCCAAACCGAAAGGAGCGCACTACATGACAACAACCGCCAGCCGTGAAGATTGGATTTTGAACCAGCAGGAGCGTGAAAGTGACGATTGCGCCGGGTGCCCATTTGCAGGCGTTGACACCTGCCGGAACCAGTGCCACGAAGTGACCGCCATCTATAACCCGAACTTGATCCACTGAAAGGAGCAAATAACCATGATGACGCTTGAACAGATTCACCAGCGCCAGCGCGCAGAACTCGCCGCCATTCACCGCCTAGAGGCCGCAGGCTACACGGTCGAGGGATGGAACCACATCACCAGCCTTTGCACCGTCGCCCGCCTGGACGGCTTGAACACGAACCACGACAAGAGCAAATTTTGGAGCTTTCCGACGTGGCAGGCTGCCGCGACCGCTCTACTCGATTGATCCCAGCGCCGGACACCTTGACGGGCCGCACCGTAAAGCGACCCGATCCCAGCCGAAAGGCACAACACGAAACACAAATCAGGAGGTTTGAATTTATGTCTTGTATGATGCTTTCGCCCGCTCACATTGCCACCGTTGCGCATGGTCTGGCGTATCTGCTCAATCAATCCGAAATGTGCCAGCTTTCCGCCGCTGGTGAGCTGTACGACGCTCTGAGTGACTGCAAATACCCGCACGATTTTCTTTATGACGACCGCAAAATTTACCCCGTTCTGTATCGTCACAACGAATTAGCATACGAGGGCCGCTACAAAGTCGAGCCGGACGAAACCGACGAAGTGCCAGCCATGCCGGACAATGTTCCGCACCTGCTGCACCACCTGAGCTACAACGAGCATTATTTTCTCGATGCCGATTTCTTCAAATTCTTAAAGCTGCTTGACTGCTTTATTTACCAGTGCGAAGAGCAGGCCACAGCTGACACGAATTTGCAGAAAGCCCTTGTAAAGACTTCTATCCGCCTTTACGCATTCGCCGCCCATCAGAATGCAGAATACAGCGCCGCGCCCTGGTGCATCTGATCCCGCGCCGGACACCTTGACGGGCCGCACCGCAAAGCGACCCGATCCCAGCCGCAAGGCATAACGAACCACGAAAACGAAATGGAGGATTTTATATTATGGCAACTTACACGATCAACGAGAACACCGCCCGCCTCTCTCACGAAATGCGCTCTTTCAGCGACTACCACGCAGGCAGCGCAACGGCGGAGTACGAGACCCAGGTGTCCCAGGCTGCCGCCATTCTGGAGCAGGTCAAGGCCAAGTGCTTCACCGAAGAGCAGAAAGAACGGGCCGAATACCTGTTTGACCGCTACGCCAAGACGCTGGCGGAGGCCACCAACAAGGAGAACGAGATCGGCACGCGCTGCCCCAGCGTGATGATCTGCGGCGCGGGCAACTTCCCCGTGCGGAAGAAAGAGAAGCAGATCAAAGCATTTGAGGCCAACCGGGAGAACTGGCGCAAGGCTGAACACTATCTCGACCAGCTCAAGAGAGCGCACACCTTGGCCGTGAAAGACTCCGATCCCGAAGTGCTGGACTTCCTGCGGGCCAAGCTGGCAGGTCTGGAAGCCGGACACGAATTGATGATCTCCGCCAACGCATACTACCGCAAGCACAAGACGCTGGACGGTTTCGAGGGTATCCCCGAAAAGACGCTTGCCTGGATCACGAAACCTGGCGTTTACATGGCAGGTGGGCGGAACGGCGACGGCTCCCCGCTGGCGTTCCACGGCAAGCCGTTCCCCACCTACGAACTGACAAGCAGCAAAGCCACCATCAAGCGGGTGCAAACACGAATCGCAAAGATCGAGGCCGCCAAGGCTGCCGCCCCGGTGGAGGACGAACGCGACGGTTACACCTACAAAGAGGATCAGGAGTCCATGCGGGTTCAGCTTATCTTCCCCGGCAAGCCCGACGACGAAACCCGCGACGTACTCAAGCACAACGGTTTTCACTGGTCGCCCCGCAACGGCGCATGGCAGCGGCAGTTAAACGACGCTGGCAAGTATGCCGCACACCGGGTCATGGAATTTCTGGACGGCAACGAATAACGAAAACAACGGACACCCCAGCAGGGCCGCACCGCACGAAAGCGGCCCCGCCCCAGCCCGAAAGGGTTTCAAGTCGAATATTTCTAATCAAGCTAATCAAGCTAATCAAGCTAAGTATCCAAGCTAAACGAATTTGGAGGTTTTCACATGGCAAACGAAAAGAGCAGCAACGAATCCGGCGGCGGTCTGCGCACCGTCACCCTCACTAACGTACAGTGGAACAAGCTGTACATCTATCTGCTTACCACAACGAATTACCGCAAAGAGCAGATCAGCGCATGGGAAGAGCTGGCGTGTAAAACGAATCCAGACGGTTCCCCGGAATACCCGAACGCCGCAGGCAACGCAGAGTATCTCCGCGAATTGGAACGTGACCTGTCCGAGATCGTCCAGAAAATTTGCTAATGGCATCGGCCCCGGTTTCCCGCCGGGGAATTTCATGCTATACTTTCATTAACGAAACGGAGGCTTTTTTATGAAGAACGATTCTAAGGCTATTATGCTCGACAACGGGCTTGTTGTCTGCGAGTCCTGCGGTGCAGAACTTGAGTGCAACCACGAAACGGGCGATATGCCCGATGTTTGCCCAGAGTGCGGCAAGGCCATTGATTGGAGCGATTTTTTTATGGTTCTTTGAGCGGAGGTGCTTCTATGAACGAAATGCAGACTTTTTATCCCTGGTGCGTGGTTGCCGCCTTTTCTGACGGTTCCCGGCTCACGTTCGGCGGTTCTACTGAAGAGCAGGCCCGCAGCGCAATGGAAGCCGCCAGCAACGAACATGGTGAAATATCCTGGTGGGATCATGTCACCGACACGAATTATGTTGACGGTCAGTATTACCAGCTTTTGCCCGATTTGCCCACGCTCCACGTCGTCGATCTCGCAGGGTATGACGGCCCGGTGGATGCAAACGGTTTTCCCGCTGGCCTGCCGGACAAAATCGCCCGGTATGCCGTGGAGCACGGAGCCGCAGAGGATGAAGCCCAGGTCATTGTCAGGATGCACGAAAGGTGGCGACGCGCATGAACATTCTCCCGGAAGAGTGGCAGGCCATTTTAAAGAAAGGCCTATCCGATACGTTCCAGCGTGATCAGATTATTTCGGAGGACGAACGCCTGCGCAGTCTTGAATCCGCTGTGCAGAAGAACATCTGCACGCTCCACGATCTCCCGCCTGACGATGTTGTTGTTTCTGGCCGCAAGGATGCGCCCGGCGTGTTTACTTTCATCATCACAGAACGAACGCCGGAAATTGTATTTACTTTTGACGCAGACTCTTTTCACGAACACGAATAACGAAAACTCCCTCGACGGAATTGCCCGCCGGGGGAGTTTCTTTTGTTCCTATTCGCAAGTTGTTTTTCCAGGGAGCTTTTCGCTCTCGCGGAAGTCCCCACTTTTACGCGCGCACAAATCCGGCATCATCATAGCCTTTAATGTTTTTCCGGCACACGAATTTTGCCGCCGCCTGTCTGGGGCTTTTCATGGCGTTTTGATAGATTTTCTATCGCGAATCTGCCTTTGTGCTTTTCCTGTTGCTTTTAATCGCGCGCGTCATACGCGCGCAAGAGGATTTCTTCTGCCATTGGCATTTCGTCCAGCATCGGGCCGAGAATGGCAAGTGCGACCTTTTCTTTCCGCTGGGCGGTGATCTCCTTTACTCCCAGTTCCGCCGCAATGCTCGTCCAGCCTCTTTGTAACGATTTTTGCGTGTAAACGTACCGCCCACGCAGAATGATTTTGTAATCACCGTTCATGCGGTCTAATTGGTCACGAATATTATCCCTGTCAGCCAGCAAAACGCCCCTGCGCACCAGCAGGCGGTTTTCCGTGCGTTTGTATTCCTCGCTGCTGTCGGCCAGCTTCACGGCCAGCGACGCGGTGCTGTCGCCCGGAGTGGTTCCATGCGGCATCCCGTCCATGTCCATGCCCTTGATGGGGTTGTAGCGATCCTGCAACTCTGCAAGTTCTCTGTTCACGTCATAGAGCTGTGCTTCAATCCCGCCCAGGTAACGCAAAATCATTTTCGCTTCTTCTGCCTGCATTTTACCCTCCCGCGTTTTGCTCTGTTAGAATTTCCCGAAAATCTGGCCTGCGCCCGGTTCTGCTGCTACCTCGACGCTTCCGCCCATGATCTCCGCCGCCTTGCGGCCAAGCATGGTATGCGCCGCATACTCACCGTCAACGGCCAATTCCAAGAACTGCTCATAGTTCCTGCGAACCTCTTCCACGGCTGCATTGATCTGCGCCCGGTCGTAGCCCATTTCGTTTAAGCCCTCCACGAAATAGCGGATCGTCAGGTCGCCAGCGTCCCGGCGTTCTGCCAGCGCGTCTTTTTCATGCTGCTTTCGCGGGTACTCTCCCGCCGGGAGAACAAACGACCTGTCCAGCATCGGTTCCGTGCGCTCTCTAAGTAACTGCCGCGCGCGGGTCTGCCCCAGCACAGCGCGCTCTGTTGTGTACACGTCGGCGCGGTTTTTCATGGCCGCCGTCAAACGGTCAAGCGCGTCCTTGTCAAATTCCAGCACATCAAAGGCCGCAATGATGGTGCAGTAGCGCAGTACCTCGTCTGTGGCCTTTCTGTTATCCATGATATTCTTTTTCGTGCTGATTTTCGATGTCGCGCAACGGCTGACAGAATTTCGCACCATCATGCGCTGTACTGCCGCGTTCGGTCTAGCTTTCATGGTTTATCCTTTCTGCTTTGCAAGCTTCTTCCACGCCTTGATCTCCGCCGATGTGTCAGGCGTGATGTGTTCGACAAATTTCCATCCCCGCGGCTCTGCCACAAGGTCGATGAACAAGCGGCGGCGGTAAATATAATCCCGCTGCTGCCGCCTGGTAAATTTGCTTTTCACCTCCACAACCTCCGTTGTGCCGTCTGCATAGGTCAACACAAAGTCAGCGGTGTATCTGGCCGCCGGGAGTTTCACATTTCCGTATTCCTTTTCCGGGAGCAGGGAAAACGCCCGGTGCGTTTCCACGTTGACGATCTGCCCCCGCTGTACTTTCGGCAGGATCACGCCCATGTAGTAGTTATACTCGCCGCGGGAGTCAAATTCCATGCCTGCGGTTTCTGCAATGCTTGCCGCCGTAGCCATTGACGGCGCAGCAGGTGCTTTTTTCTGGCCTCTGGCCGCGATCTGCGCTTCCGCCTGGGCGCGGATGCGGGGCGGCAGGTCGGAAAGTTCAAGCCTCACGCTCAAGGTTGATTCCTCCTGTTCTTCATCCCGGTTTCTTTGCGGTACAGGCGCACGATCAGATGGCGTGTGCTGTTTCCCGTGATGATGGGTTCGCAGTAGTGCAGGGTATAGCCGGGGTACATTTTCTCCCAGAACGCACGATCTTCCAAACGATTCTCGCAAACGTCCTTGAGTTTGCCGCGGCTCATTTTCCCATCGTTCGGGCGGGGCATTTTGGGCGGTTTCAGCCCGCGGCTCTGCCGCCAGTGCCGTTTACACCGAACATTTTTCACGATGTACTTGGACAGGCCCACAACATAGCCGTGGTCAAAATGCAGCGGTTCGCACCGAGCCATTCCCCGGTCGCCCCATGCCTTTTCTATCATTTCGCGGGTCAAGCCTTTTGTGTGCTGCATAACGATGTGGTGATGGTGTCTGCCGATCCACCGTCCATCAACATACGTCATATACTCCGCAACGTCGATCCAGCCCGGATGTTCGATCCCGGCCTTGTCGCACATACGGTACAGCTTTTTCATTGCGGCGGAAAAATTCTTATCCACACGCTCCATGTCGCCGGGTGCAGGCAGATGGTCGTTGTCGTAGGTGTATGTAACGGAGTAGTCCGTTCTGCGGAAGTTGCGTTGGATCAGCAGTTCCAGGTATCGCCCGGACTGCCGTAAATTGTACGCTTCTTTCGCAATGGAGCTTGCAAGTTCTTTCTTCTTGCGGGTGCTGGCCTTGTGCTGCTGTTCCGTGATCTCGAAAAAGTCAACCTGCATCGTTTCAGCCGTGGCGTAATCTTTGCCGCAGATGAATTTTTGCTCTCGCACTCTGAAACCGCCTGCCATACTCTCTACGTCCCTCCTTCCGTTCACGTCATGGAACTTTCTTTATCTTGACCCACAAACGAAAGAGGGGAACGATGCAGAGGAACAACGCCGGGCCGCGTTCCCTTTGCCCTCTATTCCGATAAGCTGCCGGAACGCCGCCCTCGTTTTCCCTCTGCACTCCCTTTCCCCGCCGGGGGTAGGTGCATCGTTTCGCTCTTCTTTCTCGTCGTGTCCCTTAACTTAGCTTCCGTATACAAGCCCCTTGCCGCCTCGTCAGGGCGGCTATTTAACGACGGACTACTATGTATAATATATAATGTAAGAGGCTTGCTCTTCGGCGGTCACTTTTTCTTGAGGAACCCGCCAATGATTTTCTTGTATTCCTTGCTACACTCCGGGCAAAGGTCGCGCTTGCGGCCATGGTCGTCTGTCACTTCTTCCCAGTCCCTCGTCATACGTTCGCGGACACTGTTCATGGTGCTGCACATATCCGTCGGCGCAAACATGGTCTTGCCGCATTTGTCGCAGGTATACTCGACCCCATCCCTAGTCATTTTCATCTTTCCTTTCTTTCCATTCTTGGCAGGTGTTCTCCGGGTCAGTAAAATCCGCCCGGTGTTCGGATAAGCCGTTGAAGCATACCCACGAGAAGCTGTCATGCCATGCGCAGGTGGAGCAGTTCTTTTCCATTACTCGCGTTCCTCCCAGTTCCAGCAGGAACTTTCCTGGTGCGTCGTTGGTTTCGGGCGATGTTTGTTAAAGCACGTCCCGTCCTGCAAATGCCACCTGCAAAATTCGCAGCTTTTGTGTATGATGATTTTTGCGCCGCATTCCGGGCAGTGCTTAAACGTGTACTCGCAAATTTCTTTCTCCCCGTCGTCCGGGTCGATCTTGATTCGCTTCCAGTCCTCAATATGGATTCCGCACTTGTGGCAGATAAATTCGTCGCAATCCAGGTAGTCCATATTTTCGTTGTACGTCAGCGGTTGCAAACTCTCCGCAGTTATGGTCGGTTCAGCTTCCAGACTTCCCATAATCAACTTCACCACGTCGATCTTAATTTTTCCATACGTCAGTTCGCCTTTCAAGGCGCACGCTATGTTTTTGAGCACCTGCTCAAAGTGGTTTGCGTCAACCAGCCGTTTTTCTTTTACTCTTGCTTTCCTCCTTTGGTTCATACTCTCCCGACAGTACCAATGCCATTGCCTCGCAGACTATCGTCACCTTGACGCGCTCCCAGTTTTCCCACGGGATGTCTTTCGGGCGGTCTTTGCGCTGACCTGCCGTTTTCTGCATAATCATCTGTCGCATTTCCATGCAGGCTTCTTTCAGCGCCGGATAGTTTGCCTTTGGGCCGCCCATTTCCATGAAGTGCCACATAGTATCCAGCATCGGATTTTCCCACGGTTCAGGTTTTATCATCGGTTTTTGCCTTTCTCTTGGGCGGTCGTTTCTTCGGTGCTTCCGGGATTGTAGCCGCAACTTCCTTTTGCTTCTGCTGCTTTTCCATTTCCGCCTGGATGGCCTCAACCAGATTTCTAAAACTCTGTAAGGTTTGAAGCGCCTGCATCTCGAACACAAGCCGCGCCAACTCTTCCGGCGTTCCCTGTTGGATGGAGTGGCCGTCCGGGTATATCGTTATCGTCATTCCGTACCATCCTTTTCTTTCAGTTCCACTTTCGGCATCGGCTGATCCGAACGGTTGAGCGGGGAGAAGAAGTCGTTCCACATCCCGCCCTCCGGGAAGTCGTGCCACACCAGGGCATAACGGATCGCCAGCCATACGGATTCTGCCCGATACGCTTCCTTCAATGTGAACTGGATAGAAGCTGTCGGCACATTCTGCGCCCAGAGCGCGCGCAACCCCGCCCGCATACGGTCGCGGAGTCGCATACACTTGTAAAAATCCTGCTCGTGATCCCGGTGGAATTTCTTCCGTTCCTCGGTAGTGTGGCACTCTTTCTCCATCTGCTCCGCATAGTCCCAGCAGCAGACCTCATTCGTGAAGTCCTCGAACTGTCCCATCCGCAGGCGGAGATATTCTTCACACGCTTGCTTTACTGCTTCCGCCGTTTTCCGGCTCATGGTTATGGTTACTGTCTCCACATCCGCCGGGGTCTTATTTTTTGTTTTCATCCTGCCACCTCAAATCCTGACAGGCGGTGCGCCATATCCATCACGCACCACAACACCCTCTTTTTCGGAAAGGAACATCGTTGTTTTGAATGGAAAGTTTAGTGCGCAGATACCTGCTTCACTCGCAGCATCGGCCAGCATCGCATACGGTCCATAATCGCACCCAAGTTCAATATCGAATGGTTCTTCCTTCATGCGTTCTTCAATGCGCTCGCTCAAAACTTTTTTGAACGTGTTCAACTGATCCAGCGTAATGCTTTGCCGCCCCATATCCGCAAGGAAGCACGTCGCAACGGACGTAAAGCTATCATCTCCATTGCTGTGCGGCTTATTATCAATCAGTTTCCCAGCCCACCAGCTGACGGCTTTTTCGATGTCCTCTTTTGCCAAGATCATACTGCTTCCCTACCTTTCTCTTTCAGAGACACAGACTCCGTTCCAGAGTCCAGTGTTTTGCCGCCGGGCCAGCCGCGGTGCTGTCCATGTTCAAACTTTTTCACCATAGCAGCCACCTGAATTGCTTCCACCGCCAGATGAATAGCCATCTCTCGGATTTCGTGAAGTTCTTCCTGCGGAATGGTTTTATTTGCCTTGACGGCGTTCCACATTCTGGTTTCAATGTGGAGTTTCAGCGGTACAAGGGCCTGCTCCACCTCTTCCAGTTCTTCACGGACGATGTTCTGGCCCTCGTGCGGGCTTGCAAAAGGCCGGAAGCGCTTGTTTGCGGCGTTCAGTTCCTTGTTTACCAGCTTTCGAACGTCACTTTTGATTACATCCATCTTTCTTCCTCCGTTTATCTGTCCATGTTTTCCAGCCAGTAGATGATTCCGACCCAGAATCCGATCATTTGAAGCACCCGGTCGCCCAATGTGCGGTGCTTTTTCTTTTTCTCAAGCTGCTGTGTCAAAACCGCAATCTGCTGATCTGCAATGGCTTTGCTGGTTTCGGCTTTTTCCTGTTCGTTCTGAACTTTTCTTTTCAGTAGATAAATTTCTCTTTCCTGGCAGGCGCAAATGCTTTCCTGCGCCTTGAGTTTTTCCCAGAGCATAGCATTCACGGCCTCGGTTGTTGCCTTTTGGCTCTGTCTGATCCGCTCCATTTGCAATGCTTGACCGTTCCAATTTGGATTGTTGTCTTTCATCAGATACGGCGCATTGTACGTCAGTGTTACTTGTTTTTGCGGCATTGGGGCTGTCCAATACCACCTTGCACAACGCTCGACAAGCATCTGATCCATTGTCATTGCGTGTTTCTGTTCGTACTCCCAAACCCTGCTGTTAATAATCGTTCGCACCAGATTTGCGCTTTTTGCGTCCGCCTTTATTCCCCACTCGACCAGTTCCTCGAATTTTTCTGCTGGGAAAATGTTATCTTCGAAAAGCTCTGCGAACTCTTTTGCCCCGTCCGATTCCAGGTAAATCCCATCGTGGGTCATAGCCTCGTTATTGAGAAGCCGTACAGCAAAGACCCCTGTTTCTTTGAACCGTTCAATGTCAATTTCCGGCACAACGTATATATTCATTCCGTTGCCCCCTCGTCTTTGACCTTGAATCCCAGAAAATCAGCCACACCATAGCTTCCACCGCCGCAGGAATGGCACTCATACAGCGTCGGTTCCATGACCTCTTCCGGCTTTTTCTGACTTACGGCCCTGTACATCATGTCCATTACAAACCGCTGGTTGCTCTTTTCTCCGCTGGTTGAGCATTCCACATACTCTTTGCCGCACAGGCGGCACTTGTATATAGCGTCAAGTCTCTTCATCGTCTGCCTCGGTTTCCTCGTTGCCTCCTGTCGGCCAGCACTGGCGCGTTATGTCCACCGTGCCGTCCTTTAAGCCCTCCACGCGCAGGAGCGTCAACGCTTCCAGAAGCGAATCCCGCAGGGCCTCTTTCACATCCGGCTGCATGATCGCTGCCCGGACAGAAAATCCGTCCTTTACTACGATGTACTTTTCACCCTGGCTGGATGTCCGCAGATAGAACGCCATGTACGCAGAATTTGCAAATTCACCCTGCAATGGGGCCAGATCGTCGGCGGTGGCAATGGCGATCACGTTCTTTTGCTCGTCCGTCAGCAGGCGGAGTTCCTGGCCGTGAATCGACACGTCAATGTCCATCGTCACCAGCCGGATTTCTCCCTCCACACTGTCGGTCAGGTTGTATCCCTCAAGCCATGTCGCATCCTCGTCGGTGAAGTCGTTGTAGGCGATATTCTCCATCGTCTTAGGGCCGATGCCAAACATCATAGCTGTTTCGTCCCGGTCAATAGGCTTCGGGTGGCCGTTCAGGCGGTAGATTCCGTGTGCCGTCATAATCCATACTTCATGCAGCGGGCCGACGTAGTGAACGCCGCACACCCCGCTTGCCTTGATGTTCTTTGCGATAGCTGCAAGTCTCATTTTCTGATTACCTCCACGTCCGGCTTTTCGGTCTCTCTGAATCTCGGATAAAACGTCATTGTGCACATCCTTGCTTCATGGAGTGCGGCCTTTACACTTGCCGCATCGAGTTTGTACGGCAGATACATTGGTTGCTTCGTGTAGCTGTCGATTCCGTGCAGGGCTATGCTATATCTTTCCATTGTTTTCTCCTTTCGTTTTATTTTTCTCTGCGGGCAATCCCGGAATCGAACCGGGCGGTTGGCCTGTCCCTTGCTCATAAAAAAGGAGCCGCCGCGTGGGCGGCTCCTTAAAAACTCAGTTGATGCCGTTGATAATGGGGATGCTGTTGCCGTCTCCAACGTAGGTAGGCAGTTCGCCGTTCCACAGGGAGTCCACGTTGGTGATCTTGTAGTATTCCAGCAGGTTGCTGTTCAAGCTGTCATTCAGCGCACGGTTTGCATCAGCCTTTTTCTCGGCTACATACAACTCTGCGTCTGCTGCCACCTTGGATTTTTCGGCTTCGGCATTTGCGGCAATCAGATCAGCGTCCGCCGTGGCCTGAGCCTCAACGCGGCGTTTCTCTGCGTCCGTTTCTGCCTTTTCCTTTTCCTGCTGGGCTTTTACCTTTGCCTCCACCGCATCGGTGAATGTGTCGGTAAAGTCAAAATTCGTCACGGAAATGTACTGCAAGTCGATGTTGTACTCGGCCAGCACCTCGCGGAGTTTTGCATCCATCTGCGCCGCTACCGCATCCCGGTTTGAAATGAGGCTGCTTGCATCGTAGTGCGCCACCACCGCTTTCACCGTTTCCAGCACGCGGGGAGTAATCAGCGTGTCCTCGTACTTCTTGCCAACGGATTTATAAATCGTCATGGCGTTTGCCTGGTTGATACGGTATCCAACGGATACGCTGGTTGCGACCTCCTGAATGTCAGAAGAGAACGCAGATAAATCCATGCTCATTTCCTGCACCCGGTTGTCCATCTTCACGATGGACTGCCAGGGCTGTTTGAACACAATACCTGCGTCCTTTGTGCCGTCCTCGACTTTGCCAAAGGTCGTAACGATGCCCGTATAGCCAGTAGGGACGTAGGACACGCAGGAAATGCCGATCATAACCACGGCGACCACCGCCGGGATAATTGCGCTGTTCTTGTATTCTTTTGCCAGGAGCAGCACTGCCAGCGCAAACAGGGCGGCGATCACACCGATGATGAAGAAAATCATGTTTCCTCGCTTTCGCTCATTCGTTTATGTACGGGCGGAAGTTCGGTTGAATCTGATCGTGGCAGGTACGGTCTCCACTTATTTTTTGCCATCTTTTTTGTTCCTCTGCGGCTTCTTCTGTTCGGTCAGAATTTCCGACATGAGTTCAACCAGCCGTTCCAGTTCCCAGCGTACTTCATGGAAACCGTAGGCGTGTTTATCGTCGTAGGCATAGTTGAAAATCTTTTCTGCCGCAGTTCTGGACAGGTTATGCCCCACGTCGTCCTGTATTTTCTGGTAGACCAGTTCGTGTACGGCCAGCAGAGCTTTGTTTTTTGCCGTATTCAGGCGGCTAACTTCGTCCTTGAATTTTTTGTTTTCCTCTTCCAGCTTGTCACGGTTCCACTTGACTGACATATTTTCGTCGAAAATATGTCCGGCCTTATACTTCTGCAAGCCTGACGGCTTGCATGACATTCCGTATGCTCGGTCGAACTCGTTCTGAATTTCATCCCAGTCCATTTTGTTCTCCTATCTCGTCGCCCCATGCGTCCCATCCGGGGCAGCGGTTACGGGCGAAAAGTTCTATCCGTGGCACGTCGCCCATCAGTTCCACGATCCGCCGCCTTGTTTCATCCGGCTTTGCGCTGTGCGCTTGAATCGGTGACTCTATCACTTGATGTACGGCATGGTTTTTGATCTGAGCGGCTACCTTGAATCCGGGTGTCACGCCCAGCAGGCAAATTTCTGCGTTTGCCCTTGTGTACGCTCCCATGCCCCAAAAATTCGTGTTGCTCTTGCGATTTTTCTTGATCCAGACAAAGGCGCAGGTCTTGTACTCAAACCCCCACGCCTCCATAACTCGCAGAGCGTCGGCAATTTGTGGGAATGTGGCCCACATGAAGCACGCCGTCCCCCCCCCCGCTAGGCTGTGGACGGGCAGTGCGCAGATGTCGTCCGTCGTCATGGTGTGGTAATGCTGTGCTGCATTGCCCCGGCTTTTTGGCCCGGTTCCGCACTGGCGGTAGCTCCACGGTGGGTCAGCGTATATCACGGAATACTTTTTATCCGGCAAGATCATCTTCTGTTCTCCTTACAAATCGTATGAATAATCTTGGATGTACGGAGGAAACAGCACCTCTCCCAGTATCGGCTTTATTCCCTGCGGGCGTTTCTCTACATCCACCCGGTAATCTTCCAGCAGCATCGTTTCTCCACAGAATGGACACTTTTTGGGTAGCTTTTCATTCGGGATGCCACCTCGCTGATTGTGGCTTATTTCCGTTGTGCAGTAAACGCACCTGTATTTTAGCGCAATTTTCACTGGCGCATTTTCTTCAAAGCTAACTGGAAACCGTTTTTCTTTTGGATATATCTTGTTGTCATAGATGTCATACAGCTTATTGAATCCGCCCTCTGCTTTCTTCATCCAGTTGAATTGCCCCTTGGCGGCATCGTGCAGACTCTTGTAGTGGTTTACGGTCACAGGCATTCCATTGTTGAAGTCCTCGTGTGTCACCCGCGTTTCAAAGCTACATGGGCTGCTTCCGATTGGGCGCGTTTCGATTTCGTACCCATTGACCTTGCTTTCGAGTTTGCCAAAGTCCTTTGCGTCGGTTGTACTCTTTGCGCGGTCGTCCCAGTATTCTGTTGCTCCAACCTTGCGTGGATCATTGTTCCAGGTGTCAACCCACGACGGCAGGTTTTTGTTCACCGCGTCGAACGTCAGACCCCATTTTGCGCAGGCCTCCACAGCATCGTTCAGTTCCTTTCCCGTCCTGCACGTCCACAGAATCAGGGCTGCGCCGTTTTCCTGCTCGGACAGAGCCTTGAAGATAACGCCCCAGCGCGGCAGACCGATTTCGGGGTATTTGTTTTCACAAAGCGTCCCGTCAAAATCAATCGCAATTACTTTCTGCATTGTTTCTCCTTTCATTCCGCTTCCCGGATGATCCACACCCGATGTTCACCGTACCCGCTCCATGCCAGCGCATTTTCGTGGGTGTCAACAGCCACGTCGAGGTGGTATCCCTGCACGCCTGCGCCCTTGTCTTGCACAATACGGATGCCCACACCTTCTATGTACAAAACCGTCCCATAGGGGAGAAGCGTTTGGTCTGCCGCCACCGTCACGTCCGCCTGGATTGGCTGCCCGCTGGCTGTTATGCCGCGTCCCTCCCCGCAAATGTGTTGATACTGCTCCGTGCAGTATGCCGTACACATAAACGTCCCGGCTTCTTCCAGATAAACCTTGCCGTCTGCCATCGAATCAAGCCGATCCTGCAAGGCGGAAATGGTTTCTTCGTCCCGGATCGCGCGGTCAGACCAGTTCTGAAACCTGCTGGCGTAGATGTCGCGCTCCTGTGTTACCTGCTGAATCCTGGTGCGCAAAACTGCACCATTAAAAATTGCAAGGCCGAGAGCCGTACAGCTCAAGGCAAAAGAAATTGTCGGCAGCATAGGCTTTCTCATGATTTCACTTCCTTTTCTCCGAACCATTTCTTTGTTACGGCGATTGGAAACTCTTCGATTTCAGATGCCCACGCCGCCGTCCCGGTTCCGTATGTTGTTTCCCACACCAGCGGAAACCCGCCGATGCCGTCAAACAAACTGCCCAGCTTTGCGCCGTCGCCCATGTACGGTTTCATTTTCTGGACGATCCAAAACCATTGCGGAAGAGCAATGCTGTTTCCCAATGCTTTGTACCGCGGACTGTCTGCCGCCTTGTGCTTTTTCCCTTTGGTGTCCGTCCATTCTCCAATGTCCGTCCATCCGTCCGGGTAGCCTTGCAGACGTTCGCACTCTGTCGGTGTGAGGCGGCGCACGATCCAGGCAATCTTCTTCTGCAGTTCCATGTGTTCTATTGCAACCGCCTGCGCATCGTGCATCGTGTCCAGTGTGCCAGACTTTTCTTTTGTGACCGACGCATGAGCCTGTCCGTTCCCGATTCCATAGCTTTCCATGACCTGCGGCCCGGAATGTGATGCTATGCTCCGGCAGGTGATAGATGTGGCCGTATCTCCCGTCACGGCTCCATTGTACAAGTCAACTGCAATAGCGGTGTAGTCCGTGATTCTTCTTTCGTGGTCGCCCGTAATGGTCGGCACTATCTGGCCGTCGCCATTTCCTCGTGCATCAAACACTTTCACAACGGCGGATGGCGTATGCGCGCTTGCAGCCAAAGGATGGCACGGGTCGCCCCAGTGCGGGTTACTTCCGTTCTGCGGGCTGGTTAGTTGTGTAGTGTCAAACGGTAGCGCGTCAATCACAATCGGGTCGTGTCCCTTTGCGTTTGCTCTCAGCGTCCCCACCACGTCATACGACACATCCATCTTGCCGCCGCCCTGGTCGTTTAAGACTGGAACTTTGTACGCTACCGCTGGGCGGTCAACTGTGTTCAATGTGTAGCTTTTATCTTCCTTTACGCCTAATCCGTTTGCGCCAGCTGTTTCAGAACGATCAATTATATTCCCCGCTAGACAATAGACCGGTTGGAAGAGCGTCTGGTCTTGGAGCGTCGATAGCGTCCCGGTTTTCTCCGTCTGCACCAGCGCGCCCTTTCCGCCCCCGGCGCAGCCCGAACGTATTTTCAGGGTGTAGGCTGCGTTCCGCCCCCCCTCTGCCACCACTCGATCATTTCCAGCAGCGCAGTTTTTAGCAAGTCCGGCAATGCTTTTCCACGTCGGGATGCCCTCGTCAGGATGCCTTGACAGGCTCGTTCGCTCAAATAATATTTCAGAGGCGCGTTGGCCTCCAAAATCTGCGACAAGAGCGATTCGCTTTCGACGCTGGGGGACTCCCCAATGTTGAGCGTCGAGCTGTCGCCAAGCAAGGCTCCATCCGGCTCCGGCGATTGCTCCGGCTTTGCTCCATCTGCCCCCCCTCGGAGGTCTAGGAACAATAGCGTCTGGCTGTTCCACGCGGGCAAGTTCTTCCAGCACGACACGGAAGTCCTCTCCGCCGTTGGAGCTGAACGCTCCTGGTACATTTTCCCAAATAGCGAAAGTTGGGTACATTCCATTTGTTGCTTTCCTCATTTCCTTGATGATTCGCACGGCCTCAACAAAAAGACCAGACCGCCCTCCGGCAAGTCCCGCCCTGCGGCCCGCAATGGACAAATCCTGGCACGGACTGCCGAACGTGATACAATCCACAGGCTCTATCTGGTCGCCGTGAATCTTTGTAATATCGCCAAGGTGGATCACGTCTGTTGACCTGCCTTTCTTGCCATTTCCACGACCTGCTCTGCGGTCAACCAGCCCTCAACGCCATTGTCGTCCCGGATGTTGCCCATTACTTCAAGCAAACCCTGTTTGAATCCATAAGAACCGTAACCGCAGATGGCATCCCAGTCGCCGCCAAAGTTCTTGTCGTTCACCGTGACCTGCCAACCCCAGTCCTTGTCCGAAAAGTCCTTGTCCATCTCCGGGAAGCGGCGGTGCAAATCATGGTTGACGTGCAACTCCGTCAGCATTGCGTCGAGCTTTTCAATCTCCGTCATGCCTCTTTCGCCTCCCAGCTCTCTACGATCCAGCGAATTGCGGCGTGAAGTGCGCGCTTCGGGCAGGCTCTAACCGTTGCCATTTTCGCTACCAGCCGGATTGCCGTGCGCACCTTTTCTCTTTCTGCCTCTGTAATTGGTGTAAAGCGATCACTCGCCATATCTTCCAGCAGTTCGATAGCCTCTGAATACAGCATGAAATCAACCTCCTTTGTTTTATTTTTTCTTGTGCGGGCGGTTGGAATTGAACCAGCTTTGCGGCCCGGAGTTAAAAAAGGGGTCGCGTGCCACCGTCACCGTGTCGGTCTAGGCGCACCCGCATATAAAAGTGCCGCTCCCTAGAGAGAAAATCGCAAAGGATTGGGAGCGGCTTTCGGTCTGGCCTAATTCAGACCTGCCGCCTTTGGCTTGGGCGGGTAGGACAAGGCACTTCTTCGCTCATGCAGCGGCGCGCCCTCTCGGCTTCCGTTGCCGTCATGCAGGGAACGACTTGGCTACGAGCAGCACGGTCTTTCACCGTGCTTGTGGCGTTAGGAGGAGCGCTGCCATACGGCACTCTTTCGCCCTGTTGGTGCGCAAATGTTATGGAAAATCGCACCAGCTTCCATGATGCCTATACGCAACCGACGCAGGCGGGGTTCGGCCCCGCTTTCAGCGGATCAGCCGCGGCAACGGCTAATCCGCCCTGCGTCACATAAAAGGCCGCCGCACTGACGCGGGGTGTAGCGGCCCTGCAAAATAAGCCAAATGGGGTTACTTATTCTTCGGTCGATAGTGCTTGCACTGTTTGTCGTGTCCACCGCACGGCGCGCACCGTGGGATGGTTATTTTGAACGTATGCTCACACTGTACTTCTCTTGTTGCACCCTTTTGCGGGGCAGTCTTGGTGTATGCGCTTCTTGCCAAACGGTTCTCCTTTTTCGCTTTCTGGATGTAACTTGCGCGCCCCATCGGGGCCGGATGTTCTCGTTCGTCCTGCCAGATTTCCCAGCGTTCCGGCTTGTTATAATTTCTTGTCAGCCGCCAACATGGCCAGATGTACCGATAGTAGATTCCACCTTTACAAGCGTCCCATGCTGCCAGTCCGGGAGTTGCTATATATGCAATCTCGGCTTCCGAAAACCCGCTGTTCAAATCTTCCGGCAGGAGTGCAGCATCTCCCGTGATTCTTGTTCCGTCCGGCAGATACACAACGTACCTTACCGGGTTTGCATTACCGTTCATCATAGTGGGTGGCGATCATGTCTGCGAAATGCAGGCAGAGGACTTCTGGATAGCGGTCATAGGCTGTTCCGAGTGTGTCCCAGCTTTCCCTGCCGCAGTACGCGCCCATGTGCCAGCGAACCGCAATGATTTCTTTCCCGGTCAGCTTGATAAACCGCTGTGCCATAATCACGCTCTCTTCGCCATGACCCAGCAGGCCGCGATCCTCATAACCGTACTTGTGGAATGCAGTTTCGTGGTACTTGTTGACCTTGCAAATGTCGTGCAGGAGTGCCGCCACCAGCACGGCGTTCTTGTCGCAGTCCTTAAAGGCGTGGTTGGTTTCGCACAGTTCCATTGCCGCATCCGCAACATTGACGGTGTGGGTTGCCAGGCCGCCGAAACGGTTTGAGTGGTGCTTAATGCTTGCCGGGAGATCAAAGAACCCCTGCTTCTCCAAGTCGTAGAGCAGTGCATCCGCACCGGGCCGTTTGTGAAGTCCTGCTTTCAGCCACAGTGCTTCAAACTTTTCCCGCGGCTCCATGTCCTCATACAGCTTTTCGTTTGCCATTGCGCTTGCCCTCCTGTTTCTTCTGCCATTCCTCTAACCGCTTTACGTTCGCCGGGTCAGAGTAGAAAAGTTCTGCCAAGTCAAGCAAGCTGCGGGTCTGGTATTCCGTAACGATGGGCTGGGCTTTTTTTCTTGCCATTGCCGTACCGCCTTTCTTAGAACTTCCCCATGAGCAGATGTTCGAAAAACTCCGTCATGCTGTCTGTCTGCACACCGCGCTTGCCGCTGATCTTGTCGAGCCATTCTTCCTTGCAGGCTTCGTCGATCATCTTGTGCATAACATTCTTGAGTTCGGCCAGCTCCTTTTCGTTGCTCGCCACGGTCACAAGCACCCCGGATGCAATTCTTCCGGCCAGCAAGAGCAGACCAGCTCCCGCCCCTTCCAGACCGATCAGCATTTTCCCGGATTCGTCCCGGATTGCGTTGATTTTTGCAGGTGTTTTCATGTTCGTTCTCCTTTGGTTTCTGTTTTATATTCGGATGTGGAGGCGCTTCCCGGAGTCAGCACCGGGCGGGCGGGTGAATAACTCCCGCCTTGCACTGGCTGCGCCATATCAAAGGGGCGGTTTTGACAGGTTGCCGCCCCGCCCATGCGGGCCGCCCTGACGTGTTCTTTTTGTCCTTGTCAGGTAGGACACCCGGTAAATCCGATGAACCGGGGTGGCCGTCTGCGTCCCCCGCTTCCGGCCACATGACAGGCGTGTTTCGGGTCGCCCAGCCCGTGCCGGGTGTTATTCCCAGCCATCACCGCCGCCGATAAAGACGGCTATCACCAGCAGGAAGAGCCAAACCAGGGCGACGATGCCCCAGCTAAAAGCCGTAGCGGACACCCAGCATAGAAATGCTGTTACCGCCAGTGCTATGACGAACAGGATAATGAGCATCACGCACAGAATAATGATCGTCACTTCTTTTTCCTCCCGCGTTTCTTCTTGTGCTGCTGTGTCTGCCGTGCCTTTGTGCGGTCTTTGCACGGTCGGCAGTACAGTGAAACCAGCGTATCGCACCGACGGTATGCTGCGCCGTCGTGCCTGCGTTTTGAGCAGTTCATTCGCTTCTTCCTTTCCGCCTCGCTACCGCTCGGCTCACAGCTTGCCAGCGAACAGCTTTCAGCGTTTCTTGAAATAAGCGGAACGGCCCCCGAAGTTCCAGCCGGAAAGGCTGCGCGGACTGCGGAGGTACAAGTTGAACAGGCCAGCGTAGCCGCCACTGATCCAGCTGCCGCCCCGACCCGGAAGGTATTCGCCCTCCGTCGCGTCCACAGCACAGACCGCCTCGCCCTCACCAGCAAACAAGCCCAGTTCCATAAGCTGGTCGCTCCAACATAACATCCGCACGTCTTCCCAGCTCTCAAAGTTGGCGCGTCCATGCTGCGGTTTCTCTGTGGTGAACTTGATGCCGTCCATTGCATCGACGTAAACCTGGTCGCCGTTGCTATCCACGATGGGCTTCCATCCGTCGCCGCAGGTTGTCAGGTCTGTTTCCGGCAGGGCTGCGTTGTTGTTCTCCGCTGCCCAGAGCGCGCCGTCCTTGATCCGCAGACCCCGGACGATTTCTAAGACGTTGCCGCACAGGTCATGTACACCCGTCGGCGTGTGGTCGTGCGTCCAGGTAGCATGGCCAGAACCAGTCAGCGTCTTGTTGCTGTCCTTGACGTTTACACCGCACTCTGTCGGGTCTGCGTGGTACTTGCCGCAGTTGGTGTTACCGTGTGGCAATGTGCCGTTCTTCCAGCTAAGACAGGCCAGCAAGCCCCACTCCGCCGCCGTCATGCAGTGCCATCCCTCGCCCTTGGCGAAACAGGCATCCGCAAACTTGTCCGCGGTAATGTCGGTGACAGGCTCCATGTAGGGCAGGCTGTACGGTTTACCGTTAATCATGGTGTTCTCGTATACCGAAATGTAAATCTCGTCGTATACCTCGCCGCCGATGATGAACGCCGGGTGCGGCTTGTCCTTTCCGCCGCGGAACAGGTCTTTGTCGTTCATGCGGCGGAAGCGGTGCATGATGCTGGGAATGCCTGCGTTGTCGTAGATTGCAACAACATCCCACTGTGCGCCGGGGGCTACCTCTTCCGGCTCGGTCAAAGGCTTTACCGAATTTGCTTTCTCGTAGGTTTCGCAACTCTCGCAGTCGTCATTGCATCCCACACATTCCGGCTCTCCAACGCCCTCTTCCGGGTCACGGCAGCCGTCCCGGAAGATGGTCGGCAGCACATCAAAGCTGATCTTGTGCGCCTCCTTCACATACTTCAAGAACTGCTCTGCCTGGGCCAGAACTGCGGCATCCTCACCCTCGGCTTTCATGCTCATGGGCGGCCAGTTGATCTTTACTTTCGCCATGCTTCTTTTTCCTTTCTTCTATCTTGCGGTGAATTGCTTCTTTCGCCTTTCTTTTTCTGTCGTCCTCCCGTGCGCGCCACACGCCGTAGGAAAGCCCCGCGGCATCCGCCGCCCGAACGTCCAGTGTCAGGGCATCCGGGGGCGGCTTTCGGTAGCCATTCCCACGGGCGGGGCCGGGGATGTTCCGGCGGGCAGAGCAGCAGGGGCAGTATTTGCTTGCCGGGTTTTCGGCTACAAATACTGTGCCGCAGTCGGCGCACTTTTTCAGCACTCCCGTTACTGCCATTTGCCACGCCTCTCTTCCTGGGCCTTTTTGTATGCAGAGAACCAGCGGTCAAGGGCTTCTTTCTGCCGGACGTACCGACGGTGATTGCGGATCATCGTTACGATGGTGTACGTTACCGTGCAAGCCGCCACAATGACCACCGCCCAAGTCGCAAACTCATTCATTGGCTGTCTCCTTGCCCGCCGGGGTGGGCTGTTCTGCCTCCGACTCCATAGACTTTGCCAGCTTCATGCCCTGGGCCAGCCCCGCCAGGTAGATTTTGGCCGTCGGGTTCTCCGCCAGCACCTTGGCAATCTCTTCACTCTTCATCTTTTCTTTCTCACTCATTTTCTTTTTCACCTTCTTTGATTCCGAGTATCCAAGCGAAATCTTGCGCAATTCCAACGTAAATCTCTTGAAAGATAGCGTCCTCTTCCGCTTTTGCGCAACCCGTGTAGTATCCATACAGAAACAGCACTTTTTCTCTCATGGTTGCTTCATCCATGCTTTCCAGTTTTTCTGCCACGCTCTCACGCTCCTTGTTGTCCGCCCCTGCCCGCCGTGATATAATCAAGACGGAAAGGAGGTGATTATTTTGACTGACCGCCAAAAACTCGTCTACGATCTGTCCATGCAGCTTACCGCCGCAGAGCTTGCAAAGGGGATTCCTCTCACCGAAAACCCCGCCGCTTACGCTCTGGACACCTTTACTGGCTACATTGCGCTCTACTCTGCAATGGACCCCGCCAATTTTGACATTGCTCTTGCTAAAATCAAAAAGGTGTAATCCCTACGACTGAGATCGGCAAATCTCTCAATGCTGTTTGGGCACTTTCCAAACGGCCAGACAACATAATAATGAGTGTCCGCATCTCTGCGTAGGAAAGCTCTTGCTCTTGACATTTTGCGAGAATGTCATTGGCAAGGGCTTTCATTGTTTTGTCATTCGTGTTCCTGCCCTTGTTCTGGCACATGAACTTTGCCGGGTTCTCCATCTGCCCCGCCTCCTTTTTCTGTTGCTCTAGTGTTGCTTGTCGGAACTTTACAGTGCCATTATAGTCAATTTTCGGAACATTGTCAATGGTTTTCTGGGATTCTTTGGTTGATTTTCGGAACTTTATTTGCTATAATGGGATTGCAGAAAGGTGGTGAATAAAATAAATGACCATTGGCGAAAGAATTAAAGTCCTCCGTAAAGAGAAAAATCTTTCGATGGAGGATTTCGGCGCTGTAATCGGTATGGGCAAGTCTGCTGTCAGCCGTATCGAAAATGGGGTCAACGGAACAACGGATCAGACCATCCGCTCCATCTGCCGCGAGTTCGGGGTCAGTGAGCACTGGCTCCGCACTGGCGAGGGGGAGATGTTCGAGCAGACACGGGAAACCGTACTGGATCGACTGGCCGCCGAATACAGCCTGGATAAAGAGCAGGTTTCGGTGATTGAGAACTTTCTCGATCTGTCCCCGCAGGAGCGCACGTTGTTCCTTACACAGATGCGCAAGGTCTTTGGCGGGTCTGCCGCACAGCCGCCCCGCCGGGTGGATGTGTCCGACGATGTGGCCGCTGCCGTTGTCAACGTGCAGGACGAGGTAGCCCGGTACAACGCCGAGCAGGCCGACGAGGCCGCCAGTGGGGGAAAAGAATCTTCTTCCACAGGTTAGTGCTTGACCGCGCCGCCGCTGAATGGCGCAGGAAGCACCAGTAAAATTCAGCACACAAAAAGAAAAAGCCCACCGGGGGACAGCCCGGTAGGCTTTTTCGTGTATGGCAAATAAAAACGCCCCATCTTCTCCGCAGAAAAGACAGGGCGTTTTGGAACGAGTTGAACCTAAACGTGCAACTCTACTTATATAAATGGCTCCCAGATATGATATTTCGGAAATGAATTTAACTTTTTGACTGTTGAAAGTGTGGAAAGATTTATTTTCCCCAGAACTTGCAACGGCTTGCAACAAACTTAAAACTACTTGAAAGGTGGTATTTATGCCTCGCAAAAAGAAACTGCAAGAGGTAGGCGGACTGCGGCTGGTGGCGTACTATCGCTACTCCAACGGCGGCCAGCAGACCGAGCAGAGCATTGAGGGCCAGCGCCGGGACTGTGAGGCCTACGCCAAAGCCCACGGCTACAAGATCGTCCATGAGTATATCGACCGCCACATTTCCGGCAAGAGCGACAGCCGCCCGGCGTTCCAACAGATGATCTCCGACAGCGACAGCCACCTCTTCGACGCTGTGATCTGCTGGAAAACAGACCGCCTCGCCCGCAGCCGCTACGACTCCATCATCTACAAGACCCGCCTGCGGAGGAACGGGGTCAAGATTCTGTATGCCGCCGAGACGGTGGTAGACGGCCCAGAGGGTATTATCATTGAGGGCTTGATGGAATCCCTGGCCGAGTATTACTCCGCCGAACTGGCGCAGAAACTCCGCCGCGGCCAGCGGGAAAGCGCGCTCAAGTGCATTGCCCTGGGCGGCAACCGCAGCTTTGGCTACGACATCGGGCCGGACAAGCACTACTGCATCAACGAGAAGCAGGCTCCCGCCGTGCGGTACATCTTTGAGCAGTACGCCGCCGGGGCTACCGCCGCCGACATTGTGCGGGAACTGACCGCCCGCGGCTACCGCACCAGCCGGGGCAATCCGTTCAACAAGAACTCCATCTGCCGGATCATCACCAACGAGATGTATCTTGGTGTGTACAAGTACGCCGACATCCGCATTGAGGGGGGAGTGCCTGCCATGATCGACCGAGAGCTGTTCAACCGCTGCCAGACCCAGCTTGCTTTTAACCGCGCCCACGGCGGCGGCAAGGGTGCGCCCAGGGCTGACTATGTGCTTGTTGGTAAACTGGACTGCGGCCTGTGCGGTCATGCCATGAAAGGAGCCAGCGCCACGGGTCACACCGGGAGCAAGCACTACTACTATACCTGCACCCAGCACGTCGAGAAGAAGTGTCCCAAGACCTCCATTGAAAAAAACTATCTGGAACAGGTCATCGTGGACGGCGTTGCAAAGTACGTCCTTACCCCGGAAAAGATTTCTCAGATTGTGGACTGCATGATGGAATTGCAGGCCAAGGAGCAGGAGCCGAAAGGCAACCCGGAGAAGGACGCTCTGGAAGCAGAGCTGGCCGAGTGCCGCCGCAAGCAGAACAATATCCTTGAGGCCATCGAAGAGGGCGGCAGCGCCCGCCTTGCGGCCCGCCTGCGCGCTCTCGAAGAACAGGAAGCCCAGCTTACCTTTGCCCTGGGCGAGATCAACAACGCCCCCGCGCCGCCCCAGTTCAGCCGGGAAGCGCTCACGTTCATGTTCGAGCAGTTCCGCCGGGAAGAGGACGAGGTGGACGAAGAGTACCGCCGCCGCATCCTGGATACGTTCGTTTCGTCCATCCTGCTGTACGAGGATCGGGCAGAGGTCAAATTCAATATAACCGACCAGAAAACCGGGGACTTTGAGCGGGTGATTTTACCCATTTCTGCAAACAAAAAGCCCCCGGAAGATGACGATATAACGTCAAATTCCGAGGGTTCTACCGCGTTGCGGTTGGTGGAGGCGATGGGAGTCGAACCCATGTCCGAAAAGAGCTCAGTGTAGGTGTCTCCGGGTGCAGGCGATCTACAACATTCCCGCCGCGCCACGCCGATCGTCAGGCTAGCGCTTTGGTAGCTTCATGAGTTCCTGCCGGTCCGCAAAGCTTAGGTCCGTTCAGGTGCTGTGTCTAAAGGACGCCCCGACCCCACACGACACAAGAGTGGGCGGAACGCGCAGCACTCAGGCTGCGAGCAACTGATAATTATTGTTGTCAGTTAATTTTTTTGGAGGAGTTATAGAGCAGTTCCCCCGCTGCTACCCGCTGCCCAGACCTTGCTCCCCCCGTCGAAACCTTTACGCCCCCCTATAAAGCACATCTTGCGATGTGCGGAAAGCTTGGTTTTCTGCGGTGAGCCGCAGTCTGCAATTGGAATGCTTAATAGTACTTGCCGTTGGACTTCACAGCCCGGTCAATGGAGCGCTTTGCATCGCGCTGGGCGGCATCGGCACGCTTGTCGTACAGCTTTTTGCCTTTGCACAGGCCCACTTCCATTTTTACGCGGCCATGCTTGAAATAAAGCGAGAGCGGCACCAGCGTATAGCCCTGCAGCTTGCACTGCTGGTGCAGACGCCGAATCTCACTTTTGTGCGCCAGAAGCCGCCGGACGCGCATGGGATCCTGATTGAACAGATTGCCGTGGTCGTAGGGGCTGATGTGCATCCCCTTTACCAGAAGCTCGCCATTTTCAATATCTACCCAGCTGTCCTTCAGGTTGACCCCGCCGGCCCGCAGGCTTTTCACCTCGGTGCCTTTGAGCTCCACACCGGTCTCCAGCGCTTCCAGAACAAAATACTCGTGGCGCGCTTCGCGGTTGGTGGCGATGCTCTTGGTCGCCGGGCGCTCCTTTGTGGGTGCCATGCTGCGCGCCTCCTTTCTCCGTTCCGTTTGTTGTTTCAGTATACCATTTTTTCAGGGTAATGCAAGGGCTGTTTCTGACAGAATTGTAAATTTTTACACACTCACAGCTCTCCCCGGCCGGAAAGTGCCCGGTACAGGGTGGTCTCGTCCGCGTATTCCAGGCTGGCGCCCACCGGCAGACCGGAGGCCAGCCGGGTGACCCGGATGCCCAGCGGCTTGATGAGCTTTGCCAGATACATGGCGGTAGCCTCGCCCTCCACGGTGGGGTTCATGGCCATGATGACCTCCTTCACCGTGTCGTCCTTCAGCCGCGCCAGCAGCTCCTTGACGGTCAGCTGCTCTGCGCCCACACCGGCCAGCGGGTCCAGCAGACCATGCAGCACATGGTACAGGCCGTTATACTCCCGGGTGCGCTCAAAAGCCTGCACGTCCCGGGGCTTTTCCACCACGCAGATCACCGAGGTGTCCCGCTTGGCGCTGGCGCACACCGGGCACAGGTCAGCGTCCGTAAAGTTCTGGCAGATGCGGCACCGATGCAGCCGGGTGTGCGCACCGCGGATGGCGTCCGCCAGCGCCGCAGCGTCCTTATCCGACATACTCAGTACCTGATAGGCCATGCGGGTAGCGCCCTTGCGGCCCACGCCCTGAAACTTGCCGAACTCCTCGATCAGCTTTTCCAGCGGTGCGGCAGTGTAGTCCATGGTATCTCCCCTTCCCGGCTCAGAGACCCGGAATGTTCAGGCCGCCGGTCAGCTTGCCCATCTCGGCCTCGGCGGTCTCATCCACCTGCTTCACGGTGGCGTTGATGGCAGCAGCCACCATATCTTCCAGCATCTCGATGTCGTCCGGGTCCACGGCCTCGGGCTTGATGGTGATGGACAGCACCTCGTGCTTGCCGTTCATCTTCACGGTCACCATCTCACCGGCGGCGCTGCCTGTGTACTCGGCGGCTTCCAACTCGGCCTGCTTGCTCTTCATGTCCTCCTGCATCTTCTGAGCCTGACGCATCAGGGCGTTCATATCGGGGCGGCCGTAGCCTGCGGGCATTCTTGCTTTCATAATGGTATTCTCCTTTATTATAAACAATTTTTATCGCTTTTTGCGGGCGGTATCCTCAATGCTGACCTCTAACCCCAGCTTTTCCAGCGCCAGAAGGGACTGCTCCGCGTTGGAGGAGGTCTTTCCTGCCGTTTTGGGCTCGTAAGGGCCGATGGGCACCGGCACGCCGGATACCTCGGCGATCAGCTTTTTGATCAGCTTCTGGCTGTCCTTGTTCACCCGGATAAAATCCCGGAAAGTCTTGCCGCCGTCGATCAGCACGCGGGTACCGTCAAAGTAAGCCTTGGACTTGCGCAGATACATATACAGCATGGGGTCGATGCCTTCCAGCTTCTGCACGATCTGCCCCCAGTACGGAAAGGGGTTCGTGCCCTGCTGCGCCACGCTGCGGGGCTTGGTCAGCACCGGGTCGGCAGGGTGCTCCTGCTGCACCGGGGCAGGCTGCACAGGCTCTGCAGGGGCGGGCTGCTCCGGCTGACTGACCGGCTCCGGCTCCTCCGGCGGCGGTGCCTGCGGGGCAGGCTCGTCCCACGGCAGGGCGGCATCGCTCTGCTGTACCGGCGGTTCCTCTGGCATGGGCGGCAGCTCGTCCGCAGGGGCGGGCGTTGCTTCCTGCGCGGCAAGCTGCGGAGGGGTCTGCTGCACAGCAGGGGCAGGTTCTGTTCCTGCTGCCGGGGTCTGGGGTGCAGTTGCTGCCGGTGCGGGCTGCACCGGGGCGCTGGCAAAGGGCTGCACCGCTGCCGCAAAGGGGCGGGACGCTTCCGGCTGTGCCGCGCGGGCGGGGGCTGCCTGTACCGTTACCGCCTGCATCTGCTGGGGCGGCTCGGACAGGCTGAACAGTGCCAGTTCCAGCTCGATGCGCTGGTCGCTGCCACGGGTCATGTGCTCCAGCGCCGTGCCCAAAGTGCGGATGGCGCGGATGGCTTCTCGCTGCCCCATCTCCGGGCCTTTTTGCAGGTACAGCGCCTCTTCCTCCGGCGATACACCGGACAGCAGCGCCTGCCCGCCGGGCAGCGCCGCCAGCATCAGGGCGCGGTAATGGGCGATCAATTCCTCGGTCAGGCGTTTCACGTCCACCGACTGCTGCCGCAGCTGTGCCAGCTGTGCCAGCGCGGCAGCAGCGTCCTGTGCTTCCAAGGCGTCAGAAATATGGAACAGGTAGCTGCGGTCGGTCACACCCGCCATGCGGCGCACCACGTCTGCGTCGATCTTTGCAGTGACACCGGCGCAGGTGTCCAGAATGGACAGCGCATCGCGCAGCGCACCATCGGCCAGACGGGCGATCAGTTCCGCGCCGTCGGAGGTCAGCTCCAGCTTTTCTTCCCCGGCGATATACTCCACCCGCCGGGCGATATCCTCCGGCCCGATGCGGGTAAAATCGTACCGCTGGCAGCGGGAGAGGATGGTGGCGGGCACTTTCTGGATCTCGGTGGTCGCCAGAATGAAGATGACATGTGCGGGCGGCTCTTCCAGCGTTTTCAGCAGCGCATTAAAGGCCGCTGTGGACAGCATGTGCACCTCGTCGATGATATACACCTTATACTGACAGGCGCTGGGGGTGTAGGCGGTCTCGTCCCGCAGGTCGCGGATATCGTCCACGCCGTTGTTGGAGGCTGCGTCCATCTCCACCACGTCCAGCAGGCTGCCGTTGTCGATGCCCTTGCAGATCTCGCACTCCCCGCAGGGGTCGCCATTTACCGGGTGCAGGCAGTTGACCGCCTTGGCAAAAATTTTGGCGCAGGTGGTCTTGCCGGTGCCGCGCACGCCGGTAAACAGATACGCATGGCCCACGCGCCCTGCGGTGATCTGGTTTTTCAGGGCGGTCACAATGGCACGCTGGCCCACCACATCCTCAAACCGCTGGGGTCTCCATTTGCGGTAAAGCGCACGATACATGGCGATCTCTCTCCTTTCCCGGCCTTTGCGGCAAAAATAAAAGGACAGCGCTCGACGGGGTTTTGTCCCCGCCTTGCGTAACTCGGCATACGGATGCAGGCTTACTGAAACGCACGAACGCACTGCTTAAGGCTGCTTGGTTCCCCACCTGACCTGGTTCACAGCGAGCCCATCGTACAGGACCCGCATCCGTATGCCGAACCACGCAGCAGGCGCTGTCCGACACATCCTTGTGGATGCTAAGATATTGTACCATAAACCCCGCCGGATTGCAAGAGGGGGCAAAACAAAAAGGAGAAGCCCGAAGGCTTCTCCTCGTTTGTGCTAAAACTGTTTAAGACTGGCAAGCGGTGATCAGGCTCATCTTGTACACCTCGTCTGCATTGCAGCCGCGGGACAGGTCGTTGATGGGTGCGTTCAGACCCTGCAGGATGGGGCCGTAGGCAGCGTAGCCGCCCAGACGCTGTGCGATCTTATAGCCGATGTTGCCGGCCTCGATGCAGGGGAAGATGAAGGTGTTGGCCTGACCAGCCACCTTGCTGCCCTTGCACTTGACCTGTGCGACCTCGGGAGCAACGGCTGCGTCAAACTGCAGCTCGCCGTCCACAGCCAGCTCGGGATCCATCTCCTGTGCCTTGATGGTAGCATCGTGGCTCAGTGCCACGGTGCCGCCCTTGCCGGAGCCCTTGGTGGAGAAGCTCAGCACAGCCACCTTCGGGTCGATGCCGAACAGCTTTGCGGTGCGGGCAGTCTCCACAGCCACCTCTGCCAGCTTGGAAGCGGCAGAGATCTTGACCTCGCCGGTAGCCTTATCGACGGTATCGGTGTAATCAATGTTGACGGCGCAGTCGCCCATGGCAATGCGCTTCAGGCCCTCTTCGCCGCAGTCGCGGTCCAGAATAAAGCAAGAGCTCACCAGATGTGCGCCCTTCTTGGTCTTGACCAGCTGCAGAGCGGGACGGATGGTGTCGGCGGTGGAGTAGGTAGCGCCGCCCAGCAGGCAGTCTGCCTTGCCCATCTTCACCAGCATGGTGCCAAAGTAGTTGGACTTCTTCAGCAGGGCGGTGCACTCCTCAGCGGACTGCTTGCCCTTGCGCAGCTCCACCATGGTGCTGACCATCTCATCAAAACCGGCGTAGTTCTCCGGGTCGATGATCTCGGCAGCGGAAATATCAAAGTTACCGGCGGCGGCAGCAGCCTTGCACTCTGCCTCGTTGCCCACCATAACGACCTTCAGCACGCCCTCGGCCAGCAGCTTGCTTGCGGCCTCCAGAATGCGGGGGTCATTGCCCTCGGTGAACACGATCGTCTTGGGATTTGCCTTCAGCTGTGCTACCAGCGGTGCAAACATATCAGCCATTGTGATTACCTCCGAAAATGCTTTCCAAAATTTGCATCCCGTCTCTGTTGGACACAAGGATGCCTTTCTTCTTTATTCTAGCACAGACGGCAAAAAGTTCAAGACAAAATTGTGTTTTTGTGCTATATTTTAAGGGAGAAACCTTTGTTTTATTTGTGAATAAAATATCATACCAGTTTTAAAGGAGATGTTCTCCATGGATATGGATACTTTAAAGGCCGAATGCCTTGCCTGCACCCGGTGCGAGCTATGCGCCACCCGGACGAACGTGGTGTTCGGGCAGGGCGTGCCGGACGCCGAGGTGTTGTTTGTGGGCGAGGGCCCCGGCCAAAGCGAGGACGAGCAGGGTCTGCCCTTTGTGGGGCGCAGCGGCCAGCTGCTGGACAAGTACCTGTTTGCCATCGACCTTGACCGCAAAAAGAACTGCTATATTGCCAACATCGTCAAGTGCCGCCCGCCCCAGAACCGCGACCCGCTGCCCGCCGAGAGCGAAGCCTGTATGCCGTGGCTGCGGGAGCAGTTCCGGCTGCTGCATCCCAAGATCGTGGTCTGCCTTGGGCGTGTTGCCGCCCAGCGGATGATCCGGCAGGATTTTTCCGTCACCCGGGAGCACGGACAGATCATTGAGAAGGGTGGCATTTTGTTCATGGGCACCTTCCACCCCGCCGCCCTGCTGCGCCAACCCCAGAACAAGCCTGAAGCCTTTGCGGACTTTACCGTACTGCGGGACACCATTGCCGCCGTGTGCGAGCATACCTATCATAAATAAGGACAGGAACCAACCGCGCCGCTTTTGCATACTGTAAAGCAAAAGCGAGGTGTTTTTGTATGGAAAGTTCCGTGCATCCTTCTGTGGATTTCTTTTTGGGCGCTACAACGCCCGCCGGGTTCAAGGGCTACTTTGCGCCGCTGCGCCGGGAGCCCGGGATGCAGCTGGTGCTGCTCAAAAGCGGGCCGGGCTGCGGCAAATCCACCCTGATGAAGCGTCTGGCGCGCGCCGCGCAGGAGAAAGGCGAGCCCATCCAGCGCATCCACTGCGCCAGCGACCCCGACAGTCTGGACGGGGTGGTGTTCCTGCGGCAGAAACGCGCCATCATCGACGCTACCGCGCCCCATGTGGTGGAGCCGGAAGCCCCCGGCGCAGACGAGCGGGTGCTGAGTTTGTACCACACCATCGACGCCGATGCCCTGCACTCCCACAAGGACGAGGTGACCGCCCTGTTTGCCCGCAACCAGCTGCTGCGCAGCCGGGCGGCGCGGTATGTGGCTTCGGCGGGCAGCCTGCTGCTGGATAGCCGCCGCGCCGAAGCGTGCAGCGCAAACTTTGAAAAAGTTCGCCGCTATGTCAAGCGGCTGTGCACCCGCCTGTTGCCCCGCACCGAGGAGATGGGCTCTGAAGAGCTGCGGCTGCTCTCTGCCATCACGCCCAAGGGCGAGGTGTTCTATCAGGGCACGGTGCAGGCGCTGGCCGACCGGTGTATCCTTTTCCGGGATGACTACGGGGCAGTGTCCCGTCTGCTGCTGGAGCTCATCCGCGCCGAGGCGCTGGCGCGGGGCTACCACATCATCACCTGCCCCTGCGCCATGCACCCGGAGGACAAGATCGACCACATTATCATCCCCTCCCTGCGGCTGGCATTTTTGACCGACAACCGCTGGCATCCGGTGCGGCTGTCTGCGGCGCAGACCGTGCGGTGCAGCCGCTTTGTGGACAGGGAGAACCTTTCCGCCTGCCGGGCACGGCTGCGTTTCAACGAGCGCGCCGCCGCCGAATTGCTGGAACAGGCCTGTGCCCTGATGGCGCAGGCAAAAAGCTGCCACGATGAACTGGAGACCTACTACCGCACCGCCGTGGACTTTGCACAGGTGGATGCCGCAGCCGCTCAGTGCATGGAACTGTTCGGGGTAGGATAACGCAAAAACAACGGAGGTGAAACGCCTTGGCAAGCATCCATCTGCCCATCCGGCAGCTGGTGGAGTTTTTGCTGCGCACCGGCAGCATCGACAGCCGCTTTACCGGCTTTGACCGCGCCAACGAGGGTGCACGCATCCACCGCAGGCTGCAAAAAGCCGCCGGGGAGGGTTATCAGGCTGAGGTGTTCCTCAGCGCGGAGCGGGAAGCCTGCGGCATCGCCTTTACGCTGGAAGGCCGGGCAGACGGCATTTTCACCGATGAAAACGGCACTGTGACCATCGACGAGATCAAGACCACCACTGTCCCCTACGAGGAGATCACCGAGGAGCTGAACCCCTGCCACTGGGCGCAGGGCATGGTGTATGCCGCCATTTATAGCAGCCAGCAGGGACTGGAAACGCTTGCGGTGCGGCTGACCTATTATCAGGTCGATACCGACCAGCTTTTGCGCTTTACCCGGCAGTTCACCCGGCAGCAGCTGGAGCAGTTTTTGCAGCAGCTTTTAACGCAGTACGCCCCGTGGGCGCAGCGGCAGCTGGACTGGGACACCCGGCGCAGCCAGAGCCTTGCGGCGCTGCAATTCCCCTTTGCGGAATATCGCCCCGGGCAGCGGGCGCTGGCGGGCGAGGTGTACCGCGCCTGCCGCGCCGGAAAAAGCACCGACCGCAAGGGCGGCACCCGCGTTTTTTGTCAGGCACCCACCGGCATCGGTAAGACCATGAGCGCCCTCTTCCCTGCTTTAAAAGCCATGGGCGAGGGCTGCGGCGCAAAGCTGTTCTACCTGACCGCCCGCAACACCACCCAAGCCGCCGCCGAGGACGCGGTAACGCGGCTGCGTGCTGCGCAGCCCGGTCTTGCCCTGCGCAGCGTGACCCTGACCGCCAAGGAAAAGGCCTGTCTGCACCCGGACGCCGAAGGACACCCCGCCTGCCTGCCGGAGGTATGTCCCTTTGCCAACGGCTACTACGACCGCCGCAAGGACGCGCTGGCGGCTCTGCTGGACGGCAGCGGCAGTTTCAGCCGCGCCGCGCTGGCGGACACCGCCCGGCAGTTCTCGGTATGCCCCTTTGAGCTGGGGCTGGACTTGAGCGAGTGGTGCGATGTGGTCATCGGGGACTACAACTATCTGTTTGACCCTGTGGTGCACCTCAAGCGCTTTTTTGACACCGCCGGGGACTGGCTGTTCCTCATTGACGAAGCGCACAACCTGCCGGACAGAGCCCGCGCCATGTACTCGGCGCAGTTTGCCAAAAGCAGCCTGAGCGAAGCAAAGCGGGCGCTGGGCAAGGGCAAAAGCAGCCTGAAAACCGCGCTGACCAAGGCGGATAAGGTCTTTCTGGCGGCGCGCAGAGCCTGCGCACAGGCTGCGCCCCGCACAGGTGCAGAGCCCGCCGGGGAGACCGAGCCTACGCAGGTGAGCCTTTTGCCCGCCGAAGCTGCGCCGGATTTCGCCTTACCGCAGCCGCTGTATGCCCGGGATGGCACCGTGTTTTTGCAGCAGCTGCCCGCCGCCTTGCCCGCTGCGCTGCGGGCGGTGCACACCCCTTTGCAGGACTGGCTGGAACAGAACCCCGAGGACCCCGCCCACGCGCAGCTGCTGGAGCTTTACTTCGCCTTGCAGGATATCGCCCGCGCGGCTGACCGGTACGACAGCCACTTTGTCACCCAGCTCACCGCCCGGGGCAGTGAGTTGGAACTGCATCTGCTCTGCTTAGACCCCGCGCCCTTTGTGGATGCCAGTCTGGCGGCAGGGCGCAGCGCGGCGCTGTTCAGTGCCACCTTGACCCCGCCCGCCTTTTACCGCAGCGTGCTGGGCTGCGCCGATGCCCGGGCGGTGGCGTTGCCAAGCCCCTTCCCGCCGGAAAATCTGGGGCTGTTCTGTCTGCCGGGCATCTCCACCCGCTACCGCCAGCGGGAAGCCAGCGTGCCCGCCGTAGCCGATGCGCTGGCGGCGCTGGCAAAGGGCAAAACCGGCAACTATCTGGCGTTTTTCCCCAGCTACGCCTATTTGCAGCAGGTGTACGAAGCCTTTGCCGCCCGCTGGCCGGATATTCCCACCCTTGTGCAGCAGCGTAGCTTGGACGATGCCGGGCGCGCAGAATTTCTGGCACAGTTCGCTCCCCACCCTGCCAACACGCTGCTGGGCTTTGCCGTGATGGGCGGCATCTTCGGCGAGGGGGTAGACCTTGTGGGCGACCGGCTCATCGGCTGCGCCATCGTGGGGGTGGGTCTGCCGCAGGTGAACCCCCGGCAGGAGATGCTGCGCCGCTATTACGAGGAGCAGTCCGGCTGCGGCTTCGACTACGCCTACCGCTACCCGGGCATGAACAAGGTGCTGCAAGCCGCCGGGCGGGTGGTGCGCACCCCACAGGACAAAGGCGTGGTGCTGCTTTTGGACGACCGCTTTGCGCAGCCCGACACCGCCCGTCTGTTCCCGCCGCACTGGCAGCACATCCAGTATCTGCCCGGTACCGCCGCGCTGGAAACGGCGCTGGCAGCGTTTTGGGACGTATAAAACTGCAAAAGGAGTTGTTGCATCATGCGCAACAACTCCTTTTGCTATAACCTTAATACTCCACGCCCTTCCGTGCGGCAATACCCTTCTGGTAGGGGTGGCGACGGCAGCACATCTCTGTGAGGTAATCTGCGGCGTCCAGCATCCACGCGGGGGCTGCGTGGGCGGTCAGGATGCACTCCTGCCCGGCGGGGCGGTGCAGCACTGCCTGCTGCAGCAGGGCTTTATCCACCATGTCCAGTTCCCACGCGCTGCCGGCTTCGTCCAGCACCAGCATATCACAGGGCTGCGCCAGCGCCGCCGCAAGATTTTGGTTCTGCAAAGCGCGGGTAGCGGCCTTTTCGGCTTCATTCATCTGAAAGACGAATTTCTGCCCGGCCTTGCCCCGGTAAACGGTGGCGCCCAGCTGTTCCAGCAGCGGTATCTCGCCGCTTTGCCCGCCCTTTAAAAACTGCACGATGACCACACGTTTTCCGCTGCCCAGCGCCCGCAGAGCAAGCCCCATGGCGGCCGTAGTCTTACCCTTTCCGTCGCCGTAATACAGATGCAAAAGGCCTAAACTTTCCATCGTCTTTCTCCTTTTTTGGCTCTCCCGGTTTTGTAATAAAAGGCACCCGCAGCCCTGTATGCTTAGCAGAACGGCTGCGGATGCCTTGTTATTTATTTATGGTTTGCTTTTACTGATACAGCGGGAACTCCCGGGTCAGGCGCAGGACGCGCTCGCTGATCTCGTCCTTCTTTTCCTCATAGTGCCAGATGCAGTCTGCAATGCAGTCCGCGATCACCTGCATCTCGGCTGCACCCATGCCGCGGGTGGTGACAGCCGGGGTGCCCAGACGCACGCCAGAGGTCACAAAGGGGCTGCGGGTCTCGCCGGGGACGGTGTTCTTGTTGGCGGTGATGTGCACGCTGTCCAGACGCTGCTCCAAGTCCTTGCCGGTGCACTCTTCGTCCCGCAGGTCAATGAGCATCAGGTGGTTGTCGGTGCCGCCGGATACCAGCTTGACCCCGCGCTGCTGTAAGGCCGCAGCCAGCGCCTGTGCATTTTCTACGATCTTGCGGGCATATTCCTTGAACTCTGGCTTCAGTGCCTCGCCAAAGCAGACGGCCTTTGCTGCAATCACGTGTTCCAGAGGGCCGCCCTGCGTGCCGGGGAACACTGCCGAGTTGATGCGCTTGGCAATGATGGGGTTGTTGGTCAAAATCAGGCCGCCGCGGGGCCCGCGCAGGGTCTTGTGGGTGGTAGTGGTCACCACGTCGGCATAGGGCACGGGGCTCTGGTGCTGGCCGCCCGCCACCAGACCGGCAATGTGCGCCATATCCACCATCAGGTATGCGCCGTAGCCGTGGGCTATCTCGGCCAGCTTTTCAAAGTCGATGGCGCGGGGGTAGGCAGAAGCGCCCGCCACCAGCATCTTGGGGCGCACCTTGCGCACCTGCTTTTCCAGCTCGGCGTAGTCGATCACGCCGTCTGCGCCGACGCCGTAGGAGATGAAGTGGTAGTTTTTACCGGACATATTCACCGGAGAACCGTGGGTCAGGTGACCGCCCTGCGAAAGGTCCATGCCCATAACAGTATCGCCCAACTCCAGTAGGGCAAAATACACGGCAAGGTTGGCCTGTGCGCCGGAATGGGGCTGGACGTTGGCATACTTTGCCCCGAACAGCTGGCAGGCGCGCTGGATGGCAATATTCTCCACCTCGTCCACATAGACGCAGCCGCCGTAGTAGCGCTTGCCGGGCAGACCCTCGGCATACTTGTTGGTCAGCACGCTGCCCATGGCTGCCATCACGGCGGGCGAAACGATGTTCTCGCTGGCGATCAGCTCAATGTTCTCGCGCTGACGGGTCAGCTCCCGCTCCATGGCTGCGCCCAGTTCCGGGTCGGCTGCATTGACCATGCCGATGGTGTCCATCATATCCTTGTACATTTTACTTACCCCTCTCCACAAAATGTTGTAGATTCTCTCAGCGCAGCGCCCGCGCGGCGCTTGCTGCTGTAAGATAATCATAGCAGAAAGCGGCGGCGGCTTCAATCCTCTTTTCGCCAAAAGGCTTGCTTTTTTTGTCTGAAGTGTTTATTATGTTTGTATAAAAATGCGCTGTCGATTTTGTATATTTTTCAAGTTTCTTCCACCACAGGTGAAGCGAGGTGTTTTGTATGACCATTGCCGAGGAAAAACAGGCGCAGCGTACCGCCGCCCGTGCCGCCCGCAAGGCGCTGGATGCGCCGCAGCGCGCTGCCGCCAATGCAGCCCTTTGCCGCCGGGTGCTGGAACTGGACGCCTACCGCACTGCCCATACCCTTTTGCTCTACGCAGCCTTTGGGGGCGAAGCCGACCTTACCGCTGTGGCTGCCGAGGCTGTCCGGCAGGGCAAGACGGTGGCCTACCCGGTGTGCGGCGAGGGCTTTTCCCTTACCGCAGCCGTGCCGGGCGCGGACGGCTGGGCGGTGGGACAGTACGGCATCCATGCGCCGGTGCTGGAGCGCTCTACCCTTTTGCAGCCGGAGCAGCTGGATCTGGTGCTGGTGCCCTGCACCGCCTTTGACGCAGACTGCCGCCGGGTTGGCATGGGCAAGGGCTACTACGACCGCTACCTGCCCTACTGCACCCGGGCGGTGAAGATCGGCATTGCATTGGAGGTTCAGCGCGTCCCCCGCGCCGCCGTGGACGACCACGACCAGCGGCTGGACGCCTTTATAACAGAGAGGGGTATCTACACATGGAAATGAACGATCTAAGCTGCACACAGTTTCTGGCACAGCTTGCCAGCAAAGCGCCCACACCGGGCGGCGGTGGCACTGCCGCTCTGGTGGGCGCTGCCGGTGTGGCACTGGGCAACATGGTGGGCTGCCTGACCACCGGCAAAAAAAAGTATGCCGTCGTGGAAGCGGACATTCAGGCACTGAACGCCCGGGCTGAAGCCCTTCGGCTGGAGCTGGAAGCGCTGGTACAGGCCGATGCTGACGCCTTTGCGCCGCTGGCTGCGGCCTACGGCCTGCCCAAGGACACCCCGGAGCAGGCCGCGCACAAGGCTTCTGTGCTGGAAGCCGCACTGGACGGTGCAAGCGCCGTGCCGCTGCAAATTATGGAAAAGTGCGCCGAGGGCATCGCGCTGGCAGGGCAGTACGCCGCCAAAGGCAGCGTGCTGGCAGTATCGGATGCAGGCTGCGCCGCCGTGCTGTGCAAGGCGGCATTGCAGGCCGCAAGCCTGAATGTGTTTATTAACACCAAGCTGATGGCAGACCGCAGCCGCGCAGCCGCGCTGGACGCCCGGGCAAACGCATTGCTGGCAGAGTTTGTGCCCCGGGCAGACGAAGTATTCACCGTCGTCAGCGGGAAACTCCGCAATAAATAATATCACAAATGAGGGAAAGTATATGGCAACGATTTTAAAGGGCGCGCCGGTGGTGGCCGCCATGAACGAGCGCAACGCTTTGCTCTGCGAGCAGTTGAAAGCTAAGGGCATCACCCCCACGCTGGCCGTGGTGCGGGTGGGCGAGCGGGAGGATGACCTCTCCTACGAGCGGGGCGTGATGACCCGCTGCGGCAAGGTGGGCGTCGCAGTCCGGCAGTTCGTGCTGCCCGCCGACGCCACGCAGGAGCAGCTGCTTCGGGTATTGGACGAGGTGAACACTGACGACGGCATCCACGGCTGTCTGCTGTTCCGCCCGCTGCCCAAGCAGTTCGATGACCGCACCGTCCGCGCCGCCCTGCGCCCGGAAAAGGACGTTGACGGCATCACGGACGGTTCGCTGGCCGGGGTGTTCACGAACACAGAGCTGGGCTACGCCCCCTGCACCGCGCAGGCCTGCATGGAGATTTTGGAGTATTATAACGTTCCTCTTTCCGGCAAGCGTGCCGTGGTGGTGGGACGCAGCCTTGTGGTGGGCAAGCCAGCCGCCATGATGCTGGACCGGGAAAATGCCACCGTGACCCTGTGCAACTCCCGTACCCGGAGCCTGCCGGAAGTGTGCAGACAGGCCGACATCGTGGTGGTGGCCATGGGCAAAATGGCGGCTGTGGGCGCGGACTGCCTGCGGGCAGGCCAGACGGTCGTGGACGTAGGCATCCATGTAAACGAGGAGGGCAAGCTGTGCGGTGACGTGCAGTTTGCCGCCGCTGAATCGGTGGTAGACGCCATTACTCCCGTGCCCGGCGGCGTAGGCACCGTGACCACCTCGGTGCTGGTAGGCCATGTGGTGCAGGCAGCGTGCAAAAAAGCCGGAGTGGAATGCTGAAAAAATCGTTTTAAGACAGAACAAGCCCGGAAAGTCCGCAGACTTTCCGGGCTTGCATTTTTACGGGAGGAATTGTAACGGGTATCAGCCCCGCACAAGGAGCAGCAGCAGGGCCGAGGCCACACACTGCAGAATGAGCCAGCGGGCTACCACCTGCTCGTCGCTCCAGCCCTTGCGCTTGCGCACATGGTCGTGGAGAGGGGTCAGGGTGTTTTTCAAGATCCAGATGTGCAGAAAACGCTTCAGGCTGATCTTCAAAATGCCCAAACTGCCGTCTGCGATGAACACGATAGCCGCCAGCAGGAAGGCGAAGGGGTGGCCGCACTTGAGCGACAGCATGGCGATGAAAAAGCCCATGGCGCGGCTGCCGGCATCGCCCATCAGCAGGCTGGAGGGCTTGGCGTTGAGCCACAGGTAGGCCAGAAGCGCACCGATGAACACCACGCCGGCGGTGGCGTAGGTGCCCAACTCGGTCTTATAGGCCAGCAGGTAGGTGCCAATGGTCACCACTGCCAGACTGGCGGAAAGGCCGTCCACACCATCGGTGCAGTTGACCACGTTGATGCTTGCCCAGATCAGGATGACGATGAGCAGCAGGTACACTGCATAGGGCAGGGTGAAGCTCCACTGCAAAAAGTGTACGCCGCAGCCATTGAAGTTCAGGTAGGTCACGCCCGCCAGCACTGCAATGACAAAATCGATGATGCCTTTTTTGTACTCATTCCACGCGGTCTCGGCGGCATCGTCCAGATAACCGGAGAGCATGGAGGCGATCAGCAGCACATTGTACACCACATACTCTGTGTTGAAGGGCAAAAACGCCAGCGACACCAGTGCGATGCACAGCACAAAGATCAGTCCGGAGCCTCGCGCCTTGCCCTTGGAAAGCTCGCCGTTCACCGCAAAGGCGCGGCCGTGGTCGTGGGGCAGTTTATCGCGGAAAATGGAATCCGTCAGGGCGGTCAGGACAAATGCCAGCAAAAACGCCATGGCATCCACGCCCCGCTGCCCGATGACAGAGGTCAGCATTTGGATCATAAGATAACATTCCTCTTTCTTTCTGTATAGTCCTTTGTGAGTGTATCACGCCCTTGCCCAAAAATCAATCCCGGCGGCAAAATTCACTTTGGATTGACTTTTCTCCCGCAGCTCTCTATAATAATGTATTAGTCTGTAATTTTCACCCACAACGCAGGAGGTTCCATGTCCATTACACTTGAGCAGCTCTCTGCCCGGATGCGGCAGGGCGAGCAGGTGCCGCTGCGCCACACCGCACAGGTGGCGCTGACGCTGAGTATCCCTTCCATTTTGCAGCAGATCGTGGTTACCGCCATGGAGTACATCGACGCCGCCATGGTGGGGCATATCGGTGCCGCCGCAACAGCCTCCATTGGCATCGTCAGCTCCAGCACATGGCTGCTGCACGGGATGCTGGCCGGGCTGTGCATGGCGTTTTCCATTCAGGTGGCACAGTATCTGGGCGCAGACCGTCAGCAGGACGCCCGTGGCGTTTTGCGGCAGTCCATGCTGTTCAATCTGGCGGTGGGTCTGGCGGCAGCGGCCTTTGGCGTGGGCATCAGCCGGTTTCTGCCCGGGTGGCTGGGCGCAGACACGGCACTGCAGGCAAACGCTTCGGCCTATTTTGCCATCTGGTCGGCTTCCCTGCCTTTTATCATGGCTATGGGCACCTACGCCGCCATGCTGCGCTCTACGGGTGATGCGCTTACCCCGGGCCTCATCAGCATCTTCACCTGCGTACTGGACATCATCTTCAACTTTTTCCTCATCAACCCCACCCGGGAAATGACGGTGTTCGGTCAAAACCTCACGGTTTGGGGTCTGGGATGGGGCGTGTCGGGCGCAGCGCTGGGCACAGCCCTTGCCAACGCCGTGGGCGGCACGCTGGCGTTGGGCGTTCTGCTGCTGAGGGATGGCCCGCTGTGCATCCGCAAGCCCGGCTCGTGGCACATTACCCGCGCCTGCCTGCACAACGTGTGGAAGGTGGGCGCACCGCTGGCAGCAGAGCGCGCCGCCCTGTCCTCGGCACAGGTGCTGCTGGTGCGCATCGTGTCCGGGCTGGGCACTACCGCCATTGCCGCCAACAGTCTGGGGGTCAGCGCCGAGAGCCTGTGCTACATGGCAGGCTACGGCATTCAGGACGCCGCTCTTGCGCTGGTGGGACAGGCTGTGGGCGCAAACCGCCGGGACATGGCAAAGCGCTTTGCATGGCTGTGCACCGCCATGGGCATGGGCATCATGGCACTGACCGGCGTGGGGCTGTATGTGTTTGCCCCGCATCTGATGGGTATCTTCACCGCCGACGCCGCTGTCATTGCGCTGGGTGCGCGGGTGCTGCGCATCGAAGCCTTTGCCGAGCCGATGTTCGGGGCAAGCATCGTAGCCAGCGGCTCCATGCAGGGCGCAGGCGACAGCACCGGCTGCTTTATCCTGAACCTTGTCAGTATGTGGGGCGTGCGGCTGACCTTGGCAGTTCTGCTGGCTCCCCGCTTTGGGCTGGTGGGCGTATGGGTGGCCATGTGCGCCGAGCTTTGCACCCGCGGCGCACTGTTTTTGCTGCGCATGGCGCGTGGCAAATGGCTGGATAAAGGCGCGCTGGCGTAAAGTTCTTATAAATCCAAAGAGCCGGAAAGTCCGCAGACTTTCCGGCTCTCTGTTATCTCAGCAGCTTACTTGCGGCCGTGCAGGATGGGAGACAGGGGCTTATAGATCAGCAGACACAGCACGGCGTCCAGCAGACCCTTGACCAGCGTGAAGGGCATGTTAAAGATCACAAGGCACTTGATCAGGCTGTCGGCAGAGGGCAGAATGGCCTGATACATTCCCAGAATGGCTTCCAGCGGCATGTGGTAGAACTGTACATAGGCCGGGTAGGTGATGAAGTAGTTGGAGGGCACGCTGAACACAGCCATGACGGCTGCACCGGCAATGGCACCCAGAATGGCGGTCTTGCGGCTCTTGTGGCGCTTGTAGACAAAGCCCGCCACAGCGGAGAACACCGCGCCCAGCATAAAGTTGCACAGCTCACCCACACAGGCGGTGGAGGTGCCCTTGATGATGATGTGCAGCAGGTTCTTCATAAAGCTGATGACCACGCCGTACACCGGGCCCAGTGCAAAGGCACCCAGCAGGGCGGGCAGGTCGGAGAAGTCCATCTTGACAAAGGACGGGATGAGCATCGGCAGCGGGAACTCGATGAACATCAGGATAAAGGCGACCGCGCTGAGCATGGCGGCAACGGTCAGATTGTGGGTGGTATTCTTTTTCATGGTAGTTGTCCTCCCCGGGGTGTACTCCCCGTTCAAATTTGTTCGGAAAGCCCTTTTCGCGCTGGATCGAACCGGAAAGACAAACCAAAAAGCGCCCTGCTGCAACCAAAAACTGCAACAGGGCGCACAGACGCAATTTGCCTGCCGTTTCTTGCATCCGGACTATACCGTTGGTCCCGGAGTTGCACCGGGTCAGCACCCTTGCGGGTGGTCGCGGACTTTACCGCCAGTGGGGAATTGCACCCCGCCCTGAAACGAACTTTCTGACCAAGAGTATAGCGCGGTACTGCGGCGCTGTCAAGCCCCCTTTCCAAAAGTTTGCACATTTTTTGTCAAAGTGCGTTTTCACCTTTCTTTCCTTGCCCCGGGCGGCAGAGTATGCTATCATAATATGCGTTGTGAAAAAACACAGGAGGTTTTCCATGATTTTCTCGATCCGTAACCTTGGCTTCGAGCTTGGCTCGCTGCTGCTGGAAGGCTGGGCAGCCTTTGCCGCCCGCGTGGTGTGCGCGGCGCTGCTGCTGGCGCTTGGCTGGCTGGCGCGGCAGCTTTTGTCCCGCAGGGTGTTCCCTGCCCTGCTGCGCCGCAACTGGCGGCTGGCCGGTACGCCCATTCTGCTGCGCAGCTTTGCCGTACCGCTGCAGCGGCTCACCCTTGCAGCGTTCATCTATGCCGCAGCGGCCAGCCTGCCGTGGGCAATTGCCGGCGTAAATAAATTTCTGCTCACAGTCTTTGAGCTGGCCGTCACCTTTTTTGTGTGTCAGGGGCTGTACGCCGCCGCCGATCTCACCGACCTTTTGCTGGCGAGCTGCGGCGAGGAGGTGCGCACTAACCGCACCCTAACCACCCTGCTGAACAAGGTGTACAAAGTTCTCATCGTGGTGCTGGGCGTTATGACCATGGCACAGGAGAGCGGCCTGCCGGTGGGCAGCATCGTAGCCAGTGCGGGTCTTGTCGGTCTGACCATCTCTCTCGCGGCGCAGGACAGCGCCAAAAATCTGTTCAGCGGGCTGGTCATCCTGCTGGATCGCCCCTTTTCCATCGGCGACTGGATCACCGTGGGCGACGTTTCCGGCGAGGTGGTGGACATCAACTTCCGCTCCACCAAAGTCCGCGCGTTGGATAACTCGGTGTACATCCTGACCAACAGCACGGTCAGCTCTGCCACCATCAACAACGGTACTTTGCGCAACAAGCGGCTGTACCGCTTCACCCTCGGGGTCACCTACGATACCACTCGCCCCCAACTGGAACAGCTGATGACCGACCTGACTGCCATGCTCAAGGCCAGCCCCTACACCTACGAGGACTCGGTGCTGGTCAAGCTGAGCGGCTTCGGCGCTTCCAGCATCGACCTGCTGGTGTCTGCCTACCTGCGCACCGCCGACATGACCCGCTTTTTGCAGATGCAGAACGATCTGAACCTTGACCTGATGGACGTGATGCAGAAAAACGGCGTGGACTTCGCCTTCCCCTCCACCACCGTGTATCTGGAAAAGAACAACTGAACTTTTTTGGAGGGCTCCTTCCTATGACACAGCTTTTGCTGCCTATCATTTACTTAGCTTTTATCAGTCTTGGCCTGCCAGATTCCCTGCTGGGGTCTGCATGGCCCACCATGTACCCCCAGCTGGGCGTTCCCTTCTCCTACGCGGGCATTCTATCCATGATCATCTCGCTGGGCACCATCGTTTCCAGCCTGAACAGCGACCGACTCACCCGGGCACTGGGCACGGGCAGGGTGACCGCCCTCAGCGTGGGCATGACCGCTGCGGCGCTGTTCGGTTTCTCGGTCTCCGGCCGGTTCTGGATGCTCTGCCTGTGGGCTGTTCCCTACGGCTTGGGCGCGGGCAGCGTGGATGCTGCCCTGAACAACTACGTTGCCCTGCATTACGAAAGCCGCCATATGAGCTGGCTGCACTGTATGTGGGGCGTGGGCACTACCATCGGCCCTGTGGTGATGGGCGCGGCGCTTTCCGGCGGGCTGGGCTGGAGCAGCGGCTACCGGTGTATTGCCCTGTTCCAGATCGCACTTTCTGCCGTGCTTTTTTGCAGCCTGCCCCTGTGGCATAAACGCCCCGACGCTGCCCCGGACGGTACTGTGCCAAAGGCGCTGACCCTGCCGCAAGTGTTCGCGCTGCCGGGCGCGAAGGAAGTGATGCTTTGCTTCTTCTGCTACTGCGCACTGGAGACCACCGCCGGGCTTTGGGCCAGCAGCTACCTGACCCTTGTGCGGCAGGTGCCCGCCCAGACGGCTGCCAGCTTTGCCAGCCTGTTCTATATCGGCATCACAGTGGGGCGGGGCGTCTGCGGCTTTCTGACCTTAAAACTGAGCGACGACCAGATGATCCGTCTGGGGTTTGCGGTGCTGGGCATGGGCATTGCCGCCCTGCTGCTGCCCGGGGCGCAGGTCTTTGCGCTGGCCGGGCTTGTGCTGGTAGGGCTGGGCTGCGCTCCCATCTACCCCAGCATCATCCACGCCACCCCGGCGCATTTCGGCGCACAGAATTCTCAGGCCGTCATCGGCATCCAGATGAGCAGCGCCTATGTGGGCAATCTTGCCATGCCGCCGCTGTTCGGTCTGCTGGCCAACAACATCACCCCGGCGCTGTTCCCCTTCTACCTGCTGGTATTTCTGGTGCTGATGGCGCTGATGCACCGGCAGCTGGTGCGCAAAACGGCGCACATCTGAAAGGGTCCAGCCTGCTAAAGTTAAAGGGACTGCCGTACCTCATTTGGTGCGGCAGTCCCTTTGCTATTTATTCAGTTATTTGTAAAGAACTGCACTCAGAACTTATTGAGCATCTTTTTCAGCCTTGCCAGTTCCTCTGCATCGCGGGTATCATCCAGCAGGGTGAGGGCATCGTTGAAATAGTTGCGGTCCAGATAAGAGTGGGTGGCATTGGCGTGGGCAGCCATAGCCTCCAGCACGGCATAACCGGAGCGCACCAGCGGGTGGGTGGCAGGCACACTGCCGCCCTCGGCCACCAGCGCAAACTTGCTTTCCGCCATATCCTCCAGCAGGGCGCTGTAAGCGTTGTTGGGGTCGGTGCCGTGGTTCTGCAGACCCTGATACAGCAGCTGTGCCACAAAACCCAGCGTAGAAGCCGTATACCAGTTACCATTGAAATTATTGGGGTTCGCGGCCTTATCGGTGACCGGGGAGTTGATCTTGTTGGTCAGGTACACCACCACCAGATTCTCCACAGGGTCGATCATGGTCAACGTACCGGTCCAGCCCTGATGGCCAATGGTATTGGAGGGTGCCTGCGTGCCGAAATACCAGCAGCGCTGGTTGTCACCCTCACGCCACCAGCCCAGACCCCAGTTGGCAGCGTCCTCCTTCTTGGGTGCGGTAAAGGCGTCCATCACGTTGCGGGAGAAGTAGCGGTTCTCGCCGTAGCCGCCGGTGATCATGACCGAGGCCAGTTTTGCCAACTCGGTAGCGTTGGAGAACAGGCCTGCATGGCCGGAAATACCGCCCATCGCGTAGTAGCACTTCTCGTCGTGCACCTGGCCCTGAATGGTAGCAGTGCGCACGCCGGTGAAGGAGATGGCACCATCACGGGTGTTGCCGTTCAGCTCGGTGGCGGCGCAGTCGTTGGCGGCAAAGCCGTTCAGCAGGGGGTTATAGGTGGTGTGGGTCAGACCCATGGGGTCCCAGAAGGTCTCCTTCAGGAAGGCGTCCAAACCCTTGCCGGTGATGGCTTCAATAGCGAAGGCCAGCAGCATATAGTCCACGTCGGAGTAAACGGTCTTGGTGCCCGGCTTATACATCAGCGGGGTCTTGAAGATGGACTTGAGGGTCGCGGCGCGGGTTGCAGCGCTGCCGTCCCAACCGGAGAAGAGCACGTTGGTGGCACCGGGAACGGTCTTTTGAGCGCACTGGTCAAAGGAATCGTTGTGGTACTGGGGGTCTGCAGGGAAGCCTGCCTGATGGCGCAGGATATCGCGCAGGGTCAGTTCTGCTTTCCACTGCTTGTTGACCTTCAGGCCCGGGTTCTCGTAGCCGTTGTAGGTAATGTCGATGGTGTCCTCCACAAAGGCGCTGCCCAGCAGGTCTACCAGACGGCTGTCCAAATTGGCCTTGCCCTGCGTGACGAGGTACTGTAATGCGTAGTTTGCAGTGTACATCTTGGTGTTGGAGGCCAGATCGTACAGGGTATCGTTGGTCACAGCCGGGCTGTCGGTCTTGGGGGTGCCGTCCGGATTATAGGAGTTCACCTTGCCCCATGCGTTCTGATACACTAGCTTGCCGTTTTTCACAATGGCCATCTGTGCGCTGGGGAAGCCGTTGTTCACGTCGGCCTGAATGATCTGCTCCAACAGCTCCAGTGCATCGCGGTCGATGCCCACGTCCTGCAGGCTGCCCTCCTGCACGGTGGGGTAGCCCACCCGCACGGTCACCTTTTTGCCGCGGGGACGGATGCCGCCCACCTGAATGGTGTTGCGGCCATTGATGGTCTGGCCGGAAATGTCCACGTTCCACACGCCGCCTGCCGCCATGGCAGCGGTGTTGATCTGGCGGTTATTGACGAACAGGTTAAAGCCGGTCACGCCCGCCTCGGGCTCCACGCACAGCGTTCCCTGCCCTGCGTAGCCCACAAAGGTGTACATGTGGTTCATGGCCAGCGTATCGTCGGTGTAGCCCTTCCAGTTGGGGAACACCGGCTCGCCCTGCCAGCCGCCGCTCACGCTGCCGCGGCTGGTCACCTTGACCGAGGCCGCCTTTTTAGGGACGAGGTTCAGGGAGTTGGTATCCTCCGCTGCGGCGGCTGCGGGCTCGGCAGCAGAGGCTGCCCCGGCGGTGCACACGTTGAGCGCCATCATGCCCAGACCGGCAACGCTGCCCTTCAGGAACGTTTTACGGGAAAATTTGGTTGACATGGTAAGGTCCTCCCATTCTTTTTGCCGCAATGCGACAATATACCTGTATTCGTGCTTTTTTGTCCCGCAGCAGCGGGACTGCCTTGTGCCCCGAATTGTACGCGAGATGAAACAAAATGTCAATCATGTTTTTATCTTGTGGCACAAAGTTTTGCGTTTCTCAGTTTTTCGCCTATTTTGGCACATTGTTTTGCGTTTTGTTTCAAATTTTCATGCGTTTTGTATACAACCAGCCGCAAAAATGCGTAAAAAAAGCCGCCGCACAAACCCTTGTGCAGCGGCTTCGGTTCATAATTTTTCTTACAGGATGCGGGCGCTGATAGCGTTTGCCACCTGAAACAGGTCCTTCTGCCCAATAAAGCCAAACTTGGCCTCGTGGCCGTCCGCAAAGCAGACTGTCAGCTGGGACGCCTGCAGCGGATCGCCAAAACCCGCCGTCTGAATGCCATAGTGCAGCACCTTGCGGTAGGGCAGCACAAAAAGCTGCTGCCGCGTGCCCGTGACCCCCTGCATATCCACCATGATGATGCGGTGGCTGGTGAACACCACCTGATCGCGCACCGTCTTGTATGCGCCCACGATCTGCTCGCCCTCCAGCAGCAGGGCGTTAACATTTTTGCAGATATCCTTCTCCTGCAGGCGCATGAGGTTCTCCATCGGTTTATCGCGGAATTCCATTGTAGCGTTCCCCTTTCAGCGTTTTTATGGCTCTATTGTAGCATTTCCGCCGCCGGTTTGCAAGATGACTGCCCAGTGCAGGACAAAAAGAAAAGACCCGAACCGTTCAAGGTTCAGGTCTTTTGGAGCGGGTAATGGGAATCGAACCCACCTCCTCAGCTTGGAAGGCTGATATACTAGCCGATGTACTATACCCGCAATTGCAGAAAGAATTATACCATAACTTTCCGCAAATGTCCAGCATGAATTTAGCAGCTGCATAGCTGGGCAGACACAACAAAAAAGCACCGCACATTCCTGTGCAGTGCTTTTCTTTCTGGTGGAGATTACCGGGATCGAACCGGTGACCTCTTGCATGCCATGCAAGCGCTCTCCCAGCTGAGCTAAACCCCCAGATGCTTGGCTTCATGCCTGACGACATGGGTTATTATACCAGCTGGTGGGACGCTTGTCAACGGTTTTTTACAAAAAACTCTTCTCTTTTTTCAGCGGCGCAGCGCACCCGGAAGCTTTTGACGCAGCTGCGTTTTTCCCGGGGCTGCTCTGCCGCAAAAGACTGCCGCATTACCTGTCCCATTTGTCACACAGGGCGTTGATCTGGTCGGCAAATCTTGCCAGATCCTTATTTGCGCCGCCCTCGTTGTGCTCGATGACCCGCAGCAGGCGCTTGCCGGCGCTGACCAGCCGCTGGAACACGGTAGCGGCGCGGTTTGCACCCTCGCCTGTCCTCTGCTCCACGCGGACTTTCGTGCCCTCCTGCAGGCAGACTGCGCCCTCGGCACCGATGGCCCACTGCGCACCGTTGTAGGGCGCACAGGCGGTAAAGCCCTGTTCGGTCAGAGTGTCCACAAAGCGGTTCTCTACCTCGTCCTCGCCATGGACCACGAACACCCGCCGGGGCTTTTCTGTAAAGGCGTTCACCCAGCGCAGCAAGCCGTCTTTATCGGCGTGGCCGGACATTCCGGTTAGCTGGCAGATCTCTGCCTTCACCTCGATGGGCTCGCCGAACAGCTTGACCAAGTCCACCCCCTCGATGAGGGTGCGTCCCAAAGTGCCCACCGCCTGAAAGCCCACGAACAGGATCGTGCATTCCGGCCGCCACAGGTTGTGCTTGAGGTGGTGGCGGATGCGTCCGGCTTCGCACATTCCGCTGGCGGACAGGATGACCTTGGGCGTGCGGTCGGTGTTGATCATGCGGGAGTCCTCGCTGGTCACGCTGATGCGCAGCCCCGGCACGTTGATGGGGTCGATGCCCTTTTCCAGCAAAGCGCAGGTCTGGGCGTCAAAGCAGCCGGGGTCTGTATCCCGGAAGATGCGGGTGGCTTCGGTGGCCAGCGGGCTGTCGATGTAGACCGGGAAGTTGCCGTGCCCTTTGACCAGCCCTTTTTCCTTGATCTCCCGCAAAAAATACAGCATCTCCTGCGTGCGTCCCACCGCAAAGCTGGGCACTACCACGTTGCCGCCCCGGTCAAAGGTGCGCTGCAAAATTTTTGCCAGCTCTGCCACATAGTCCGGCCGGGGGTCGTGGTTGCGGTCGCCGTAGGTGGACTCCATGAACACATAGTCCGCCTGCTGGATATAGGTGGGGTCTTTGATGATGGGCTGCTCCAGATTGCCGATATCGCCGGAGAACACCAGCTTTGTGGTGGTGCTGCCCTCGGTGATCCACAGCTCGATGCTGGCAGAGCCCAACAGATGTCCCACGTCCACAAAGCGTGCTTCAATGCCCGGGGCAAGCTGGATGCGCTTGTCGTACTCCACGCCCCGGAACAGGCGGCAGGCGGCTTCGGCGTCCTGCACGGTGTACATGGGCTCTACCGGCTCTGCGCCGGAGCGCTTGCCCTTGCGGTTTTTCCACTCGGCTTCAAACTCCTGAATATGCGCCGAGTCCCGCAGCATGATGCCGCACAGCTCCACGGTGGGGATGGTTGCGTAGATCCTGCCCCGGAAGCCGTTGTGCGCCAGCAGCGGCAAAAGGCCGGTATGGTCGATATGGGCATGGGTGATGAGCACAAAGTCGATCTCGCCGGGGGCTACGGGCAGGGGCTGGTTCTCGTACACATTTTTGCCCTGCTCCATGCCGTAGTCGATGAGAAATCGCTGCCCTGCCGCTTCCAGCATGGTGCAGCTGCCGGTCACCTCGTGGTTCGCGCCTAAAAACGTAAGCTTCAATGCAGAACACCTCCGGTTTGTTTTGTGTTTTTAGTATAGCATATTTTTAAGGTACACGCCGCACAAATCTGCGGGAAGTTTGCGGGCATAATGCTGAATTGCAGAAAAAATTTTTATACAATCTTGACAAACCACCCTGTTCTGTTATAAACTTAGGTTTGTATGACGTTCGTTCGTATTTTATGAGTCTTTTCAAATAGAGAGGTAGAAATTTATGGTTCGTAACGATTTGCGCAACGTTGCCATTATCGCTCACGTTGACCACGGCAAGACCACGCTGGTGGATGCCCTGCTGCGTCAGAGCGGCGCTTTCCGCGACAATCAGGCCGTGGCCGAGCGCGTGATGGACAGCGGCGATATCGAGCGTGAGCGCGGCATCACCATTCTGGCAAAGAACTGCTCCTGCACCTACAAGGGCGTCAAGATCAACATCGTCGACACCCCGGGCCACGCCGACTTTGGCGGCGAGGTGGAGCGCGTGCTGAAGATGGTCAACGGCGTGCTGCTGCTGGTGGACGCTGCCGAGGGCTGTATGCCCCAGACCCGCTTTGTGCTGCAGAAGGCTCTGCAGCAGAACCTGAGCCTTGTGGTGGCTATCAACAAGATCGACCGTCCTGATGCCCGCATCAAGGAAGTCATCGACGAGGTGTTGTACCTGCTGATGGATCTGGGTGCTACCGACGAGCAGCTGGAGTGCCCCATGCTGTTCTGCTGCGGCCGTGACGGCACCGCCAGCTTGGACCCCGATGTGCCGGGCACCGACCTGATCCCCCTGTTCGACACCCTGCTGAGCACCATCAAGCCGCCGGAGGGCGACCCTGAGGCTCCCTTCCAGATGCTGGTCTCCTCTGTGGACTACAACGAGTTCGTTGGCCGCATCGGCATCGGCCGTATCCAGAACGGCGTTGCCAAGGTGGGTGAGGAAGTGGTCGTGTGCGACTGGCACAACCCCGACCTGAAGATGCGCGGCCGTC
>OHAT01000093.1_pt1 | contig 93175 bp, 79 predicted proteins | sample 1577141 | NCBI WGS metagenome assembly OHAT01 (sample SAMEA3541578, study PRJEB24748) | human gut metagenome | biome: human gut; feature: human-associated habitat; material: faeces | place: China | collected 2012 | reverse complement strand
TATGACCGAAAGAAAGAAGCGATACTGTTATTTGGTCTGTCACTTTGGGGAACAGCCATTCCTAAATTGAAAGATTTCCTGGAAAGTGCCAGGGAGGAAGAAGCATTGTGTTATTGTGAGTGCTAAGACAGGATTTTAGTCCGACTAAAATCCGATGAAAATACGACGGTTTCCCTACTGAAAGTCCGACTTGTCCAGTGTTAAAATGGCTATGCTGGGAGATAGCGGCATAAAATTGAATAGAGAGAGTTACGCCTCGTGCCTGTAATGGGTACGGGGCTTTTTTTATACCTGCCTATTTTCCCCCATAATTAACACAAAGGCATGAACGAGAGCTTGGAGTAATTTACTCCGGCTCTTTTTTTTTGCCGTTAAGGAGGAAACGGTATGTATTACGATCAGAAGGAAAGCGGAAAGAGAATTGCTAATTTGCGAAAGAAAGAAGGGCTGACACAAGAACAACTCGCAGAAAAGTTGAGTATTAGTTACAGTCTGCTGGCAAAGGTAGAGAGTGGCTCCAGAGCAGCGTCGATTGATCTTCTTGTGGAGATGAAAGCTTTTTTTAATACGACGCTGGATTATTTGGCTTTAGGGATTGAGCCAATGACAGAACCATCAAAACACGAAGATATGGTTTGTAAAAATCAAGCTGAACAAAAGATTGCAGAGTTAGAGCAGAAATTCAAAGAACTCAAAGAGATTATCCTTTGACTTGCACGAATTGTGTTAGTTGCAAAGCCCGACTTGCACTAATTGTCCATAAAAAGCCAAATCCAAAACCAGTACAATTTAGATACAGCCAAAGAAAACGGCTGATTGTTCCTTGAAAACTAAATAGTCATTCATCAGATACATTCCTGTTGTCGGTGCGAGAGCATCAGCCACATCAGCGATACGCAATGACCTGCTACTTAGGAGATAGAGTCACCTACGTTACTTTTGTCTGTCCTTCCTGTGGCAAGAGCGAGAACTATCGGCTCGTAAATATCGGGTTGCTCCCGATACGGCAATGAAAGCAACAGGCACAATGATACTTCTGCCCAGCCACAGCCCCTTTTCTCTTTTCAGGGAATGGGGATCACGCAATGGGGGTAGCCCGGTGAGAACCACGGGGAGGTTAGATTCCTATGGAGTCAGTTAGCAGCTGACCGTCTGATGATTTCCCAGACAGTATTCTGTCTCCCAGGGGTGTCGAGGACAAATATGGGAACGACATAGTAAACATGAAGGGGCAGTCTCTGCCCCTCTTACATAAGACGATGAAAGGAGGGCTAACAGGTGATGAATAAAAATTGGGAATACCGCCGTGGCGATATATATTTGGCTGACTTGTCTCCATTCTGCGGCTCTGAACAAGGTGGTGTTCGCCCGGTTGTTGTTATTCAGAACAACACCGGCAACCGGCACGCCCCTACTCTGGTTGTGGCAACTGTCACAGCCAGAACCAGAAAAAAGACAAAACAGCCAACCCATTTTCTGATTAGAGAAAACTCAGCTCTCAGCAGACCTTCTATGGTGCTGTTGGAGCAAATCAGAACCATTGATAAGCAGCGAATTGAAAGATATTTGGGTAGAGTTACCCGACAGGAAATGTTCGGTATCAATAGAGCGTTGCTTGTCAGTCTGGATTTGAATACATCCTCTCGTCAGTGAAAACTATGGGCAGACCTACCTTTGTGGGGCTGCCTATACTTTTGCCGATGAGGTTCCATGAATAGCTCAGGGAGATTTTGGCAAGAATGATAAACGAAGGTGGTGATTGCAGATGACAAGAAGTGAAGCGACAAAATCTACAGCAACTGAACAGCTGGTGGATATTCGAGATGTGAAAATTGATCGCTCTTTGCCGAGTGAGGAAAGAATCAAATCCTTTATCGAGCAGATTAAAAATCCTTACCAGTTCAAAGTAGGCAACACGGTTGTGAGAGTGACGTTTGCAAATACGCAGAATACGATTACTGACAACTTCATCAATATGATTGCTTCTATGTAACGTATAAATCCGTTGGCAGAAATTGGCGAGATACTAATGCGGTGACAAACTGGATTTTCGCAGTCCGCTATGGTAACATAGCCTTGGACAAAATCATGCGAAAACTCCGGTTTGTTTTTTCAGCTTCGGACGATTAACAAACAGGAGTGGCACACTATGCAAAAAAGTATTGATAAGATTTACTATGCCGCCATCTACCTGCGTTTATCGAAGGAAGATGGTGACCTTTCTTCTGGCGAGAAGAAAGAAAGCAACAGTATCGCTAACCAGCGCAAGCTGATTGAAGATTATTTGAGCAGAAACCCTGAGATCACTTTGGTTCAGGAGTTCTGCGATGATGGTTATACAGGTGCTAATTTTGACCGTCCTGACTTTCAGCGAATGATGGAACAGGTCAAAACAGGAAAAATCAACTGCATCATTGTCAAAGACCTTTCCCGTTTTGGTCGTGACTACATTGATTCCGGCAGATATATCGAGAAGATTTTTCCGTCCCTGGGCATACGTTTTATTGCCATCAACGACAACTACGACTCTGCACAGTCTCAGCAGGTAGGAAACGAAATCATTCTTCCGTTCAAAAACCTGATTAACGACTCTTATAGCAGGGATATTTCCATCAAGATTCGTTCCAATTTGGAGACCAAGAGAAGAAATGGCGAATTTGTTGGAAGCCATGTGGTCTACGGCTACCGTAGATCTGACGATGATAAAAACAAACTGGTCATCGACCAGACTGTTGCTCCGGTCATCCAGAGCATTTTCAGCATGAAGATGGATGGCTTCAGTCCTGCACAGATTGCAGACAAGCTGAATAAAGACGGTGTTCCGTCTCCTTATGAATATAAGAGACAGAGTGGTTCCAAATACCAGTCTGGTTTCAAGAAACAGATTCAGACCGATTGGGGCGCAAAAGCGATTTATCGCATTTTGAAAAATGAGATGTACACCGGCACTCTGGTTCAGGGAAAGACAACGACTCCAAACCATAAAATCAAAAGCAGAACCACAAAAGATGAAGCGGATTGGATGAGAACGGAGAACGCACATGATGCGATTATCTCTCCTTCCATTTTCGATATGGTTCAGAAGCTCATGCTTGAGGACACAAGAAGTCCTTCGGGTGATAATTCTGTGCATCTGTTTTCAGGTAAGGTGTTCTGTGCTGATTGCAAGAGTACCATGACCAGAAAGAAAACCAAGTCCGCAGGCAAGGAGTATGTGTACTTCGTTTGCAATGCCAATAAGGTAGATCGCAAGATATGTGATGCACACACCGTAAAGGAACAGGTTGTTTACGATGCTGCTCTTGCGGTCATTCAGGCGCAGGTTTCTCTTGCCTTAAACTTGGAAATTGCTCTTGGGAAATTGAACGGTATCTCTTGGGAGCGCCGTGAAATGGAGCGTATCGCTTCAAAAATTGCCAGACAGGAAGAAGTTATCGAACACAACAAGCAGATGAAAGCTCATGTGTACGAGGACTTCAAGACAGAAATGATTACTCGTGAGGAATACTTTATTTTTAAGGCTGAGTTCGACAAGAACATTCAGGAAGCCAAAGAAGCTATTGCCCGTCTGGTAGGTAATAAAAATCAAATCAGTTCCGGCCTCACGGAACAGCAGAGCTGGCTTGCACAGTTCAGAGAATACGAAAACATTCAGGAACTGAACCGCAGAGTTGTAGTCAATTTCATTGATAGAATTGAGATTACCGAGGATAAGCAGGTTCATGTTGTTCTGAATAACGCAGATCAGTTCCAGGCGATTATGGAGTTCCTGGAGGAAGAAAAAGCGAAAGCCAACGCAAAGAAGGTGATTTCGTTCATAAGGGAGGTGAGCTAAATGGCAAGACCGTCAAAACGCCGTCAACAGGCATTAGCCAGTCAGACCGTTGCTGCGGAACAGTTTACTGTCATTCACAAGACTGCTATCTACGCTCGTCTTTCTCGTGAAGATAATCTGAATAGCTCTGATTCTATCGAAAACCAGCTTGCATTGCTCAATGAGTATGTAAGCAATCGTCCGTATCTGCAACTGGCAGGAACCTTTGTTGACAATGGCTACACTGGAACGGACTTTGACCGTCCTGAGTGGCAGAAGCTGATGGAAGCAGTTCAGGCAAAAGAGGTTGACTGCATCGTAGTAAAAGACCTTTCCAGACTTGGACGTAACTATATTGAGACCGGCGAGTTCCTTGAAAAAATCTGTCCGTTCTTCGGTATCCGTTTCATTGCTATCAATGATGGTTTTGATACCGACACCGTAGAAGCAAGCGGTCAGCTTTCTGTGTCCCTTTCCAATATCATCAACGATTACTACGCCAAAGACATCTCTCGCAAGGTATCATCTGCCCTGCGAAGCAAGATGGAAAACGGCGACTTCATTGGTGCATGGGAAAAGTATGGGTACCTGAAAGACCCAAACAATAAGAATCAGCTGATTATTAACCCGGAAACCGCACCTGTTGTAAAGCAGATTTTTCTGTGGCGTAGCGAAGGTATGAGCTATATGGGTATCAACAAGAAGCTCAATGACAGCGGCATTCTCTCTCCGGGACAGTACAAAGCGAACCGTGGCATTGTTACGAACAACAATCAAAAAGACCGTGTTATCCTCTGGAACAAGCACATGATTACTGAGATTCTGAAGGATATTACTTATCTGGGTCATTTGGCTCAGAGAAAGGCTTCTCAATGTTTATATGCCGGTATCTCCTTCCACCGTACAGAGGAACAGGACTGGATCATCGTTGAGAATACCCATGAACCTATTATTGAGCAGGAACTGTTCGATAAGGTCCAAGCTATCAACAGCGCTGCCGCTGAAAAGTCAAAAGCAAACAGTGGTAAATACGACCACTTACCGAAAGCTGTAAACATCTATGGGAAGAAATTCACCTGTGCTGACTGTGGCTCTGTAATGAAACTTGTCCGTTCTTTCAGCACAAAGAAAGACAAGGTGTACTTTACCTTTAAGTGTCCGACCTATGCTGAGCATGGCACAAGAGCTTGCAATGCAAAAAAGATGCGTAAAGCAGACTTGGATGAAGCTGTTCTTTCTACCATTCAGGCACAACTTGATCTGTTTGTAGATATGCAGGACAGTCTGCATCAGCTACTGGCTATGAAGAAAGCTATGGCAAAGCAAAATGGGCAGAAAGATGAAATCAAATCTTTGCAAAAGAAGCTCGACCATAAAAAAGGTTTGTTTGGAGGGCTTTACCGAGATTTGCGTGAGGGTCTTATCTCTGATGAGGACTACGCACAGACCCGTGAAGTTATTCTGGGTGAAATCAAACGCTTGGAAAAGCAGTTGGCAGAGCTTGAGGGAACCACGAACAGATTTGAAGAACAGCTTCGTGGTGAAAAGAAATGGGCTGAACTTGTAAAGAAATATCATCATGCCACCGAAGTTACTGCGGAAATGGTGGATGCAATGATTGTTTCTATGAAGATGAACAAAGATAGCTCCCTGAGTATTGAGTTCAACCACATGGATGAGTTCAAGGCTATCTACGATACTATCGACATTCTCAGAAAGGAGGTTGCGTAATATGAAAAAGAGCATTGGCATCTATCTCCGTCTTTCTCTGGAAGATGTGGACAAGAGAACCAACAAGGCAAAGGATGAAAGTAACAGTATTGTTGCACAGCGTCAGCTGATCCAGCGACATATCGAACAAAACTCTTACCTTTCTAATCTGCCACAGATGGAGTTCTGCGACGACGGCTTTAGTGGCACGAACTTTGAGCGACCGGACTTTCAGAGAATGATTGACCTTATCCGTGCCGGTGAAATCCATATCGTGATTGTCAAAGACCTTTCTCGTTTTGGTCGTGACTATCTGGAAGTAGGTGATTACCTGGAACACATTTTTCCGTTCCTTGGTGTCAGAATGATTTCTATTAACGACCATTATGACAGCGAAAAGTATCTTGGCAATACCGCAGGTATGGACATTGCATTTCGTAACCTGATTTACGATTATTACAGCAAAGACCTCTCCAAAAAGGTCAAGTCGGCTATGAGAACAAAACAGCGTAATGGTGGCTATATCACCTGCTGTACTTATGGCTACAAGGTTTCTCCAAAAAACAAGCATCAGATGATTATTGACCCCGAAACGGCACCTATTGTACGCAGGATTTTTACCGATGTTATCGCAGGTAAATCCACCAGTCAGGTTGCCAGAGAGTTGAATGCCGAGGGCATCCCTACTCCGCAACAGTATAAAGGTGTTGCCAGAAGAAAAGATAGTCCTTCAAAAGCATTATGGACACATAACCGAATACTGGATATGTTGAAGAATATCAAGTACACCGGTTGCATGGTGAATCACACTCGTGAGAGCATGGTAATCCGTGCGAAGTCCCAGCGCAGAGTTCCAAAGGAAGACTGGATTTATCACGAGAATGCCCACGAAGCCATTGTGACAACAGAGGAATTTGAAGCAGCACAGGCAGCTCTGCGTAAGGTAAAACCCCATATTAAAAAGAAAGCCGAGAACATCTTTCCATTCTATTGCGCCCATTGCGGTCGTAAGCTCCAAAGAACTTTTGGCACAGATGTTCACTTCTATTGTGTAACTCCATATTGGGACACGGATGAAGAACTGTGCAAATCAGTTAGATGGGACAGGACGGATATTGAGGAAGTTGTTTTGGCTTCGTTAAAGGCTCAAATTTCCGTTATGACGGTCGAATCTGTGGGCAAGACCCAGAATACCATATCCGAAGGGACATTGCTTAGACAACGTCTAAAGGCACTTACAAGCGAATTGGAAAGTGGTGATACCCAGAAGGTTCAAAGCTACCTGGAGTATCGTGAGGGTCGCATAACAAAGGAGAATTTTATCTTTCTCCGTTCTGAGCGTGAAAAACGCATGGAAGAATTAAAAGTTCAGATTGCGGAAACAGAAGCTGCGTATGAAGATTTTCTCGAAAAAGAAACCCAGACAAAGCAGGAACAGGCAATCATTGAGCGTACAAGCTCCATGAATGATGAAGCGCTGAAAGAACTGATGTATGATGCGGTTGAACGTATCAATATCACAGACAATCAGAACATCGAAATCGTCTGGAAATTCGATGATCTGTTTGCAACAGCATAGCAAAGAGCCAGTCGGCAACGGCTGGCTCACATCTTTGAATAAAATGTCGATTTTTGTCCTAAAATGACTCAATGAGTATGACGAGTGTGAAAGCTCCCGAAAGCTGAAAATCTTTGTATTTCAAGGCTTTTTGGAGCTTCACAAAAATTTTTTGCACCTGATTGACACAATCAGACGATCTCGGCAGGGTCGTTATCCCCAAGGAGATTCGCCGCACGATGCGCATCCGCGAGGGCGACCCGCTCGAAATATACACAGACGCGGACGGCGAAGTTATTTTCAAAAAATATTCGCAGGTCGGCGAGCTGTCATCGCTGACGGCGCAGTACGCCGAGGTTCTGCACAAAAACACTGGGCTTCCGGTCGTGATAACCGACCGCGACAGGGTCATTTCCTGCGCGGGCGTGCCGAAGAAAGAGACGGTCGAGCGCAGGATAACGCAGGCGCTCGAAAACATCATGGAGAACCGCAGTCCGTTTATCTGCGAGGAGGGCGGCGAGCGGTTTCATCCGATAGAGGGCGTTGAGCGCGACGCGGCGGCGGCGTTTCCGATAATCGGCGCTGGTGATGTGTCCGGCTCGGTGGTTCTGCTCACGGCGGACGAGGCGTCCGTGCCGACGCAGACGGAGATAAAGCTCGTTCAGGTCGCGGCTTCGTTCCTCGGCAAACAGATGGAGGAATAACCTTTATTTTTCCTCTTGACAAGTGCCGCTATGCGCTATAAAATAATCGGGTATCCGATTGACGGGTTTGGGAGAGAGCCGGATTTCCGGCCACCGAAGGGGCGAAACTCTCAGGTAAAAGAACCGAGCCGGGACGGTCCTCTGGAAAGGCATTTGCACCGACGAAGCAATCCGCGAAGCGGAGAATCTTTCAGGTAAAAAGACAGAGTACACCATTTTTTCTGATGGTGTACTCTTTTTGTTTTCGGAGTGGTTTATGGACATTCTCATTTTTGCGTTTGAAATCATCGGCACCGTTGCGTTCTCGGTTTCCGGCGCGATGACAGGGCTGAAGAAAAACATGGATATTTTCGGCGTCATGATTCTGGGCGTTGTTACGGCGATCGGCGGCGGAGTCACGCGCGATCTCATTCTCGGCATAACGCCGCCCGGCACATTCGGTCACCCGGTATATGCGATAGTCGCGACGGTCACGGCGATAATAACTTTTCTGCCGGCAATCCGCAGACTGCTCACGAGTAATCAGCATGTCCACGACTTCGTTCTGCTCATTCTCGACTCGCTCGGGCTCGGAGTGTTCACGGTCGTCGGAATACAGACCGCTTACAGCGTCTCGACCGGGCGCGGCGCGTTTCTGGTAGTATTCGTCGGGGTCATAACCGGCGTCGGCGGCGGAGTGCTGCGCGATGTTCTCGCCGGGGAGAAGCCGTACATATTCGTAAAGCACATCTACGCCTGCGCGTCGATAGCCGGCGCGGTCGCCTGCGTTATCATCTGGCGGTTCAACAGCACCGCGGCGGTCATTGCGGGCGCGGCAATAGTTTTCGTCATCCGCCTGCTCGCCGCCCATTTCAGATGGAGCCTGCCCAAGGCGGACAGATTCGGTCCCGTTCAGCCTCAGGAGCTAAGCGAGAACGACGAGAACACGCAGGAGATATGATTTCGCGGAATTATTTATTTAATAGAAAGCCTGCCCGATGGTTGTCCGTTGGGTGGGCTTTGGTTTTTGTAATGCGGGGTTTAAAGTGAAAGTGCAGTGACAGATTGGGATTTGTAGGTGTAAATACCGGCTATGAACGGCTTATAAATCAGCACAATCGTGTATGGCAGATATCATCCGCCCGCGAAATTATCACAATTTTATTGGCGTGCATTTGTAGGGTGCGAATCAATAAAATCGTGATAGATTCCGCGGCATATTGGGATTTTCACATCTCATTCCACGACACAAACGGCGGTCTGACGTCTTATAGCATTGTCCATTCCCAAAAGCGTCTTACATTTCGCCTTTAAATGTTAACTGAAATTAAACTATATTCCTTTTTTCTTTAAACTTCGCTTTTATGCTATTGTTAAATCCCGCGGGGTAGGGTATAATTTAATAAGAATTTTAAGTGGAACGGTGAAAGTATGGCATACGACTCTCAATATAATAACGGAGCGCCCAACGGGTACGGATATCAGCCGGGACCCGCTCAGACTCTCGAGATAAAGCAGCGCGAGAAGCGCCAGATAAGAAAGCTCGGCAACATAAGCGGCCTGGGCATATTATTGTTCGCCCTGTTCCAGTTCATCGGCGCGGGACTGCTGTTTGCTTTAAATCTCTATGACGACTACGCGAACGAGACCGACCGCGGCTATGCGATAGGCGTACTGATGTCGATTTTCTGCATATTCGTCCCGTTCTTCCTGTCGAGCCTGCTGCTCAAAGATAAGCGTCAGCAGTGCCTGAACTTCGGAAAGCCCTATGACACGCGCCTCATGCTTTTAGCTGTGCCCGCAGGTCTGATGATCTGCATGATAGGCAACTACGCGACGAATTTTCTTTCGACCTTTGTCGAGAGCACGACCGGTATAACATTTGAATATCCCGATTCGCGCACCCCGACGACGCCGCTGGGCATTGCGATGTATCTTATCCAGCTCGCCGTAGTGCCTGCGCTCGTTGAGGAATATGCGCTGCGCGGCGTTGTTATGATGCCCGCGCGCAAGTTCGGCAACTGGTTTGCAATTCTCGTCTCGTCCGCCCTGTTCGGCATGATGCACGGCAACCTCGTCCAGGCCCCGTTCGCGTTTATCGTCGGCATCGGCATCGGTTATTTTGTTATAGTCACCGGCTCGATGTGGACGGGTGTCATGATACATTTCTGCAACAATATGTTCTCCGGCGTTATCTCGATACTCTACGAGTTCCTGCCGGAAAAGACGGTCAACCTCGTCTATTATATCTGCGTCGCAGTGTTCTTTGCGGCGGGCATAATCTGCCTGATTCTCTTCACGAGAAGGGCGCGCCAAAAGAATATCCAGACGAAATTCAGAAAACCGCGCACCGCACTTTCGCGCGGCGAACGCACGGCGGCGTATTTTATAAATGTCCCGATGATAATCTCTATCATCTATCTGCTCTACACGACATATACTTTTATCACATGGCCTTCGTAACCGGGGAGTGGAAGAATGACTGACAGAGAGCTTATGCAGGCGGCGATCGCGCTTGCACGGGAGGCCGCGGCGGACGGCGAAGTGCCCGTCGGCGCGGTGGTCACAAGAAACGGAGAGATAGTTTCGGTCGGGCGCAACAGGCGCGAAAAGGACAAAAACGCCCTCGCACACGCCGAAATTGAAGCAATAGACAGAGCGTGCAAGGCACTCGGCGGCTGGCGGCTCTGGGAGTGCGAATTATTCGTGACGCTCGAACCGTGCCCGATGTGCGCCGGGGCGATAATAAATTCGCGCATAAAGCGCGTGGTGTTCGGGGCATACGACCCGAAGGCGGGCTCGTGCGGGTCGGTAAACAACCTGTTCTCTTTTCCGTATAATCACTCGCCCGAGGTCGAGGGCGGTTTCATGCAGGACGAGTGTGCTCTGCTTTTGAAGCAGTTCTTTGCCGAGCTGCGCAGGACAAAATAAATTCCCGAAAGGGCTGAAGGATATGGCAATAAAGGATCTTGCCGAACTCATCAAAAAATTCACTCAGAAAGACAAATTCAAGCCAACGACAGTGCAGGTCATCAGGGCGGCAAAAAATCCGCCCGTTCCCGCGCAGAATGAGGATATCTCTGTCCCGTCGGAGGGCGAGCGCATCCATTTTCTCAACACCGGGCGCTCGGACTGCATTCTTCTTCAGAGCAGCGACCGATTCGCTCTCGTTGACTGCGGCGACGCGGGGCACGCGAAACATACGGCGCGGTATCTGAAAGAAACTGCCGGCGGGAAGATAAATCTTGACTTTATAGCGATAACCCATCTTCATTCCGGTCATGTCGGCGGACTCGAGACGCTCCTTGACGACGGGGATATAACAATCGGCAAGATATATCTCAAGCCGTTTATCAGCCCTAACCTCGCGCAGTGGGACAAGTGTCTCCACGACGGCGATGCGCTGTATAAATCGCTCAGCGAAAAGGCGCAGAGCATGAATATCCCGGTCATCGGCTGCGTGCCGGATGAACCGTTTGCGCTGGGCGGCTGGACTCTGCGTTTCTTCAACACCGAGCCCGACTCATATCACAAGAATATCGGCGAAAATGACAACTCGCTCGCGCTCCTTGCCGAGCAGAATGGCAGGCGTATTCTTTTGGCGGGCGACATAGTGAACGACACGGGCGACCTCGCGAGACTCGCGAACGCCGTCGGACGCATTGATGCGATTAAAGTCCCCTGCCACGGCGAACGCGCCGTCCCGCAGGAAGCGCTGGACAAGCTCCGCCCCGAGACGATGATAATCACGAACCGCCTCGCCGAGATATCTGACGATGTGCTCGTCGGCATAATGTCGGCGTTCGGGCGCAAGGCGTATTCGACCTCGGACAGCGGCGGAATAGCCCTCACCCTCACTCACGACGGGCTTGAAGTCAGCCGCGAAATACAGCTTCGGGAAACGGCATAAAAAATATAAAACCGCGGAGGCAGATATATTCTGTCTCCGCGGTATGATTTTTGCGGGTATAATTCGATAAATTTTTGTTGCCGAGCCGTTGTTTAATTTTCAAGGTACCCGAATTTGCGGCTCATTGCGTCCTCAAATCCCGCGTCGATAACGCGCATTTTCTTCGCGGGCGGATGATATCCGCCCATATCGCGCACTTTTTCACTATTCACTTTTACTTATTACTTTGAGCGAAGCGAAACACCCTCTACGGAGGAGCCTAAATAAAATAACACAGCAACAGCCGCAACAGTTTTCATGTCGCGGCTGTTTTTTATATATTATAATAGTATTATTTATGCCCTCGCTGCGAAAACGCAGGTGAATATACCGCCGCTTTGATTCGCCGCCGCGTGTCCTCCGTATTTTTCGGCGGTCTCTTCGAGAATTTTTAATCCGTAGCCGTGGTCGCCCGTCCGCTTCTTTTTCTTCTCTTCATAGTCGGGCGCGACGGCGTTCTCGCTGCTGATATATAACATTCCGTCGTTTTCGTCGACGAAGCTTCTTATTTTTATATATCTGTTCTCTTCGAGAGCTTTTGCCGCATTTATCGCGTTGTCGAATATATTGACATACGCCTTGCAGATATCGACATCTTCGATACCAACAAACCTCGGCACATTGAGGTCGAAATCATAGGCGATGTCATTCTTTCTGCACTCGTTCGCCTTGTTCGAGGCGATGACATTGACAAGAGTGTTGAGACAGAATTTTTCTATTTTTATATCCGCGACCTCTGTTCTGAGCTGGTCGAGCATCCGCTCGGCCGCTTCGCGGTCGACTTCGTTTGAGCTGTGGACGACTTCATATGCCGTCTGAATTATGTTCGCGAGGTCGTGGCGTATCTTTCTCACTTCATTGCTGCTGTTTTCGACATTTTTGTAATATTCGAGATTCAGCGCGTTTTGGTAATCTTTTATTCTCAGCTCCTCGCGCAGCTTCTCGTTCTGCGACGAGCGCACCATGATATAGAGCAAAACGGCGTCGGAGATTATGCACAGAACCGCCGCAACGCAGAGCATTATCATCGGGGCGCGGGTCGGATCCTCAAGAAACGGCAGCCCGGTGTTCTTGTCCCTGAACCAACCGTAATATGAGATTATCATCATCGCCGCCGCCATGACTATGACCTGACTCAGCGGGAAGAAGATAAATGTCGCCATCTGCCCGCTCGGGAGAATCATATTTTTGTGCTTCTTCATTCTAAGATAAGTAAAGCCGCCGAAGAGCACTATCAGCCCCACTGTATTCGGCAGGGAGACTATATAGGTCATTATGTCGTCATAGGGATTGAGCCCGCAGGCGATACACCCGGTTATGAGCAGAGCCGAAACGAGATATGTAAACGACATCAGAACTATCGAGACGAAAAGCCGGGTTCTGAGTTTGTCTTTGAAATAGGCTATTGACGAAATGAAATAATATGCAAACGCCGGAATCTTAAAAAACACCGACGGCACATCGTAGAAATAATGCTGGGCGAGCGCTATTGCCGAGAACGGTATGAGCGTCAAGAAAAATACCGCGTAGCGGTTGAAGCGCGGGGTGAGGTTCATGCACAGAAAGACCACCACGAGCGCTATCGAAAGAAAGTTGAACACATACCAGAACGCATCAAAAAATGTCATTTGACCAAAGCTCCCTTAAAAAGCACATACCTGTCCGTTGAATCCTTTTTCCTGGAACGGCTTATCGGAATTATCTTCCCGTTCATCATGATAAACTGCGTCGCAGTATATCTCGCGATATATTTTAAATTCACAAGATAGCTCTTGTGGCAGCGGACGAAGCCCGCTTCGAGCTGCCGTCCCGCCTCGTCGAGCTTGCCCGGCACGGTGACGCTGTCTCCGTCAACCGTATGTATCTCCAGATAATTGCGCACGCTGACGATAAAAAGTATCTTATCGCACCCTATCCTGTGGATGCTGCCGCGGCGGGTGTATTCAAAATATTCGCGGCTCGGTCTTTGATGCATCCCGGCGCGTTCGCGCTCGATATAGCCGAGGAGCAGCTTCGGGTCGACGGGCTTATAGATATACCCGCAGTCGTCAACGGTCACGAACGCCTTCGAGACAAGATCCTGATTCCCGGAGACGAAAACTATCTTGACCCCGGGACACAGCGCGCCGACAAACTCGGCGATATCCACGCCGCTCTCGTCGCTGACGGCAATATCGAGAAAGGCGAGGTCGAATTTTCTGTTTGCGTCCTCGGGCGCAAGCTTCTCGGACAGCTCGGCGGAGCTGTGTACGCCGACAAGCTCAATATCGGGATAAGCGTCCGCGATTATTTCGGATATCTGCTTGACCATTGCGGGCTCATCGTCGCATATGAGAATACGCATAGTGAGACCTCCCTTTCTTTATAAAATAAAATATAAAATGTGTTTATATGCGTTTGTATATATCATAGTATACAAAAACGCTCGTCTTTTTTCAAGGACAAAAACTGTTACAGGCAAGAAAATATTTTTTCTCTCCGCCGACCCTTTTCAAAGGGAAATAAATGTTGTATAATTCTGATATATAACTGCTTGATTAGGGGTGTTTGTTTGTCCGGGGACTACTCCAGCCGCAACCGAAGGATGCTCAAAAGGTTCCTGCCTTACTATAAAAAATATTCGGGACTGTTCGCCCTCGATATGTTCTGCTCCGCGCTGACTACCGTATGCGAGATAGCTCTCCCGCTGATAGTGCGGCAGATAACCGACCGCGCGGCGCATGATATTCACGACCTGACGGCGGAGCTGATAATAAAAATAGTCGGCTTCTACATTCTACTGCGAATAATCGATACCGCCGCGAGCTACTACACGGCGTCGGGCGGGCATATCATGGGCGCGAGAATTGAAACAGATATGCGAAACGACCTGTTCTCGCATTTGCAGGATATGTCATATTCATTCTATGACGACACGAAGATAGGCCAGCTCATGTCGAGAATAACAAACGACCTGTTTGACATAACCGAGCTCGCCCATCACGGTCCGGAGAACGTCCTGATGACCGTGATAAAAATAATCGCGGGATTCATCATGTTCGCGTCGATGAACATATGGCTTGCGATAATAGTCTTTTCGCTCATGCCTCTTATGATGCTTCTGACTTCGCGCAGCCGCCGCAAGATGCGCGCCGCGTTCAAACAGCAGAGACGCGAGATAGGCGAGATAAACGCGCGGACGGAGGATTCATTGCTCGGCATAAGAGTTGTCAAGAGCTTTGCCAACGAGGACATTGAGCGCGAAAAGTTCAACGAGGGCTCTCGCCGCTTCTTCAAATCGAAGAAAAACGGCTACAGATACATGGCGAGTTTCCACTGCACTGTAAGGCTCTGCGACGGACTGATGTATATAGCAATAGTCGGCGTGGGCGCAGTGTTCATGATGAAAGGCAAGACTACCGTCGGCGACTTCTCGGCGAGCCTGCTCATGGTCAGCACCCTGCTCGCGGCGATACGCACAATGGTCGAATTCAGCGAGCAGTTCAACCGCGGCATGACTGGCATCGAGCGCTTCACTGAAATAATGGACGAAGTCAGCGACATAAAAGACAGTCCGGACGCAAAGCCCATAAGCGGCGTCAAGGGCGATATCGAATTCAAAAACGTTACATTTTCATACAAGGGCACGGACAAGAAAATTCTCTCCGATTTCTCCCTGCATATAGCTCCTGGCGAGAATGTCGCCCTCGTCGGTCCGTCCGGCGGCGGCAAGACTACGCTTTGCAATCTTATCCCCCGCTTCTACGATGTGGATTCGGGCAGCATACTGCTCGACGGAAAAGATATCCGCGACATAACTTTAGCTTCGCTGCGCTCGAATATAGGCACGGTTCAGCAGGATGTCTACATGTTCTCCGGCACGGTCAGGGACAACATAGCCTACGGATGCCCGGGAGCTGAAAAAGAAGATATAATAGCCGCGGCGAAACGAGCCGGGGCGCATGAATTTATAGAGGAGCTGCCAGAGGGCTACGACACATATGTCGGCGAGCGCGGAGTCAAGCTCTCCGGCGGTCAGAAACAGCGAATTTCAATCGCGCGCCTGTTTTTGAAAAACCCTCCGATAGTCATTCTCGACGAGGCGACGAGCGCGCTCGACAACGAGAGCGAACGCCTTGTTCAGCAGTCGCTCGAAGAGCTTGCAAAGGGGCGCACGGTCATAACTATCGCCCACAGGCTCACGACGATAAGAAACGCGGCGGAGATAGTCGTGCTGACAGAAGACGGCATCGCCGAGCAGGGCAGCCATCGCGAGCTCATGGCAAAGGGCGGAGTATACAGCGAGCTCTACAGCATGTATTCAATCGACTGATTTTTCCGAAAGGACGGATATAAAAATGCTTAAAAATATTTCACCTATCATCTCCCCCGAGCTTCTCAAGATCCTCATGGAGATGGGACACAGCGACGAGATAGTTATCGGCGACGGCAACTTCCCCGCGGCGAGTATAGCTCAGCGCCTTGTGCGCCTCGACGGTCACGGAGTGCCCGAGGTTCTCGACGCGGTTTTGAAGCTCATGCCCCTCGACACCTATGTTGACGCCCCCGTTGCGCTCATGGACAACAACGGCGACGGAGACCGCCCGGCAGTCTGGGACAAATACGAAGAGATAGTCAAAGCGAACGAGGGCGACAAGAACTTCGAGCTCATGGAGCGCTTCGCTTTCTATGACAGAGCGAGAAAGGCATACGCCGTCATCGCGACGGGCGAGACCGCCGTATACGCAAACATCATCCTCAAAAAGGGCGTTGTAAAATAACTCGGAGGACTCTGCATCAATGGAAAAAAGAGTTTTAGCGTTCGACTTCGGCGCGTCGAGCGGACGCGCGATAATCGGACATTTTGACGGGGAGAATATCCGCCTCGAAGAAGTTCACCGCTTCTCGAACGACCCCGTGAGCGTGAACGGCACGCTCTACTGGGATGTTCTGCGCCTGTTTTTTGAGATAAAGCAGGGGCTGACAAAGGCGAAGCTCGCCGGCGGATTCGACAGCATCGGCATCGACACCTGGGGCGTTGACTTCGGGCTGCTCGACGAATTCGGCTGCCTGCTCGAAAATCCTATCCACTACCGCGACGCACGCACGGCGGGAATGATTGAAGACGTGTTTAAAACAGTTCCCCGCGAGGAGCTTTACTCCCGCACGGGTATTCAGTTCATGGAGCTTAACACGCTCTTCCAGCTCTGCGCGCTCAAAAAATACCGCCCGCACATTCTCGACAGGGCGGATAAAATGCTGTTCATGCCCGATTTATTCGCATATATGCTCACGGGCAGAAAGCAGACAGAATATTCAATAGCGACCACCTCGCAGATGGTTGACATAAAGACAAAAGACTGGGCATACGACATTCTCGACCGCCTCGGCATCCCGTCGGGAATCCTCACGCCCATTGTGCCGTCGGGTACCGAAAACGGAATGCTCAGCGCGGATATATGCGAAGAGCTGGGGCTCGACCCCGTTAAAGTTGTCAGCGTATGCGGACACGACACGCAGTCGGCGATAACCGCCGTACCCTCTCAGCTCGACAGCTTCGCGTTTTTGAGCAGCGGCACTTGGTCGCTCTTCGGCACGGAGATACCCGCTCCCATTGTTAATAATACATCGCTCTCGATAAACATCACCAACGAGGGCGGCTACGGCGGCATGACCGGGCTGCTCAAGAATATAATCGGACTGTGGCTCATTCAGGAGAGCCGCAGGCAGTGGAAACGCGAGGGCGAGGAATACAGCTACGCCGATCTCGAGCGCATGGCGCTCTCGGCGGAGCCGTTCAAGTGCTTTATCGACCCAGACTCCCCCGAGTTCACGCCGCCCGGAGATATACCCGGCCGCGTGCGCGAATTCTGCCGCAAGACGGGTCAGTATGTCCCGCAGACAGTCGGCGAGATAATGCGCTGCATCTACGAGAGCCTTGCGATGAAATACCGCAGCACGTTCTCGATGATAAAAGAATGCACCGGCAGGGACTATTCTGATATACATGTTATCGGCGGCGGCACGAAAGATACCCTGCTCTGCCAGATGACCGCGAACGCCTGCAACGTCCCCGTGAAGGCGGGTCCGATAGAGGCGACCGTGCTCGGCAACATCGCCGTTCAGCTCCTGAGCTCCGGCGACATTCCGGATATCAAAAAGGCGAGGGAGATAATCTCGCGCAGCGAAGCATTACGCGAATATGCTCCGTGCGACACCGACAAATGGGCGGGCGCATATGAGAGCTTTTTGAAAATTCACAAATAAGTGTTGCGCCCGGTAGTGGCAACACAACATCGAAAGGATGACTGAAAAATGGCAAAAGCAAAGCTTGGAATCAGACCCATCATTGACGGCCGCTGGGGCGGAGTCAGAGAGAGTCTTGAGGAAAAGACGATGAACATGGCGCTCGCTGCCAAGAAGCTCATCGAAGAAAATGTGTTCTATTCGGACGGCACTCCCTTTGAGTGCATCATCTCCCCCTGCACGATAGGCGGAGCAGCAGAAGCGGCAAAGTGCGCCGACTTCTTCTCGACTCAGAACGTCTGCGCGACCCTCTCCGTCACCCCCTGCTGGTGCTACGGCAGCGAGACGATGGATCTCGATCCCCTGACCGTCAAGGCAGTCTGGGGCTTCAACGGCACCGAGCGCCCCGGCGCGGTCTATCTCGCGGCGGTTCTGGCGGCTCATGCACAGAGAGGTCTGCCCGCATTCTCGATTTACGGCAAGGATGTTCAGGATGTCACCGACAACTCCATCCCCGACGACGTCGCGGAGAAGATACTCCGCTTCGCACGCTGCGCCGCGGCTGTCGGTCAGCTCAGAGGCAAGTCTTATGTCGGCATAGGCGCTGTCGCAATGGGTATCGCAGGCTCGTTCTGCGACGCCGATTTCTGGCAGGAATATCTCGGCATCCGCGCCGAGTGGGTCGACATGGTCGAAGTTACCCGCCGCGTCGAGCTCGGCATCTATGACCACGAGGAATATGAGCGCGCGCTCAAGTGGGTCAAAGAAAACTGCCCCGAGGGCTTCGACAAGAACCCCGAAAATATCAGACACACCCCCGAGCAGAAGGAGAAGGAGTGGGAGTTCGTCGTCAAGATGACCCTCATCTGCCGCGACATCATGCTCGGCAACGATAAGCTCAACGATGTCCGCCCCGTCGGCGCAGAGGCTGAACACTCCGGTCCCAAGGACGGCTGGCACGAAGAGGCACTCGGCCGCAACGCCATACTCGGCGGCTTCCAGGGTCAGCGCCAGTGGACCGATTTCATGCCCAACGGCGACTTCACCGAGGCTATGCTCAACACCACCTTCGACTGGAACGGCAAGAAAGAGCCGCTCACCTTCGCCACCGAGAACGACGGCCTCAACGGTCTGTCCATGCTCCTCGGAAAGCTCGTCACCGGCAGAGCGAGCCTGTTCGCCGATGTTCGTACATACTGGAGCCCCGACGCTGTTGAAAGAGTCTGCGGCATGCGCCCCGAGGGCGTTGCCAAGGACGGCTTCATCCACCTCATCAACTCCGGTGCCGCCGCGCTTGACGCCACGGGCGTATGCAAGGACAAGGACGGCAACGCGGTCATGAAGGAGTGGTGGAACGTCACCGACGAGGATATCGACGCTATGCTCAAGGCTACCGACTGGTGCCCCGCAGACCTCGGATATTTCAGAGGCGGCGGATACTCCTCGCACTTCAAGACTCAGGCTGTCATGCCCATGACAATGATAAGAGTCAACATCATCAAGGGTCTCGGCCCGGTGCTTCAGATAGCCGAGGGCTACACCGCCACCCTGCCCGATGAGATCCACAACAAGCTCGACATGCGCACCGACCCGACCTGGCCGACCACCTGGTTCGCTCCGAGACTCACCGGCAAGGGCGCGTTCAAGGATGTCTACTCCGTCATGGCGAACTGGGGCGCAAACCACGGCGCTATCAGCTACGGCCACATCGGCAAAGACCTCATCACGCTCGCGAGCATGCTCAGAATCCCCGTTGCGATGCACAACGTCGCCGACGAGGACATCTACCGTCCGCACGCATGGTCTGCGTTCGGCACAAAGGACCTCGAGAGTGCAGACTACAGAGCCTGCGCCGCCTACGGCCCGCTGTATAAATAACCGAATTACCCGCCGCCCGGAGAAATCTTCGGGCGGCGAAGTTCATATTGCCGGACACCGTTCTCCGCGAACCGCGAGGTGTGCCGGCTTTTTATTTTCTCTTTGCGATATATCTGTCTCAAGCCTACAATTATTCAGAAGATTTTTTGTATATTATTTTAATGGAAAGACTCTTTGCCGTATGATATAATCAAGGTGTGAGGTGAGAAAATGAAACTTTTAAAGAATTTTGCTTTGGCGGCGGCACTTGCCGCGATATGCGTTTTGTGCTCGTCGTGTGCAAGCAAGCCGAAGCTCATCGACACTGCGGCAAACAACGAAAAGCTCTCTTATTCCGAGAGCTACACGGAGCTGTCCGAAAAGAGGACGAACAAAACAAAAGCTTGGCGCCGCGGAATGGTCGGCGGGAACGGGCTCGAGGGCTTTATCACAAGCGGCAGCCCGTACTCGGACACGATAATTTATCAAAATATGCATTTCATCATGCCGAATATCAACGCCCGCACCTGTCCGGACACATCAAGCGAGCTTGAACAGGTCAAGCAGAGCATCGTTAAATGCGAGGATATCGTTGACAACGCGAGCTATGACGATGTGTATCGCTTCCATCCAGGCGGTCAGCTGAGAATAAACTCCGAGCGGCACCGCATCAAGGATTATATCCGCTACACAGACTACGAGACCGCGCAGGTCGGCGTGAAATACACCGACAAAAACGGCACATGGGAGAGAACTACTTTCACCTCGCTTGCCGACGGCGTCACGGTTACAAAAATCAAAAAATCGAGCAAGAACGCGCCCGTAAATATTACGCTCTCCTACGATGATATCTCGACCATGGCAAACTACTCCGAGGGCGACGAGGTGAATATCAAATATAAAAAGCTCGCCGACGAGGGCAAGGCTTATCTTGCCCTGGTTGCGCACTATCCCGACTATGAAAAATCCGAGCTCAAAAACGGCGGCTACGCCACGCTCACCTATGTTTTGAATATCGGCGGAACTTTAAGCGTCACGCAAGCGGACGCGCCGAAAGATGAGCAATACGCGGGCGACAGCCAGCCGAAATTGACCGTCAGCGGGGCGGACGAGGTTTATCTTATCACTGTTACGGGCAGAGATTACAATATGGGCGAGCTTTCCGCCTTCGCGTCACAAAGCGGCTGCGCGCTCATCGACTTGCTCTATAACCGGACAACGGACTTTGCGAAAAAATACTCAGCCGAGGGGAAATTCAACTATTCCAATGCACTTGACGCTCATCTTGCGGTATATCAGCCGCAGTTCAACGCAGTCACGCTGACTCTCAAAGACGGCATCTCAGAAAAATCGAACGAAAAGCTGCTGAGAAAGCAGAGGTTCAAGAAAAAGCTCGATCCCGCGCTCAGCCAGCGTTCGTATTATGCAGGCAGATACGCTTATCTGTGTTGCAGCGGATATTCCGCGCCCCGCCTTTACGGTATGTGGACAGGCGAATGGAACACGGGCTGGGGCAGCAAATACACAATGGACGCAAATGTGAACCTGCAAACCTCCTCGATGAACACGGGCAACATCTCCTCGTCCCCGATAGGCTACGCATATTTTATTCTCCGCCAGCTTCCCGACTGGGAGGAAAACGCGCTCGCGACCCACGGATTTACCGACGCCATCCAAGCCCCCGTAAACACCGACGGCGACAAGGCGGTAATAACGGAAACCTGCTATCCGTATCCGTTTCGATACTGGAACGCAGGCTCAAGCTGGATGATCCAGCCGCTCTATGAGACCCTGCAATGCTACGGAGATATCAAAATTCCGCTCAGCGGCGAAATCGACCTTGACAAGCTCAGATCCGTGCTTTCCGTCACCGCGGACGACCTTACGGACGAAGACATTCGCGCGATCGAGGACAGGGGATATCTCCGGCTTGAGCGCGATGTGCTTTTGCCGCTTTTGATTAAATCGGCGAACTACTGGGAGCAGCTTATGACCCCCGAATATTACACCGACTCGAACGGCTCGATTCATTATGAAGCGGGCAAGACGGCGCTTGCGGATGACGAATACTACTGCATCCTGCCGAGCTATTCCCCGGAAAACAATCCGTCGAACTATCCCTCTCCCTCCGACGCAAACGCGGCTATCGACATCGCCGCCTGCCGCGACAATCTGAATATGCTTTTGAGCGTTATAAAAGACACCGCGCCGGAAACCGACACGGCAAAATGGGAATATATGCTCCGAAAGCTCCCGCCGTATCTCTTCGACAAAACCGGCGCGCTCAAGGAGTGGGCGTGCAGCCAATTTGAAGAAAACAACGAGCACAGGCATCTGAGTCACCTCTATTGCGTGTGGCCGCTGTTTGAAACGCAGAACGACGAGCGTCTCAAGTCCGCCTGCATACAGGCGATAAACAACAGAACCTCTGAAAACGAGGCGAGCCACGCACTTGTTCACCGTTCGCTCATCGCCGCAAGGCTCAAGGACAGAACGAGCCTCACCTCTGCGCTCGTGAAGCTTCAGAACCATAAAATAAGATATCCCTCGCTTATGACGAACCACGATTACGATCAAAGAAGCTGCTACTGCACCGACTTTGCCATAGGCTATCTCGGAATCGTCAACGAAGCCCTCGTTTTCTCGAACAAAAACGAAATCGAGATTCTTCCGGCTCTGTTTGAATCGGGCTTTGACGCAGGCGAGATAACCGGGATAAAGGCGAGAACCCGTGCGACGGTTGACTCGCTCAGGTGGGATTTGCAAAGCAAAACGGCACAGGTCACCGTGACCTCCGACATCGACCAAACGATCACCGTTTCATGCGGGCTCTCCGACAAGACGGAGACGCTGATATTCCGCGCCGGAGAAACAAAGACGGTCGATTTTGTGCTGAATTGACCGAATAGGCACAAAAAGCAACATTCCGTCCGGGACCCCGGGCGGAATGTTTTATAGCTTCACGGGATTTTAATACCTCACTCCCGCTCCCCTCGAATAAACGGAATTGCAGACAGAAGCGAACTCAGCGCAACGGGCAGAGTATACAGCATGAACAGAAGCGTCATCAGATTTGAATATCTGCCGTCGAGCCTCGGGATTCCGCCGTTTGCAATAAAATCGTTAAGCGCCGCCGTTTCAGAGGATGAAAATTTGACGACGGCATAGCCTATGCTCGCCGCGAGCGACGATAAACCGGTACCAATCTTGACAATGAATGTATGCGCGGAGAAAAACAGTCCACCGGACTGTTTTCTTAACGCCGCTCACCCTCTCAGGGTTCGAATCCCTTGAAAATAAAAAAGAACAGAAGCAACACCTACGGTATTGCTTCTGTTCTTGGCGCGCTGCAAGGGATACAGTCGGCTACGCCGCCTTGCGTGCTCGGCGATCGCTGCTGCGCAGCAGTACCCGCCTCACACTTCGCGGCTAAAAACAGTCCGCCGGACTGTTTTCTCAACGCCGCTCACCCTCTCAGGGTTCGAATCCCTTGAAAATAAAAAAAGAACGGAAGCAACACCTGCGGTATTGCTTCCGTTCTTGGCGCGCTGCAAGGGATTCGAACCCCTGACCTTTTGGTTCGTAGCCAAACACTCTATCCAACTGAGCTAGCAGCGCATCTGATTGCCATAGTATATTAGCACAACGCGGGGCAAAAATCAACTGTTATTTCAAAATTTTTTTATTTTTCTCCGCTGCCCGGCGGGTACGCTATGCATCGCGGCGGTTTTCGGTCTGCCCGCGGCGCTTTTTTTGACAGTTTTTTTGCCGGCTTCGGAAAGTTTTTCTTTTCTTTGGGGGCGCGGATAAATATTTTCTGCGGCGTGTGCCGCTTCGCGGTTTTTTAAAATTTTTTTGCTATTACATTGTAATCATCAATTTTTTGCTATATAATTGAATGGATAGATTGGGGCTTTGTTTATGAAAAGCCGCGAAGGGAGAAAAATTTGTAATGAGCGACAGAACATACGTCTTATCATACGACATCGGCACGACGGGCGTCAAAACCTGTCTGTTTGAAGTTGAAGATGAAATAAAGCTGATCGCTGCGGAGATGGAAGGCTATTCGCTGACCGTTTATCCGGACGGCGGCGCAGAGCAGGATCCCGACGAGTGGTGGAGCGCGATATGCAACACCACGAAGAGACTCATGAATTCAACGAGTGTGAGCACTTCGGAGATAGCCGGTATATCCTTCTGCTCCCAGATGCAGGGTCTCGTGCTCGTCGACAAGGACGGCCAGCCCGTGCGCAAGGCGATGAGCTACATGGATCAGCGCGCAAAGAAGCAGATAAAAGAACTCATGGCTTACGGTCCGCAGATCGCGGGAGCTTATATTCCGAAGCTTCTCAAGTCTCTGCAGATAACCGGCGCCGTGTCCGCGAGCGTCAAGGATCCCGTATACAAATACAAATGGGTCGAGGAGAACGAGCCCGAGAACTTCGCGAGAACCTATAAGTGGCTCGACGTCAAAGAATACATAATCTGCCGCATGACCGACAAGTTCGTCATGACGCGCGACTCGGCTTTCGGCACTCTGCTCTACGATGTCCGCAAGGGCAAGGAGGGCTGGAGCCCCGAGATGCTCAAGATGTTCAACGTCAAGCCCGAGCATATGGCTGAGATAATCGACTCCACCGCTCTCGTCGGCGGTCTTACCGAAAAGGCTGCGGACGATCTCGGACTGTGCGAGGGCACGCCCGTATTCGGCGGCGGCGGAGACGCTTCGCTCATCGGCGTCGGCGCGGGCGCAGTCGCCCTCGGCGATACTCATATTTACTGCGGCACATCCGGCTGGGTCACGACCGTTGTTGACAAGAATATAGTCGACACGAGCGCGATGATCGCCGCGATAGTCGGCGCGCAGAACGGCAAGCTCAACTACTTCGCGGAGCTTGAGACCGCCGGTAAATGCCTCGAGTGGGTCAAGGATCACCTTGCCCTCGATGAAATTGACATATTCCTCGAGAAGACCGATGTCGCCTCCTCGAAGGAGTCCATATTCACGAGCCTTTACGACTACATGTCGCATGTTATAAACAAGACCCCCGCAGGCTGCGGCGGAGTTATCTTCACCCCGTGGCTGCACGGCAACCGCTGCCCGTTCGAGGATCCGAACGCCCGCGGAATGTTCTTCAACATCAGCCTTGAGACCGGCAAGACCGAGCTCATCCGCGCCGTTGTTGAGGGCACTTGCATGCACCTGCGCTGGTTCCTTGAGACCGAGGACAAAAAGACCAAGACCTCCGATGTTCTCCGCTTTGTCGGCGGCGGCGCTCTCTCCGACGTCACCAGCCAGATACTCGCGGACTGCACAGGCAGAACGGTCGAGGTCGTTGCAAGCCCGCAGAACGTCGGCGCAGTCGGCGCGGCGGTCATCTCCGCAGTCGGTCTGGGCATGATAGGCAGCATCGAAGAGGCGAAGAAGCTCGTCCCGGCGAAGAAGACATTTATCCCGAACCCCTCGCTCAAGCCCATATATGACAAGAACTTCGCAGTCTTTAAGAACCTCTACAAGAGCAACAAGGAGAATTTTGCGGCTCTCAACGGCTGATAAACGGTTCAAACCGCCTTTTTGTGTCAATCATATCTTCGATTCCGCACTTGAAAAAGTGCAATACCCTGTGTTATACTGAAACAGGCAATAATTTTCGGACGATAAGGACGAAGGGAAGGTCTTAAAGAATGAAGAAAATCATCTCGGCTCTGCTCATCTGTATGCTCGCGGCGGTCTGTCTTTTCACCGGCTGCTCAAAAGCAAAGGGACTCAAAGTCAAGGACAGCAGCGGCAACGACCGCGTGCTCGTGACCGACGAAAACGGCAAGCCCGTCTATGACGAGGCAGGCAATATTGTCATTGTCGACACGGACGAAAAGGGCAAGGCAAAGAAGGACGAAAACGGCGAGCAGGCAACAAACGCCATCGCGCTCGATTATCTTCTCGTCTCCGGCAAGAACGCCTACTGCAGATATTTCACATTCACCCAGCCCTCCGGCTACGATATGTCGGCGGTCGGCACCGCGATAACCCTCACAAAAGGCAACGAGACCATCGACATAATTTATGACACCGAAAAGAGCGTCGATGACAAGTCCGCCGATATCGGCGAGGTCATCACCTCGCTCAAGGCGCAGGGCTTCAACCCCGAGGTCAACGACGAGACGAAGACCCTCTGCGGCGAGGACGCAAAGTTTACGGAGATAAAGGTCTCCGCGAACGGCAGAGAGGCGTTCATGGTCTCCGCCCTGTTCGAGAAGAACGGCGTGACCTATGCCTGCACCTACAAAACTTCAAAAGCCGGCGCAAACACCGGAGATTTTGAATCAATTGTCAATTCTATTTCGTTCAGATAACAGACGATAAAAAGTATTCTGACTGTTGAAAGGAGAACAGTATGTTATTTTCACTTGATATCGGTATCGATTTGGGTACCGCGAACACCCTCGTGTTCGTAAAAGGCAAGGGCATCGTTATAAGAGAGCCCTCCGTCGTTGCGGTCGATCAGAAGTACAATCCGCCCAGAGTCGTTGCCGTCGGCACAGAAGCCAAGGAGATGATCGGCAGAACTCCCGGCTCCATAACCGCAGTCCGTCCCCTCAAGGACGGCGTTATCGCCGACTTCGACATCACCGCGGATATGCTCAAGGCTTTCATAAAGAAGGTCACGAAGAACTCCCCGCTCGCGAGAGTCCGCGTTATGATCTGCATCCCCTCGGGCGTTACCGGCGTTGAGAGAAACGCTGTCAACGACGCCGCGAGAAGCGCAGGCGCAAAATATGTCAGCCTCATTGAGGAGCCCATGGCTGCCGCTATCGGCGCGGGTCTCCCCGTCTCCGAGCCCACCGGAAGCATGGTCGTCGACATCGGCGGCGGCACGAGCGAAGTTGCCGTTATCTCCCTGGGCGACGTTGTTACCTCGAACTCCGCAAGAGTCGCGGGCGACAATTTTGATGAGTCCATCATCAACTACATCAAGAAGAAATACAACCTGCTCATCGGCGAGAGAACCGCTGAGGATATCAAGATAAAGATCGGCTCCGCCTATCCCTACGAGGGCGAAGGCGCGATGAACATCAAGGGCCGCAACCTCATGGACGGTCTGCCGAAGAACATCGAGATTTCCGCGGAGGAGATCAGAGAGGCTCTGTCCGACTCCGTCAATCAGATCCTCGATGTCATCAAGGCTACCCTTGAGAAGACTCCCCCCGAGCTCGCTGCGGACATTATCGACCACGGCATCATGCTCACCGGCGGCGGCGCTCTGCTCAGAGGTCTCGACAAGCTCATTGCCGCCGAGACCCGCATCCCCGTTCTCGTCGCGGAGAGTCCGCTCGACTGCGTCGTTGACGGAACAGGCATCTGCCTCGAGCATCCGCTCGATAAATAAACGCCTTTTCGCGGGTCGCTCTGCTTTCCGCAGACGGCCCGCGTTCTCGCAGGCTTACAAAAACTATGCGGCACAACGGTTTTTCTGCCTTTCTGCATACTTTTTGCAAACCCGCGGGATTTTTTGCGTTGTATAGACTTACTTCTTCCAAGCAAAGGAGAGACTCAATTGAAGTTTTACAAATCCAGAACATTCAAAATATTTGTCGGCGTGCTCGTCGTGCTGATTATCGGCGTTGCGGCGGCAGCGGCGATGCATTCGGGCTCTTCGCCCGCAAATTCCGTGATAAGCACGGTGTTTTCGCCGCTTCAGCGCGCGTCGTCGTTTTTGGCGCAGAAGTTTTCGGCTTTCTCGATAAACTTCAAGTCCTCCGCCACGCTCTCGAAGCAGGTAGATGAGCTGAACAAAGAAATCGAGGATCTTCAGAGCCAGCTCGTTGACTACGAGCAGATGAAGAGCCAGAACGCGCTCTACAAAGAATTCCTCGAGCTCAAAGAGAGCCACAAGGACTACAAATTCTGCGAGGCGTCGGTGGTCGGCAGAGACGCGGCGAACCCGCTCTCCGCTTTTGTTTTGAACCGCGGAAGCAATGACGGAATCGCCGTCAACGACCCCGTTATCTACGGCAAATATCTCGTCGGCGTCGTCACATCCGTGACCCTCACGCAGTGCACGATAAAAACTATACTCAACCCGAGCGTCAACACCAGCGCATATGAGATCCGCACGCGCGACCTCGGCTTTGTCACAACGACTGCGGCATACGCCAAGAACGGACTCTGCACCATGCCCGGTCTTTCGAGCTCAACGGCGGTCTCCCCCGGCGGAATCGTCTGCACATCGGGAGTCGGCGGCATCTATCCGCGCGATCTCATTATAGGCACGGTCACAAAAGTCGAGGACTCCGACACGGACATCTCCGCGACCGCGATAATCAAGCCCGGCGCGGACATAGCTTCGATAACAGATGTTTTTATAATCACCGAGTTCGAGGGTCAGGGTTCGAGCGTCACAGAGTAACAAATTTATCGAAAGGGACTTGTCTATGGGTCTCACAGCCGAAAAGAAAAGACTTATAATCCGCCGCGTGATTTTCGCAGTGCTGCTGATTTTCTGCGCCGTTATCCAGAATACGCCGGGACTTCTGCCCGAGCCGTTCGGCGCGCATCAGCTCGCAGTGACGGTCATGGTGGTCTGCATCGCGATGTTTGAGCGCGAGACTGCGGGCATGCTCCTCGGTCTGCTCGCGGGCGTAGTGCTCGACGTGACCGGCGGCACCCAGGGCATAAACGCCATTTTGCTGACTGTAGTCGGTCTCGTGTGCGGAATGCTCGTCAACAACATGATAAGAAACAACATCGTCACCGCGCTGATTTTCTCCGCGCTGGCGCTGCTTGTGCATACATTCGTCTACTGGATAGTGTTCGTCGCCGCGGCGGGAGTCCACGGCGGCAGGCTGCTGCTAACCTTCTGCCTGCCGAGCGTGCTCTACACAGTGATATTCACGCCGCTTTGGTTCTTAATAACAAGAGGCATCAGCAGGCTGCTGCCCAGCGAAGTAAAAAGATAAAAGAAAGGAGAAAGCCTGATGGATTCAAAGAGACTTGCGATAAGGCGCATTGCCCTGCCTTGCATACTGCTCGCGTTCATACTTGTCTTTGTCGGCGTGCTCGTCAAAGTTCAGCTCGTTGACGGCGAGAAATATGCGAGCGCCGTCAACACCGCGAAGCAGACTACCGTCACCATTCATGCGGCGCGCGGCGAAATAGTCGACCGCAACGGCAAACCCATAGTCGAGAACCGCCAGGGCTACTCCATAGTTTTCAACTATTCATATTTTCCCTCGAAGAAAGAGAACGCCGAGAGGAATTCTATAATAATCTCACTCATCAGGCTTTTTGAAGCGAACAACACCGAGTGGGAGAACGACCTGCCGATAGTCATTGACGCTTCGGGCGGACTCGTCTATAAAGCCGACAGCGAAAAAGAAATCGAGGTCATGAAAGGCAAGGACTATTTGAACCTCAACTCCTACGCCACGGCGCAGAACTGCTACGACGCGATGGTCGAGATGTTTGAGATCGACCCCAGCTATTCGCTCAGGGACGGCCTGAAAATCGCGGCGGTTCGCTATCAGATGCTCCTGAACGGCTTCGGAGTCAGCAACTCTTATACTTTCGCCGAGGATGTCAGCGATGTGCTCGTCGCAAAAGTTAAAGAGAACAGCGCGACTTTCAAGGGCGTTGACGTTGAGGTAGTGCCCTACAGACACATTGTCGACGGCACCCTCGCCGCACATATTATAGGCACCGTCGGCAAGATAAACGCCGAGGAATACGCCGAGCTCAAAGACAAGGGCTACGGTATGAACGACATGGTCGGCAAGAGCGGAATCGAATACTCGATGGAGGAGTATCTGCGTGGCACGGACGGCGAAAAGGTCGTCACCGTAGACCCGGACGGCAACGTCTCCGAGACGGTTACGAAAGAGCCCGTTCAGGGCGCGACGGTCGTGCTCACCATTGACGCTGACATGCAGAAGCTCGCGCAGGACACCTTTGCGAAATGGACGGAAAACTACGCAAAATCCTCAAAGAACAAATACGGAGTTCCCGCCGCGGGCGCGCTCGTTGTCAACGACCCGAACACGGGCGAGATTCTGACTATTCTCAGCTATCCGACCTATGATCTGAACACCTACAGCGAGAAATACTCGGAGCTGAGCAAAGACGAGCGCACTCCGCTCTGGAACAGGGCGCTGCGCAGCACCTACGCCATCGGCTCGACCTCGAAGCCCTCGGTCGCCATAGCGGCTATTGAAGAGGGACTCACAAACCGCGACAGGGTCATCCGCTGCACGAGGGAGTTCAAATACCTCGACCACACATTCTACTGCAACATCAACCACAAAGACCGAAACCTGACGCTCAGAACCGCGCTCCAGGATTCGTGCAACATATATTTCTACACCTGCGGCGAGGAGCTCGGAGTCAGCAGGCTCAACGAATACCGCTCCATGCTCGGGCTCGGCGTCAAGACCGGCGTTGAGCTGACCGAGGCGGAGGGCATTGAGGACAGTCCCGAGTACCGCGAAAGCATCGGTCAGACATGGCTGCCCGGCTATCTGATCCTTTCGTCCATCGGCGAAGGCGGTACGCGCTTCACGCCCATCCAGCTTGCAAACTACGTCGCCACGATAGCAAACGGCGGCACGAGGTACGAACAGCATCTCATCAAATCGGTCAAGAGCGCCGACTATTCCGAGACGCTCGTTGAAAAGACCCCGAAAGTCGCGCTCGAGACGGGCATATCGAAATATGCCATCGACTGCGTCACCGAGGGCATGGAGTACGTTGTCAACAACAACCGTATTATACAGTCGGCTCTCAAGGGGCTCGATGTCCAGACCGCCGCAAAGACCGGTACTTCCGAAGAGAACAGAAAGATAAACGGCGTCAACCAGGTTATCAACAACGGTCTTTATATCACCTTCGCGCCGAGCAAAAACGCCGAGATATCCATGGCGTTCATCTGCGAGGGCGTCTACGGCTCGTCCTCCCTCGCGCAGATCGCAAAGCCGATATACGAATACTACTTCAACAGCTCGCAGACGGCAGCCGCGCCGCAGAGCGAGAATACTCTTCTGGGGTGATTAGATTAAATGGCTGAAAAAATAGTTATCGCCTCCGGCAAGGGCGGCGTCGGCAAATCATCTCTGACGGCCGGACTTGCGCGTGCGCTGAGCGGCGCCGGCAAGCGCGTGCTCATGCTCGACATGGACATCGGACTTCGCAGCCTCGATCTGATTTTCGGCACCCAGAAAGACGTGCTCTTCGACTGGGGCAATGTTATCGACGGCGGATGCGAGCCGAATCAGGCGGCACTCGCCGCGGGCGGTCCGATGCTGATGACTGCGCCGATGCGCATGTCCGACTCGTTCACCAAAGAGAACATGAAAGAGCTTGCAGACAAGCTCGCCAAAGACTACGACTATATATTTTTTGACGCTCCGGCGGGGCTCTCCGACGGATTCGAGCTCGCCTGCGCCGCAGCGGACAGGGGCATTGTCGTCTCCACCGCCGACGCGGTATGCGTGCGAAGCGTCAACATAACAGCAGGCGCGATGCGCAAACTCGGGCTTTCGGACATAAGACTTGTCATCAACCGCTTTGACGAAAAGGCTGTATGTAAAAAGAAGCTTTTAAACATCGACGATGTCATTGACGCGGTATGCGTTCAGCTAATCGGCATCGTACCCGAGGACGCGGCGGTGTCGCACTGCGCGGTGCGCGGCGAACCGCTCCCGGCATCGAGCGCGGCGGCAAAAGCGTTTTCGCGCATAGCCAAAAGAATCGACGGCGGCGAAGCACCGCTGTTGGGGTGAAAATTGATGTGCCTGAGGCAAAGGCAACATTGCAAAATACTATCAATTGGTTGTAAGAGCGGATATTATTTGCCCCTACGAAATTGTGCTATTTTGTAATATTGTTGAATTACCACCCACACCACAACTCAAATCAGGAGAACCGCCATGAAAAAAACGCGTTCAAAGAAAAAGATAATAATTTCCGTTCTCTGCGTGCTTCTTGCGCTCGCGGTGCTGACTCCGTGCGTGATAAACGCCGTTGTGATGCTCAGCGCGAGCAAGTATATAATCAGCGCGGACGAGGCGGCGGGACGCGGGGCGGACTGCGTATTGGTGCTCGGCGCAAAGGTCAACTCCAATGGCACGCTGAGCCATATGCTCGAGGACAGAATGAGCACGGGCGTTGATTTATATCAATCCGGCGCGGGCAAAAAGATCCTCGCGAGCGGCGACCACGGCAGGGATTCATACGACGAGGTCAACCATATGAAACAATACGCCGTCGGCAGAGGCGTTGACCCCGACGATGTGTTCCTCGACCATGCGGGCTTTTCAACATATGAGTCGATGTACCGCGCCCGCGATGTTTTTGAAGTCAAGAGCGCAATAGTCGTCACGCAGAAATATCACCTCTACCGCGCGGTCTACAATGCGCGCCGCCTGGGTATCGACGCCTACGGCGTTGCGGCGGACAAGCGCGTTTACGGCAAGCCCGTATATAATTTTGTGCGCGAGAGCCTCGCCCGGTGCAAGGACTTCTTTATGTGCATTTTCAAGCCCGAGCCGACTTATCTCGGCGAGGTTATCCCGATAAGCGGCAGCGCGTCGCTCTCGGACGACATCGAATACTGACAGTTTCAAGGAGAAAGATATATGCGACTTGGCATTTTCGGCGGCACCTTCAATCCGCCGCACATGGGGCACATAAGGCTTGTTACCGCTATCGCGGACAAGCTGCAGCTCGACCGTGTTCTCATTATTCCGGCGTCGGTTCCGCCGCACAAGCACGTCTTGAACCTTGCTCGCAGCAGGGACAGATTCGAGATGTGCCGCCTGAGCTTTGAGGGCGACCGTCGGTTTTCCGTCTCGGACACGGAGCTTTGCCGCGTCGGCAAGAGCTACACCTACGACACGCTCTGCGAGATAAAGCGCGAATACCCGGACGCCGAGCTGTTTTTGATAGTCGGCTCGGATATGCTCGCGACATTCGACGAGTGGTACCGCTATCACGACATCTTAATGATGTGCACCCTCTGCGCCGCCTCGCGCAAGCACGGCTTCGTGCCCGAGCTCGAGGGCAAGTTCACGCCGGAGGAAACAGAAAAGATAAAATTCATCGAGATTCCGGTCTTTGAAGTAAGCTCGACCATCATTCGCCGCAGGATCTCCGAAAAAGAGAGCACGCAGGGGCTTCTCGCCGACGGCGTGCGCGACTATATCGAAAAGAAAGGGCTTTACACTTGAACGTACCCGAGAAATACAGAAAATATGACGAGCTGCTGAAAACTAAGCTCGACGACTACAGATATATCCACTCGCTCGGCGTAGCAAAAAGCGCGCGGCACCTTGCCGAGCTATACGGCGCAGACCCCGAAAAGGCTTATTTTGCGGGGCTTCTGCACGATGTGATGAAGAACGCAGCGCCCGAGGAGCAGTTGCAAATGATAAAAAAAGCTGATATAATGTTATCTCCGTCCGAGCGCCTGAACCGCAAGCTCTGGCACGCGATAGCCGGAGCGGCATTTTTGAAGCTGGAGCTTCATATCACCGACGAGGATATCATCGGCGCGGTTCGCTGGCACACTACGGGCAAAGCCAACATGACGCAGCTCGAAAAGATAGTCTACCTCGCGGATTTCATAAGCGAGGACAGAAAATATCCGGATGTCGACAAAGTCCGAGAGCTTTCGGAACAGTCGATAGAATCCGCGATGCTCTACACCCAAAGATACTGCATATCAAAGCTCCTCGCCGACGGAATGATAATCGACCCGTCGAGCGTCGACTGCTACAATGAACTTATAACCGAGAGGAGTTCAGAGAAATGACCCCCAGAGAACTGACAAACGAAATAGTTAAAATACTCGACAAGAAAAAGGCGCTGGACATCACGGCGATAAAGACCGAGGAGCTGACTATAGTCTCCGACTATTTTGTCATCGCGACCGGTACTTCAAACACCCATGTCAAGAGCCTCGCAGACGATCTCGAATACGAGATGGGCAAGCTCGGCGCAGCACCCGAGCACATTGAGGGACGCGCGACCGGCTGGATTCTGCTCGACTTCGGCAGCGTGCTCGTCCACCTGTTCCAGAAGGATCAGCGCGAATACTACAACCTCGAGCGTCTTTGGAATGACGCGCAGCAGCTTGACATAAGCGACCTGCTGACCGACTGAGAGAGAACATCCGAAAGGAATGACATAAATCATGGCAAACTACGATTTCAAAACCATTGAAAAGAAGTGGCAGGACCGCTGGGAGAAAGAGGGCACCTTCAGAGCTATCGACGATTTCTCGCTGCCCAAGTTCTACGGGCTCATCGAGTTCCCCTATCCGAGCGGCGCAGGCATGCACGTCGGACACATCAAGGCTTATTCCGGCATGGAGGTCATCTGCCGCAAGCGCAGGATGCAGGGCTACAACGTCCTGTTCCCGATAGGCTTCGACGCATTCGGACTGCCCGCCGAGAACTACGCGATAAAGACCGGCACCCATCCGCGCATAGTCACCGACCAGAACATCCACAATTTCACCGGTCAGCTCAAGCGCGTCGGCTTCGCGTTCGATTGGAGCCGCGTTGTCGATACGACCGATACCGACTACTACAAGTGGACCCAGTGGATATTCCTCAAGATGTTCGAGCACGGACTCGTTTTCCGCGACAAGGCATTCGTCAACTACTGCCCGAGCTGCAAATGCGTGCTCTCCAACGAGGACTCGCAGGGCGGCAAGTGCGACATCTGCCACAGCGACGTTATCCAGAAGTCGAAGGACGTCTGGTTCCTGCGCATAACTGAATACGCCGACAAGCTGCTTGACGGACTCAAGCACGTCGACTTCCCGGCTAATATAAAGGCTCAGCAGGAGAACTGGATCGGCCGCTCGACCGGCGCATTCGTCAACTTCACCCTCTCTGGAACTGATGAGACGCTGCGCATATACACCACCCGCCCCGACACCCTTTTCGGCGTCACATTCATGGTCATGGCTCCCGAGCATCCGCTCATCGACAAGTACGCTGACCGCATTTCGAACATGGACGAGGTCGAAAAATACCGCACCGAATGCGGCAAGAAGACCGAGTTCGAGCGCACTCAGCTTGTCAAGGACAAGACCGGCGTCAAGCTCAGCGGACTCACCGCAGTCAACCCCGTCAACGGCAAGGAGATCCCGATATTCATCTCCGACTATGTCATGATGGGCTACGGCACCGGAGCCATTATGGCTGTTCCCGCCCACGACCAGCGCGACTGGGATTTTGCAAAGGCGTTCGGCATTGACATCATCCAGGTCATCAAGGGCGGCGACATTGAAAAAGAAGCATACACCGGCGACGGTGAGATGATAAATTCCGATTTCCTCAACAGAACGGACAACAAGAAAGAGTCTATAGAAAAAATGCTCGAGTTCCTCAAGGAGCGCGGCATCGGCGAGAAGGGCGTCCAGTACAAGATGAAGGACTGGGCATTCAACCGCCAGCGTTACTGGGGCGAGCCCATCCCGATTATCCACTGCCCGCACTGCGGCATGGTCGCCGTGCCCGAGAACGAGCTGCCGCTCAAGCTCCCCGATGTTGAGAACTTTGAGCCCGGCGAGGGCGGCGAAAGCCCGCTCGCAAAGATAGATTCCTTCGTCAACTGCACCTGTCCGAAGTGCGGCGCGCCCGCGAAGCGCGAGACGGACACAATGCCCCAGTGGGCAGGTTCGTCCTGGTACTTCCTGCGCTACATTGATCCGCACAACGACAAGTGCTTTGCAGACAAGGACAAGCTCAAATATTGGCTCCCCGTCGACTGGTACAACGGCGGCATGGAGCACGTTACGCGCCATCTCATCTATTCGCGCTTCTGGCACCGCTTCCTCTATGATATCGGCGAAGTCCCCGTGCCCGAGCCGTATGCGAAGCGTTCGGGTCTCGGACTCGTGCTCGGCGCGGACGGCGTGAAGATGTCGAAGTCCCGCGGCAACGTTGTTGACCCCGACGATGTTATCAAAAAATACGGCGCAGACACCCTGCGCACATATATAATGTTCATGAGCGACTACTCAGCCTCCGCCCCGTGGAAAGAGAGCGGCGTCAAGGGCTGCAAGCGCTTCCTCGAGAGAGTCGCGTCCCTGTCGGATATCGCCGAGGGCACCGGCACGACGAAGAAGCTCGAATCAATAATGAACAAGACCGTCAAGAAGGTCTCGCAGGATATTGAGGACATGAAGTTCAACACCGCGATCGCCGCGATGATGACCTGCCTCAACGAGATAAACGATGTCGGCACGCTGACAAAGGACGAGCTGTCCATATTCATCCGCCTGCTCTGCCCGTTCGCTCCGCACCTGTGCGAGGAGATGTGGGAGCAGCTCGGCGAAGAGGGTCTCTGCTCGACCGCGAAGTGGCCCGACTACGACGAGAGCAAGTGCGTTGACGACGAGATCGAGATCGCCGTTCAGGTCAACGGCAGAGTCCGCGACCGCTTCACCGTGCCCGCCGATATCGAGGCTGCCGACGCGATTGCCAGAGCCAAGGAGCTCGACAAGGTCAAAGAGTTCACCGACGGCATGGCGTTTATAAAAGAGCTCTATGTCCCTGGCAAGCTCGTCAACCTCGTTGTAAAGCCGCAGTAAAAAAGGATATTTTAATCAAAAATAAAAAATCCCCCCAAGCGGTTGACAATAAAATTCACCTGTTGTATAATTAGAGACAAGCTTATGCTAATTAGCCCTTGCAATTGCAGCGGAGGGAGGGAATATTAATGAGTCAGGTCAAAGTTAAAGAGAACGAATCTCTCGAGAGCGCACTCAAGCGTTTCAAGAGACAGACTTCCAGAGACGGAGTTATCCAGGAGGTCCGCAAGAGAGAGCACTATGAGAAGCCTTCGGTCAAGAGAAAGAAGAAGTCTGAGGCGGCTCGCAAGCGCAAGTACAAATAAGTACCTGCACTGTACAACTGTACATTTAAAGGCGGTGGGAAAGGGATTTCTCACCGCTTTTTTCAAAGTACCCTAAGGAGGAACAGAGAATGATTTTCGACAAGTTTCTTTCGCTTCTGCCGTCGGAGCTCGACGGCGCGCTGATAATGTCCGAGGAGAACAGGCGCTATTTCACCTCGTTCCCGTCGTCGGACGGCGTTCTGCTCATTTCGAGAAATGGCACGGTATTCCTCACCGACTCGCGCTATGTCGAGGCGGCGCAGAAGAAGATAACCGTCTGCCCCGTCAGACTCACAAAAGATCTGAGCACCGAGCTGCCGCAGCTGATGAGCGAATTCAAAATAAACAACCTCGCCGTTGAGACGACGAGACTCACCGTCGCCCAGTTCGAGGAGTTCACAAAGTGGATGCCCGACACAGGCATCTGCACCGAAAACTACGCCGACCGCGCGATAGACGCGCTCAGAATGGTAAAATCCGACGACGAAGTGAAGCTCGTTTGCGAGGCGCAGGTGATAGCCGAGCGCGCATTCGACCACATACTTGAATTCATAAAGCCCGGCGTGACCGAGCGCGAGATTCAGCTCGAACTCGACTACTATATGCTCCGAAACGGCGCGGAGGCGCTCTCGTTTGAGACGATCGCAGTCAGCGGAGTCAACTCATCGATGCCGCACGGCGTGCCCTCGGACAAAAAGATTGAAAACGGCGACTTCATCACCATGGACTACGGCGCAGTCGTCGGCGGATACCACAGCGACATGACGCGAACCGTCGCAGTCGGCTCCGTAAGCGAAGAGCAGAAGAAGATATACAACACCGTCCTCGAAGCGCAGCTCGCCGCGATGGAGAAGATGGCTCCCGGCGTCTCCTGCGCCGACGCGGACAAAGCCGCGCGCGATGTCATAACCGACGCGGGCTACGGCGAATTCTTCGGTCACGGCACGGGTCACGGAGTCGGCGTTGAGATCCACGAGCAGCCGCGCGTATCGCCCCGCTCGAAAGAGATTCTCGCCCCCGGACATCTTGTCACCGCGGAGCCCGGCATATATCTGCCCGGACTTTTCGGAGTCAGAATCGAGGACATGGTACTCATCACGGAAGACGGCAGCCGCGGACTCACCCACGCGCCGAAAGAACTCATCATACTCTAAAATATCTCCCCGTATGCAGGACATACGGGGATTTCTGTTTTATATGCGAACTCCGTTTGCCTGATTTTAGGCTCCCCTTCAGGGGTGTTTCGCTTCGCTCAAGGTAATAAATAAAAGTGAATAGTGAAAAAGTGCATGGTATGGTTGGATTTCATTCGCCCGCGAAATTGCACAATTTTATTGACCCGCACTTCGTAGGTTGCGGCGAAACATACTGTCCCGCAGCAACTCTTTTCGATTTTTTAGTTGACCTTTTATATTTCTTCTGATAAACTTGTGGTATCAGGAGGGATAACAATGGCAAATGTCAAAAAAGCTCTTTATAATGTAGCCGTTTTTCTGGTCTCGCTGTTCATCACCGGCTCGATAAACGTCTCGAACATCAAAAACACTCAGGATACAAGCCGCGTAACGCTCACGGTAAACGAGACGGAGACGCTCCAGGAAATGAACGGCTGGGGCGCCGCCGCGGCATGGTGGGCGCAGGTCGCAGGAGGAAGTAAAAACGCCGACGATATCGCAAAGCTTCTCTACAGCAAAGAGGGACTCGGGCTGAACATATACAGATACAACATCGGCTCGGGCGAAAAGCAGAACCCCAACTCCCGTCTCGATCCCGATTCGTGGAAGAGCACGGCGAGCTTCCTTGTATATAACGAAAAGACCGGGAAATATGAATATGACTGGTCGCAGGACGCGAACGCAATGAATATGCTCAAACTCTGCATGAGCTACGGCTGCATTGACTCAGTCGTTCTGTTTTCAAACTCGCCGCACTTTTCAATGACCGTTTCCGGTCAGGCGAGCGGCGGACTGAAGAAGCATCAGAACAACCTCAAGCCCGAATGTTATCAGGAATATGTCGACTATTTTCTTGACATAACCGAGCATTTCCTTGAGCTCGGCGTACCGGTTAAATATATAAGTCCGATAAACGAGCCGCTTGTCTCTTGGGGCGGCGACAACGTCTATCAGGAGGGCTGCCACTACGACGAAAAGGAGATGTTCAAGCTCTACCGCATGTTTGCCAAGAGCATAAAGGAGCGCGGACTCAATGTCAAAATGTCCATGTGCGAGGTCTCGAAAATAGGCAACCCCGCATTCGAATATATAAAGAAAATCAGCAAGGACGAAGAGCTCAGCAGCGTCATGGCGACATATTCTTATCACTCCTACTGGTCCGACACGAACTATCTGCTCAAGAAGGTCTGGGGTCAGTATCTGAGAAGATACTATCCCGATGTGACGGTCGAGATGGACGAGTGGTGCGAGCTGCCCTGCCACAGCACGACGAGATCGATATCCGGCGCGCGCACCATGGCGAGAACTATATGCCAGGATATCATGTATTCAAACGCCACGGCGTGGACCTCGTGGGTCGCAGTCAGCGAATGGGGCGACAACTCCGACGGACTCATCATCGCCGACCATGAGTGCAACGAATATTACACCGCCAAGCGATACAATGCGCTTGCGCATTTCTCGAAGTTTGTTCCTGTCGGCAGCAAGGTCATATCCAACGAAAAGGATGTCAACGACCGCGTCGCGTGGAAGATAAAGAAGCAGATGGGCTTTGTTATCCTCAACAAGACCAACTGCGCGTCCTTCCTCACGCCGGACGGCAGCATAGTTGTCGTCATCGTCAACGACGATGCGGGCTGCACCTTCAACTTCGAGGGCATCAGCGGCAGAGACAACCTCAAGATATACACCACGAATGACCAGTACGATCTCAAGCTCACCTACGACGGAGAGTATAAACAGGAGGTCGAAATCCCCGGTCTGAGCATCACAACGCTCATATTCAGCTGATGATACGCACTCCCCTGCGGAGTGCAGACAGAACAGAACCCCACCTGCGGTTTGCCGTTAGGTGGGGTTGTTGTTTGGAGATTCCGGCGCAAATCAAAACTTGTCAACAAAGAAGCATACAAAAACCGACCGCGGCGGTTTCCCGTTGCGGTCGGTTTTGTTTTTATATAATTGAGCGAATTTATTCTGCCTCTCCGCCCTCAAAGGTTTTTGCAACCTCCTTGAGCAGCTCGCGTATGGGCAGGTGCTGAGGGCACGAGTGCTCGCACTTTCCGCAGCCGATGCAGTCCGACGCTTTGCCGTGATTCTCGGTGTAGACCTCATAGTAGCAGTCCGAGTTCCAGTCGCGGCAGAGCTGCTTTGCGTTCATGCACGAGAACAGGTCGGGGATCAGGATATGCTCGGGGCAGCCGTCCGTGCAGTAGCGGCACGCGGTGCAGGGGATGGTGTGGGTCGCGCGTATAACGTCGCAGACCTTGGCTATCGCCTGCTTCTCCTCCTCGTTGAGGGGCTTGAAGTCCTTCATGTATGACAGGTTGTCGTTCATCTGCTCTAAGCTGCTCATGCCGGAGAGCACCATGAATACGCCGTCGAAATCCGCTGCGTAGCGTATCGCGTAGCTCGCCGGGCTGCCGCCGTGAAGAGCGTCGAATATAGCCTTGCCCTGCTCGGGAATGTCGGCGAGTTTTCCGCCCCTGACAGGCTCCATGACTATTACGGGCTTGTTGTGCTTGCGGCAGACCTCATAGCACAGCCGCGCCTGAACGGCGGGATCGTCGAAGTCGATGTAGTTGAGCTGGATCTGAACCACCTCAATCTCCGGGTATTCGTTAAGCATCTCGTCGAGTACGTCGGCGGTGTCGTGGAACGAGAAGCCGACGTGCTTTACCTTGCCCTCTTTTTTCAGCTCGAACGCGTGCTCATAGGCGTGCAGCTTCTTGTATTTTTCAAATATCGCCTTTGTCTGCGAGTGCAGGAGGTAGAAGTCGAAGTAGTCCACTTCGCAGCTCTCGAGCTGCTTTTCAAAAAGCGGGCGTATCTCGTCCTCGCTGTTAAACAGCGAATCGGAGAGCTTGTCGGTGAGAATGAAGCTGTCGCGAGGATAGCGCTTTACGACGCAGTCGCGTATCGCCGTCTCGCCCTGACCGCCGATGTAGACGCGTGCGGTGTCGAAATAGTTGAAGCCCTGCGCCATGAACTCGTCAACCATCTTCGTGAACTCGGCGTAATCTACTTTTTCGCCGTCCATGGGCAGTCGCATGCAGCCGAAGCCTAACTTTTTCTTTACATCGGGGAATGTGCTCATTTTATGTCTCCTCCCGTGAATTAATTTTATCTCGTCAAATATATAATAATGCACTCTGCGGGGCGTGCAGTCAAGGGGAAAAAATCAAACTTTTTGTGAAGAAAACTCCCCTGCGGGAAAGTATGTCACTGCTTTTTCCCGAGCTCAAAATGAGCGGCGAATTTTTTGAACAGCGGCGTAAAGTCGAAATATTTATCAAACAGGCGGCAGAACAGGCCTATCACAGTGCCGTTTATCGGCGCGATGACGAGAGTGCCCCACCCGATGCCCTCGAAGCGCCTGAAAAACGCGAGCGACATTATCGCCGCCACCGCGAGGCAGGATAAATCGAAGCAGGTCTTGAAGCGCGACAGCTTTATGCCGAACTTTCCGCTGACGCCCTTGACGAAAAAGTCGTAGACCTGCGGATAGAGATAGGTTTTGTAAAACATCGCGACCGAGAACGAGGTCAGCAGCACGCCGAAGACAAAAAGAAGTATTCTTATCGGCATGGACATGCTCCCGGGCGGGGTGACATTAGGATTAAAGAACGGGATGCACCGCCAGAGATCGAGCGCCGCGCCATATATAAGGCAGGTCGCGAACGACGAGAGATACACCGCCCTGAATCCGCGCATGACGATGCAGAAGATAATAAACAGCCCCGCCTGAATTACATATTCCGCCTGGCCGAATGTGAGAATTCCGACTTTCAGGCTCAGAAGATATGCCGGCGCGACTATCATCGACACGCCGAAGTTCGCCGCCGTGAGCATTGCGACCGCGAGCGAGAGCAGGGCGACGGCGAGGATATAAACGACCTCGCTCGGAATTTTCAGCTTCCTGTTTTGCAAGATAACCCCTCTTTTCATCAAAAAAGCCACGCACCGAAAAGGTGCATGGCGAAAAATAAACCCGTTAGGTTCGGAAAAATCCACACGATTTTGGTATATTATATTACATAATCTGCCATGTGTCAACGCGCGCGGCGCAGTTTTGCAATACCTGCCGCGAGCAATGATACTGAAACCGCGAGCGTGAATATTAAAATGAGCAGATATACATTGCCGTTTGCGAAATGCGCCCAGTCGGCGAAGTTCACGGCGTAGTTCGCGCCCTCTACACTGCCGAACACTGCGGCGAGAAAACGCGGCAGAGCATATATAACCGAGCCGAACGCGAGGACATCTATAGAGGCGTTTATCAGCGGGTGCTTGCAGATAATATGCATGGCGGCAGTCACCGCAAACGGAATAAATGAATAGAGCACAATGAGCAGAGCGCCCGAAAGATTGAACACCGCGGTTATTCTTACCGCCCAAACGAGCAGGACGAGGCAGGCGAAGAACAGCAAAAAGTATACGGCGGGAATAAATCTGCGTCCCCTTGCGGGCATATAGCGCCTGAGCAAAAACGGAGCGAATATCGCGATATAGCCGAGCAGAGTGCCGAGTGCGGCGGCGCCGAACCAATTCTGCCCGTATTTTGCGCAGCAGATGACAAACAGCAGGACAAGCGAGAGATAAGTCGAGCCGGAAAATACCGCGAGCTTATGCTTTTCGGTAAAGCGCGTGAATGTCGGGACGAACGAAAACGCCGTCAAGAGACTGCCGAAAACCACGGGGAAAAATGTGAATCTGTGATTCACGGCGAGGTCGCATATGAAACATATAATAAGCGCCAGCGCATACGCGCCCGTGAAGCCCCAGAAGAATGTCCCGGTAATCTTTCTGTATACGCGCGCGTCACGTTTCATCTCGTGATACTCCGTGTCGTTCGCGCCGCTTATCAGCTCATGCTCCGAAATGTCGAGCACCGAACAGATATCGGGTATCATCGTTATGTCGGGATAGCTTTTGCCCTTCTCCCATTTTGATATTGCAGATTCGCTGAGAAAAAGTTTTTCTGCGAGCTCCTTTTGGGTCATCCCCTTTTCGTTTCGCTTTTGACGCAAAAACTGACCGAATGTTGATTTGTTGACCATTTCGATCACCTCCGCTGCGTATAATAGCACCGCCCGCCGGATTTGTCACGGGAGAGTCAGTCAAGTCGCCGTTTCTGGGGCAGTTTACCGCCGGTCGAGGGGTAATTCTGTCAATTTGCGGTCTTGTCATAGCCGAAGGCGCGGTAAGACTCGGCGAGCATCTCGCGCTGTTTTGCGGAATCGGCGGCGGAAAAATTGTTGTTGTCTATGTAACCTGCGGTCAGGTGCATATCCGTGTTATCCGCCAAAAATGAGTCAAAAGTGTTTTTATATTCCTGCTCGCTGAGCTCCGTCTGCTTGCCGTCGACGTAGGAGTAATATTTGTGCTCCGACTGCGAGTCTTCGTTAGTATAAACATCCTCGGAGAACAGAAGCTCGGACTGAACCTTGCCGCCCGAAACGGTCACGCGGCTGTAGCTCACAGCATAGTTTCCGGCGGACGCGCGGGCATAGCTGCAAAAGAAATAGAACATATTGCCGTCCCCGTCCCGCAGGAGCTTCATATAATCGCCGTCCTGCGCCGCGTTAAGCTTGAAATCCGCATTGCCGTTCCCCGAAAGCGAGAGCGATTCAACGGCGCTTTTTTCAGCGTTTATTTTATAGAAAAAGTCGGTCGTGAAAAGTCCGCTGCCCTGCGTCGAGGTCGACACGAGCTCCGGCATGCCGTCAAAATCGAGGTCGATAAAGCAATATCCGCAGTTTCCGACGGAATTTTCGCCAAACTCCCATACCTGCCTGTTCTCTATGCAGATATCGGCGACGCTCTCTGCGGAGAGCTCCGTATTCCCGCTCTTGCAGGCGGAAAAGCTCAGTGGAAAAATAAACACTGCGAGTAAAAGCGCGATAAATTTTGCCGTTTTGTTTTTCATTTTTTCTCCCTCAGTTTCACCGAAATTATTGCAAATATATTATAGAATATAATTTTGCGGCGAGTCAATACTTTTGGCAGGCGGCAAAATATTCTGTTTTGCGTGTCATATCAATTTTTGCTTTACTTTGCGTGCTGCTTTTTGTATAATGTTATGTGTATAAAATTAACTTTTTTGATAACGAGGTTTTTGTATGCTGCAATTTGAAGAGTTGAGACTTGAGCTCAACGATAATAAACAGAAGCTCTCCGAGCTGCGCGAGGCTCTCGGTCTCGACGCGCTTAAAGAAGAGATTGCGAAACTTGAGGAGCAGACCGCCGCAGAGGAGTTTTGGGGCGATATCGAAAATTCACAGAAGGTGCTTCAGAGAATAAGCCAGCTTAAAAATAAGGTCGCGGCTTATACTTCGCTCGAGACCGCTTTTGACGACACGATGACCCTTATAGAGCTCGCCGACGAGGAAGAGGCTCTCTCCATGTTCGCCGAGTGCCGCGAGGGTGTTACAAAATTTGAGGACGAGCTCGAGAAGCAGACCCTCAGCACGCTTTTGAACGGCGAATACGACGCGAAGAACGCACTGCTGACTTTCCACGCGGGCGCGGGCGGAACCGAGGCTCAGGACTGGACGCAGATGCTCGTTCGCATGTATCAGCACTGGGGCGAGAAGCACAACTTCAAGGTCAGCATGCTCGACTTTCTTGACGGCGACGAGGCAGGTCTCAAATCCGCAGTTCTGCTCGTCGAGGGTGAGAATGCATACGGCTATCTCAAGGGCGAGATGGGCGTTCACCGCCTTGTCCGAGTCTCCCCGTTCGATTCATCGGGACGCAGACACACATCTTTCGCTTCCCTTGAAGTCATGCCCGAAATCGACGACAATATCGAAGTTGAAATAAATCCCGACGATCTTAAAGTCGACACCTACCGCGCGAGCGGCGCGGGCGGTCAGAAGGTCAACAAGACCTCGTCCGCCGTGCGTATAACGCATATCCCGACCGGCATCGTCGTCTCCTGTCAGATCGAGCGCAGCCAGCATCAGAACCGTGAGGTCGCGATGAGGATGCTCAAATCGAAGCTCCTCGAGATAAAAGAGCGCGAGCATCTTGACAAAATCGAGGATATCAAGGGCGACCAGAAAGAGATCGGCTGGGGCAGCCAGATCCGCTCCTATGTTTTTATGCCCTACACCCTCGCCAAGGATCACCGCACCGGCTTTGAAAACGGCAACATCAACGCCGTTATGGACGGCGACATAGACGGCTTCATCAACGCTTATCTCAAGATGGAGTCGCTCAAGAACCAGGACTGATAACATGAACATTATCGACATTTCGCGCGACGCGCTCAAAACCGAAATATATCCGGGCGACCCTCTGCCGCATGCGGAGTTCGTCAGCCGGATAGGAGAAATTTCGAGCTGCAATCTGTCCACGCTCTTCTCGTGCGTGCACACCGGCACTCATGCCGACGCACCCCTGCATTTCATCGACGGCGGCGCGAGCATAGACGAAGTGCCGCTCGAGCCGTTTATCGGACCGTGCACGGTCATTGAAGTGCCCGAGGGCGCGATAACGGGCGAGGATATCAATGAAAAATTCCCGCAGAAATGCGAGCGCCTGCTCATAAAGGGCGGCGGCAAGGCTTATTTTCACAGTAGCGCCGCGGACGAACTTGCCGACATCGGACTCAAGCTCATAGGCACGGATTCCCTCTCCGTCGGCGTAAAGGGCGACCAGGTAGCGCCGCACAAGGCGTTTTTGGGCGCGGGGATCTGCGTGCTCGAGGGGCTTGACCTGAGCGAGGTTACCCCCGGCAACTACTATCTCTTCGCCGCGCCTGTGAAGCTCGGCGGACTCGAGGGCGCACCCGTGCGCGCGGTGCTTATCAGCGACTATATTTTTTGGGGCAGCCGTTGACGCTGTGCCGTATCTGCAATAAATGAAAGGCGTGTTCTGCTCAATGAAGCGTTTTCTTGACGTTTTGCTCAGCCTGCTGGCTATTATTTTTCTGTCTCCGCTGATGCTTATTATCAGTCTGATAATAATCTGCGATGACGGTCTGCCTGTCATATTCAGGCAGAACAGGGTCGGCAAGGGCGACGAGCTGTTCAAAATCAAAAAATTTCGCACGATGAAAAACGGTGCGCCGAATCTTTCAACCGCCGATTTTGAACAGTCGGATGAGTTTATCACCCGTTCGGGCAAATTCCTGCGCAGGACAAGCCTCGACGAACTGCCGCAGCTGTTCAATGTTCTCGCGGGCGACATGAGCTTCATCGGTCCGCGTCCGCTGATCCCCGAAGAGAGCCACATCCGCGAACTTCGTCGCGAATACGGAGTATATTCCGTCCGCCCGGGGCTGACCGGCTGGGCGCAGGTCAACGGCAGAGACTGCCTCTCCGACGAGGAAAAGGCGGAATATGACCGCGAATACATCGAGCGCAGATCGCTCTTGTTTGACACAAAAATATTTTTCCGCACCATCTGGGTCGTGCTCACGGGCAAAGACGTTGTCGAGGGCGGAATGAACCATAAGGAAGAAAAATAAGCCGCATATTGCGGCTTTATTTGTAGGTGGCGGTTTTTTACACTTTGTAAGGGTAAAGCCGATGACTCAATAAATCTCGACGAACAAGTTCCAATAGCTGCGCCGATAGCGGACAGCCGCAAGGGCTGTCCCTACGAAGTGCGCTGTTTAAAAATTGTGCAAACTTCGCGGGCGGATGATATCCGCCCCTACTGTCTTATATTTTTACTTGTTACTTTGAGCAAATCAAAAAGCCGCCTCGGATAATTCTCCGGGCAGCTCATTGATATATTATTTTATCTTATGCCACTCCGAGGTACTCTTCGAGGCACAGGTTCTTCGCTTTCATCTCCTTGGCGGCTTCGACGCCGACATAGCGCCAGTGCCACGGTTCAAAGGTGATGTTCGTGATGCTCTGTTTGTCCTTGGGATATCTGAGCACGAAGCCGTAATCCGCGGCGTGCGCCTGGAGCCATCTGTATTCTTTCGTGTTCTCGAAGCTCTCGTATATCGAGAGAATGTCCATGCAGAGCCCCGCATTGTGCTCGCTCGTCTGCGGCGGCAGGATTATCTCCGACGCCATTATCGTCGCCTGCTTCTTGCTGTAGCCCTGCTTCATATAAAGGCTGATGCGCGCCTCGAAGTTTCTCTTCTGATGCGCTATCGAGCGGTAGCCCGACAGGGGCGAGAGCTTAATTCCGTCTTCGAGCGCCGCGTTATACATCTCTATATAGTGCGGAGCGACGCGGTAGTCAAGCAGCCCGTAGTCATATCCGCCGTAGATGTCAACAACGGTCTTTGCGGTTTTGACAGTGTAGTCTGCGGGCAGAATATAGTCGCGGTTGACGAGGGTCAGGTACCATTTCGATTCGTCTATCTTCGTCACCTTCGGCGAGAATCCCGCGTATGCGTATGCATATTCCGTGACCCCGCTCGTGGAGGCTTTTGTGGTCTGCTGAGTTGTTGTCTTTTCGGTCTGCGTCGCGGTCTCCTGCGAGGTCGATTCGGGCGCGGTGCTCTGCGCCGATTCGGACTGCGACTCGCTTGAAGTTTCAGCCGGCGCTTTGCTGTCCTTCGAGCGGACTTTGAGAATAGCGTATGTGCCGACGAGCGCAACGAGTATTACCGCGAGAATAACCGCAAGTATCGAGCGTATATTTTTCTTCATTTTCCATATCTCCCATAAAGGTTTCAACAGCCCTACGGCTGCGACACAAATATATCACAATAAACCTGCCGTGTCAAACTCGCGGCGGAAATCAAAAGACGAAAGGAGTCTTATCATGAAAGCTCAGGACAGTGTCAAAAACTATCCGTCCGCGCTCAGAGAGATGACGAATTTCTCGGTTCGCGGAATCAAAAAGATCTGCAAGGATGTCGGTCCCAGACCCGCCGGCAGCGAGCAGGAGCATGAGGCTCAGAAGCTCATGGCGGCCGAGCTCGACGGCGCGTGCGACAAGGTTGAAATCGAGCCCTTTGACGTGCATCCCGGCGCATTCCTCGGCTGGATACTCACGGATGGCATAATGATGATCGCCGCGATAGTCCTCTTCTTCTTTGGTATGAGCGTCATATCGCTGGTTCTCAGCGCACTCTCGCTGATATTCGCAATCGTGGAGTTCCTGCTCTACAAAAAGATGCTCGACCCCTTCTTCCCCAAAAAGACGTCGCATAATGTCGTTGCCGTCAGAAAACCCAAGGGCGAAGTCAAGCGCCGCATAATTTTCTCCGGCCATTCGGACAGCGCGAACGAGTGGAGATTCACCTATTACGGCGGCTCGAAGCTGCTCGTTCCGATAATCGGTCTGAGCTTCGTCGGCATTCTGCTCGGACTCGTGCTCAACATCTGGGCTATCGCCGCAGGTCACGGTTTCTCCATAGCTGAAGACGGCGCGCTCAACATCCTGAGATATGTTTTCCTCGCCTGGATACCGATCCTCTTCGTCGCGCTCTTCTTTGAAAACAAGAAGAGACCCGTCATGGGCGCGAACGACAACCTGACCGGCTGCTTTATCTCAATGGCGGTCGTCAAATATATGCAGCACCACGACATCCGCTTTGAAAACACCGAGGTCTGGGTAGTGCTCACAGGCTCGGAGGAAGCGGGACTTCGCGGCGCAAAGGCGTTCTGCAAGGCGCATAAAGACGAGCTCGGCGATGTTGAAACCGTGTTTGTCGGTCTCGATACCATCCGCGACTACGATTTCATGGCGATATATTCGCGCGACCTCACCGGTACCGTCAAGAACGACGAGAGTGCGTGCGCGCTTGTCAAAGAAGCTGCAAAGCAGAACGGACTCGACATGCCCTATAAGAGCGTTTTCTTCGGCGCGACCGACGCCGCCGCAGTCACGCAGTCGGGCATGAAGGCTGTTTCGATAGCCGCAATGGATCCCGCCCCCGCAAGATATTATCACACGAGACTCGACACCGCGGATAATCTCGACATAAAGACTATTGAAGCCGTGCTCGGCGTTGCGCTCGAGACTGCGTTCCTCTTCGACGAAAAGGGTCTTTCAAACTGATTGTTTGTATATTATAACCAAATATGCCGCCTGTTTTTCAATAATTATAACAAAAATAGGCGGCACTGTTAATTTTTACTGTAATAATTCAAATTAATATGTTATAATAATTCAGTCTAAAGAGCAGCGGAACTGCGGCGCAGCATAATTCGATTTTGTGCGCTTCCGCTTTAAAAACGAAAGGGGATTTAACCTTCATGAAGAAAAAGATCTATGCCGTATGCGCGCTCGTGCTTGTGGCCGCAATGTTCTTCTCGTTCGCGGCTTGCGATGCCGGCACTACCGACACTGAGGAGACCACAGTCACCGCGATGTCCGAGATGCCCGTTGGCAAAGAGGCAATGGTCAACTATTACAACAGCGTCATAAACGCCGTCAAGGTCAAGAAGCCCGCTGTTAAGAAATTCCAGAGCACGGAGAACGTCTCGAACGTTATCTGCGGCACAGAGGACGGCGAGCGCAACACCCTGCTCGAAAAGTCCGTTCCCACGCTCAAGAAGTTCATCTTCGACGGCACGAAGAAAGCCTTTGAAGAGAGCAGAAACGCCGAGACAAAGTACGGCGACGATCTGACCGCACTCTTCCCCGTATCCGGCGAGAGCTGGTCGAGCCGCCTCACCGCAGCTGATGTTGAGTCTGCGGAGATAGAGGCAAACGACGACAACAGCCAGCGCACCCTGACTCTCGTCATCAAAGAGCCCAGCGTCGACCTCGTCAAGAAAGCGTTCAACCTCGGCTCCGAAGAAGACAGAGCAGCGGCAGTCAAGGAGTTCAGAGAGAAGCTCAAGGGCTACCTCAGCTTCACCGATATCGAGTCCCTGACCTACACCGAGTGCAAGATAATCTGCGTCATCAACACGAAGGACAACACCGTTGCTTCCGTCGAGTACATAAGAACCGAGAAGATCACGACCACGATAACCGGCGAGGGCACCCTTGCCGAGATAGGCACTCTTCCCTGCTCGTTCGAGTACACCTACGGCGACAAGTACGAGATGGACTGGACCGATCCTTCGACCACAACCACTGCCGAGGCAGACTAACAAAAACTGAAGTGAGTCCTCCGAGGCAGCTCGGGGGACTTTTCATTTGGCAACTGGGGGTATGAATTTGTTTGCACGGATAAACAGCATGGGGCTTTTCGGCATGGACAGCTACATGGTTCAGGTCGAGGCGGATCTCTCACAGGGACTGCCGAGATTTGATATAGTCGGACTGCCCGACGCCGCGATAAGCGAGGCGAAAAACAGAGTCCGTTCGGCTATAAAGAACACGGGATTTGCCTTCCCCGTCAGCCGCATCACGGTGAACCTGGCTCCTGCGGACACGCGCAAGGAGGGCTCGGTATACGATCTGCCGATTCTCATGGCTCTGCTCAAAGCCGGCAGGCAGATAAACTTTGACTCCGACAATATGGCGTTCATCGGCGAAGTCGCGCTCGACGGACTCGTCCGCCGCGTCGACGGCGCGCTGCCCATGGTCATAACCGCCGCAAAGAACGGAATAAAAACTGTATTTGTCCCGACAGAGAACGCGGCGGAAAGCTCAGTCGTTCAGGGAATTGAAGTTATACCCGTGCGAAGCGTCGAACAGCTGATAAAGCACCTGCGCTCCGAGGAAACAATAGCTCACGCGAAGTTCGACGATTTCAGAGACAGCTACGCGCCGGACGAATTTGCGCCGGACTTCCGCGATGTCAGAGGACAGGCGGAGGTAAAACGCGCGCTCGAGATAGCCGCCGCAGGCGGTCACAATATAATCATGGTCGGCCCGCCCGGCTCGGGCAAAAGTATGCTCGCAAAGCGCCTGCCGTCTATTTTGCCGGACATGACCTTTGAAGAGAGCCTTGAAACGACGAAGCTCTATTCCGTCGCGGGCGCGTTGCCCGAGGGCGTATCGCTGATGACCCAACGTCCGTTTCGCTCGCCGCACCATACCGTTTCGCCCGCAGGACTTTCGGGCGGCGGCACTATTCCTCGTCCGGGTGAGATATCATTGGCGCATAACGGCGTGCTGTTTTTGGACGAGCTGCCGGAGTTTTCGCGCCAGGCGATGGAGGTTCTGCGCCAGCCGATGGAGGACTCAAAAATAACGATCTCTCGCGTATCCGCGTCGCTGTCATATCCGTGCTCGGCGATGATAGTCTGCGCGATGAATCCGTGTCCCTGCGGATATTATGGTCATCCGACCCGCCGATGTACCTGCACCCAGCAGTCGGTTCAGCGATATCTTTCGCGCCTTTCGGGTCCCCTGCTCGACAGGCTGGATATTCATATCGAGGTGCCGCCCGTTGAGTTCGCGAGCCTGTCCGGCACCTCGCAGGAGGAGTGTTCCGCAGATATCAGAAAGCGCGTCAACGCGGCTCGCGCCATTCAGACCGAGCGCCTCAAGGGCAGCGGCATTTCATGCAACGCAAAGATGGACGCAGCGCAGACGAAAAAATTCTGCCGCCCGACTCCCGAGGGCATGATCCTGCTCGAAAGAGTGTTCGAAAAGCTCGAGCTGTCCGCGAGGGCGTATGACAAAATACTGCGCATCGCGCGCACTGTCGCCGACCTTGACGGCAGCGAGACCGTGAACTCCGACCACATCTCCCAGGCGGTGCAGTACCGCTCGCTCGACAGAACGCTGTGGAGAAATGTGAAGTGAGACGGCGGACTATAGATTATAGATCACAGACTATAGATAAAGCCCCCTCTCTGCGGGGGCTTTTGCTGCTCTACGGCGCGAGTGCTGCTTCTTTAAGGCTCGGTAGGGTGCGGCGACCCGACGCACCGCTGCCGCCGTCGGCGGCACAAGCTTTTTGCCAAACGACGGCATGCGGACAAGCCCATCTATATGTAAAACACGAGGTGGGACGGGGACAACAGATAATGTCTCACAGGGCTTTTTGCTATAACAATAAAAAATTGGCTAAAAATCGTTGTTTGTTCACATAATAATTGAAATTTGTCTCAATTTCGTCTACAATAACCGTTGGTATTTGTGATATAATCGAAGCGGAAGATGGAGAATAGTATCCATCGGAAAGGTGAAAGGAAAAAATATGGATTTAAACGGTCAGAAATGCCCTGCCTGCGGCAGGAACTTCGATCACGATGACGATATAGTCGTCTGCCCGGTCTGCGGCACACCTCAGCACCGCGCGTGCTGGGACGAGAGGGGCGAATGCGTCAATGCATCGCGCCACGCCGAGGGCTATGTCTGGCAGCCCGAGGCTGCCGGTTACAGAGCCGAGCCCCAGCCGGAGGAGCAGACGGAAAATAAGCAGGGTGCGCAGGTCTGCCCCATTTGCGGCGCGGAAAACGACCCGAATTCGCTCAGCTGCACAAATTGCGGCGCGCCCCTGTCTGCTGGCGGCGCTCAGCCGTTCAACCCGTTCTTCAACGCGGGCGAGGCGGGCAACCCGTTCCTCTACGGCGTAACAATGGACCCGGAGAGCGAGATAGACGGCGCGAAGGTCAAGGATATCGCCTGCACGGTTCAGTCGGCAAGCGCGAGATATATCCCGAAGTTCAAGGCAATGGCGGACGACAAAAAGAAAATAACCTTCAACTGGGCGGCGTTTTTCTTCAGCCCCTACTGGCTGTTCTTCCGCAAGCTCTGGAAAGCGGGACTCATCTTTATGGGTCTGATGCTCGCCGTGGCTCTGCCGTTCACTTCAAAAGTTGAGGCGTTCACAACCGCATATCAGGCGTATTCGGAGGCGATATACACCTCGGCTCCGGCTGCGGATGTGACGACGGCACTTGAGAATGCGGCGTCGGCAATGCTCCCGGTTCTCCCGATGCTCGGCATACAGATTGTTCTGCACATTGTCGCCGGATTTATCGCGAATCCTCTCTATAAGCGCAGCGTAGTGGCAAAGGTCAAGAAGCTCCGCGCCGAGTTCCCCGATGATCGCGCATTTGAGGCGGCGACGATGAGAAAGGGCGGAACATCGATTTTACTTGCTTTTGCGGGCTATATAGGTTATTATATAGTATACAATCTGCTGTTGTATTTAGTAGAGATGCTTATAAAATAAAAGAAAGGTTTGGTGCAAAATGAAAGTCAAAAAGGCTATTATTCCTGCGGCAGGTCTCGGCACAAGAGTTCTCCCCGCATCCAAGGCAGTCCCGAAGGAGATGCTCAATATAGTCGACAAGCCGGCTATCCAGTATCTCGTTGAAGAGGCTGTTGCGGCGGGCATCGAGGATATACTCATCATAACCAACCGCGGCAAGGGCGTTATCGAGGATCACTTCGACCATTCTTTCGAGCTTGAGGCAAATCTTGCCGGCAAGAAGAACAAGGAGAAGATTTACGAAGAGGTCAAGGCAGTTGCAAACCTTGCAAACATATATTTCATCCGCCAGAAGGAGACCAAGGGTCTCGGCCATGCTATCCTCTGCGGCAAGAGCTTCGTCGGCGACGAGCCGTTCGCGGTTCTCTACGGCGACGATGTCACCGTCAGCGACGATCCGGTAACTGCTCAGCTGTGCAGAGCATATGAGAAGTACGGCAAAGGCGTTGTCGGCGTCAAGGAAGTTCCCGACGAGCTCATTTCGATGTACTGCTCGCTCGACGTCACTCCTCTTGAGGGACGCGCAATGAGCTGCCACAAGATCATCGAGAAGCCCACTCCCGAGCAGGTCATGTCGAACTATGCTATTCTCGGCAGAGTCGTTCTCCCGCCCGAGGTGTTCGGTATGCTCGAAAAGGGACTGACTACTGTTAAGCCCGGCGAGGAGCTTTATTTGACCGACGTCATGAGCGAGCTCGGCGCAAGAGGCGACCTCGTTGCTTATGACTTCGACGGAATCCGTTACGACATGGGCAACAAGCTCGGCATCATGAAGGCAAACTGCGAAGTTGCCCTCAAGCATCCCGAAATCGGCGAGAGCTTCAAGGCTTATCTCAAAGAGCTCGTCAAGACCCTCGACTGATAAACAACAGCACAACAAAGTAAGGAGCGCATATGCGCTCCTTTTTTGATGGGTGGGGGTTGCGTTTGCGGTAATGTAGCAGATAACATCCGACCATGCCACAAACGTTTTGCTTATTACTTTGAGCAAGCCAAAAGCCTCCGCATGATATCACACGGAGGCTTTGAGTTTTTATTTTTTATTTTACCTGCTTTATCTTGTTGCCGGAGACGAGGAACGCGTGCTCGGAAATTTCCATCATCGGGGTATCGTTGACGGAATCGGTATAGAAATTGTCGATTATCGTATCGGGATACATCTCCTTGAACAGCTCGACCTTTCTGCCGCGGAAGCAGAGGTCGGTTATGTGCGCGTTGCCGTCAGTGCGCGAGCAGATATAATTCTTGATGTTGAGCCTGTGCATGACATCGTCGAGCAGAACCTCGGGGCTCGCGGAGATTATTATATCGTCATCCTGCCTCTGGCGAAAATAGAACGGCTTTATCTTGTGGATATTCGTATCCCAGAACTCGGTGACGAGCGCGTCGAAATCCTCGATGCTGTTGTAGTAATCGGTAACGACATCGGAATACTGCTCCAGCGCTTCCTCGGCGTTTATCGTGCCCTTTGTGTATTTATAGAGCCCGTTGATAACGTCGGGAATGTACTTGACGAGCGAGGGGTCTTTCTTGAAAAGAAAGATGAACAGATCAATAAAGCTCTCGCCGTCGTAGATGGTGTTGTCAAAATCATAAACATTCATTTTCATTTTCTCCTTGTTCGGGAAGCTCTGCACACATCCCGGATTTATTTTCTCCGTCAAAGAATACCATAATTTTAACTGTTTGTAAAGACTTCCAAAGACGCCCCGCGCGATTGACTAAACGGGATTTAGTTGGTATAATGGTATAAGGTATGTATGAAAATACGAAAGGACGAAAAAACGATGATTAAGATCGCTCCTTCAATGCTCGCAGGCGACTTCTCACAAATGGGAGAGCAGGCCGCAATGATAGAAAAGGCCGGCGCGGACTGGCTCCATCTCGATGTGATGGACGGGCATTTTGTGCCCAACATAACCTTCGGCGCGCCGATCATAAAAAGTATCCGCAGCAAAAGCTCGCTCGTCTTTGACGTTCACCTGATGATAAGCGAGCCGCTCAGGTATATCCCCGATTTTGTGAAAGCGGGCGCGGATGTTATCACATTCCACATCGAGTCGGATTCCCCGGTCGACGAGACTATCGACCTCATCCGCTCGTCGGGCTGCAAGGCGGCACTCTCCGTCAAGCCCGGCACTCCCGTTGAGAGCGTTTTTCCCTATCTCGACAAGCTCGACATGGTGCTCATCATGACTGTTGAGCCCGGCTTCGGCGGTCAGAAGTTCATGGCGGACATGATGCCGAAGATAAGCGCGCTGCGCGAGGAGTGCGAGAAGCGCTCGATTGATATTGAGATTCAGGTCGACGGCGGCATATCCGCAAAGACCATTGAAGAGCCCGCCCGCCGCGGCGCGACCGTCTTTGTCGCGGGAAGCGCGGTTTTCGGCGCGAACGACCCCGCAAAGGCGATAGCCGAGATGAAAGATATCGCCGCAAACTGCCAATAATCAATTGCCGGAAAGTTTTTTCAGCGCGTCACCCTCGGCTATGCACCGCCAGTGCTCCCGGGTGTGCGAAGCGGCGGCAATGGAATTTATCTGCGCGCCGAACTCGCTGAGAATATGCTCCGGCGCGTCAGAAACGCTCTCGCCGAGAAGCAGGCGGTAGACGCCGCCGGACTCATACAGTCCGCTGTTTTCAAGGCTTCTGCCGAGCGCGTGCGCCGCATCCATAACATCGTCCAGAGAGCCGAACTCATAGACCGCCGTGTTCTCCCCTTTCTTTATTGACGGGGGCTGGCGGACTCCGCGACTGCCGTCCGAACAGAGGGTGAATTTCAAAACGCATCCTCCCCTGCCCGCGGGCACCGCTTCGATTATCATCCGCCCGCTCGGGTCGATGTCGCGCTTGAGTTCGTGACCCGCTCTGTCGAGCAGAGTCCAGACCACGCGACGCGTCTCAATATTCGAGTAGTCCATTTGCTCGTATGTAATATTGAGCGCATCCATGTCGCGCGCCGAAAGCTCTATAGTTATCCTGTTTTCAGCCGGCGCCTGTATCTTCAAAGCGCATCCCCTCCTTAATAAACAGAAAGTTCTCTGCCTTATATAATATTACGCGCCCCCACGGCGTGCAATGCAAAATTTTTGCCAGCGCAATAAGCCGGCAAACGGAAAGGTTGGTTTTATGGCAAGATTCAAACGCATAAAAGCGCCTAAAAGTCCCTACACGAGCTATCTGCTCATGCTCGCCGCACCCGCTATAGTCAGCTGGTATTACTACGGCGCGCTCGCATTCAGGGCGATACTTACGGGAATCATAAGCGCGGTCGCCGTTGAGGCAGTCGCGCTGCTGATAATGAAAAGGAAGTTAAACTGCCTGTCGGATATGCACGCGGTGTTCACGGGCTTCGCCATCGCTATGCTTCTGCCCGCCACCGCACCGATCTGGCTGATAGGCGCGGGCGCGGCGTTTGCAATTCTCGTTGCAAAAATTCCGTTCGGTCCGACGCACAAGGCTCCGTTCGTGCCCGCTGCGGCAGGCATGGCGTTTCTGACCGTCTGCTTCCCCGACGAGGTTTTCAAATATCCCGCCATCGACTCGGCGTCGTTCGATGTCTTTGACGCGGGCTCGTCCCTCGCCGCTCAGCTAAGCGCGGGCGGAATACAGCATGTGAACTCCGTCGGCATAATGTCGATGATATCCGGCAATGTCGCCGGCCCGCTCGGCACCTGCTGCGCGGTCGCGCTGCTCGGCTCATGCGCTCTGCTCACCGCAGGAAAGCCGAAGAGGCTCTTCAATGTCCTCGGACTTTTGACCGTCTGCTCGCTGCTTGCGGTAATTTTCCCGCGCGGATCGTTTTCAAGACCGGTATCCCTGCTCACCGAGCTGTGCGCAGGCAGCCTGCTCTTCTCGGGCATATTCTTTGTAACCGACCCCGGCACGAGCCCGAAACACCCGCTGACAAGATTTATCTACGGCGCATTCGCCGGAATAATCTGCATGATACTGCGCTACTTCGGAACGTTTGAGGACGGCACCTGCTTCGGCATCCTGCTCACCAACGCTTTCTGGCCGATAGTTGACAGCGCGCTGAGAAAGATCGGCTACCACAAGTTCATTGAAAAGTCGATGGCAAAGAGCGCGGAAAAGAGAAAACAGAAAGCAGCATTAAAGGGAGGTGAGCCGGCATGAGTTCAGGCAGAAAATACTCATTCTCCGACGCGCTGTTCAGCAGCACGTTCATTCACAACCCGGTGCTCATCCAAGCGGCCGGACTCTGCGCGATAGTCGCAGTCGCGACGACGCTCAAGACGGCAGTCCTGCTCGCGGCGGCGTTCTTCCCAGTGCTCATTATAACGCAGGTCTTCGCCTGTCTCGCGCTCAAAAGAGTCCCGAGATGGATAAGAGTCGCGATATATCTGCTCATCGGCACGGCGATAATCGCCGGAATCATATATGCAATTGATACTTTTATGCCCGAAATCAGCCTCGGCGCGGGTATATATCTCGCCCTGACGGCGGCAAACTCGATAATCGCCCTGCACTGCGAGAAGCTCGCGGTCAAGACCGACCTTCGCCATGCGTTCTTTGACTCCGTGGCAACGGCGCTCGGCTATGCAGCTGTTATTATCCCCGTCGGCGCGCTGCGCGAAATGATAGGCTCATCCACCATATGGGGCGCAAATATCAAAGTCCCGATGGCCTTCCCGGCGATTCTAATGCCGTTTGGCGGATTTTTGTTCCTCGCGTTCTTCGCCGCCGCGCTCAAGGCGCTGATAAACAAGCGCTTCCCCGAGCACTCGGCAGAGACGGAGATGAAGATAAAGAAAACTTCCGTCATAGTCAGCAAGAAGAATCTTCCCGAGGATCTGGCTCCCGCAGAAGAGGAAAAAGAGACTGCCGAAGCAGAAGAGACTGTTGAGGCGGAAGAGACTGTCGAAGTCGAAGAGACCGTTGAAGCCGAAGACCCCAAAGAGGACGACTTGGCACACTTTGAGCCGCTCGACGGCAAGGGCAAATTTGACCTTTCCGATATCTTCGCCAAAGACGACGAAGACGAAGATGACAAGGACTACGGCTCGGTGTTCAACCGCCTGTTCGACGAAGCAAAGGATTTTGACTCCGACGAGAAGAAGGAGGGAGACAAATGAACATGACCTGGTTTTTTGATTTGCTCTCCACAGCACTCTACACAGTGTTCATTCAGAATCTCGTCTTCAACGGCGGATACGCGGCGAGCGAAGCTCTTATGCTCGCGAAGAAGCCGCGCAGACTCTGGATGTTCTCGGCGATGATCGCATTTTTCTCGACCGTCACGGCACTCGCCTGCCGCGCGCTCGAAATGATACCGGTGCTCAGCACCCTGCCCTCGGCGCTGCATTTTGCAATGTTCAGCGGCGTGCTTATCGTAGTTTTCCTGATAACCGGACTCATACTCAAGCTCGCCCTCGGCGCGACCGAGAAGTTCCTCGGCACGCTCGGCATGGCGGCGCTCAACACCCTTGTGCTCGCAACTCCCCTGCTCAACCGCAGCGCGGCCTACACCCTCCCCGAGAGCATCGGCTCCGGCATCGGCGCGGGTCTCGCGTTCATTCTCGCGGCGACGCTCATATGCAAGGGTCTGCACATAATCTCGCAGAATCAGGATATGCCCAAAGCCTTCCGCGGCACTCCGGCGGCGTTCGTCTACGTCGCGCTGCTCTCGCTCGCGTTCTCCGGCTTCTCGGGCAGCTCCCTGTTCTCATAATTAATTAAAAAATTCCGACGCCGACGGGTGATGTCATGCCCGCCGCGCGGCACAGAGGATGATGAAAATGGCAAAACGCAGCAAATATGACAAGTATTTTTCTCCCGGCACTCACAGGAGCATAACCGCGTTCAGCAAGCACGCGGCAGGCGGCTCGAAGCGCCGCAAGAGCTACACCGAGCGCAGGCGCAATAAGATAGTCGGAATAGTCCTCGCGTGCATTCTCGGCGCGGCTGTTGTCTTCACTGCGGCATTTTTCGTCACCGATACGCTCCTCGGCATCTCCGACGCGAATATCGAAACCACGCAGAAAACCGAAAAGGACAACAAAGGCAACAAAGACAAGAACAACAAAGGCGGCAAGAACGACACGACCGCTCCCGCCGACAATCAGCAGACTTCAGCTGAAATAAAGGCGCGCGTCGGCAATGTCTCCCTGCTCGCGGGCGGCAGCGGACTCGACCAGTTCGTATCCTCGCTCAAGAGCGCGGGTCAGAACGCCGTTGTCATCGATTTCAAAGACGCGTCCGGCTATCTCAGCTATCCCTCGTCTATAGCGGCTGTAAAAGACAAAGCTCCGTCATCAAAGGCTCAGGCGAACGCCGCCGAGAGCGTCAAGAAAATTCAGCAGTCCGGCATAAAAGTCGTTGCGCGCATATACTGCTTCAAAGATACCCAGATGCCGCGCATTGACCGCACCATGGCTGTTCACTACAACAAAACTCAGATGATCTGGCTCGACAACGAGGCTTCCAAGGGCGGCAAGCCGTGGCTCAACCCCTATTCGCAGACGGCTCAGAACTATCTGCTCGAGGTCGTCAAAGAAGTGAAGAACCTCGGCGTTGATGCAATACTTCTCGACGGCGTGCAGTTCCCCGACTTAAATTCTAACGTTGCGACATTTGACGGCGAGGGCTCGGTATCGAGAAACGCCGTGCTCGTGAACTTCGTCAACTCCTGCGTCTCCGCGTGCTCCGGCACTCCCGTTATCTGCGCGATGAAGGGCGAAGCGGCTGCGGGCGGCAGCAGCGATATATACAACGGCTCTCTCTGGAGCGCGAACGTCTCCGCTTTCGCGGTCGATCTCAGCTCCCTCAAGGCGGATGCCCAGCGCAATTTCCCCGCCTCGAAGAAGGTCATTGAAATGAAGAGCTCGGCTTCAAACACCGACAGCACATATATCCTCACGAAATAAAGGCAGATTTAAATGCATTTTATCCCCTACAACTCGAGAAAAAAATATCATCTCTCGCCCGGCGCGGCTGTGCGCTCGGGTGAGGATATGATTTTCAGGATAGTTCTGCCCCGCTCGGAGCAGTGCAGTGCGGTTCGCCTCATTCTTGAGACGGACGGCGGCGAGAGAGAAGATTTTTCTTTCTCGTGGGAGCGAATGCAGGGCGAAAACGAGGAATGGTGGCGGCTCGAAACCGCCGCGCCCGAAAACGCGGGGATAGTCTGGTACTATTTTGAATACGACACCCCGTGGGGCACAAAAAAAATATCACTTGAATCTAAAGGCAACGCCGTCATCGGCGAGGGCTCGCGCTGGCGGCTGACCGTATGCCGCGAAAACTGCGACACGCCCCTGTGGCTTCGCGGCGGCACAATGTATCAGATATTCCCGGACAGGTTCTGCCGCTCCGGCAAAACTTCCCTGCCCGAGAACAAACCGGCGGCGGAATATCACTCCCGCTGGGGCGAAGAGCCCGACTGGGAGCCCGACTTCGACGGAAAAATTGAAAAATACGACTTTTTCGGCGGCGACCTCAAGGGCATCGAAGAGAAGCTCGGCTATCTCGAGAGCCTCGGCGTCACCTGCATATATTTAAACCCGATTTTCTCCGCGCGCTCGAACCACCGATACGACACGGGCGACTACATGAAAATCGACCCGATGCTCGGCACAGAGGAGGATTTCAAGTCTCTCTGCAAGAGTGCGGAAGAGTACGGGATAAAAATTCTGCTCGACGGCGTGTTCAGCCACACGGGCGCCGACAGCAGATATTTTGACAAATTTTCGTCCTACGGCGGCAAGGGTGCATATTGCGACAAAAATTCTCCCTACCGTTCGTGGTATAATTTTCGTTGCTGGCCGGACGATTACGCCTGCTGGTGGGGCGTTGACATCCTGCCGGAGCTCAATGAGACCGATCCGGGCGTGCTGGCGTTTCTGACCGGCGAAAACGGCGTTGCACGGCACTGGCTCAGACTCGGCGCGTCGGGCTGGCGGCTCGATGTGGCGGACGAACTGCCCGATGAATTTCTCGACCGCTTCCACGAGGCGGTCAGAAAAGAGAAAAAAGACGCGTTTATCTACGGCGAGGTCTGGGAGGACGCGACCGACAAGATAAGCTACGGCCACCGCCGCAGATATCTCGAGGGCGGCGAGCTGGACAGCGTGATGAACTATCCGTTTGCAAATGCTGTTATAGATTTTGTCCGCACGGCGAATGCGGAAGAGCTCCGCGAATGCGTTGAAAACATAGTCGAACACTATCCGCGCGCGTCGCTCGACACGCTGATGAACCATATCGGCACCCACGACACGGTACGCGCCATAACGCGGCTCGGACGCGGCGATATCGGGCGCCACGAAAACGGGCGCGACAGGGGTATCTTGACTGAAGAGCAATATCAAAAGGGTGTTTGCCTTTTGAAGCTCGCCTCGGTTTTGCAGTTCACGCTCCCCGGCGTTCCCTGCGTCTATTACGGCGACGAGGTCGGACTCGCGGGCGGCGAAGATCCGTTCAACCGCGCCTGCTTCCCCTGGGGAAACGAAAACGCGGAGCTGCTCGACCACTACAGAACGCTCGGCAGGATCAGAAAGCTCTGTCCCGCGTTTATCGACGGAGAGTTCAACTGCATATCCTCGGTGCTCGGCTGCATCGCATATGAGCGCAATTCCGAATCGGGCAGCGCGCTGATAATCGCAAACGCGAACTGCCACGGGATAGAATACACTGTTCCCGAACGCTGGCGGGGCGCATCCACGCTCTTCGGCAGCGCCGCCGACGGACGCAGTGTCCCGCTCGGCGCATATTCGGCGGCAATACTTTATAAATAATCGGAGGTGATCGTATGGCGAAAAGAAAGGGAATGAAGTTCCGCACAACGCAGGAGAAAAAGACAAAGCAGTTTCGGCTTTTCGTGCTCGGATTCGTCGGCTTTCTGCTCGCGTTTGCCCTCGTCTCCGTAGCCTATATGTTCAAATCGCATCATCTCTCAATGAACGACCTGTTCCCGGAAAAGGAAGTTGAATCCTCCGACGGGAGCACCGACGAGGCTATCGCGCCGCTCGGCGGCAAGGCGACATTTATGTTCGCCTGCGTCTCGGACGAAAAGGACGAACTCTACTTTGTCGCCGCGGTCAACGCCGATCTCGACTCGGGCGAGGTGCGCGTGTGCGCCTTTGATCCGAATACTTCGGCGGATATCTCCGGCAACAAAGACAGTCTTATGGGTCACTACAAGACCGGCGGCTCGAAAGAGCTCAAGAAAGCGGTCGACTCCCTCTGCGGATTCACCGCGGACAAATACGCCGTCTCGACCGCGAATCAGTTCAAGAATGCCATCAACGTGCTCTCCGGCGCGCAGATATCCGTGCCCGAGCGCATAAGCTATAAGACAAAGGAGCTGTCGCTCTCGCTCATGCCCGGCAACCAGACCGTTAAGGGCGAGACGCTGCTCAAATATTTCCGCTACTGCCTGACTCCGTCGGGCGGCGGAGCGCAGAAGCAGGGCGAACTGCTCTGCGTGCTTTTCTCGCAGTATATCAACAAGACCTATCTCGCCTCCGGGCGCAACTATTTCTCGCAGATAATCGACTCTTTGGACACCGACATATCAATAGTCGATTTCTCGCGCTGTGAGCGCACTCTCTCCGCGATGGCGGCGGGAGATATAAAATATACATCCGTTTCTTCCGCCGGCGAGCTGACCGTTACACCCGGCAAGCGCGGAAAATAACCGTATATAAAACAAGGGGGCGGTCATTTGGCAAGAAAGCTTCTGTGTCCTGCGGCGCTTCTGCTGGCGCTGACGCTCATATTCACCGGGTGCTCGGTGAAAAAGGTGAACAATATACCTTCATCCGAACAAGTGTCTGCGTTCGGCGACTTCAAGCACTACTTCGGCGAGCTCAATGAGAACGAGAAACGCGCATACAACGCCATTCTCCGCGACATTGAGTCGTTTCCCGAGGAAATTGAAATTCCGGAGCTCAACAACGAAGAGCTCGAAAAGGTCTGGCTCGCCGTTATGTACGACAACCCGGAGCTGATAATGCTCGGGCGCGAATGTATGCTCGTCTCGAGGGACCGCAAATTCTGGTTCAGCTGCGAATACGCCATGACCAAAGACGAGTATGAGCAGAAAAAGGCCGAGCTTCAGACAAAAGCGGATGCGCTCGGCGCAAAGATAGTCAAAGAAACTTCTGATTTTGACAAGGAACTGCTTATCCACGACGCGATAATCGACTCGTGCAGATATACCGACTCCGACAAACTCATTGCAAGCTCCGCTTACGGCGTGCTCGTCAACGGCTCCGCCTCCTGCGAAGGATACGCAAAGGCGGCGAAGCTCCTGCTCGACAAGGCGGGAATAGAAAACTATGTCATCACCGGCACGGCGAAGCGCGAGGACGGCGCGAGCGAGGGACATATGTGGAATGTCGTCTTTATCGACGGCAAGCCCTATAACCTCGACCTCACCTGGGACGATCCCATCGGCGAGGGAGTGACGCAGAACAAACGCTATGCCTATTTCAATATTACGGACGAAGAGATACTGAAAACCCACACGTTTTCCGATGTGTCCGCCTGCTGCACCGCGACGGAGAACAACTATTTTGTCAAGCTCGGCAGGCAGTTCGACGGCTACAATGCCGAGACGAAAACCGCTCTTTCAAATATGTTCGGCGGGCATAAATCGGGCGACAAACTCGACGTCAGGTTCTCTTCCAAAGACGCTTATCAACGCGCCATTGATGGACTGCTGAAAAAAGAGGAGATCTACAGGCTCCTCAGCATCGCCGACGCGGGCAAGGGCGGATTTTCAACAACGCAGATTAATTATATCGCCGACGACACCCACTGTGTCATCGAATTTATTCTCGTGTAACCGGGGTGAAATGATGGATAAAAAGAGAATCGAGGCGGCTGTACGCGAGATACTTGCGGCGGTCGGTGAGGATCCGGACAGAGAGGGTCTTGTCGAAACGCCCGCGCGGGTCGCCAGAATGTATGAAGAGATTTTCTCGGGGCTCGAGGACGATCCGAAGCGCCATGTCAAGCTCTTCAACGAAGAGAAAAACGAAGAGATGGTCATTGTCCGCGACATCCCGATGTATTCGATGTGCGAGCACCATCTTCTGCCGTTCATCGGCAGGGCGCATATAGCATATATCCCGCGCGACGGCAAAGTCATAGGCCTGTCGAAGCTCGCGAGGATAGTTGACAGCTTCGCGCGCAGACCGCAGCTTCAGGAGAGGCTGACTTCGCAGATTGCGGACTTCCTCGATGAACAGCTCGACCCGCTCGGCGTGGCAGTCGTTATCGAGGCGGAGCACCTGTGCATGACGATGCGCGGAGCGCGTGCGTCGGGTGCGCAGACGAGGACTTCCGCTCTGCGCGGAACGATGCGCTCGGACGCGAGGGCGCGCGCCGAGGCAATATCACTTCTGACAAAATAAGGCGATACTATGGAGAGATTTATTTTTGATACCTCCTCCCACACCCTTGTGTGCGGGATACTCAATATAACTCCCGATTCCTTTTCGGACGGCGGCAAATGGGACGAGCCGCAGAAGGCACTTGAGCACGCGCTCGAGATGCAGGCGCTCGGCGCGGATATCATCGATGTCGGCGCGCAGTCGACCCGACCCGGCTCAACAAGGCTCTCCGCCGACGAAGAGAACGCGAGGCTCATTCCGGTGCTCGATCTGTTAAAGGGCAGAATAACCGTCCCGATAAGCGTTGACACATTCTATCCCGAATGCGCGCGCACGGCTCTCACGCACGGTGCGAAGATAATCAACGATGTCAGCGGAGAAGCGAGCGACGAGATGGCGAAGGTCGTCAGCGAATTCGGCGCGGGGTGGATAATCATGCACAATCCCGCCGACGCGGACGCAGTCCCCGTCTATGAAAACGGGGTCTCCGACGATGTGCTCGACTTTTTCGGCAGAGCCGCGAGGGTCGCAAAATCTCACGGGATACCGGCGAGCAGCCTCTGCTTCGACCCGGGAATCGGCTTTGCAAAGAGCTACGAGGACAACCTGCGCCTGATAAGGGATATCGGGAAGATAAAGACCGACGGCAGCGCGCTGATGTCCGCCGCGTCGCGAAAGCGCGTTATCGGCACGGCATCGGGCGAGACAGACGCCGCAAAGCGCGACCCGGGAACGGTGGCGCTGCACACGGCGAGCATATTGAACGGCGCAGATGTTATACGCGCCCACGATGTGTTCTCCGCCGTCCAGTCGGCGCGCGTCGCGGACGCACTGAAAAAGATATACGGGGAGGCAAACGGTGGATAAGATAATTATAAATTCGCTTCGCCTCTTCGCCTATCACGGAGTCAATCCCGAGGAGCAGGAGGACGGGCAGTTCTTCATTCTCGACATTGAGGCGGATATTCCGCTTTCAAAAGCCGGCGAGAGCGACGACTTAAACGACACCGTCAGCTACGCGCAGATGATAAAATGCGCGCGCAGGGTGTTCTCCTCGCAGAAGGACAAGATCATTGAGCGTGCCGCGCGGCGTGTTGCCGACGCACTGCTCGAAGAATTTCCGCCCATTGAGGGCGTGAGAGTGACCTGCAAAAAGCCGGACGCGCCGATGAAGGCGGATTTCGGCTTCGCCGCGGTCAGCATTTACAGGGAAAGAAAGTAAAAACATAAAACGGGCAAGAAACATCAAGCGAAAGGACTGTAGATTTTATGGCAAACTGTATGCAGGCAGTTATAGGGATCGGTTCGAACATGGGGGACAGACTGAAGAACATAAACGGCGCAGTGCGCTCTCTGTCCCGCCTGCCAAAGACGAAAATAACGGCGTGCTCCCACGTCTATGAGACCCGTCCGGTCGGATATGAGGCACAGCCGCTGTTTTACAACGCCGCGATAATAGTGGAGACGGAGCTGTCCGCACAGATGCTGCTCGGCGCATGCCTCGGCATCGAGGGAGCTTACGGCCGCGTGAGGACGATAAAAGACGGACCGCGCGTGCTCGACCTCGACCTGCTGCTCTATGAGGGCATGAAGAGCGAGAGCTTCCTGCTCACCCTGCCCCACCCGAGAATACACGAGCGCGCTTTCGTGATGGTTCCGCTGCTCGATCTGTTCCCGTCCGGCAGAGCGCCCGGACTCTTCTTCCTGCCGGCTCTTCACGAGATCGGCACGGACGGCGTTGAAAGAATAAACGAAGAGATAACTCTTCCCGAATAAAGAACGAGGTGTACCAATGAAATACGACGTAGTTATCATCGGCGCGGGCCCTGCCGGAATATTCACGGCCATTGAGCTTATCCGCAAGGGCGCGAACAAGAAAATTATGATGGTTGAAAAGGGTCAGCCGATTGAAAAGCGCCGCTGCCCCAAATCGAAGACCAACAAGTGCGTCAACTGCAAGCCCTATTGCCACATAACGACCGGATTCTCCGGCGCGGGCGCGTTCTCGGACGGCAAACTGTCCCTGAGCCCCGAGGTCGGCGGTCAGCTCCCCGAGCTCATCAGCTACGATGTGGCGCAGAAGACTATTGAATATGCCGACAGCATCTATCTCGAGTTCGGCGCGGACACCCATGTTGAGGGCGTCGGACGCGAAGAGGAAGTCAAGGAGATAAGAAAGCGCGCGATAAAAGCGGGTCTTCGCCTCGTTGACTGCCCGATACGCCACCTCGGCACCGAGAAGGCGCAGGATATATACTATGCCATCGAGCAGTATCTCATCGAAAACGGCGTTGACATGCTCTTCGGCTACGAGTGCGACAACATAATTCTTGAGGGCGACCAGTGCAAGGGCGTCTATGTCCGCAAGGGCGACGAGAACATAGAGATCTTCGCGGATCACACGGTCATCGCGACCGGACGCCGCGGCGCGGACTGGCTCGAAAAGCTCTGCGCTCAGCATGATATCTCCCATCAGCCCGGCACAGTCGACATCGGCGTGCGCGTTGAGATAAGAAACGAGGTCATGGAGAAGGTCAACGATGTTCTCTATGAGTCAAAGCTCATCGGCTATCCCAAGCCGTTCAAGAACAAGGTCCGCACATTCTGCCAGAATCCCGGCGGCTTTGTCAGCCAGGAGAACTACGACAACGACCTCGCCGTTGTCAACGGACACTCATACAAAGAGCTCAAGAGCAACAACACGAACCTCGCGATACTCTGCTCCCACAACTTCAATCAGCCGTTCAACCAGCCGATCGAATACGCGCAGAAGGTCGGCGAGCTGACAAACATGCTCGGCGCGGGACATATTCTCGTCCAGCGCTACGGCGATATCCTCGACGGAAAGCGCACATGGCAGAAGGAGCTTGACCGCTCGAATGTCAGACCCACTCTCCCCGACGCCGTCGCGGGCGACATAACCGCCGCCATGCCCTACCGCGCGATGCTCAACATAATCAACTTCATCCAGGCTGTCGACTATGTTGTCCCCGGCTTCGCCGCGGAGGAGACGCTGCTCTACTCCCCCGAGCTCAAGTTCTACTCCAACCGCATCAAGATGGACGAAAACTTCGACACAAACGTCAAGGGACTCCACTGCCTCGGCGACTCGAGCGGCTGGACAAGAGGTCTGATGATGGCGTCCGTCATGGGCGTGCTCATGGGCAGAAGCATAGCAGACAGATACAGCGAGTAAGTAAATATAAAAAACACATCACCCCCGAAGCTCACAAAAGTTTCGGGGGTGATGTGTTTTAGGTGATGATTTTAGCGAATACAATATTTCGTAATATTTTTTGTATTGCTTTTCACAATATTAAGTTATTTAACTTTAAACCTTACCCACTTCTTAACATTACTTATTTTTGTTCCAGCTGAAGTGTTTCCTGATATAACTTCTTTAAAAGATTCTTTATTTGTTTCCGTTTTAGAAAGGTAGTACGTCTCTATACGTTTCCTATCTCTATACCTATAGAGCTTATAACCTTTTGAAACCAAGACCTCCCTTGTATCCTCATTATACCAGCTGTTTCCGTGTTTACCATATATATTAAACTTCTTGCCGCCTACCGTTTCTGTTCTCCAAACAGATAATTTCTCAGTAGACCAACCGCGCACTTCCTTTTTACCACAATAGCTTCCGCTCCAAGTTCCAGCCCATGGTCCGGTTGTCCCTTTGCCGTCAGTATAACGACTATAGTTATACTGGGTATCATATTTATCGGGCACAGACTTGGAATCATCTATTTCACGGTATCCAGGCTTCTCTTCCGGTTTATTCTTCGAGTAGTCACTCCACTCTCCGTACTCTCCCCATTGGTAGGTTGAATCCTTATACTCACTGTATCCGTTGTTTTTATATCTTTCAGCCTCTGAATTACTTGTCGTAGTTTTATATGTCGTTTCATCATATGTCCACTTGCTGTAAAAAACATCGGCATTAGCTGGCTTTTCGGACTCAAGAACCCAATCGGATAAACCATTTTCTTTCCACTGAGCATAGAGCGTTATGTTGCTTGTGGAGTTAAATGTATCGCCCGAAGAAACTTTTGTTCCTCCGCTCGGCGAAGTATACCAACCTGTAAAAGTATAATAATCCTTTTGGGTCGTCGGCAGAGTTCCATAGGTATCTCCGTATTTGACCGAAATACTGCCAACCGAACTTCCTCCATTAGTATTGAACGAAACGGTATAGGTATTCTCGCGCCACTTCGCATTGAGCGTGTGGTTGCGGTCGACATTAACCGTCGAGTCCGCGGTCACTTTTTCTCCGCTGTCGGTATACCAGCCGTCAAAAGTATATCCCGGTTTTGTCGGCAGAGGAAGATTTCCGTATTTTTTGCCGTATGTAACACCAATCGGGCTGACCGCGCTGCCGCCGTTTGAGTTGAAAGACACCGTATATTCTCCTGCGGTCCAGCGCGCATAAAGCGTATGATCCTCGGAATTATTGACGGTATCGCTGCTTGTTATCTCCCTGGTATAAGCCCTCGACAAATACCATCCGGAGAAGGTATAACCGTTTCTTGTCGGCGTCGGCAGGGAGCCGTAAGGCTTCTCATAATATTTGGTCTCTGTCGTGGATCTCGATCCGTCGCCGTAATCAAACGTAACCTTTACGGGCTGCGGTCCCTTGCTGATATAGACAACAATCGTGCTGCCCTTCGGGACATTCATTCCGCCCTCCGGCGAAGTTCTGATAACAAGTCCCTCTTCGACTTCGGAATCATATATCTTTCTGAATTCAACCGTAAAGTTGCTAAGTTCCTCTTTTGCTTCGTTTTTGCTCATGCCGGCAACAACCGGAATAAACGCGGTCGGCTCTGCCGTTGCATAAAATACCGTTATAGTATCGTCAACGGAAGCAACCATTCCGCTGGGCGGATCCTGCGAGATAACCTCATTTTCCGGATACGAATCATTCTCCTCCGGCATAGGCACAACATTATTGAAGCCTGCCTGCGAGAGCGCTATAAGTGCTTCGGAGAGATCCTTGCCGACAACATTAGGAACCTCTGAGGGAGCCTGTCCCTTTGAATAATAGATTATAACCGTATCTCCGGTTTTCAGCGTGGTACCCGCCGTTATCGTATTTCCGTCTGCGGTCACGATACGGATTATTGTTCCCTTTGTCGGATATTCGCTGCTGTACTCTTCTCTGGTCTGAACATTGAGTCCCTTGCTCTGGAGATAGGCTTCGACATTCGAACTGCCAAGAAATTCTTCGTCGATTCCGAATCCGTCATAGCTTTTTCCGAATGTTATTGTTCCGTCTTCCGAGACCTCAAGCTCATAGTCCTTTTCCGAACCTGCACTCTTGTTATATCTGACAACCGATCCGATGGTCAAATATTCACCTTCACTGTGATCCTGTTCTATAACTATATTCTCGTTTTCTTCGCTGAACTTCTTTACGCCGAAATCCAGACGCAGCTGTCCATCCCTGAACTCCGGCTCGGACTTCGCCTTCTCTTCCGATTCACCGACGATATTGGGAACGCGGACGAAACCTTCTATATTGCCGGCATTAAACATTGACTTGAAGTTTATGACACCGGTCAGTGTCAGCACACCGACCGCTATCGCCACAGTAAGCAGCGACGGGACAAGAAATTTGAGCCACAGCGGCCACGAATAGATATCTATCTTCTTTATCTTTCCGTATCTTCTCTTCGCCGGCGGATCTGCATTGAGCTCCTCGATAAAGGTTTTGATATCCGGTGTTCTGTCCTCCACGCGGACATTCATCGCGTTGAGAATTGCCACTTCGCGGTTTCTGGAAATATTTTTTACAAGCTTATGCGGCTCAATAAGAATATCCTTGTTCTGGTTCTCGTATTTTGCCCTGCGTTCCATAGCGTCCGGAGGTGTTTTGCCGGTTATCATCCTGTAAAGCGTTGCCGCTATGGCATAGACATCGGTATACGGACCCTGATCTCCCCTGCTTCTGTACTGCTCCTCGGGCGAATATCCGGGTTTTATAATTACCGTAAGGCTTCTGCTGTGAGACGTCGTTGCATATCTTGAAGCTCCGAAATCGATAAGCTTCACCGATCCGTCCTTCGTCAGGAATATGTTATCCGGTGCGATATCTCTGTGGAGAAGTCCCTCGGCGTGAACGGTCTGGAGCGATTCCATAACGGGCATAAGCATATTTATTGCTTCGTCCTCGGGAATGGTTCCGACCTGGCCGAGATATTCTTTCAGCGTGATTCCGTCCAGATACTCCATGATAATATATGCAGTTTCATTTTCCTCGAAGCTGTCAAATATTTTTACAATTCCGGCTTCGTTCTGGAATTTAGCCAGTCTCTTCGACTCCTCGACGAACTTTTTCAGACCGTCACGGAACTGTTCGCTCTTATCGCCGTTGAAAACCGTTACCTGTGACTGACCGGGCATTCTTGTTGAGAACTCGCCGGGAAGATACTCCTTTATTGCAACTTTCTGCTCGAGTTTTCCGTCCCAGCCTATATATGTCACTCCGAATCCGCCGTATCCGAGAACTCTGCCGACAATATATCTGTCGTGCAGCAGCGTCCCAGGCTGCATATGTATTGACTCCTCAGCCGGCGTTCCGCATACATATCCGCAATGCGGGCATACATTGAGCGCATCATCATACTGTTCCATACACCCCAAACATCTTTTCACTGTTATTCCTCCTCAAAAGTAAAGTTAGGATATATATCCGCCACCGCGCCGAATTTTGCGCTGTTGAGTGCATCGACGCTAACGGGTATTTTGTCAGAGCACAGCTTGCTCAGATAATCATTATTGAGCATATATCTTAAAAGTTTTTCAGCAGCTTTCTTTTCTGCCTGCGACGTTCTGTCAGATATGCTCCATTCATATGTAAATTCACAGAACAAAGGATCTTTTTCCGGGTATACACATTTGAAAGAAAATTTCTCGTTTCTATAGTTAAGGGCGGTAATAGGATTCAGCATCTCTATTGAAGAAACAAGAACCGTTCCTGACAGATCGTCCGCCTGAGAAATTTCACTGAAATCACACATCTCTATATTTCCGAAATTCTTTGTTATTAAGTCGGACATTCCAATATCGGACTTAACATTCTGCGCAGAGAAATCTGAAATATCATAAAAATACTGATCCGTATAACTTTTTCCGAACATATATGCAACCGGCAGATTCACTGCAAGCGGCATACGTTTTTTTGTATTGTAAATTTTGTTATAGTTTTTCTTGAGAAGCTCACAGCTTTTAAACTCGGAGGAGCTTATGACCGCATCCAGGGGTTCCGCGTCGGAATCGGTTATATCTTCGGAAACTCCCGTGCTCTCATACAAATCGGGTTTTCCCCCGCTGTCCGATTCCAATGCCTCTTTGAGGCGGGATTCATACTCTTCCTGCGTGAAAGAAACAACTGTGACCGTTACCTTTTCGTTGCCCTCCTGCATTTTGAAGTTATTTTCGCATATTGTTTTCAGGATATCATTTTGATCATGTTCCCGAATAACCCAAACCGTTATATCTGCGGCCTCAAGATATTCATTCGCCTTCTGACTGGAATATATTTTGAACGTGACGGCAGACACAACAGCAACCACAATACACGCAGCCATTATGCCAAGGAATTGTTTCAGCTTTCTGACCTTTTTCTCTTTTGAAAGCGGCATAACCTTTCTTTCGCCGCTCAGAGCGCGCAGAAAATCGTCGACATTTTTAAAGCGCATATGGCGTTCTACAGCCATTGCTTTCATAACGGTGTTGCTCAAATTTTCCGAAACCGCGGGATTGAGTTCATTGACCGGCACCAGCTCGTCCGATATTTTTCTGTTTGTTGATTCATCCGGTTTAACGCCGGTGAGCATCATATAAAGAGTCGCGCCGAGCGCATAAATATCAGTCCACGGGCCTATATTCTTTGTGTTATCGTACTGTTCCGGAGGTGAGTATCCCGGCTTGAGAATAATATCAATGACATCATCGGTGCTGTCCGCAAGCTTTGCTGCGCCGAGATCCATCAGCTTTATTTTGATCTCCTTGCCAGTACAGATAAAAATATTATCCGGCGCAACATCTCTGTGAATTATATTTTCGGCATGCAGGGAGCTCAATGCCTTTCCGACTTCAGTTGCAATAACTATAGCGAAATCCACATCGATTTTTCCGCCCATCTGGTTCAGATAATCATTAAGTGCCATTCCGCGCAACAGCTCCATGACTATATATGCCGTATTATTTTCTTCAAAGAACTCAAAAACATTCGGTATACTTCTGTGCGATCCGAATTTCGCCATATTTTTGGCTTCGGCAAGGAAACGTTCTTTTCTGTAATCGAACTCATCTTTTGAGTTCTTTGAAATGATAACGTTCTTCAGCCCTTCTGCTCGGGTGACAAGTCTGCTGATGAAGAACTCTTTGACAGCCACTATTGTTTCCAGCTTCGTATCCCAGGCTTTGTAGACGATGCCGAAGCCGCCTGCACCTACCACTTCACCTACTATATATCTGTTTGCAAGCATTGTTCCCGGAGCAAGATATATCGGTTCTTCAGCCTTTGTTATTTCAACGTGTCCGCAATAAGGGCAAACCGAAAGGCTTTCGTTGAACTCCTTAAAACAGGAAAAACATCTCTTCATGTTATTGCTCCTTCTCCTCATAATCGCTCCACGAAAAACTTTCATCGCATAACGGAACGAACATGAATTTGCTTGAACCTATTTCTATGATATCCTTTGCGCTTATAATCTTGGTTTCAAAGACATCGTCATTGTTGAGATATGTAAGACCGCTTCCGTCCCCTGGCTGAAGATAGAAGTTTCGTTTCTTCGGCTCATAGATAATCAACGCATGTTTTGACCGCGAAACAGTGTTGTCTCCACTGATTACTATCTTGTTTTCCGTGCTGCGCCCGATTGAATTTTTGCCGGAAACAATCGAAAAGCTGTCTCCAAAATGCGGGCCGCTCACACATACAAGCCACCCGACGACCGGATCAACCGGACCTTTTGGTGTATCACTGCTCAGCATTTTCTTGTTTGCTGCACTGAAATAACTTATGGTTTTTTCGTCCGTATTTGCAGAAACCTTTTTGACTGCATCCAACAGTGAGGGTCTGCTCTGCTCCGGTTCCGCCGCTGCCGATTCACTTTTGTCCGATTCTCCGCTATCCTTCTCCGAAGCATTTGCAGAGACCGAAGGCTCCGGCACTGAATTTACTGCCGTATTTACGGCGGGCTCTTTGTCCTCGCGGCTGCTTTTGTTCACATTCCAGAAATCGATGGTCTTCTCTGAATTCGGTTGTCCTCCTATGGGCTGCAGACCGCCGCCGCCCGTCGTCCCGCTCACCTGATTACTATATACCGGCATTTTTTTACCGCTTTGTGAAAAGGACTCGGGCATGCTGACAGGGTTTCCCCTTGATACGGGTTCTGCCGCCCTTTCTTCCGTATTTTTCTTCTTATGAAACAGACCGCCGAATTTGGGCGATCCCGAGGATTTTTTCCCGGAATCCGAAAAATTGTTTGCTTTTACACCGGCGCCGCAAATTGGGCAAACATCATACATATCGCTGTCGAAATAATGATTGTTGGTGCACATCGTGACATTCATGACAATTCCTCCATCATTTGATTTTTAAAACCGCTATTGTTGTATTATCTCTGCTGATCCCGTTTTTTGTTGCCGTCTTTTCGGCTTTTATCTCCAACGCCATCGCAGTTTCATTGACATTACTGAAATTATTGACAATATTCAGAACATCCGCATCGGGCAATACTTTATATAATCCGTCGGACATTATCACCAGCCTGTCGCCCGGCAATAGTGGCAGCGGCAGATTGTTATAATCAACAAGCGGCGAACCGGAAATGCCCAAAAAGCTGATTAGTGCTTCACCTTTCAGGTTTTCGGAATTAAATTCCTCACGGTCTATCATTCCGGCATTAAGTTTTTCAAGCAGTACGGTTGTATAGTTATGATCCTGCGTTATCTGTGCAAAATCTCCGTCTCTGAAAAGATACAGTCTGCTGTCGCCAACGGAGTTCCAATACAGATTTCTGCTGCTATCCAACATAACGGCGACCAGTGTACTTCCCGCATTCAACTTTTCGCCGGAGGCTGTTTTCAAATTGAGTACATCCGCATTGGCCAAAGCTGTACATTCCTCCAAAAACGGAATTATTTCATTGTTTTTTGGTGCACTTTTATATTGTAATATAAATCTGTTCACCGCCGCATTGCTCGCCAGACGGCCTCCCTCGTGACCGCCCATTCCGTCGCAAACAATAATCAGGCTTCTTTCATCATCGAGCATATAGCCAAAGTCGTCCTGTTGATCCGTTCGGTCGCCCATCACCGAAAGAACTGCAAGCGAGCATATGGGATTTTCACAATAAGCTGTTCTTTTCTGCATATGCTTCTCCTCCCGGTTATTTGTCGCACCACACAGCTATCGCCGAAAAATTATCCATATTTCTGTCTTTGCCGCTTTCCTTAACGACCTGAACCATGCTGCTCAACCAATCTTCAACGGTTGCAGATGTCTTCAAAAGTGCGCACATATCTTTTTCTTCTATCAGCTCCCAAAAACCGTCTGAGCAAAGAAGAAACGCTCGACACTTTTTAAGCGGCACCGGCTTCATCAGATCAAACATTGGCTCGTCCCATTCTATACCCATAACTCTGAGAACGATGTTTCGATCAGGGTGATTACGTATCTCGGATTCCTTTATGTCTTTGGAAAGCACAAGCATTTGCGGAATGCTGTGATCCAATGTTCTTTTATAGACCTTGTTTTTTCCGAATATGTAAACTCTGGAATCCCCCACATGACCGATATAAGCGTTTTTTTCATCTGTCACTAAGGAAACAGCCGTCGTCTTCATTTTGTGCCGAGCTTTCAGCTCAATTTGTTTGGCCATAAGAATATCCTGAGCCGCCATAAAAGCTGATGCGAGAAAATCCGATGAGTTGCCGCTTTTTTTAAATTGATTCTTGAAAACCTCTGCAACCAGTGAAGACGCCGCATCTCCCATACCGTGACCGCCAAGTCCGTCGCAAAGGACAAAACAATGTTCGTTTTCTTTGCTGCAAACCCCTATTGAATCCTCGTTGACGGCCCGGTCTCCGCGATCTGTAAATAATGCATATGTCAAATTCATTTTTTTGCTCTCTGTTTCCGTTTATTTTTCATCTGCCAACTCGTTGAGACGGCTTCTGTATGCCTGAACCTCAGAATTGATAAATCCGACAAAATCAATTGACTCAATGTCGTCATGCATAAACAAAAACATTATCTCGCTGTCGATATATCCCTCAGGAAAGGGAACTCCGACATAATCGTATATATTCTCATCATCCTCGCGCTCAACCTCTGTCCCGATAACCATCAATTTTTTCTCTGCATCGGTCAAAGTTATAACGCTGCCTATAGGCAGCAGCCTGCTGCTTTCCATAACTTCTTATAGCCCCTTTCAATTATCTATTACCAATTTTCCTAATTTGTATGCAGATCTGAATGTTTTATATATTCTTCTGCAGCACTCATATAATATATTTCCGTCTGAACTCGGATCTATTTTCATAAGTTTCCTTATAAAAAATTCCGGATCCATGCTGAACGAAATCTTGTTGTCGAGCACGTCACTGTATGTAGCCTCACCCCATATCGGCGACAGCTTCGGCTTGCCTGTAAGAACTGTGTTGGCCTTCCCGAAGGCTGAAATCATTTTATCGAGCCCGTCAAGGAATGTTACCAAATCCACACCCGTATATACCAATTTTCCTATAAGGGCACCGACTTGAGCGTTTCCTAAAAAGTCTTTTCCAATGCTCTCTCCGTTTTCAATCAGAAGGTCCTTAAGCCAATTGACGCCGACTTCTTCATATAACCCTTCAGAGAGAAGACACATATCTGCCGTGTTATTCACAAAATCGTTTGTGCCGCTTATAAGCATAACTACGCCGATCGGAATTCCGCCGGCAAAACAAGCAGCTATTCCGCCGGCAATTTTTGTGATAGCCTTTCCCTCGCCTAAAATAGCTTTTCCGTAATGCCAGACTTTAAAAGTATTGCCGCGCGCGTCATAATCCTTTTTGAGCACAGAATAAATACTTTTTACTTTGTCTGCTATTGCATTCGAGCTTCCGACACACATCGCACCGAGACTTTTGATCAGCTCGCCCCTGTCTCTCGCCTCAACCCGACCGTCATATTCGGTGTACGGTATTCTGCCGCCGCCCGATCCCCCGCCAAAGCCTTTCTTTCTGACTCCTACCGCAGCAGCAGGCACTGAGCGCCTAACCCGCTGTTCCGTGCGGTAATATTTATTGGCGCTGCTATCCGCAAAAGAGTTTATCCGGTCAATTTTTTGCGACACCGACTTTAATTGGGAGTCTATATTTCTGAATTTCGCGGATAGATCGCCCTTATTGATTACTTTTGGATCTATCCTATTTTTTATAGACCGGATGTTTTGATTTGCAGTCGTAACTGTTTTCTTTGCCTTTTTCGCCTGACTGCCGGCATTGAGAACAGCCGGAACATTTATTTTTATTGTTCCCATCAGCGCTCACCCCCTTAAATCTTATATCCGCGATCTTATCGCCGCGCATTATCCCATATACGGCGTTTGCTCTCCATAAGGTCTTTGCTCTTTTCAAGCTCTTCGTTAAGTTTTTGAATTCTTTCAAAGTTCTCAAAAATTTTTGAAACCCTCAACAGAGCATCGAATTCGCCCGGAGCGTCATCATCATTTTTTGTTAACCGCTCCAGCTCTTTCTTCTTTTTCTTGTATTCCGCTTCCGCTTTTTCAAAATCGGACTTGGCCTTGGCAATTCTCTGAGCCTTTGCCCTGGCAGCAGCCTGAGCCTTTGCTCTTGCCGCAGCATCTTCTTCCCTCTTGACTGCCGCCGCCGCCGATTTTATAGCGTTGCTTAAAGAAGTGAGCCGATTAATAACATCGTCTATCTGCCTGACTACCTGATCGATACCCTTTGAGACATACCTGACCTCTGCACCGCTCCAGTTTGCGGCAAGTGACGATTTATAATCTGTCAATTGTGTTTTTGCCCGTTTGAGACCGGCTATCTGATTTGTTATCTGATTCGCCTGATCCCTTGCTGCATTTACATTTACAGCCATATGTTCAACCTCTCTAAGCAATTATCTCGGCGTTCCGCATTTCGGACAGACTCCGTATTTAGAGCTGAACGGCGCAGAACAATTTTTGCAAAAAACTATTCTCACATCCTGATTGTTGGGATACGGCGTTTTCTGCGCTTTACCCCTGTTTGACACCGACCTCGTTTCCTTGCGGTCCTGCATCGAACCGGTACCTTCCCTACGTATTTTCAAAAGCATTGAAATTGTAACTGCGTGAAGCGCCATTGAAATACCGAGAAGCACAAAAATTATTATAATTTGAATATACAAATCCGTGACCTCCACATGAATAAGTGCATTTGACTAAATTGAATAAAACGCATAATCCATTAACGACTTTTTGTCAAAGTAAGCAACCGATTGATTTTCAAGGCCTTTTTCAACGGTAACCGATATTTTTTGCTCATAGAACCTTGTCTTCTTTTTGTTGCGTTCAATTATAACTGTTATCTCCGTTGAGCCCTCGTGTTTCGCTACTATACTTATTGTTTTTTTAGTTTTATTATATCTGACTTCGGCTATGTTGGGATCTGCTATACTTACTTTGATACCGCCCTTATTTTTAATATCCTTATCGCTTAATGGAAGTGATGTTATTGATACACTTTCCTCGTCACCTTCGCGAACTATGCTTTTGTATTTTTCAAGATATATTTTTCCCTGACCGTTAACCTCAACAGCGGTTTGTCCGCTGCCGTCTCGTGTACAGTTTGACATATATTTTCCGTCTTCAAAGTGCGACGAGTGTGACCACAGGTTTATAGGCTTAAACATTGAAACCGATTTTGCTTTCAGGGTTTTAATAACAAATTTACCCACTTTGCTTTTTTCTGTCAGCAAATTTCCTTCAAAGCTCAAATTATAATCAATACCTATGCAATACTTTAAATCACCGCTTTTACTCCATTCATCCGCCGTATATTTGGTAACATACACATATCCGGATTGCGGTTTTTCATCATGAGAAAAGAATCTTGCTTCGGCATCAATCTCAAATTTAGCTTTTATCTCTCCATCTATAATCGGATCGCCAAAATAACCAACATTAGGATTCAACGCGAGCGCTATTGTAACATTTGCATTGACATGTGAATCCGTGTCTGTCGTTGACAGGTTTGCTGTATTTGCTCTGTAACTGAACCAGCTTGTCTTTTTTATGGTAAGTTCATATGCATTGCTCTGCATAATCTTCAGATTTATTGTTCCATCAAACCTGATTTCCAAATATAATGTTGCGCCTATAGTAAATCCGCTACCCAACGGAATTATAACCTGAGCCAGCTTAATGCTTTTTGACCCACCGGCAGAACTTCCGGTAAATCTCGCGTTTTTAATATTAGCAAAAAAATTACCGGATACTTTTTTATCTTTAAAGTCAATTTTAAGTCCGCCGTTTCCGTTATTTGCAGGGCTATATCTGAACTCCGCTTTAGCATTTGCAGTAAACTCCGTTTTATATGAGAGTTTCACATTTCCCACCGCTTTTTTACTAAGCAACAGTTTTCCGACATTATGGACACTGACATTGAAATCACTTATTGTTGCCGAGAGTTCAATGCTTGGGTCTATTGCCGGATTTCTCCATTCCTGTTTTGAATAAATCGGGTCGTTTATTTTAAAAGTGTGCCCGAAAGTGACGGTTATTCCGTTGTTGTTTGCGGCCGGTTTTATGCTCACGCCCTCAGGAATATCTTTGGAAGGAATTGTCTGTATTTTTTCATCTTCATCTTTAGGATTACTTACCGGACTTATTGTTTTCTTTGCGTTTATTCCCTGATTTTCGGGCTCATCTTTCAGAAATTGTTCCGCATCGCAGTCATATCCGGTTATCGTTACCATTACCCCGACATAATTGACATCTGTAATTTCAACCGATATCGGTTTTGAATAAGAAAGGCCTCTGGTTAAAGATTGTTGTGCTCCCGCCTTTGGCATCACAACAATCTTACCGACTTCATATGCCTCTATATTTTGCTGATAAGCAGCTTTACTTATTTGAAAGGAAATTTTTCTGCGATTTGCGGGACCGTCAAGAAATTCAGTTTCTGTATTTATTTCTTTGTCGCAAAAGACAGTCTTTGGCCTTTCGCCGCCATCTGTATCAATACTCTCTGTCGATACAGCATCAAATTCTTTATAATCATATATTTTTACGCTCTTATCGATAACCTGAACGTTATCTTTATATGAGACCTTTAACTCGCCTTTTTCATACTGACTGTTTGCCTCAACTTTAAACATTCTGTTTATAGCATTAAGACATTCCTCTGCCGTCATTTTTTCATTTCCATCAAAATATCCCTTGTTGAGTTCGAATATTCCCATTCCTACGGCATCTTTTACTGCTTGTTTATCATGACAGAATAAAATGTCTTTAACCTTTATATCATCGCATGTTTTTCTGTATGTCATAAAATTTACGCAGGCATCTGCAACTATTTCCTTTGTTACATAGCCTGTAACATTCTTTACCTGACCTTTATCCAAGAGCTCCCATTCAAGCATAATCTCAGACTCAATTTCATAGCCCTCTCCATTTTTCAATTCTTCCATTGTATGATTTTCAGAATAGAGATTTGTCTGTTCAATAAAAAGGCTGAAGAACTGGCCTTTTGTCATATAATAATCTTCATCCTCATCATTTCGACAGGCAACAAAAGACGACAGAACAAATATCGTACAAAAGAACAGACATAATACTTTTTTCAGGAGCCCCTTCATTTTCATTATTTTCACCTCAAAAAACTTCACAAACATGTGGACGGAAATACCCGCCCACATGTTTCACTTTTTTATTTGAACGCTTCGGCGTTTGCCTGGATGGCGCTCTCTGTTGACTCATAGGTCTGTGCCGTATTGACAAGAAACTTTGCATATGACTCAACAACGGTTTTGTACTCCTCAAACCTCGGTTTGAGAGCATTCATTGCCGCACGAATCTCTTCTCCGGCGTCGCTCTTCCAAGTTGAGCTGAGGTCGTTCATGCTCTTGTTTATCTCCTCAAGCTTTGTATCGAGCGCATTGTTGATGCTGCGGACTTTTTCAGCAGTATCTACCAGTACTTGCGTTGAAATCTGAATACCGTCTGCCATTTTTTACTCCCCCTTAATTAACAAGCTTGCGAGCCTCGGCAACAACGTTGTCCTGCGTGTCACGATAGCCCTTGGCGCTTTTTCTAAGGAAATCGGCATATTCAAGCATCAGAGTATGCATTTTTTCAAAATCATCTTTGAAACCTGCAATCTGATCAACAAATGCCACATTGTCCTTTCCGTTCCAGGTCGAAGCCATAGCGTTTGTTTCGCTGTAAAGCTGGTCATACTGTGTCTTGTAATCACCAGCCAGGCCTTCAATCTTGCCCGCCGTAGACTCCAACAGTTCAGGCGTCACCTGAATAATCTTTGCCATGTTAAATGACCTCCTTGATTTTTTATATTAACATCAGTCTTGATCCGTTCTTTATTTCCGTCTCCAGCACTGACAAGTTAATATCTATAATAGAACCGTCCCCGCGAAAACAAAGCACATTGTTTTCGTTGGCAATAAATCTTCCGTCCGACATCTCTGCCACCGACTTTTTTATCAGTTCAAGCACCGTATATACTTTTAGAGACACAGGGATAAACATGTCGTATGAAGAGTTTATTATCGGCACAAAAATATTTACAAGGATCTTGTCCATATCCGTCACTCCCTTTCAGCGGATGAAAGCAATTTTACAAGTACCGGACGATTCTTTGAAACGACATATCCATATTCCGAGCCTATGTCATCATAAAGGTCTGCGGTTATCTTACTTATCTTTATCGTATACTGATCCGCAAATCCGTCGCCAACCCAGATACCGTCGGAACCGCTTATGTGTTTTTTATACCAGGTATTATAATTCTGCGACATGAGCTGGCTCGCAGTGTCGAAAATAACAAAATGAATTTTGTAGATTTCTTCTGCCTTTTCGAGCAATACATTCAACTTGTCTTTGGAATCCGCAGACAGCTTTTCATAAAATCGCTTATAACCCAATATGACATAAATTCTGTCATCAAATCCGGCAAGCACCTCTTTTTCCATTCTGCCGTCCTTGTAGCTGTTATGCCGTTCGACCATCTCAGCGAAAACGTCTTTAACGACCTCGTCAAAATCCATATTCACAACGGAAAGCTCTTCTTTATAAATAAACTCTTCCGGGTCTATTACTGTTGTGTTTGCAATTTCAGACAAAAGCACGGAAAGTTCTTCGGCGAAGTTGATCATTTCGGGCAGCTCCTGCGCAACAACCGGAAGAACCACCTTATTTGTCAGATTTACAAACGAAATGTTCAAGCTGCTCTTCTCGACTCCGACAGGCACACGCGAAATATCCCTGATGTAATCGCCGACAAAGTCACAATCCACTGTATCGGGAAGAATAGGAACGCTCTTTGCAAATGAATCCGAATTTTTTGCAAGACCGTCGCAAAATTCAATAATTGTCTCTCGAAGATTGGCGCTGTCCATTGCATAAGCGGTCTGGAACTCATAAACTCTGTCCATCGCAACCAATCCTCTTCCCTTATATGCAGAGGGAATCAGGCCGTCTGTTTTTCCGACTATGATTGAATAATCTGTTGCGTCGTTCAGCTGAAGCGTCATAACAACTCTGAAATTCTGCTGGGTACGGTACCTGATTGCATTTGTGCCGGTTGCGCTGACCGCAAAATAGATTCCGTATTTTACTCCGTCACGGCTTAAAACAGTAAAATCATCCTGAAAATCCTCGTACTGCTCCGCAAATCCGGAGAAATCGTTGAGCACAACCACAATGTTCGGAATAACCGTACCGCTGTTTCTGTAATAGCTTGCATAATCGCCGCCATAGTCAGAGAAAAGACTGCGTCTTTCATTCATCTCAGCCTGCAGCATCTTGAACAGGTTGGTAATCATTTCTTCATCTGCCGACGTCATGAACCCGCCGACCTGAGGCGCAGTTTCAAAAACCTTCAGAGTCTCCGAGCCAAAGTCGAGAATATACATATTAAGCTCTTCGGCCGTGTGATTCTTGATGAGTGAATAGCAAAGAGTTGTCAGGAAAGTAGCCTTTCCGTTGCCGGCCGAACCATAGATAAGACAATTTCCTTCTCTTGACAGCGGAACCGTAAGCAATCCCTGTTTCTGGTTGAACGGATCGTCATATTCGCCGACAATCGGTTCGAGATATACGCCGTGCGATAATGTGCCATACTTGCTTTCAAGACTGTCAATATATATTCTTTCGGGTATCGGTTCGAGCCACAACGGTCTGGCATACACATTTTCTTCTTTTGCAAGATCGGACAAATACTTTACAACCGACACTATCTGCTTTGTGCTCGCCTTTCCGATCTTCTTTTTCTGGCTGGGCATGACATTCATAACAACTCTTCCGATGTTGTCAATAACCTGAATGCTTGTATCTACCGTCTTTTCAATGACATCTGTAGGTATATAATCTGCACCGCACCATGCCGATTGACCAAGCGCAAACAATTCATTGTATCCGACCTGGAGATAAAACCTTCCCGTCTGTGTAAGCTCCGCTGCATCCGGGCATTTTATCATATCCTGACTGTCCGCCCGCTCCTGAACCTTGAGACAAACTCTGAATTTACTGTTGCTCCAGATTTGGTCGTCAACGACTCCGCTCGGCTTCTGCGTTGCCAGAATCAAGTGGATACCAAGGCTTCGTCCGATTCGTGCCGCGCTGATAAGCTGATCCATAAAGTCCGGCTGCTGAGTTTTCAACTCCGCAAACTCATCCGATATAATAAACAGGTGCGGGAGCGGCTCGGTAACAACTTTGTCTCTGTACAACTGCTGATATTTATATATATCCATTGTGCCTTCGTTCGTTATTCTCAATGCATCGTTAAATATGCTCTGCCTTCTGCGCAATTCACTTTGTATTGAAATAAGCGAACGTTTAATTGACGCTCCGTCAAGGTTGGTAATTGTACCCGCGAGATGCGGAAGTTTTATACAGCGATCCGCATTTTCAAATGCTCCCGCTAATCCGCCGCCCTTATAATCGATCAGGATAAATGACACTTCGTCCGGGTGATAGTTAACCGCCATAGACAGAATATATGTAATTATAAATTCTGATTTTCCCGAACCGGTCATTCCGGCAACCAATCCATGCGGTCCGTGATACTTCTCGTGAAGATCCAAGTTGAATAACTCGCCCTCGGAATTTACTCCCACCGGAGTTTGCAGGGTTTTTGTGGGGTTGTTTTCTCTCCATCTTGTCAATGAATTGAGATACTCAACCTTACCGACATTGAACATTTCAAGGAATGTTATCATAGACGGCATCGTGTACTGCTGTCCGTTTACATCCAGTTCGATATTTGCAAGCTTTTCGGAAACCCTTCCAAAAATACTTTCATCCGCATGTTCTGCATCAAAAACTATCTGAGCCCCCGTTGTGTTATCTTTGTCGTACAGCTTTGTATTTCTGCCATTTACATGGATAACGGTCTTTGTTTCTTTCGGAAAATCGTTGAACTTTTCGCCGATAAACAGTGCACTGAATCCTATATTGCCTTTGCTGCTAAGCAGTTTGCTGAGCGTTTCGCATTTTCTGCTCAGTTTTCCGCTGGCGGATATAAGAACATAGTAAGGTGCAAAGTCCGCATAGCTCCTGTTATATTTGTCTTGGCGCACCAGAATGTTTTTTTCCATGAATGCCGAAATTTCTTTCACTTCGTCATCATCGGACGCAAAAAATCTTATTCTCTTATCGTCGCTCCAAAAGTGCGGAATATATTTTGTAAAAGCCCATTCATCTTCATCGCTCTTGTCAAGCAATATCATTATTTTCAGTTCGTCATAGCTGTGGAGTGCAACCAGCTGCAGAATAACGGACTTCATAAAATTATATGTTGCTGCTTTTTCTCCGTAAAAACCGACTGCGGCATTCTCCGTAAGCGACAGACTTATCGGCACATTATGCAGAACCTTCGGCTCTTCTGCCAAAGTAAGCATGGCATTTTGAAGAATATCATCATCCATCGTGAACTTTTTTTCGGGATACTTTACTTCCGCATCCATTTCAATTGTTCCGATTCCAAGACGCAGCTTTAAAAAATCTGCCTGACCCAGCACACGCTCCCACAGATTCGATTTCTCCATCATTACTCTGTCTGCACATTCACCCTGAGATGTCAGATTCTCGTTGAGAATATCGCTCTGCTCCCTCGAAAGTCGTTTGAACTTTTCACCGATCTCGCTTAAATATTCCAGATATTTTTCCTGACGTCTGTTTTCATTGGCGATACGCTGTTTCTTTTCATGTCTCTTTGTCAGGAGCGGCCAAAGTACCGTTCCAAGCAGCATACTGACCGACATGAGCAGCGTCGGAATTACGGACGCCATATTGCCCCCGTTTATTCCGTTGATGAGAGATATCAGTCCCGTACTTACAGATGTCATTCCCATTGTAATGGACGGTCCTATCATCAATGCAAGCGGAACTGTCTCTTCTTTTTCTAACGGCGGCGGCGGATCAATCTTTACCTCGGCATGCTCAATCTCTTTTCTAAAACGGGGCGAGCGGGAGAAAAACTGTTTTTCTGGCTGTTCGGGTATATTCTCGTCGCTATTTCTCGCAACCTGTGTTCTGCCGATACCGATACTGTCGGACTTGATTTTCAATTTTTCGTCCGGGTTGTTTAGGGCAATATAATTGCTGCCCACAACCATCTTCAGACCCATAATATAGATGAAGTCCCCCGGTTTGAGCTTTTTAGTCTCAATTCGGTAACCGTTTACATATGTACCGTTCTTGCTCGCAAGATCGCAAATTGACCAAGCTTCACCGTCAAACATAAGCCTGGCATGTTCATTGGATACAAACCGATTATTGAAGCAAAAATTATTGTTTGGATCCCTTCCGATAGTGAATACTGCCGGCTCTTTTGCAACAATCCGCGTAAGCGTCTGGCGTGTATAATCAATATTCTCGGCAAACAGGATTACTCGTTCGTCCGAATTTTCAATTTTTAAATATAGAAAGCTGGACGGTGTAAGTATGTGGTTTTTGAGCACATTCCCTTCTGTATCGAAGATTTTTACCATTTTGTTTTCTTTGAGAAACCATTTTTCATCAATGGCTTCAATGCTCGCCAATTGACGCAGTCTGCCCTTTTCATCCAAATCCGTAAGCCAATACTGCCCCTTGACTCTCTGAGGTAAAGTAAGGCTGAACATCTGTGTTGACTTAATAAGTGTAATTATCATTTCGTTTCCTCGCTGTCATTTTTTGCCGCAGACACATCTGTTTTCATGTGATTTCAAAAAGCATTTTTCTTCTGACTATTTTACAATATGGAGTGATTTTTGAACTCTCCGTTTTCATGCTTCTACCAGATATGTGCATATATTTTTTGTTTTTTACTCTTTAAATATAAATGTCTTTTCCAATATTCAGCACAATTTTTCCATATTATATGTATTCAGGCACATAATAGCAGAAAAAAATTTCTTTGTCCATAGAATCGGTACGAAACGCATTAAAAACGGTATGAACATGCACTTTTTGACTTTCTTTTTAACAGTGTTTTAAAAAAGTTAAAACTTCGACACCTATTTTTGTTTTTGGCACAATCCTCTGAGGCTTTATTTTGTCTCTGACAATATGATAATTTATTATTTTCAGGTGCCGATTTGTTGGTGATGTAAATATATTCTCATGTGCAGCATGCGTGCCTGCAAATTTAAATTAAAAAAGGCACTTGCAATTGCAAGTGCCTCAGTCTGTCGAAAAAGGCCCAGCAAGAGCTGAGCATTTTTTGAAAAATGTGGTAAAATAAAAGCGGTGATAAAATGATAGTAAAGCAGAGAGAAAACCGCGAACAGGTAGAAATATTCAGCATAGAAGAGTTCGTACCGGCAGACCATTTGTTAAGGAAAATAGACAGTGCGATAGATTTCACTTACATATATGAAATAGTAGAAGATTTGTATTGTGCAGATAATGGCAGACCGAGCATAGACCCGGTTGTGATATTTAAAATGGTGTTGATACAGCATCTGTACGGATTGCCGTCACTCAGAAGAACAGTTGATGGAAGAAATCAACGAGGACAGAGCAGACCACGGCAAAAAGCCGTTTGACGGAACAAAAGCAACGGAAGAAAAAGCAATAAATGAATCAACAACAGACCCGGAAAGCGGAGTGTTTCACAAAGGAGAACACAAGAAATGCTTTGCATATACAGCACAGACAGGTTGTGACAAAAACGGCTATGTAATGGATGTAACGGTCAATTCGGGCAATGTTCATGACAGTGTGGCATTTGACGGATTATACGAAAGACTCATAGAAAAGAATCCTGAAATAGAAGCAGTAGTAATGGATGCAGGATACAAGACGCCGTGGATAAGCAAGAGAGTATTGGATGACAAGAGAATACCTGTACTGCCGTATAAAAGGCCGATGGGTAAACAAGACTTTTTTAAACCGTATGAATATGTATATGATAAATACTATGATTGTGTAATATGTCCCGAAAACCATGTGCTGAATTATGCTACAACAAACAGAGAAGAATACCGAGAATTCAAGAGCAAAACATATATATGCGAAAACTGCCCGTCAAGATACAAGTGCACAGAAAACAGCAAGTATGAGAAAACGGTAACAAAGCACATTTGGTCTGATTATCTTGAAAAGGTGGAAGACATCAGACACACTCCGATATACAAGGAAATGTATGAACGGAGAAAAGAAACAATTGAACGAGTATTTGCAGACGCAAAAGAAAAACACGCAATGCGATACACCCCTTACAGAGGCTTATCCCAAGTAACCAACTGGGTTAGGCTTAAATTTGCTACCATGAACCTGAAAAAATATGCAGTTCACAGGTGGAAAAGATTGAATGCACTTCAGCCATCTGCCAAATTTTCCTTGCTTTTCAATTTTTTATTATATTTTAACTTTAAAACCCTAAAACTCTCTTGAGCTTTAGGGTTTTTCTACAGACTGAGCACCTGCATTGCAAGTGCTTTTTTGCGTTTTACAGATAAAGTTTCGGTGAAATATCCCGCCGACGCGGGATGTGAAATGTTTGCCTTGCGGCAAACGTAAAATATCGCTCCTTCGTCGCAATGTGAAATAAAATTTGCCCGCGTTCGCACAGCGAACATTTCACGCGAGCTATCGCATTTCACACGCCGCAGGCGTATTTCACTTGCCCACAAGGGCAAATTTCACTGAAAAAGGCACTTGCAGTTAATCGCAGTGCCGAATAAAGCCACTATAAGCTTTAGTGAAATCGCTCGCCTTGCTCGCGGTGAAATAATTTACTTCGTAAATTGTGAAATTTGATGCTGCGCATCAAGTGAAATAAAATTCGTTCCTTCATATGCCGCAGGCATATTTCACATTTGCGAAGCAAATATTTCACATCGAAGATATTTCACTCGTTCCGTAGGAACGAATTTCACTGAAAAGACTTCAATTCTTTGCAAAAAATATCTTTGTATATCTATGACGCTTTGATATTACATTGCTTCTGTACTACTTAATCAAAGCACAAGTGAAATATCCCGCCGATGCGGGATGTGAAATGTTTGCCTTGCGGCAAACGTGAAATATTGCTCCTTCGTCGCAATGTGAAATGAAATTTGCCCGCGTTCGCGCAGCGAACATTTCACGCGAGTTATCGCATTTCACACGCCGCAGGCGTATTTCACTTGCCCACAAGGGCAAATTTCACTGAAAAAGGCACTTGCAGTTAATCGCAGTGCCGAATAAAGCCACTATAAGCTTTAGTGAAATCGCTCGCCTTGCTCGCGGTGAAATAATTTACTTCGTAAATTGTGAAATTTGATGCTGCGCATCAAGTGAAATAAAATTCGTTCCTTCATATGCCGCAGGCATATTTCACATTTGCGAAGCAAATATTTCACATCGAAGATATTTCACTCGTTCCGTAGGAACGAATTTCACTGAAAAGTGAAGAGTTAAAAGTGAAGAAGTAATAAGTAAAATCGGCAAGCTTTTATTAAAGCTTGCCGATCTTGGTGGGAGAGGGTGGATTCGAACCACCGAAGCCGAAACAACAGATTTACAGTCTGCCCCATTTGACCGCTCTGGAACTCTCCCATATTCGGTTTTCGTTGAGGTTGGAAAAAAACTGGAGCTGGTGGACGGATTCGAACCCCCGACCTGCTGATTACAAATCAGCTGCTCTACCAGCTGAGCTACACCAGCATCTCAACGCTCGAATAATATATCACAAATCGAGCGTTGAGTCAAGCCCTAAATCAAAAAAAATCGAAAAAATCGTTTATTTTCCGCTCCTGAGCAGTTCCGTCATGACCGCCGCCGAATTCTTCGCGGCAAGGGCGGTGAATTTTGAATAATCCATGTGCGATGAGCCGTCCGCCGCGTCGGATATCGCGCGGATAACGCAGAACGGAACTTTGTTCACATAGCACACATGACCTATCGCCGCGCCCTCCATTTCGCAGGCTATCGCGCCGAAAGTTTCGGAGATATATTTCTTCTTCTCCGCGCTGTTGACGAAGCAGTCGCCCGAGGCAATTTTGCCCTTGACGCATCTGATGCCGCCGACTCCATCGGCTGCGGCGCAGATTTTATCGGCAAGCTCGCCGTCGGCGGGGATATCAACTATATTTATGCCCGATATCATGCCGACTGGGTCGCCGAGCGGACTCGTGTCCATGTCGTGCTCGACAACGAAGTCGCTGACCGCGATATCGCCGATATTGAGCTTCGTGCTCAGGCTTCCGGCAACGCCCGTGTTTATTATCCTATCCGGTGAATAGAGCAGGATCATCGTCTGGGCGCACATCGCCGCGAACACTTTGCCTATTCCGCACACGGCGGTCACCACCTCGCGTCCGCAGAGCGTGCCGCTCGTGAACTCGATGCCGCTGACTGTCTTTGTCTGCCTGTTCTCCATCTGCGCATTGAGCGCCTCTATCTCGATTTTCATCGCTCCGATTATTCCGGTCATGGCTGTCTCCTTTTTACTCCGTGGGATATTTGAAATCCTGCTCGCGGCTCTCGAGCTCTTTGAGATAACGTGCCGCCTCTTTGTGCGCCGCCTCGATGCTGAGCTCTTTATAGTTGCCGCACTCCTTGCGCGATGCACCGAACATCTCCGGTGCGTCAATAGTCTTTCTCAGCGCCTCTTTGACTTTTTCGAGCGCGCGCTCATGGTTCTGCGAGCGCATGAGCAGATAAAAGCCCGTGCGGCAGCCCATGGGGCCGAAGTATATGACATCATCCGCCGCGTCCGAATTGCGCAGGAACGTCGCGAGCATATGCTCCATGGAGTGCATCGTGATGTTATCCATATAGTCTCCGCAGTTCGGCTTGCGGGTGCGCAGATCGTATGTCGTGATATCGCCGTCGATGCGCGAGATGTACATCCCCGGGACTATATAGTCGTGATCGACTGAAAAGCTGGTTATTCTCTGCATAAAATACCCTCCTGTTTTCTGACAGATGAATTATACCACACGCCGGGCGCGGTTTCAATGAATATCGGCGCCCGGCGGAGCAAAAATAGAATTGAAGGAGGCTTTTATAAAATGGGAAAATTCTTTCTTGAAAACCGCGAGATACGCGAATGCTTCGACGCGCTGCCGGTTGAAGTGCGCAACAAGATAATCGAGAGCGATCTCGAAATAAACAGCAAAGACGAGCTCGAGCTTGTCGCAAAAAGGCTCGAAAATCTTTCCAAATAGCCATTTTCTGTTGACTGATGCCGCGCACTCGTGTAAAATGGGTGTGCGGTATATTTTACACAGATTTTACAATAGAATTAGTATCGTGCTGTAAAACAACATACAAAAAGAGGCATCGCTATGATTATTGACAAATTCGAGAATCTTCCGCTCTATTTTTCCTGCCTGCCGGGGCTCGACAAGGCGGCGGAGTTCCTCGCCGGAGAGAATATTGCCGACGGACACTACGAGATAGACGGCGAAAAAATATTCGCAAACGTGTCGAGCTATGAGCCAAAGGAGTTTAACGGCGATATGCGCTTTGAGGCGCATAAAAAATACGCCGATCTTCAGGCGGTTCTCGAGGGCGAAGAGCGCATCGACTGGGCGCCGCTCGGCTCACTCAAGGAAGAGAGCGAGGAATATTCAAAGGGCGGCGACATAGCATTTTACAGCGGGGACGGGCACATGAGAGTAACTCTCTCGGCGGGCGAATTTCTTATTTTGTTCCCCGGCGACGCGCACAAGCCCTGCATCCGCAGCGGCGGAAAAGTGAAGAAAGCGGTAGTAAAGCTCGCGCTGTAAAACGCGCTTTCGGGTGAAGCTATGAAAAAAAACGACAAGATAACAGTTATAACCTGCGCGGCGGCGTTCGCGCTGAATGTCGCGCTGTTTTCGGTCAAGCTCTATGTCGGCCTGTGCGCGAACAGCATCAGCATATATTCGGACGCCGTGAACAATATGTTCGACAGCCTCTCGGGGCTTGCGGCGTTCATCTGCTTCGCCGCACTGCTCAGCTCATCGAGCGAGGGCACGCGCGCGATAATCAAAAAAGCAGAGCAGTTCTTTTCGTTCGTCATGTCGGTAATAATACTTCTCACGGGGCTGTATTTCGCATATAATTCGCTCGAGCGGCTGTTCTATCCGACGCCTATATCTTATCTGACGCGCTATCTCGTGATGCTGATAGTCACGGTCGCAGTGAAGTTCATCATGTTCTTCGCCTATCGCGGGGTCTACCGAATCACCGGCTCGCCGATAATAAAAGTCATGGCGGCGGACAGCATTCTCGACTGCTTCATAACCCTCGCCACGGTCATGAGTCTCACCGTCTCGCAGTATGTCGAGTTCGCGGTCGACGCGGTGTTCGGGCTTGTTATCAGCGCGGTGCTGGTAACCTCGGCGGTGAAGCTCGCGAAAAAATCGGGCGCGGTGATGCTCGACTTCGTCGGCAGCGGCAAACGCGAAGAGATATCTGAAATATTTGACTCCCTCGGCGTTGCGGTCGATTATATCACCTACCGCCGCACGGGGACGGACATCGAAGCGTTCGCAAAGCCGGCATTTCCGGAAAATACAGATGAAAATGAAATAACTCAAAAACTTGTCAGCGCCTGCAAAGAAAAAGGCGTGACGCTGCACATATTGAAAATCTGAAGAGTCATGAAAGGAGCAAAAATGAAAGAGAAAAAGAAGAAAGACCCGAAGAAGAAAAAGAGAGCGCTGATTATCACAGGCTCTATCCTCGGCGTTTTCGCGCTGTTTGTTATTACCGTCGTTATGATAACGATTATCGGCGACAAGGCGAACATCAAGCGCGCCGAGAGCTATGACCCGGTGGTCATTGAGAATCAGCTCGTGCCCGAGAAGGACGAGAACGGCTACTGGACGTTCACGACCGACCGCGATCTCAAGATCATGCAGCTGACCGACATACATCTCGGCGGCGGCTGGCTCTCGCTCAAGAAGGACTCGCAGGCGATAAACGCAGTCGCCACTATGATTCAGGCAGAGAAGCCCGACCTCGTTATTATAACGGGCGACATGGCGTTCCCCGTTTTCTTCAAGGCGGCGACATTCAACAACAAGCTGCCCGCCAAAGAAATAGCGGCTCTCATGGAGCATCTCGGGGTCTACTGGACGGTCGCCTTCGGCAACCACGACACCGAGGCTTACAGCTACTACTCCCGCGAGCAGATTTCCGACTTCTACGGCAACTCCGGCTTCAAATACTGCCTGTTCCAGAAGGGTCCCGACGATGTTGACGGCTACGGCAACCAGGTCATAAACGTCAAGAACTCCAAGGGAATCCTCACCCAGTCGCTCTACATATTTGACAGCCACTCGTACACCGACGGCGACTTCCTTGGCATGATGTGGAAATACGACAACATCCATGAGAACCAGGTTCAGTGGTACAGAGACAACGTAAATCTCATGAACAAGCAGAACAACGAGCGTCTCAAGGAGCTGGGTCTGCCCGAGAATTCGGATGTCAAGTCCCTCGCGTTCTTCCACATTCCGCTGACCGAACAGCGCGACGCATGGTACGAATACATGGCAAACGGCTTCAAGGACACGGAAAATGTCAAGTATGTCTACGGCAAAGCCGGTGAGGGCAAAAAGATAATCTACTGCGGCATGGGCGAAGACGATCTGTTCGAGACGATACAGGAGCTCGGCTCGACAAAGGGACTCTTCTTCGGTCACGACCACGACAACAACTTCTCGATTTATTATAAAGGCATCCGCATGACTTACGGATACAGCATCGACTACCTCGCCTATTCGGGAATCAACAAGCGCGGTTCCCAGCGCGGCTGCACGATAATCACTGTCTCGCCCGACGGCACTTTCGACTGCAAGGCGGAGAACTACTATCAGGAGAAGTATCAGAGCCAGTACGAAAAAGAGCAGGTCACGATGCAGGATGTCACCGAAGCTTCGACTCATCTTTAATGCGAATAAAGATTAATAAAGTGTTATAAAGCGAAAACCTACCCGGGGAAACTCGGGTAGGTTTTTTGCGTTGCGGCAAGTTGGCAAGGCTTATATTATTTTCCCCCGACTTTGTACTATTTCTAAATATAGCACTTTGCAGGGACAGCCCTTGCGTCTGTCCGTTATCGGCGAAGCCGATACAAAGCCTCAATTAATGATAATTTACCCTTTGCCTTCGCGCCCCACCATAATCAAACTATTATACTCCCCGCGTTTCGGCATTTTCTTTTTGTTTGAAAAAGAAAACGCCTGCAAAAGAAAA